>Ga0316603_10000993_pt1 | contig 14728 bp, 13 predicted proteins | sample OWC_soil_day10_n_FD_207649 | JGI IMG/M metagenome (GOLD analysis project Ga0316603, IMG submission 207649) | Wetland soil microbial communities from Old Woman Creek delta, Ohio, United States - OWC_soil_day10_noCT | ecosystem: Environmental > Terrestrial > Soil > Wetlands | place: USA: Ohio... | reverse complement strand
CTCGCCCGCGTCTTGCGCGCCGTCGTCGGCCGCGCCGGGGACGGTCTTGCGCTCTGCCTTTTCCTTCAGCTTCTCTTCCTTCTTCTTCTTCTTGGCCAGCTCGCGCTGGCGCTTTTCGAACGAATAGTTGGGTTTGGCCACGGGCCGTCCTTCCGTTGATTTGCAATCGGGTGAAAAACACCCCGAAGGTTACGCGCTTTTTGCCAGGCTCCAGCCTCAGAACTGCAGGGTCTGCACACCCCGCGTCGTACCCAGCAGGCACACGCTGGCCTTGTGGCGGGCAAAGATGCCCACCGTCACCACGCCGGGCCACTGGTTGATTTCGCATTCCAGCGCCAGCGGATCGGTGATCGACAAGCCGTGCGCGTCCAGGAGATGGCCGCCGTTGTCGGTGATGAAACCGGCGCGGGGCTTGGCCTGTGCGCCCAGCCCGGCCAGGCGGCGTGCCACCTGCGCCACGGCCATCGGGATCACCTCCACCGGCAGCGGATAGGCGCCCAGCCGGTCCACGCGCTTGGATTCGTCGGCAATGCAGACGAAGCGATCGGCCAGGTCGGCCACGATCTTCTCGCGCGTCAGTGCGCCGCCGCCGCCCTTGATCATGTGGCCCTGGCCGTCGATCTCGTCGGCACCGTCGATGTAGACGGCAATGCGCTCGACGCGGTTGCTGTCCAGCACCTCGATGCCCAGCGCTCGCAGGCGGCGGCTGCTCTCCTCGCTGCTGGACACTGCGCCGGCAATGCGCTCCTTCATCGCCCCCAACGCCTGGATGAAGTGGTTCACCGTCGAGCCGGTGCCCACGCCCACCACCGTGCCCGGCTGCACGTAGGCCAGCGCGGCCTGCCCGACCAGGGCCTTGAGTTGATCTTGCGTCATGCGCCGATTATCGGTGGGCGAGAATGACCTCCCGAACCCCTCACCCCACCATGCCGATCGTTCCCTACGCCCTGACCCGCCCCTTCCTTTTCGGCCTGGATGCGGAAGCCGCGCATGACCTGACACTCGGCGCCCTGGCGCGGCTGCAGAACACCCCGGCGCAGTGCCTGTGGCAGGGCCCACGGATCGACGATCCGCTGGAACTGGCCGGGCTGAAGTTCCCCAACCGCGTCGGCCTGGCCGCGGGCCTGGACAAGAACGGCCGCTGCATCGACGGCCTGGGTGCAATGGGCTTCGGCTTCATCGAGGTGGGCACGGTCACGCCGAAGCCACAGCCCGGCAACCCCAGGCCGCGCATCTTCCGCCTGCCGCAGGCGAATGCGCTGATCAACCGGCTGGGCTTCAACAACGAAGGTCTGCAGGCCTTCGTGGCCAACGTGCAGCGCTCGAAGAGCTTTCGCGCCGCCGGCGGCGTGCTCGGCCTGAACATCGGCAAGAACGCGGCCACGCCCATCGAGCGCGCCGCCGACGACTACCTGCTCGGCCTGGACGCGGTGTACCCCTATGCCGACTACGTGACGGTGAACATCTCCAGCCCCAACACCAAGAACCTGCGCGAACTGCAGGGCGACGCCGCGCTGGATGCGCTGCTCGGCGCGCTGCAGCAACGCAGGCTGCAGCTGCAGAAGATCCACAAGCGCAAGGTGCCGATGTTCTTGAAGATCGCACCCGACCTGGACGAAGCGCAGGTCGGCGTCATCGCCGACACGCTCAAGCGCCACCGCATCGACGGCGTGATTGCCACCAACACCACGCTGGAGCGCGGCGCCGTGCAGGGCCTGCCGCATGCGGCCGAGGCCGGCGGACTGTCGGGCGCGCCGGTGCTGCAGGCCAGCAACCGCGTCATCGCCCAGCTGCGCGCTGCGCTGGGCCGCCGCTACCCGATCATCGGCGTCGGCGGCGTGATGAGCGCGGCCGACGCGCAATCGAAGATCGACGCCGGCGCCGACCTGGTGCAGATCTACACCGGGCTGATTTACAACGGCCCAGGACTGGTCAGCGCCGTGGCGGCCGCCCTGGCAAGACAACCTCGACAAGACGAAGGAGACCCCAGACCATGAGTTCGACCAAGTTGATCCTGGACCATGTGTTCGACCATGAGGCCCAGCATGCCGATCGCATCTACCTGACCCAGCCGCTGGGCCAGGGTCGGGTGGCCGACTACACCTGGGCCCAGGTGCTCGACCAGTCGCGGCGCATGGCCGCGCACCTGCAGAGCCACGGCTTCCCGCGCGGTGCGCGCATTGCCATCCTGTCGAAGAACTGCGCCCACTTCATCATGGCCGAGTTGGCCATCTGGATGGCCGGCTACACCACGGTGGCCATCTTCCCCACCGAGACGGCGCAGACCGTGGGCTATGTGCTCGGGCACAGCGAAGCCAGTGCGCTGTTCGTCGGCAAGCTCGACAGCTGGGACGTGCAGAAACCGGGCGTCGATGCCGCGCTGCCGCGCATCGCCTTCCCGCTGGCCCCCGAAAGCGCACTGCTGGACTACGAAGGCTGGGACGAGATCGTCGCCCGCACCGAGCCGCTGGCCGGCCGCGTGCAGCGCGACGCGGAAGAGCTGGCAATGATCATCTACACCTCGGGCTCCACCGGCACGCCCAAGGGCGCGATGACCAGCTTCCGCGCCTTCACCGCCGCCGGCGTCGGTTTCGCGGACTTCACGCGCGCGCAAACCAAAACCGCCGAGCAGGGCCGCGTGCTGTCGTACCTGCCGCTGGCGCACAGCTTCGAGCGCTCCTGCGTCGAGGCCGCGTCGCTGGTCGACGGCAACACGCACGTGTTCTTCGCCGAATCGCTGGAGACCTTCCTGCAGGACCTGCACCGCGCCCGGCCGACGGTGTTCATCAGCGTGCCGCGGCTGTGGCTGAAATTCCAGCAGGGCGTGTTCGCGAAGATGCCGCCGCAGAAGCTGAACCGCCTGCTGGGCATCCCGATCGTCGGCAAGCTGGTGGCGAAGAAGGTGCTGAAGGGCCTGGGCCTGGAGCACGTGATCTTCGCGGGCAGTGGCTCGGCGCCGCTGCCGCCCGAACTGATCAGCTGGTACCGGCGCCTCGGCCTGAAGCTGTACGAGGGCTATGGCATGACCGAGGACAACTCCTACTCGCACACCGCCTATGGCGAATTCGCCCAGCCGGGCTACGTCGGCGTGCCGCAGAAAGGTGTCGAGGTGCGCCTGGACGCCAGTGGCGAGGTGCTGATCAAGTCGCCGGGCCAGTTCAGCGGCTACTACAAGCAGCCCGAGCTGACCAAAGCCTCGTTCACCGAGGACGGCTTCTTCCGCACTGGCGACCTGGGCGAGCGGCTGCCCAACGGCATGCTCAAGATCACCGGACGTGCCAAGGAACTGTTCAAGACCGCCAAGGGCAAGTACGTGGCGCCGGCGCCGATCGAGAACCTGCTGCTGTCCAACCCGATGATCGAGCTGGCGATGGTCTCCGGCGTCGGCCAACCGGCCGCCTATGCGCTGGTGGTGCTGGCCGAGGACCTGCGGCCGCGCACCGCCGACTCGACCGTGCGCGCACAGGTCGAGCAGACGCTCGGCGCGCTGCTGAAGGAAGTCAACGCCCGGATCGCCGACTACGAGCAGCTGCGCATGATCGTCGTCGCGCGCGAGCCCTGGACCATCGAGAACGGCAGCCTGACGCCGACGATGAAGATCAAGCGCGCGCGCATCGAATCCGATGCCGCACCGCAGATCGAGGCCTGGTACGCCAGCACCGGCCGGGTGGTGTGGTCATGAGCGGGCCGGACGCCCGGCAGGCGCTGACGGCGCTGCGCCACGGCGGCGACCGCGTGGCCGAGGCCCTGCAGGCGCAGGGCGTGACCAAGGTCTTCACGCTGTGCGGCGGCCACATCTCGCCGATCCTCAGCGCGTCCAAGGTGCGCGGCATCCGCGTGGTGGACGTGCGCGACGAGGTCACCGCCGTATTCGCCGCCGATGCCAGCGCGCGGCTGTCGGGCCGTCCTGGCGTGGCCGCGGTGACCGCCGGCCCCGGCATCACCAACACCATCACCGCGCTGAAGAACGCCCAGCTGGCGCAGTCGCCGGTGGTGCTGATCGGTGGCGCCGCGCCGACCGCGCTGCAGGGCCGCGGCGCGCTGCAGGACATCGACCAGCGCCCGCTGGTCGAACCGCACGTCAAGCGCTTCCTGAAGATGCAGCGCGTGCGCGACCTGGGCCCGGCGGTGGCCGAGGCCTTTGCATTGGCACAGTCGGGCGTGCCCGGCCCGGTGTTCATCGAATGCCCGGTGGACCTGCTCTACGACGAGGCCTCGATCCGCCAGTGGTATGCCGACGCCGCCGGCAAGGGCACGAGCCTGAGCGGCCGCGCACTGCGCTGGTACCTGAACCGCCATGCGCAGCGCATGTTTGCCGGCAGCGAGCGCTCCGGCGCGCCCGCGTTGCAGCCGGTGCACGTGCCGCACGCCGCCGAAGGCTCGCTGCAGGCGGCGCTGGCGGCACTGCGCAAGAGCCAGCGTCCGTTGATGGTGATCGGCAGCCAGGCCGTGGTGCAGGCTGCCGAAGCGCACGCGCTGGCCGCGGCGGTGCAGCGCCTGGGCATCCCGGTGTACCTGTCGGGCATGGCGCGCGGGCTGCTGGGCCGCGACCACCCGCTGCAGATGCGCCACCAGCGCCGCGTCGCGCTGCGCGACGCCGACTGCGTGCTGCTGGCCGGCGTGCCCTGCGACTTCCGGCTCGACTACGGCAAGCACGTGCGCCGCAGCGCCACACTGATCGCCGCCAACCGCAGCGCCAAGGATGCGCGCCTGAATCGCCGCCCGAACGTCACCGCGCTGGGCGACGCCGGGCAGTTCATCCGCCGGCTGGCCGACGCGCTGGGCACGCCCGGCACCGCCTGGGCCGGCTGGTGCGACAGCCTGCGCGCGCGAGATGCCGAACGCGAGGCACAGATCGACGCGCAGGCCGCTGCGCAAGGCGAACACGTCAACCCGCTGGCCTTCTTCCGCGCGCTGGAGGCCGAAGCCGGCGACAACGCCATCTTCGTCGCCGATGGCGGTGATTTCGTGGCCACCGCCAGCTACGTGCTGCACCCGCGCACACCGCTGAGCTGGCTGGACCCGGGCGCCTTTGGCACGCTGGGCGTGGGCGCCGGCTTTGCCATCGGCGCGGCGCAGGCGCGGCCGGGCAGCGAGGTGTGGATCGTCTGGGGCGACGGCGCCTGCGGCTGGGGCCTGGCGGAGTTCGACTCGATGGTGCGCCAGCGCATCCCGGTCATCGCCGTGGTGGGCAACGACGCCGGCTGGACGCAGATCGCGCGCGAGCAGGTGAAGATGCTGCACGACGACGTGGCCACCGTGCTGGCGCGCAGCGACTACCACAAGGTGGTGGCCGGCTTCGGCGCCGAAGGGCTGCTGGTGAAGCACGCGCACGAGGTGCAGCCTGCCCTGCGGCGGGCGCGCGAGCTGGCGCGTCAGGGCAAGGCGGTGCTGGTCAACGTGTGGCTCGACAAGACCGAGTTCCGCGAAGGCTCGTTATCGATGTGAGCCGGCCGGCGGGCCCGGCCAGTCCGTCAAGACCCGTTCGGGCGCCAGCTTGTCGCCGCGCGCCGCCACCTGGCGCGTGGCCGTGCCCAGCGCGACCCAGCCGACCAGCGTCTCGCCCGGCGCACAGAACGCGGACACGATGCGCGGGTGGCGCGCCTTGGCGCCCGACAGCATCTTGCCGGCAAATCCCAGCGCATGCGCGGCGTTCAGGAAGTTGGCCAGCGCGCCGCCCACCGCGGCCCATTGTTCGTGCGCCGGCACCAGCGGGTGGCCCATGTCGATGCGCGCCACCAGCGCCACCGTCACCGGCGCGCGGCGCGCGCGCTCGGCATCCAGCGCGGCGCTGGTTTCGTCCTTGCCGGCATCGCGCGCGGCCTGCGCGAAGAGTTCGGCCAGCGCGTCGCGCTGCGCGCCGCGCACGACCTTGAAGCGAAAGGGCACCAGGCCGGCATGGTCGGGCGCGCGCAGCGCGGCCTGCGTCATCGTCAGCAGCTGGGCCGCGTCCGGCCCCGGCTCGGCCAGGTGCTTGATGCCCAGCGAATGGCGGCCGAGCAGGCCTTGCAGCATGGGGGGGTTGACGGCGTCCAATTTTGCAGCGTGCGTTTGATGGACAACCATTGTGACTACGGCAGTTCAACGAGCTCTTATTCGTCACCTGCTCGCTGCAACCAATAGCCGGGTTGCTGGCGATCTGGTGCGATGGCAAACACCACCACCTCTTCAGGCTCGTCTCTGTAGACGACCGTGAACGGAAACCCCCGGACCTTTGATTTCCGGGTTGCCATCGGACCAGGAGCTCCGCCTGTAGGGAACCGGCGAATGAGGTCGAACGATGCGGCGACGGCTTCGAGAAAGCGCTTGCCCGCACCTTGTCCCTTGGCTTCGTAGTACGACGTCTCGCGCAGCAACTCAGCGCGTGCTTCTTCTCGGATGCGAAGGCGCTTCAAGGCGCGAGGCGCGAGGCTTCAGCCAGGACTTCGTCCATGTCATAGAGCTTGCCTTCACCGCGTTCATGCGCTGCAACGCGGCGTGCAATCTCGTTGTTCCACGCCACTTCGGTGGCCTCCTGGGGAGTACGCTGCAGCGATTCCAGAAGTAGGTCAAGAAGGCGAACACGCTCCTCCGGAGGGAGCGAGCGCCCCTTGGCGGCCAACTCTTCAACGAGGTCAGGCATGGCAGTCTCCTGTACGGGCGACCAGTGTATAGGGTAGTGCGCGCATCGACGTCGTCCAGATGGTGGGTCGGCGGCAGGATGCGTTGGGGATCGAGTGTGGGCGAGGGTTGACCACCGGCCCGATTCGGGCCCCCGATGCGCTGACCAAGAGATGACAGCCAGTCCCGTTGCCTCAACCGGAAGTATGTGTAACGGGTTCGGCCGCGCTTGCAGAACGCTGTGACACTCTTGCATTGACACTATTGCAGCCTCCTGCACTACCACCAACCAGCAGCTCTCCCAATCCAGTGAACGGGTCCGGAAGCTGCAAGCAAGATCAACGGAAGGCGCCAGATGAGCATTGCTGCGAGCTTCACCAACGCGCAGTTGCGCTTGAAGTGTTTCAGCGGGTCGTACGGGGTGGCAGCAGCCCGGGAGGTGATGCGCGTATCCATGCGGTTGGACTTGCGGTTGCAATGGCCATCATTGTCCGCGTGTAGGTTTGCCTCCCGATTCGCTGCCGTGTTCCGCGGCCCCTGGTGAGACACCGGTAAGTGATTGATTTTTATAGGATTATTGGAGAATGCTTTCCGCTGATTGATGGCCGCCGGCAGGGTGGCGGATGACCGATAAGTTGTTGATCTAATTGAACTTCTCAGCGCGTGGTCCGGCAGTAAGAACGGGATGTCGCCGTTCATGTCGTCGAAGCCGGTGGGGTCGCCTTCTTGCTGTACATGTCGGCGATCTCGATCTTGTAGAGGTCAGCAACCGACTTGCCTAAACAGCAGCAGGCGGGAGGCATCGAGACCCAAGAAGCGGGTGTTTGCGCAGCCTAAACGCCACTACCACCATCGGGAAGCTGGTCGGCACCTCACCCCGCCCCACGCAGCGCCCGCCAAGCCAACCCCGCCCCCATCAACCCGCACAGCGTCATCACCGCCGCCAAGCCTGGCAACCCCGCCCAGTCGAACAGCCACCCGCCCAGCGCCGGCCCGCCCGCGGTGCCTGCGGTGTAGGCCGTGACCAGCAGGCCCATCGCCTTGACCAGGCCGCTGCCCACCAGCCGGTGGCCCAGTTCGATGACCACCAGCGTGTAGACCGCGCCGCCCACGCCGCCGAGCACGAAGCCCACCGGCCACAGCACCTGCTGCGGCGCGCCGGCCCAGATCCACAGCGACAGCGTGGCGCCCAGCACCAGCGTCCAGGCCAGCGCCATCGCTCGGCCCAGGCCGATGCGGTCGGCCAGCGCACCGAAGGGCGCCTGCATCAGCGCGCTGCCGGCGCCGATGAAGGCGCCCAGCCAGGCGGCGGTGTCCAGCGCAAAGCCCAGCCGCATCGAGATCGACGGCAGCAGCGACGAGGTACCGCTTTCCATCAGCCCGCTGGCCGCCGCCACCGCGACCAGCGGCACGGCAAAGGCGCGCCAGCCGTTGCGCGGTTCATCGCCGTCCGCCGTCGGGCCGTGGGCATTCGCCGCGGGTTCGTCCACCTGCAGCAAGGGCCAGGCGCAGACGAAGCCGGCGGCCATCAGCGCCAGTGCCACGGCCAGCGGCGACACCCCCGCCCACAGCGACAGCGGCAGCAGCGCCGGCCCGGCCAGCATGCCCAGGCCGACCGAGGTTTCGAACAGACCGATCAGCAGCCCGCGGCGTTCGCGCGGCGCGGCTTCGGCCAGCCAGGCTTCGCCGCTGACCCACACCAGCCCGCCGCCCAGGCCCATCACCGCCGCGGCGGCCAACCAACCCGCGTAGGCCTCGTGCGGCAGCAGGCTGGCCACCGCCAGTGCCGACGCTGCCATCGCGACCAGAAAGCAGCGTGCATGGCCCAGCCGCTGCACCACCGCATGCGCGGCGGTGCTGGCGACGAAGATGCCGGTCCAGAAGGCCGAGGCCAGCGCGCCCACCGCAAAGGCACTGGCGCCCTGGGCGGTGAGCGTCAACGACAGCCGCGTCAGCACCACGAACTCGGCGGCGACGAACAGGAAGTACACGCCCGGGATCAGCCACAGCGCGGCCGGAAAAGCGGCCGGCAAGGCAGCCGTACCGGTGGTGAACTGGGGTGGACTCAAGGGCGATGCATGGCGGCTTGTTGGCCCCCAGTGTCGCCCAGCGGGTCAGTGGCGCAGTGCCTGTAAGGCCATCAGCAGGCCGATGAGCACCGGCTGGTGCAGCATGTAGAAGCTCAGCGACCAGCGGCCCAGCAGCGCCAACGGCCGTGCGGGCGCGGCCAGCGCACCGCCCAGCCAGCCGGGCCGCGCGCGCAGCAGCCATTGCCCGGCCGCCAGGCCAAACAGCATCACGCCCAGCCAGGGCAGCAGCGGCACAAAGTCCTCGGTCACCGGCTTGCGCGTGACCAGGCCGATCCAGTTGCTCCAGCGCGCATCGAAGAAAGGGTGCTGCACGAATGCCGGCGCCACGATGCACAGTGCGCCCAGCGGCCAAAGCCAGCGCCGCAGCGGCGCGGCCAGCCGCGCCAGCACCAGCATCACCGCGATGCCATGCAGCACACCGAAGCTGATCCAACTGTTGGGGAACATGAGGGCCGAGCCGATGCTCACCAGCACGGCGCAGCCGGCGATCTGCACCCAGCGCCGCCAGAAGCGCGGCCAGCTCTGCCCAGCCTGCAGCGCCACCGCCAGCGACAGCCCGGCCACGAACAGGAACAGGCTGACGATGCAGCTGCGCTGCACGGTCCACAGCGCGTCGGTGTAGAAGTTCTGCTTCGGACTGATCCAGCCGAAGTGGTTCAGGTCGAAGGCCAGGTGGAACAGCGCCATCCAGACGATAGCCGCGCCGCGCAGCGCGTCCAGCCGATCGAAACGCTCAGGTCTTTGCACCCAGCGCCTTGCGCACCGTGGCGTTGATGACGCGCAGTTCGGCCAGCGTGGCGTCGATGTGCGCGCGCCGCCGTTCCAGGTCGGCAATGGCCTCGCCGGTGCGCTCGGCCACGAAACGCAGTTGCTGGGCACGGCCTTCACCATGCGCGCCATACAGATCCAGGTAATGCTTGATCTCGGACAGCGACGCGCCGATGGCCTTGGACCGCAGGATCAGTGCCAGCCGCGCCCGGTCGCGCCGCGTGTACACACGCGCGGCGTTCACGCGCCGCGGCTGCAGCAGGCCCTTGTCCTCGTAGAAGCGGATGGCGCGCGGCGAGATGCCGAACTCCTGGCACAGCTGGGCGATGCCGAAGAGCTCGCCGGTGTCGTCATGCCGATGCGCGGCCACCACCTGCTGTGCCGTGGGCGGCACGGCATCGGCAGACCTGAGTGCAGCGTTGCGGCCGCGCTCGCGGGCAGAGGCGGAAGTGGCCATGGCTAGCGATTTTGCGTCAGACCACGCGCTGCAGCTTCATCGCCACGCTCATGTCGCCGGACACCTTGAACTTGCCCATCATGAAGCCAGTGGCCGGCTCCAGCTCGCCAGTCAACAGCGCAGCCAGGTTCTCGAGCGAGATCTCCAGCGCGCAGTCGGCGTCGCGGTCAGTGTTGTCGACGCTGTTCGGCACCGACTTGCCGTCGATGTAGGCCACGCCGTCGGCGCCGCAGTCGAACTTGAGGGTGGCGTTCAGGCCGCTCGCTTCACCCACCTTGGCGCGCAGCGCTTCGGTGCAGGCTTGCATGTCCATCGGTTTCTCCAGCAAAACGACAGGGGCTGTCGGAAGGCGCCGATGCTAGCGGCCAAGGGTTCCCAAAGCATCCGCAATATCCCCAATGAGGCATTTGCTTGACGTTAACGTCATGCTCAAGCCTAATACGGCACCTCATCCACGCCGATCGCCCGCATGTCCGACGCCGCTTCCACCTTAGCGCAGTACCGCAGCGTGTTCCGCCTCGGCCTGTTCGCCGGCCAGGTGCACTGGGTCACCGGCGCGGGCAGCGGCATCGGCCGCTGCGTGGCGCACGAGCTGGCCTCGCTGGGCGCCACCGTGCTGCTCAGCGGGCGCAAGCAGGACAAGCTCGACCGCGTGGCTGCCGAAATCGCCGAGGATGGCGGCCGCTGCGACACCGCCGCCTTCGACATCCGCGACGAGGACGCCGTCAAGGCCGCCGTGGCAGCGATGGTGGGCCGGCACGGCGCGGTGCACGGCCTGGTCAACAACGCCGGCGGGCAGTTCCCGTCGCCGCTGATGATGATCAGCAAGCGCGGCTTCGATTCGGTGGTGGCCAGCAACTTGACCGGCGGCTTCCTGATGATGCGCGAGCTGTTCCTGCAGAGCATGCGCGAGCACGGCGGTGCCATCGTCAACATGACGGCTGACTTCCGCAACGGCATGCCGGGCATGGGCCATTCGGGCGCGGCACGCGCCGGCATGGCCAACCTGACGCAGTCGGCCGCCTTCGAATGGGCGCATGCCGGCGTGCGCGTCAATGCAGTCGCGCCGGGCTGGGTGGCGAGCAGCGGCATGGACAGCTACGGCGAGGCGATCCAGCCGATCATCAAGAAGCTTCGTACGCACGTGCCGCTGCGCCGCCTGGCCACCGAATCCGAGATCAGCGGCGTCATCTGCTTCCTGCTCAGTCCGGCGGCGTCCTACGTCACCGGCGTCACGGTGCAGATCGACGGCGGCTCGTCGATGGGCCATGCCGAGTTCCCGGCGATGGACCACGACAAGTCGGTGCCCTTCAACGGCTTCCATCGCGCCACCCCACCCGAGGTGCTCAAGTAATGCCGGCACTGAAGTCGGCGCTGAACCCGAAGTCCGAAAGCTTCCAGGCGCATGCCGCGCGCATGGCCGAGCGCCTGGCCGAGGTGCAGGCGCTGCAGGCCAAGGTGGTGGCCGAATCGGAATCGAAGCGCGCGCGCTTCGCCGAGCGCGGCCAGTTGCTGCCGCGCGAGCGGGTGGCCCGTCTCATCGACCGCGGCTCGCACTTCCTGGAGCTCAGCCCGCTGGCCGGCCTGGGCATGCACGACGACGATGGCCGCAAGTCGGTGCAAGGCGGCGGCTCCATCGTCGGCATCGGCGTGGTCGCCGGCAAGCGCGTGCTGGTGGCTGCCAGCGACAGCGCGGTCAAGGGCGGCACCGTCGCGCCGATGGGGCTGAAGAAGGGCCTGCGTGCGCAGGAGATCGCGCGCGAGAACAAGCTGCCGATGATCCACCTGGTGGAGTCCGGCGGCGCCAACCTGATGTACCAGGCCGAGATCTTCGTTGACGGCGGGCGCAGCTTTGCCAACCAGGCGCGGCTGTCGGCCGCCGGCATCCCGCAGATCGCGGTGGTGCACGGCTCGTCCACCGCCGGCGGCGCCTACCTGCCCGGCCTGAGCGACTACGTGGTGCTGGTGCGCGGCCGCTCCAGCATCTACCTGGCCGGCCCGCCGCTGGTCAAGGCCGCCATCGGCGAGGACGCCACCGACGAGCAGCTCGGCGGCGCCGAGACGCATGCCGAAGTCACCGGTCTGGGCGAGTACCTGTGCGAGAACGACGCCCATGCCGTCGCGCTGGCGCGCGAGCTGGTCGAGCAGCTGCAGTGGGACACCGTCGCACCCGCGGCCGACGCGCCGCCGCCGCTGTTCGGCGCCGAGGAACTGATGGGCGTGGTGCCGGCCGACGAACGCACGCCCTACGACGTGCGCGAGGTCATCGCCCGGCTCGTCGACGGCTCGATGTTCCTGGAATTCAAGGCGCGTTACGGCAGCGAGACGGTGTGCGGCCATGCGCAGCTGCAGGGCCAGCGCATCGGCATCCTCGGCAACAACGGCCCGATCCAGCCCGAGGGCTCGACCAAGGCCGGCCAGTTCATCCAGGCCTGCGACCAGACCGGCACGCCGCTGCTGTTCCTGCAGAACACCACCGGCTACATGGTCGGCTCGGTGGCCGAGCGCGGCGGCGCCATCAAGCACGGCAGCAAGATGATCCAGGCGGTGGTCAATGCGCGCGTGCCCAAGATCACCGTCGTGCTGGGCGGCAGCTACGGCGCCGGCAACTACGGCATGTGCGGCCGCGGCTTCGACCCGCGCTTCATCTTCGCGTGGCCCAGCGCGCGCACCGCGGTGATGGGCGGCGCGCAGGCGGCCAAGGTGATGGACATCCTCAACCGCAACAAGCTGCAGAAGATGGGTCTGCCGGCCAACGACGAGGCGTTGGCGGCCATGAGCGACGCGCTGCGCAAGCGGCTCGACGCCGAGTCGGCGGCACTGTTTGGCACGGCGCGGCTGTGGGACGACGGAATCATCGATCCGCGCGACACCCGCCACATCGTCGGCCTGTGCCTGGCCATCGCCCGCGACGCCGAGCGGCGCGTGCTGCGGCCCAACACCTTCGGCATTGCCCGTTTCTGACCTTTTACCCACCCACAGCCCATGAAACTGACCCCCGAACATCGCCAGATCGCCGACACCGTCAAGCGCTTCGTGCACAAGGAAATCAACCCCTTCGTGCCCGAGTGGGAGGCCGCGCAGGAATTCCCCAGCCACCAGATCTTCAAGAAGCTCGGCGACCTGGGCCTGCTGGGGCTGAAGTACCCCGAGCAGTTCGGTGGCGCGGGCCTGGACTTCAGCTACTCGATGGTCATGGCCGAGGCGCTGGGCGAATGCAACTGCGGCGGCATTCCGATGGCCATTGGCGTGCACACCGACATGTGCACGCCGGCGCTGGCGCGCTTTGGCAGCGACGAGCTGCGCCGCGAATTCCTGACCCCGTCGATCGCCGGTGACTATGTCGGTTGCCTGGGTGTCAGCGAGGCTGGCGGCGGCTCCGACGTGGCAGCGGTGAGGACGCAGGCGCGCAGCGAGGGCGGCGACTACGTCATCAACGGCAGCAAGATGTGGATCACCAACGGCATGAAGGCCAACTGGTGCTGCCTGCTGGCCAACACCAGCGACGGCCCGCCGCACAAGAACAAGAGCCTGATCGTCGTGCCGATGGACGCACCGGGCATCACCCGGCAGAAGATCCGAAAGATGGGCATGGACTCGTCCGACACGGCGCAGTTGTTCTTCGACAACGTGCGCGTGCCCAAGCGTTACCTGATCGGCCAGGAAGGCCTGGGCTTCACCTTCCAGATGCTGCAGTTCCAGGAAGAGCGGCTGTACGGCGCGGCCGGCTCGCTGCTCAGCCTGGACCGGCTGATCGACCAGACCATCGAGTACACGCGCCAGCGCAAGGCCTTCGGCAAGAGCATCCTCGACAACCAGGTGGTGCACTACCGGCTGGCCGAGCTGCGCACCGAGGTCGAGGCGCTGCGCGCGCTGACCTACCGCGCGGTGGAGCTGTACGTGTCGGGCAAGGACGTGACGCGCCTGGCCTCGATGGCCAAGCTGAAGTGCGGACGGCTGTCGCGCGAAGTCACCGATTCCTGCCTGCAATACTGGGGCGGCATGGGCTTCACCTGGGACAACCCGCTGTCTCAGGCGTATCGGGACTCCAGGCTGATCTCGATCGGCGGCGGCGCCGACGAAGTCATGCTCGGCATCATCTGCAAGCTCGAAGGCACCTTGCCGGGAAAGGCATCATGAGCGCCCTGTTGCTGCGCAACGAAGGCGGCGTGCTGCACATCACGCTGAACCGCCCCGAGCAGCGCAATGCCATGTCGATGGAGATGGTGCGCGAGCTGCGCGCCGCACTCGCCGCGGCCGAGGCCGACGGCAGCACCCGCGTGGTGGTGCTGCGCGGCGCTGGAGGGCACTTCTGCGCCGGCGGCGACCTGGCCGACATGGCGCGGGCCCGTGCCGCCGGCGATGGCCGCGCCGCACTGCTCGAGGTTAGTGCGGCCTTTGGCGAGCTGTGCGTGGCTTTCTCGCGCACCGGCCTGGCCACGGTGGCAGTGCTGGAAGGCACGGTCATGGGCGGCGGCTTCGGCCTGGCCTGCGTGGCCGATGTCGCCATCGCCGCCAGCACGGCCGTGTTCCGCCTGCCGGAGACCTCGCTCGGCGTGGTGCCGGCGCAGATCGCCGCCTTCCTCGTCGAGCGGCTGGGCTACAGCGATGCCAAGCGCCTGGCCGTCACCGGTGCCAAGCTGGACGCACAGGCCGCGCTCGACCTGGGCCTGGTGCACGAGGTGCATGCCAACAGCGCACTGCCGAACGCGCTGGACAAGGCCTTGCAGCAGATCCTGCAATGCGCCCCCGGCGCGGTGGCGCAGACCAAGGCACTGCTGGCACGCGCCCGGCGCGAGGAGGCCGCCGCGCT
>Ga0316603_10000990_pt1 | contig 14760 bp, 13 predicted proteins | sample OWC_soil_day10_n_FD_207649 | JGI IMG/M metagenome (GOLD analysis project Ga0316603, IMG submission 207649) | Wetland soil microbial communities from Old Woman Creek delta, Ohio, United States - OWC_soil_day10_noCT | ecosystem: Environmental > Terrestrial > Soil > Wetlands | place: USA: Ohio... | reverse complement strand
GTCGCGCAGCAGGTTGATCAGGGTCGAGGACTCGTTGCGGTTCTTCGGCTTGAACAGGAAGTCATAGCGGGCGTCGTTCAGCTTGCTCTGCAGCTTGATGAGGAACTCGTCGAACTGGCCGAACAGTGCGCCCTTGGTCTTGCCGAAGTCGAGCTGCTGCTCGTTGGCCTTCTTGAAGTGCAGGTAAAGCTCCATCAGGTTGAAGTAGACGGGGGAGTCCACCGACAGCCGCTCGAGCCCCAGGTCCGCGTTCGCCTTCTTGCGCAGTGAGAACACCACCTCGCGCAGAAACGCGATCTGCACCGAGGCGCGCGGGTCGGCGCGGTCGATCAGCAGGTCGGCCAGCTCGGCGAAGGTCAGCAGCCAATAGGGGATCTCGAGCTCGCGGGCGTCGACGTAACGGGCGATGCCCGGCGGGAAGATCATCTGCAGGTTGCCCTTCTCGTCCTTCCACGCGTACTCGCCGTGCAGATCGAGCACGATGACGTGGCAGCGCGGCATCACCTGCACCATGCGCTGCATCAGCGCGGACACCGTCCAGGACTTGCCCGCGCCGGACTGGCCGAGGATCGCCAGGTGACGGCCGAACATCGGCGAGGGATCGAGGTAGACCTTCGCGTCCTGCCGCGCGGGCAGGTGGCCGACGTCGAAGCCGAGCTTGCTGAACTGCTCGAACAGGACGCCGAGGCTCGCCGAGTCCATCACGTGCAGCTCGGCGCCGGTGGTCGGGAAGCGGTGCACGCCGCGCTGGAAATGGCCGCCCTCGTCGATCTGGCCGACCGGCATGATCGCGATGTAGCGGCGTGACCCCAGCGGCGTCCCCGGATCGCCTGTCCCGATCGGCGGATCCTCCTGCCAGGTGCGGGCGACCAGGCCGACGACGTGCGCGCCGCCCTGCCGGGCGGCGACGTAGCCGCCGATCCGGCCAACCACGACGTCCTCGTTCTGGAAGCGGACGACGGGCTGGAACCCCTCGTCGTCGGTGAGCAGGCGGGCAACGAACTCGTTGCCGCGGACCTCGGTCAGGTGGCCGATCAGAGTTCCGGCTGTGCTCATCATGGTGTGATCCGCGAGCGGTTGGATGGGAATGGAGTGCCTAGGAATGATAAGGGTATCCGGGCGTGCATGGCGCGGTTTCCCCGGGCCCGGGCGCGATCATGGGCAGATCGTCGAAAAACTCCGTGGCATCGCTGTGCGCGGGGCGATGCAGCGCATAGAATCGCGATCACTCATCCACTCGCCAGTCCGGCCCCTCGACGGAACATGTCGCCCGTGTCCAGGATTCGGAGGTGCCCGTGACGCGTCGCGTGACCGTCGTGGGTGCGGGCTTCGCCGCCCTGTCCTCCATCCGCAAGTTGCGGCAGCTGGATCCGAGTCTTGACCTGACGCTCGTCGCGCCACGGCCCGAGCTCGTCTTCTACCCCGGCACGATCTGGATCCCGAGCGGCCTGCGCCGTCCCGAGGACCTGGTCGTGCCGCTCGAGGGTTTCCTGCGCCGGCACCGCGTCGCGTTCCGCGCGGGGGCGGCGACGGGGCTCAGCGCCGATGGCCGGGTGCTGCACACCGACGGCAGCGACATCGACAACGACGGCCTGGTGATTGCCTCCGGCGGTCGTTTCATCAAGGCGCTGCCCGGCATCGAGCACGTGATCACGCCGTGCGAGGGGATCTCAGCCGCCGTCGCGATCCGCGACCGGGTGCGTGCGCTGCAGGGCGGCACTGTCGCCGTCGGCTTCGCCGGCAATCCGAAGGAGCCGGCGGCGATGCGCGGTGGGCCCATGTTCGAGTACCTGTTCGGGCTCGATCAGCAGCTGCGGAAGGAAGGCCGGCGCGAGCGCTTCCGTCTGGTGTTCTTCTCGCCAGCCGAGAAGCCCGGCCAGCGCCTCGGCCCCAAGGCGGTCGACCGGCTGATCGGTGAGATGCAGCGGCGCGGGATCGAGACCCATCTCGGGCACAAGCTGAAGGGCTTCACCGCGGGCAGCGTGCAGACCGAGGCGGGCGAGATCCCGGCCGACCTGATCCTGTTCATGCCCGGCATGACCGGCAACCAGTGGTTCGAAAACACCAGCCTGCCGAGGTCCGAGGGGGGCTTCATCCGGGCCGACCGGCGCGCACGGGTGGAGGGGCCGGACCGGGTGTACGTGGCGGGGGACGCGGGCAGCTACCCGGGCCCGGACTGGATGCCAAAGCAGGCCCACATGGCGGACCTGCAGGGCGAGGCGGCCGCGAAGAACCTCGTCGCGGAGCTGCGGGGCGAGGCGGCCACGGCGACCTTCCGGGTCGAGCTCATCTGCATCGTCGACAGCGTCGACCGCGGCATGCTGGTCGCACGCAACGAGCGGCTGAGCCTCATGCTGCCGGCGTCGCCGGTGTTCCATTGGGCGAAGCGCGCCTTCGAGCGCGTCTATCTGCGGCGTTACCGCTGAGGGACCGACCGCCGATGACGGCCCCACGTCGCAGCGACTTTCCCCCCGCGGTCGTCGGCACGCGGGCGATGGCCGATTTCCTGCGCGGCCGCGGCGGCGCCATCGTCGCGGGGGCCGCACTGGCCGGCCTCGTCCTGGCGACGGTGTGCGCGGTGCAGGGCCTCGTGCTCGGCATCCCGCTGCACGCGGCGGAGCTGGTGGTGTCGGCGCTGCTGGCAATGACGGTCGGGGGCCTGGTCGGGAACCTCGTGGTCACCCGCCGGCAGATGCGGCGCGAGCGCGACCTCTATCACGCGCTGGCGGACCTCAGCCTGGAGTTCGCCACCTTCCAGCGGCTGCAGGGCGGCTTCGAGTACGTCTCGCCGGCGGTCCAGTCGCTGACGGGCTACACGCAGGAAGACTTCTACCTGCGCCCCGAGCTGATGGAGCGGATCGTCCATCCGGACGACCTGCCGCGCTGGCAGCAGCACCACCGCCACCTGATCGCCACCGGCCGGCCCAGCTCGCTCGAGCTGCGCATGATCACGCGGGACGGCCAGGTGCGGTGGATCGAGCACACTGCCGAGGTGGTCCGCGATGCCGACGGCAGCGTGGTCGGACTGCGGTCGGTGAACGTCGACATCACCAAGCGCAAGCGCAGCGAGCTGCACATCCATCACCTCGCCCACTACGACGCGCTGACCCGCCTGCCGAACCGCCGCTATCTCGTGCGGCAGATGGACGGGCAGATCGCCGAGGCGGCGAAGGCGCGGCGCCGGTTCGCCGTGCTGCTCATCGACCTCGACCGCTTCAAGCACATCAACGACGCCTTCGGCCACGGCTTCGGCGACCGGCTGCTCGAGCAGGTGGCACGGCGCATCGAGCAGGCGGCCGGGCAGGGGGCGGTGGTCAGCCGCTTCGGCGGCGACGAGTTCCTGGTGGTCACGCCGCTGATCGGTGCCGGCACGGAGGCGCGCCCCTACGCCAAGGCGATTCTCGCGGCGCTGGAGCGGCCGTTCATCGTCGACCACCACGAGCTGCACGTGGCCGCGAGCGTCGGCATCAGCCTGTTCCCCGAGGACGGCCACAGTCCCGACGAGCTGATCCGTCGCGCCGATGCGGCGATGTATGCCGCCAAGCGCGAGGGCCACGAGCCTCTGCACTTCTACGTCCCGCATCACGCCGAGAAGGCGTCCGACTTCCTGGCGATGGAGAACCAGCTACGGCGCGCCATCGACCAGCACCAGTTCCTGCTTTACTACCAGCCGCAGATCCGGCTCGCGACGGGCGAGGTGTGCGGCTGCGAGGCGCTGGTACGCTGGCGCGGCGGCAGCGGCGACATCGTCGAGGCGGGGCGCTTCATCAACGTGGCCGAGGAGACCGACCTGATCGTCCCGATCGGCAACCAGATCGTCGGCGAGGCGCTCAACCAGCTAGCGGTGTGGCACGAGCAGGGCCGGCGTCTGAAGATGGCCGTGAACATCTCCGCGCGGCAGCTCCGCGATCCGGCTTGCTGCGACAAGATGCTGGAACGCCTGTCGCGCGGCGCGGCGCCCCTGTCGGCGCTCGAGCTCGAGGTGACCGAAACCGGGCTGCTGACCGACCTCGAGGCGAACCGCCGCACCCTGGAGCGGCTGTACCAGCGCGGGGTGTCGATCGCGATCGACGACTTCGGGACCGGCTACTCGTCCCTGGCCTACCTGCGGCACCTGCCGGTCAACACGCTGAAGATCGACCGCGCCTTCGTCGAGCAGCTCAGCGAGGACCCGGCGGACCAGGCGATCGTGCAGGCGATCATTGCCATGGCCCACAGCCTGGGCGTCGAGGTCGTGGCGGAGGGCGTGGACACCGACGAGCGCGCCGCGCTGCTGACCCGCATGGGCTGCGACATCGGCCAGGGGTATCTGTTCGGGCGGCCGGTCCCGGCCGAGCACTTCCCCGTTGCCGGGCACGTCTACGCGCCGGCCCCGGCCGCATCGCGGTCAGGTGCCGAGCTGCTGCACTAGCAGGCGGACCGACAGCAGCAGCGACACCGTGACGAGCAGCGGCCGAACGAGCCGCGCGCCGTGCCGGATCACCAGGTGGGCGCCCAGCCAGGCGCCGCTCCACTGGCCCACCGCCATGGCCAGGCCGACCGTCCAGACGACGTGCCCGCCCAGCGCGAACACCAGCAGCGCCGCGACGTTGCTCGCGAAGTTGAGGAGCTTGCTGCCGGCGGTCGCCTGCCGCAGGCCATAGCCCAGCAGGGCCACGAAGGCGAGGGCGAAGAAGGAGCCCGTGCCGGGACCGAAGACCCCGTCGTAGAAGCCGATGCCGGCGCCGGCGAGCAGGCCGAAGGCCGGCAGCCCGAGGCGTCGCCGCGACGGCAGGTCGCCCACCCGCGGCGAGAGCAGGAAGTAGAGCGCGAAGGCGACCAGCAGCAGGGGCAGCAGGCGGGCGAGCGCCCCCGGGTCGATGCGGCCGACGAGCCAGCTGCCGCCGGCCGCGCCGACGAAGGTCAGCAGGGCCGGCGTACCGAGCGCCCGCAGGTCGATCGCGCCGTGGCGGAGGAAGCGCAGGGTGGCGCTGGCGGTGCCGAAGCTGCCCTGGAGCTTGTTCGTCGCCAGCGCCTCGACCGGCGGAAGACCCGCCCAGAGCAGGGCGGGCAGGGTGAGCAGTCCGCCGCCGCCCGCGATGGCATCGATGCAGCCGGCGACGCCGGCGACCAGGACGAGGAGGCCGAGCAGCTCGGGAGCGAGTGGGTCCACCAGGGTTGCGCCGGCAGGAAGCGGGCCGGCATTCTAGCTCCGGTCACCAGGAGGCCGCGCCATGCACATCGTCGCCGGGGACATCGGGGGCACATCGGCCCGGCTGGCGTCGTTCGACGTCGCCGCCGCGGTCCCGCGGCTGCTCGCCCGGGCGACCTACCCGAGCCGGGCCTACCCGGGCATCGCGCCGATCCTGGCCGACTTCCTCGGCGGCCAGGGGCTCACGCCAGCAGCCATTGCGCTCGGCGTCGCCGGCCCGGTGCGCGATGGTGTCTGCCGCACGACCAACCTCCCCTGGCTCCTGTCCGCCAGCGCCATCGCCGCGGCGACCGGCGTGGCCCGGGCCTGGGTGCTGAACGACCTCGAGGCGGCAGCCTGGGGCGTGGAAGCGGTTGCCGAGGCTGACCGTGTGCGGCTGCAGGCCGGCGAGCCCGACCCAAAGGGCAACCAGAGCGTCGTCGCGGCGGGCACGGGCTTCGGCGAGGCCGGGCGCGTGTGGGTCGGCGATCGCTACCAGCCGTTCGCCTCCGAGGGCGGCCACGCCGATTTCGCGCCGGCCGACGAGCTGGACGTCGCCTTCCAGCGCTGGCTTCGTTCGAGCCACGGTCACGTGAGCTGGGACCGGATCGTCTCCGGGCCGGGCATCGTGGCGATCCACGCCTTCCTGCGGGCCGATCACCGCGTGCCCGCGCCTACGGCGCTCGCCGAGGCGAGGGCGGGGGGGGATCCGGCGGCGGCCATCGCCGAGGCGGCGCTGGCCGGGCGTGATGCGGTCTGCGCGGAGGCCCTGGACCGTTTCCTCTGCTATTTCGGCGCGGAGGCCGGCAACCACGCGCTGAAGCTCATGGCGACCGGGGGCGTCTACATCACCGGCGGCATCGCCCCGAAGGTCCTGCCGCGGCTCGCCGAGGGGCCGTTCCTCGACGCCTTCCGCGCCAAGGGACGCATGGCGGAACTGATGCGGCGCATGCCCGTCACCGTCCTGTGCGACGGCGACGTGGGCCTCAAGGGGGCCGCGCTGTACGGTCGGCGCATGGCCGGCAGCGTGTAGCGACCCCTCAGACCCGCACGGCGAGCACGTCGCAGGTGGCGAGGTGCAGCACGCCGTTGGCGGTCGAGCCGAGAAGCAGCTGCAGGCCGTGCCGGCCGTGGCTGCCCACAACGATCAGGTCGACCCCCTGTTCCTTGGCGACGCGCACGATCTCGTGCTTCGGAGCGCCGAGCTCGACGAAGGTCGGCGCCTCGTCTACCCCCAGGCGCCGGGCCAGCTCCGCGATCCGGGTGCGGGCGAGCTCGATGCGCCGCTGGTCGAGGTCGATGTTCTCGGGGATGGGGATCTCGCCCGCGTATTCCATCGCCGAGTACTCGACGACGTGCAGCAGGCTGAGGCGCGCCCCGGCGAGGGCGGCGACCTCTGCGGCCTTCCGCCCGGCGGCTTCGCCGTCGGGTGAGAAGTCGGTGGCGAACAGGACGTGGCTGTAGGTTCCCATGGCAGGTTTCCTCACCGACGGTCTCGACACAAAAGTATCAGCCGCGGGTGGCTGCAATGCCAGTTGCCGAAGCTCCAAGTGCCGGACGGCATCGGAGGGGAGCGTCGCCACCATGGCGTTCGGCAGCCCGCGCAACCGCGCCGTTGCGCCCGACAGGCCGCGCGTGTAATCTGCGCGCTCTTTTCAGGCGCGTAGCTCAGTTGGTTAGAGCACCACCTTGACATGGTGGGGGTCGTTGGTTCGAGTCCAATCGCGCCTACCAGTTCGACACAGGCAATACCGATACAAGGCCACCGGGTTTTCCAGTGGCCTTTTCTTTTTCCGGCAGGCCTGCCCCGTGTCGCGGCAGGGCGCTGCTCTTGTCGTAGCCAGGTCCCGCAAATTGCTGCGTGCAGGACCGCTCCGTATAATCGCGCGCGTCCGTCCGGCCCGCAGTCCAACTGGCCGGCGCCCCCGACCGGGCCGACGGCCCGGTTTTCGTTTGCGATGCCCCGCCACGCCAGTAGGGACACCGCCGCAGCACGAGGTCGGAATGCCAGTCATCACCCTGCCCGACGGGTCCCAGCGCAGCTACGACGGGCCCGTCACGGTCCAGCAGGTCGCCGAATCGATAGGCAGCGGGCTCGCCAAGGCGGCGCTCGCCGGCCGGGTCGGCGGCCGGCTGGTCGACACGTCGTTCCAGATCGACAGCGACGCCGACGTCGCGATCGTCACGGACCGCGACCCCGACGGGCTGGAGATCGTCCGGCACTCGACCGCCCACCTGCTGGCGATGGCGGTCAAGGAGCTGTTCCCCGACGCCCAGGTGACCATCGGGCCGACCGTCGAGAACGGCTTCTACTACGACTTCAGCTATCAGCGCCCGTTCACGCCGGACGACCTCGCCGCCATCGAGGCCCGCATGCAGGCGCTGGCGAAGGCCGACCTGCCCGTGAGCCGCAGCGTGATGCCGCGCGACGAGGCGGTCGCCTTCTTCAAGGCCCAGGGCGAGCTCTACAAGGCCGAGATCATCGCGAGCATCCCCAGCGGCGAGGACATCTCGCTCTACCGGCAGGGCGACTTCGTCGACCTGTGCCGCGGCCCGCACGTGCCGAGCACGGCCAAGCTCAAGGCCTTCAAGCTGATGAAGGTGGCAGGCGCCTACTGGCGCGGCGACTCGCGCAACGAGATGCTGCAGCGCGTGTACGGCACGGCCTGGCGGAACAAGGACGAGCTGGCCGCGTACCTGCACCGCATCGAGGAGGCGGAGAAGCGCGACCACCGCAGGATCGGCAAGGCCCTCGACCTCTTCCACACCCAGGAAGAGGCGCCAGGCATGGTCTTCTGGCACGACAAGGGCTGGCAGATCTACCTGATCATCCAGGACTACATTCGCGGCAAGCTGCGCGAGCGCGGCTACCAGGAGGTCCATACGCCGCAGATCATCGACCGGAGCCTGTGGGAGCGCTCGGGCCACTGGGACAAGTTCCGCGACAACATGTTCACGACGAGCTCGGAGAACCGGGACTTCGCGATCAAGCCGATGAACTGCCCGGCGCACATCCAGATCTACAACCACGGCCTGAAGAGCTACCGCGACCTGCCGCTGCGCCTCGCCGAGTTCGGCTCCTGCCACCGCAACGAGCCGTCCGGGACGCTGCACGGCCTCATGCGGGTGCGCAACTTCGTCCAGGACGACGCGCACATCTTCTGCAGCGAGGACCAGATCCTCGATGAGGTGCTGGCGTTCATCGACCTGCTGTTTGAGGTCTACCGCGACTTCGGCTTCAGCGAGGTGCTGGTCAAGCTGTCCACGCGTCCCGCGCAGCGGGTGGGCGACGACGCCCTCTGGGACAAGGCCGAGAAGGCGCTGGCCGACGCGCTCGACCAGAAGGGCCTGTCCTGGGAGCTGCAGCCCGGGGAGGGGGCCTTCTACGGCCCGAAGATCGAGTTCTCCCTGCGCGACTGCCTGGACCGTGTCTGGCAGTGCGGCACCATCCAGCTCGACTTCTCGATGCCGGACCGCCTGGGGGCGAGCTACGTCGCCGAGGACAATACCCGCAAGGTCCCGGTCATGCTCCATCGGGCCATCCTCGGCTCGCTCGAGCGCTTCATCGGCATCCTCATCGAGCACCATGCGGGGCAGATGCCGCCCTGGCTCTCGCCGCTGCAGGTGATGGTCCTCAACATCACCGATCGCCAGGCCGAGTACGCCGGGCGGGTGACGAAATTCCTTCGTGATCAGGGATTTCGCGCCGATCTGGACTTGAGGAATGAGAAGATCGGCTTTAAAATCCGCGAGCACACGTTGCAGCGCGTCCCGTACCTGCTCGTCGTGGGTGACCGGGAAGCGGACAACGGCGCGGTCGCCGTGCGCACCCGCAGCGGCCAGGACCTCGGGGTCATGAGCCTCGACGAGTTCGTGGCACTGCTGGGCGGGCAGGTGGCGAGCCGCGCCGGCTGAGACCACCAGGCGAGAGCACCGGACAGCCTCCGGTGCTTTCTTGTTGGTGGGTTGGTGAAACCTGATCGGAGGACCTTGCTATCTCGACGAAGCCTGACAAGAGGAACCGCCTGAACGAAGAGATCACCGTGCGGGAAGTGCGGTTGATCGGGCCAGATGGCGACCAGGTCGGCATCGTACCGACCAGCGAGGCCCTGGCAGCAGCCGAAGCGGCGGAGATGGATCTCGTGGAGATCCAGCCGACGGCGGAGCCGCCAGTCTGCCGCATCATGAACTTCGGCAAGTTCGTCTTCGAGCAGAAGAAGCAGCGGGCGGCCGCCAAGAAGAAGCAGAAGCAGGTCCAGATCAAAGAAGTGAAGTTCCGCCCAGGGACGGACGAAGGGGATTACCAGGTAAAACTGCGCAACCTGGTACGTTTCCTCGAAGAAGGGGACAAGGCCAAGGTCACCGTGAGGTTCCGCGGCCGTGAACACGCCCATCGCGAGCTTGGTCTCGCCGTGCTCGATCGCGTCGCGAACGATCTCGCGACCTACGGTCAGATCGAGCAGCAGCCCGGCATGGAAGGCCGGCAGATGGTGATGGTGCTGTCCCCCAAGAAAAAGAGCTAGGTGCCGGCGTGTCGCACCCTACAGACCAAATCGCGGAGTATGAGAAATGCCGAAGATCAAGACGAACAGAGGTGCCGCCAAGCGGTTCAAGAAGACCGCTGGCGGCTTCAAGCGGGCCCAGTCCTTCCGTCGCCACATCCTGACGAAAAAGGCCACCAAGCGTAAGCGCCAGCTGCGCGCGCCGTCGCACCTGCATCCGTCGGATGTCGGGCACGCGCAGCGCATGATGCCCTACGCCTGATCGACCACGGGAGACTGAGTCATGGCACGAGTCAAACGCGGCGTGCAGGCGCACGCCAAGCACAAGAAGATCCTCAAGGCAGCGAAGGGCTACTACGGCGCGCGGAGCAAGGTGTTCCGCATCGCCAAGCAGGCCGTCATCAAGGCCGGGCAGTATGCCTATCGCGACCGCAGGGCAAAGAAGCGCGACTTCCGCGCGCTGTGGATCGTCCGCATCAACGCGGGCGCGCGCCTGTGCGGGCTGTCGTACAGCCGGCTCATCAACGGCCTCAACCTGGCCGGCGTCGAGGTCGATCGCAAGATGCTCGCGGACCTCGCCGTCCACGACATGACGGCGTTCACCGCGCTGGCGGACAAGGCAAAGGCCGCTCTCGCCGGCTGAGCATGACGCGGCGCGCCGTGCGGTGCGCCGCTCGACGCAATCGACGGGGGGGAAGGCCGTTCGGGTCTTCCCCCCTTTTGTTTAGGCGTCAGCTCGTTGGGATTCGCTGCGCTCTTCCCAACCTACGATGGCACCTGTCAGCGGGCCGAGGTTGAGGGGCGGGTGGAGCGCAGCGATACCCGATGAGTTGCGACGGGAGTTCGAATCGATGGCTGTCAATTCGGGGCTGGAGCTGCAGCCCGTGCTCGACGAGGCGCTTGCCGCAGCCGCGGCCGCCGGGGACCTGCGCGCGCTCGACGACGTGCGGGTGCGCTACCTGGGCAAGAGCGGCCTCTTCACCGAGCAGCTGAAGCGGCTCGGCGGCCTGCCGCCCGACCAGCGGCCGGCGGCGGGGCAGGTGATCAATCGCGCGAAGCAGAACCTCCAGGATGCCGTCGAGGCGCGGCGTGCGGCACTGGAGACCGCGGCGCTGGCCGCGCGGCTGGCCGCCGAGCGCATCGACGTGACCCTGCCCGGGCGGGGCGCGCAGTGCGGCGGGCTGCACCCCGTGACGCGCACGCTGCAGCGCATCGAGCGGCTGTTCGGCGACGCGGGGTTCCGCGTCGCGGAAGGGCCCGAGATCGAGGACGACTTCCACAACTTCGAGGCCCTCAACATCCCGGCCCACCATCCGGCCCGGGCGATGCACGACACCTTCTACTTCAGCGAGAACCTGCTGCTGCGCACGCACACCTCGCCGGTGCAGATCCGCGTGATGAGCAGCGAGAAGCCGCCGCTCAAGGTGATCGCGCCGGGGCGCGTCTATCGGTGCGACTACGACCTGACGCACACGCCGATGTTCCATCAGGTCGAGGGCTTCATGGTCGACGAGCAGGTCACCTTCGCGGACCTCAAGGGCGTGCTGCACGACTTCCTCACGCACTTCTTCGAGCGCGAGCTGAGGCTGCGCTTCCGGCCGTCGTACTTCCCGTTCACGGAGCCGTCCGCCGAGGTCGACATCGAGTGCGTGATGTGCAGCGGCAAGGGCTGCCGCGTCTGCAAGGAGACCGGGTGGCTCGAGGTCCTGGGGTGCGGAATGATCCACCCGGAGGTGTTCCGGCACGTCGGCATCGACAGCGAGGCCTACACCGGCTACGCGTTCGGGATGGGCGTCGAGCGCCTGACGATGCTGCGCTATGGCATCAACGACCTGCGGCTGTTCTTCGAGAACGACCTGCGGTTCCTGCGGCAGTTCGCCTAGGTAAAGATCATGAGATTCAGTGAAGCCTGGCTGCGCGAGTGGGTGAACCCCGCGATCGACAGCGCGACATTGGCGGACCAGCTCACGATGGCTGGCCTCGAGGTCGACTCGGTGGAGCCCGCGGCGCCGGCGTTCAACGGCGTCGTGGTCGGGATCGTGCGCAGCGTCGCGCCGCATCCCGACGCCGACAAGCTGCGGGTCTGCCTGGTCGACGTGGGGGAGGGCGAGCCGCTGCAGATCGTCTGCGGCGCCGCGAACGTCGCCGCCGCGATGCGCGTGCCCGTCGCGCTCGTGGGCGCCGTGCTGCCCGGCGGGTTCCAGATCAAGCGCGCCAGGCTGCGCGGGGTGGAGTCGCTCGGCATGATCTGCTCTGCGTCCGAGCTCGGGCTCGCCGAATCGTCGTCGGGCATCCTGCCGCTGCCGGGCGACGCGCCGGTCGGCCAGGATTTCCGCGCGTACCTCGGGCTCGACGACCGCTGCATCGAGGTCGACCTCACCCCGGACCGCGGCGACTGCCTCAGCGTCGCCGGAATCGCGCGCGAGGTTTCGGCGATCAACGCGCTGGCACTGACGCCGCCGTCGGTAGTTCCCGTCGCCGCGGCGAACGACGACCGCTTCCCCGTCATTCTGGACGCGCCGGCCGCCTGCCCGCGCTATGTCTGCCGCATCGTGCGGGGCATCGACCCGGCGGCGGAGACGCCGCTGTGGATGAAGGAGCGGCTGCGCCGCGGCGGCATCCGTGCGATCAGCCCGGTGGTCGACGTCACGAACTACGTCATGCTCGAGCTCGGCCAGCCGATGCACGCCTTCGATCTGGCGGAGCTCGACCGCGAGATCCGCGTGCGGATGGCGCGGCCGGGCGAGATCCTGACGCTGCTCAGCGGGGAAGCGCTGGAGCTGCGCGACGACAGCCTCGTCATTGCCGACGCCACCAGGCCGCTCGCCCTCGCGGGCATCATGGGCGGCGAGCACTCGGGCGTCAGCGCGCAGACGCGCGACATCCTGTTCGAGAGCGCCTTCTTCGCCCCGCAGGCCATCCTCGGCCGGGCCCGCTCGTACGGCCAGCAGACCGATGCGTCGCACCGCTTCGAGCGCGGCGTCGACCCGGAGCTGCAGGCGCCCGCCGTCGAGCGCGCGACGGCCCTGCTCGTGGCGATCTGCGGCGGCGTGCCGGGTCCCGTCGTCGAGGCGGTCGCACCCGAGCGCCTCCCCGTGCGCCCCCCCATCCACCTGCGGCGCGAGCGGATCGGCCGGATCCTCGGGGTGTCTGTCGACGATGCCAGCGTCGAGGCGTTTCTGGTCCGGCTCGGCATGGGGGTGTCGCGCGCGGCGGACGGCTGGGACGTGGTCCCGCCCAGCGGCCGCTTCGACATCGCCATCGAGGTCGACCTCATCGAGGAGGTCGGGCGCATCTACGGCTTCTCGGCAATTCCGGCCGCACGGTCCCTTACCCGGGTGGACATGCACGCCCCGCCGGAAACGGCCTTCGACCTGGGCCGCGCGAAGCAGGTGCTGGTCGCGCGCGATTACCAGGAGGCCATCACCTACAGCTTCGTGCATCCCTCGATCCAGGCGCTGCTCGACCCCGGGCAGCCGCCAATCGCGCTCGCCAACCCGATCTCGGCCGAGATGTCGGTGATGCGTACGACCACCTGGGCCGGGCTGCTGGGCGTCGTGGCCTACAACCAGGCGCGCCAGCAGGACCGCGTTCGTCTATTCGAGTCAGGCCTCAGGTTTATTCAGCAAAATTCTGATATAAAACAGGAAATGACGCTATCCGGCGTGGTCTGCGGCAGCGCCTGGTCGGAGCAGTGGGGGCAGCCGGCGCGAGCCGTCGATTTCTTCGATCTGAAGGGGGACGTCGAGGCCGTGCTTGCCCGCAGCAGCGTGACAGGGGCGGTCGAGTTCCGGGCGGCCGAGCACCCGGCGCTGCACCCCGGACAGTGCGCCGATCTCGTGCGCGGCGACCGGGTGGTGGGGCGCGCTGGGCTGCTTCACCCGGACGTCGAGCGGCAGCTCAACCTCGCCGGACCGGTCTACCTGTTCGAGCTCCACCTTGCGGCGTTGGGCGAGGGCGCGCTCCCGGACTTCGCGCCGCTCTCTAAGTTTCCGTCGATCCGCCGCGACCTCGCCATCGTGGTTGATCGCACGCTGCCGTTCGCCCGGGTGCGCGACTGCGTGCGGCGGGCCGCCCCAGCGATCGTTAAAGAAATCCGCCTGTTCGACGTCTATACGGGCGAGCGGATAGATTCAGGGCTAAAAAGTTTGGCTTTAGGCTTGATTTTACAGGATTCTTCGGACACTCTTACAGATCAGAGGGTTGATGCGGCCATGTCCGGCATCGTCCAGGCCCTCGCCACCGAACTGAACGCACGACTCAGGGATTAGTTGGATGGCGTTGACCAAGGCTGACATGGCCGAGCGGCTCTTCGAAGAGCTCGGTTTGAACAAGCGCGAGGCCAAAGAGATGGTCGAGCGCTTCTTCGAAGAAGTGCGCATGGCTCTCGAGCGTGGCGAGCAGGTCAAGTTGTCGGGTTTCGGCAACTTCGACCTGCGCGAGAAGAAGCAGCGGCCGGGCCGCAACCCCAAGACGGGCGAGGAGATCCCGATCTCCGCGCGGCGCGTCGTGACTTTCCGGCCCGGCCAGAAACTCAAAGCGAGGGTTGAAGCCTATGCTGGATCCCAGCAGCAGTAGTGCGGACCTCCCGGCCATACCGGGCAAGCGCTATTTCACGATCGGCGAAGTCAGCGAGCTCTGCCAGGTCAAGCCCCACGTGCTCCGGTACTGGGAGCAGGAATTCCCGCAGCTCAAGCCCGTCAAGCGGCGCGGCAACCGGCGCTACTACCAGCGCCACGACGTGCTGATGATCCGCCAGATTCGCAGCCTGCTGTACGACCAGGGCTTCACGATCGGTGGTGCCCGCCAGCAGCTGTCGGGCGACCAGGCGAAGGTGGATCTCAGCCAGAGCCACCAGATCGTGCGGCAGATCCGGCTCGAGCTCGAAGAGATCCTGCACATCCTAAAGCGCTGACGGCCCTTGCGTTGACAGCGGCATGCCTCGCACCTAGGATGCGGCGTCTTGACGCGGGGCGTAGCGCAGCCTGGTAGCGCACCTGAATGGGGTTCAGGTGGTCGGAGGTTCAAATCCTCTCGCCCCGACCAAAAAGAAAAGGAAAAACAAGGGCTTAGGCGGAAGCGCCAAGC
>Ga0316603_10000988_pt1 | contig 14766 bp, 10 predicted proteins | sample OWC_soil_day10_n_FD_207649 | JGI IMG/M metagenome (GOLD analysis project Ga0316603, IMG submission 207649) | Wetland soil microbial communities from Old Woman Creek delta, Ohio, United States - OWC_soil_day10_noCT | ecosystem: Environmental > Terrestrial > Soil > Wetlands | place: USA: Ohio... | reverse complement strand
AGGCGAGGGTGGCCGCGTCCATGCGGGTGTCGATCTGCAGGTGCGCCACCTGCGCCAGCGCGTGCACGCCGGCGTCGGTGCGGCCCGCGCCGTACAGCTCGAACTGCCGAACGCCGGTCACCGCGGCGATCGCACGCTCGATCTCGCCGGCGACGGTCCGGGCGTTCTTCTGGATCTGCCACCCGCTGTAACGGGTGCCGGCGTATTCGATGGTCAGCTTGAAGCGCGGCATCGCTGGTTCAGTTATGCTACAGGAACCCGGCTGCGGCGCGCAGCCGCCGCCGGATATCGTCCCGCCCGGAGCAGATGGAGACCATGTACACCGTCGTCTGCCGCACCCTGGCCGCGATGCTCGTGCTCCTTGCGGCTGCCGCCGCGCACGCGGCTCCGGCGCCGCCGCCCAGACTGGTCGTCGTCATCGTCGTGGACCAGATGCGCGGCGACTACATCGCCCGTTACGGGTACCAGTGGACCGGCGGCCTGAGACGGCTCGTGGACGGCGGCGCGTGGTTCCGCAGGGCCGCCTATCCGTATCTCACGACGGTGACGTGCGTGGGGCACGCCACGGTGTCGACCGGCGCATTTCCCCGGACGCACGGCATCGTCGGCAACTCGTGGTTCGACCGGGAGACCGGCCGCAGCGTCGGCTGCACGGCCGATCCGAAGCAGACCATCATCAGCTACGGCGCGCCCGCCGGCGGCGGCGAGAGCCCGTGGCGCCTGCAGACGGCGACCCTGTCGGACGAGCTGCGTACGCAGATGCCCGTGCCGGCGCGCGTGGTGACGTTGTCGCTCAAGGAGCGGACCGCCATCATGCTGGCCGGCGACCGCGCCGACGCGGTGACGTGGTTCAACCCGGCGGCGGGCGGATTCGTCACCTCGTCGGCCTACACCTCCGCTCCCGTGCCGTTTGTCGCGGCCTTCACGAAGGCCAACCCGGTGACGGCCGATGCCGGCAAGGTCTGGACGCGCACGCTGCCCGAGAGCCAGTACCTGCACGCCGACGCCGGCACGGGCGAAAAGCCCGCGGCGTACTGGTCAGCCGAGTTCCCGCACGCCCTCAAGGCGAAGAGCGAGGCGCCTGACGCGCAGTTCTTCGAGGCGTGGGAGACGAGCCCGTTCTCGGACGACTATCTCGGGCGCCTGGCGATCGCGTCGGTGGATGCGCTGAAGCTCGGGCAGGGGAGCGGCACCGACTTCCTCGGGGTCAGCTTCTCGGCGCTCGACCTGGTCGGACACGATTTCGGGCCGGCCAGCCACGAGGTGCAGGACACGCTCGTCCGCCTCGATCGCACGCTCGGCGCGCTGCTGGCCCACCTGGACCGTGGCGTCGGCGCGGGCAACTACGTGGTCGCGTTCACGGCTGACCATGGCGCCGCGCCCATACCCGAGCAGGCGGCGGCCGCGGCGATCGATGCCGGCCGACTCGATTCAGCCACCGTCCGTCAGGCGACCCAGAAAGCGCTCGAAGCCGCATTCGGGCCGGGCGAGTATCTGGTCCGCAGCCAGTACTCGGACCTCATCCTCCCGCCGGACGTCCTCGAGAAGCTGCGGCGGGATCCGGCCGCGGCGCGCGAGGTTCTGCGGGCGGTCCGCGCGGTGCCCGGCGTCGCCGCGGCGTATTTCGCCGAGGATCTCGATTCGCACGCGGCGGCAGGAGATCGGGATGCCCGGGCCGCGCTTCTGAGCTACTATCCCGGGCGCAGCGGCGATCTGATCGTGATGCCGAAGCCCTACTGGTTCTTCGTCACCGCCGATGGTTCGCCGCAGCCCGGCAGCGCCACGTCGCACGGGACGATGTACGGGTACGACCAGCAGGTGCCGATCATCCTGTACGGCCGCGGGATCAAGCCCGGCGAGTACGCGCGGCAGGCGACGCCGGCCGACATCGCCCCGACGCTGGCGTATCTGTGCGGTGTGACGCTCGCGCATGCCGACGGCGAGGTCCTGATCGAAGCGCTGGCGCCGACCGCGCCTTCTGTGCAGCGAGGCAGGTGACCCGTGCAGACGTTCGCGGACATCTACGGTACCGCGCCGGCCGTCGCCGCCGAGGCCCCGGGCCGGGTGAACCTCATCGGCGAGCACACCGACTACAACGGCGGGTTCGTGCTGCCCACGGTCATCCCGCAGCGGACGCGCGTCGAGTTGCTGCCGCGGCCCGACGCCAATGTCCGCGTCTGGAGCGCCAATGTCGACGAGGCGCACCGGATGGAGCAGTTCGTGCTCGGCCGCGAGACGCCGACGCGCACGTGGATCGACTACGTGCAGGGTGTGACCGTGGCCCTGCGCCAGCGGGGGCTGCACCTGCGCGGCGTCGACATGCGCGTCGAGTCGACGGTGCCCATCGGCAGCGGCCTGTCGTCGAGCGCCGCGCTCGAGGTGAGCGTGGCGCGTGCGCTGCGTGCGGCGTTCGATCTCCGCCTCGATGACGTCGAGCTGGCCATGGCGGGCAAGTGGGCCGAGAACGAGTTCGTCGGCGCGCCCACCGGCATCATGGATCAGATGGTGGTGAGCCTCGGCATCGCCGGCGCCGCGCTCTTTCTCGACACGCGTTCCCTGCACTTCGATCGCGTGCCGCTGCCGCCGAGCGTTGAGCTGGTCGTCATCGATTCCGGCGTCCGCCACCGGATCGTGAGCGGGGAATATGCCACCCGGCGCCGCCAGTGCGAAGAGGCCAGCCGGCGGCTCGGCGTGCCGGAGTTGCGCGACGTGCCCCTGGCGAGGCTGGCCGACGTCGAGGCGCTCGACGACCCCTACCGCCGCCGCGCCCGGCACGTCGTCACCGAAGACGAGCGCGTGCTGCAGGCCGTGGCCGCGCTGCGCGCCAACGACCCGGCGCAGGTGGGCGAACTGTTCTACGCGTCGCACGCGTCGATGCGCGACGACTACGAGGTGTCGGTGCCGCAGGTGGACGCGCTCGTCGAAATCGCCAGTAGCGAACACGACGTCTACGGCGCCCGGCTCACCGGCGGCGGCTTCGGCGGCTCCATCGTCGTGCTCGTCAAGCGCGGGAGCGGCCGCGCAGTTGCCGAGCGGGTGGCCGACCGCTACCGCGCCGAATGCGCGGAAACCCCGACCATCCTCCTGCCCGCGTAGCGCGCGCCGCAAGCGTCCCGGAGGGGACTGTCCCCTCAAGGCGGACCGTCTCCCTTTGCGGTCAGAGGGGACTGTCCCCCTTGGGCAGGACGCGGCGGACGGCGAAGAAGTAGGGGACGGCGAGCGCCGACAGGGCGGCAGCGGCCCCAAAGCCGGCCTTGTACCCTGCGACCCCAATGATCCAGCCGGTCACGAGCGACCCGAGGCCGATGCCGGTGTCGAAAGCGGCGATGAGCGCGCCGAAGGCGGCCCCCCGGCGTGTCGGGCTGACGCGGTCGAGCAGGTAGGCGGCGTAGACGGGGTACGCCGTGCCGTATCCGGTGCCGAAGATCACGGCCGACATCACCTGCGACGGCCGGCTGCCGCCGCCGGCAACAAGCACGAGCAGACCGGCGGAGATCAGCGCCAGGCACGGGACGAGCAGCCTGACGTAGCCGATGCGGTCGGCGAACCGCCCCAGGAACGGGCGCGTCGCGATGATCGCGACCCCGACGACGGTCAGATAGATGCCCTTCGGCGTCGATCCGCTGGCCTCGGCATACATGGCCGCGAAGCTCGTGATGGCCCCGTAGGCGTAGGAGTAGAGCAGCAGCGTTCCGGACAGCACGAGCACCCGCCACTCGACCACCGCGCCCTTGCGAGCGGGTTCCCCGGGGTTGGCATGCGGGCGTTCTTTCGGCAGGCGCCAGGCGATCACGGCGACGCCCAGGTTCAGCAGGCCCATCGCGGCGCAGAGCACGCCCCATCCGAACTGGTACAGCCAGAAGCCGACGGTCGGACCCGCGGCCAGGGCTAGCACCGACGCCAGGCCCCAGTACGCGATGCCTTCGGCGCGGCGGCCGGGCGGCAGGATGCCTGTCATGTAGGCGGCCGACGCCGTGAGCACGCCCGACCAGAACAGGCCGTGAACGACGGTCAGCGCCAGCATGAGCCGGTAGTCCGGCAGCACGGCATAGCCGGCCGCGAAGACCGTCAGCGCGACGCCGCCTGCCCGCAGCGTCCGGCGCAGGCCGAACCGGTCCGCCATGGCGCCGGTGAACGGCGCCGACACCGCCGAGGCGAATGTCAGGCATGCCAGGAACAGCCCCGCCGCGAACGTGCTACCGCCCAGTTCCCTGACACGGAACGGCGCCGTGGGGAACAACTGGAAGGCAGAAAAGAACACTGCGAACGAGAACGCGCACATCAGGAAGAAGCGCGGGGTAAACAGCCGTTCGCGCGTGACACTCATGAACGCCCCAGTCTACCATTCGCCTGCTCGGGCTCCGGACGGCGGGCGGCCTGAAACGACCCGGGCCGGCCGGTCGTAATTGGAGCTACACCCGTGGTGTCGGGAGTACCCGGGCGTGCCCATCCGCCGACGATCGCTGCCTCAACGAGAAAGGACCGAACCGCGATGAGAAGACCGACCCGCGCCTTCGTGCTGTCCGCGCTGGCTGTCGCTCTGGCCGTGCTGTTTGCCGGCGGCCTCGGCGCCCAGACCCCCCCGGCTCCTGCGCGGCCCGCGCAACCGGCCGCGGCGCAACCCGCGCCGCAGCCCCAGGCGCCGCCGCCTCCGCCGCCGATCAACGCCTCGACCGACCCGGTGCTCAGCCGCTTCCAGTGGCGGTCGATCGGCCCGGCCAACATGGGCGGCCGTATCGACGACATCACCGTGGTCGAATCGAACCCGTCGACCTACTATGTCGGCTACGCGACGGGCGGGATCTTCAAGACCGAGAACAACGGCACGACGTTCACGCAGATCTTCGACGTCTACCCGACCGCCTCGATCGGCGACATCGCCATCGCGCCCTCCGACCCCAACATCCTCTACGTCGGCACGGGTGAACCGAACAACCGCCAGAGTTCGTCGTTCGGCGACGGCGTGTACAAGTCGACCGACGCCGGCAAGACGTTCGTGAACATCGGCCTGAAGGACACGCAGTCGATCGCGCGCGTCATCGTGCACCCGACCAACCCGAACATCGTGTACGTGGCCGCCGTGGGGCACCTGTTCGGCCCGAACAAGGAGCGCGGCCTGTTCAAGACGATCGACGGCGGGAAGACCTGGACCAATACGAAGTTCATCGACGAGGACACGGGCTTCACCGACGCGGTCATGGACCCGTCGAAGCCCGACACCCTCTACGCGGCGTCCTACCAGCGGCGCCGGACGCCGCACGGCTTCAACGGCGGCGGGCCTGGCAGCGGCCTCTGGAAGACCACCGACGGCGGCAAGACCTGGACGAAGATCTCCGGCACCGGATTCCCTGACGGCCTCCTCGGGCGCATCGGGGTGGACCTGTGCCGCACGCGGCCAAACGTGATCTACGCGCAGATCGAGGTGGGGCCCAGCGGCGGCACCGGCGCGGGCGTGGGAGCCGACGGCAAGCCCACGGTGCCCGGCGCGGGCCGCGGCGGCCAGGCGGCGGCCGCGGGCGCGCAGGCGGCCGGCCGTGCCGCGCAGGCGGGCGCCCAGCCCGGCCAGGCGGCGGCACCCCAGCCGCCCGACCCGAAGCGCAGCGGCGTGTGGCGCTCCGACGATGGCGGAAAGACGTGGCGGGTGGTGAGCAATACCAACGACCGCCCGATGTACTACAGCAAGATCCGCGTTGACCCGAGCAACCCGGACGTCGTCTTCCTGGGCGGAGCGCCGGCGTTCCGGTCGCTGGACGGCGGCAAGACGTTCCGTACGCTCCAGAATCTCGCGCACAGTGATCACCACGCCATCTGGATCAACCCGCGCAACTCGAAGCACGTCATGTACGGCAACGACGGCGGGCTCAACGTGAGCTACGACCAGGGCGAGACGTGGGACTTCGTCAACACGAAGGCCACGGGCCAGTTCTACGCGATCAGCGCCGACATGCGGAAGCCGTACTACGTGTGCGGCGGCCTGCAGGACAACGGCTCGTGGTGCGGCCCGAGCGCCAAACGGAGCTCGGTGGGCATCCTCAACTCCGACTGGTTCCGCGTGGGCGGCGGCGACGGGTTCTACACGCAGCAGGACCCGACGGACTGGGCCATCGTGTACGCCGAGTCGCAGGACGGCGCGGTGAACCGGCTCGATCTGCGCAAGGGCACGACGACCAGCATCCGGCCCCGCCCGGCGCGTGCGGCCGGGCAGGGCGGGCCGTCGCCGGAACAGCTCGCCCAGATGGCGGCGCAGTTCGGCATGCAGCCGCCCAGCACGGCGTCCAACGTCGTGCCCGAGCCGCCGGCCGGCGAGGCGTTCCGCTTCTTCTGGAACACGCCGACGGTGCTGTCGCCCCACAATCCGAGCCTCGTGTGGGTCGGCGGGAACCGGCTGTTCAAGTCGTACAACCGCGGCGAGACCTACATGATGTCGCCGGACCTCACGCGGAACCTCAGCCGCTTCACGCGCCCGATCATGGGCGTGGCGGGCGACGCCCCGATGGCGTCGAAGCACGATGGTGTGGCCACCACGTCGGTCATCACGACCGTCTCCGAATCGCCCGTCGTACCGGGCGTCGTCTGGGCGGGCACCAACGACGGCAACCTGCAGGTGAGCCGCGACGGCGGCGACACGTGGAAGAACGTGGCGGCCAACGTCAAGGGCGTGCCCGACGAGACGTTCGTGTCGCGCGTGGAGGCGTCGCACTTCGACGCGGGCACGTGCTACGCGGCGTTCGACGGCCACCGCACCGACGACCACACGCCGTACGTGTTCGTGACGAAGGACTACGGCCAGACGTGGACGGCGCTCGCGAACAACCTGCCGACGGGCAACGTGAACGTCGTGCGCGAGGACCCGAGGAACCGCAACCTGCTCTATCTCGGCACCGAGTACGCGATGTACGTCTCGCTCAACGGCGGCAAGGAGTGGAAGCGGTTCATGACCGGCCTGCCGACGGTCCGGATCGACGACATCCTCGTGCATCCGCGCGACAACGACCTCATCATCGGCACGCACGGACGGAGCATCTGGATTCTCGACGACATCTCGGCGCTCCAGCAGTTGACCGACGAGGCGATGAAGGCCGACGTGACGTTGTTCGCGCCGAGGCCGGGTGTCGCGTGGCGGAACGACATCACCCAGAGCATCACCGTGGGGGGCAACAAGCACTTCCGCGGCGAGAACCCTCAGCCCGGCACCGCGATCAGCTACTACCTGAAGAGCGCGCCGGCCGGCGACGTGAAGCTCACGATTACCGACGTCACCGGGCGGGTCGTGCGCGAATTGGCCGGCACGAAGGACGCGGGCTTGAATCGCGTGCAGTGGAACCTGCGTGGCAACCCGCTCGCAGGAGGGGGCGGCCGCGGCGCGGGCGGCGGACAGGCGGGTGGCGGGGGAGGCCGCGGCGGATTCGGCGGAGGTCCCGCCGTCGAGCCCGGCACCTACCTGCTGAAGCTCACGGTCGGCGGGAAGGACTACACCCAGAAGATTGTGGTGGAGGCGGACACGTACTGACGGCGGTCAGAATTCGGAAGCAAGAAGTAAGAAGTAAGAAGCAAGAAGACAGAAGGGCCGGTTGAGTGCAGCACTCAGCCGGCCCTGTTCGTTCCCGCCACTCTTCTCCCTTCCCTAATCCCTAATCCCTAATCCCCAATCCCTAATCCCCAATCCCTAATCCCCAATCCCCAATCCCTAATCCCCAATCCCCAATCCCCAGTCCCTAATCCCCAATCCCCAGTCCCTACCGCCCCGTGCGCAGCGCGACGATGCGCTTGATGAGCGCGGGGTCGTCGGGGAGCTGGCCGGCGGCCGGCAGGCGCGGCACGAGGTCGGCCCAGTAGGGCTCTTTCGCGAAGATGCGGCGGAAGATTGGCGCAGCCTCCGATTCGCGCCCGACGACGACCAGCGTCACCGCCTGCCAGAACGGAAGCTCCAGGATCTCCGGCGCGAGCTCGCCGGCGGCGGTATATTCCTTCAGCGCTTCATCGATCTTCTTTTCCGACACCAGTTCGTCGCCGCGGTTGGCGTGCCCATAGGCGCGCTGCAGACGGATGAGCCGCTTCAACTCCACGATCGGCTCGGGATGATCCTCCACCCGCAGGTCGAACACGCGATCGGCGCCCGCCCACGGCCTCCCGGTTGACGTCGCCTTCACGATCAGAATGGCGGCCGATTGCTTGCCGCGGATATCGCCTCCGGCCGCCTGCGCGGCTTCCAGCGCGGCGAGCATGCGATCGGCCAGGTCACCGCGCGCCAGCTCGAACGCCGCCGCCATCGCGGGCCAGACCCGCGTGTTCGCCATCATGTTGGCCTGCACGGAGAACTGGGTGCCCACGACGTGGCCGGCGTCGGCGATGTCGAGCTTGCCGGTGAACGCGTCGACGCGGCCTTGCGCGTCGATCATCGCGACCTGCCGCACCTCGCGCTGCGCGTCGGCGGCCAGCAGCCGCTTCAGCGCCTCGGGCGCGGCCACGCCGCTGCGGATCAGCTCGAGGCCCTTGTACCCGTACGAGGGGTCCACGAACGACTGCGTGGCCACGGCGCCGACGCCCGCCTCGGCCCACGTGACGATTGAGCCCACGGAGAACCAGTGCGACTGCACGGCGACGCCGACCTCGCCCGTCGCTGCGTCGCGCGCCACGATCGAGAACGTGTGCGCGAGCGGGCCGGGCTTGCCGGCGATCGCCGTGGGCTGCGCCGATGCTCCTCCTGCGACGAGGCCCATCGCGAGCGCGGCCGCGATGAACGCGCCCCGCGCCGTCGGCCGCCGAGCCCCGAGTCCCGAATGCCGGTTCGATTCGTGTGTCATGGGGATAATATGTCCCACCTCGGGAGGCGCGTCCATGATCGCGATCGATACCGGCTACGTCACCCGCGTGCTGCAGGATCTGGTGCGCATCAACTCGGTCAACCCGGTCCTGGCCCCGTCCGCGCCGGGCGAGCGTGCGATCGCCGAGTATGTCGGTGAGGCCATGTCGTCGCTCGGCGCCGAGGTGCGCTACCACGAGCCGAAGTCCGGACGCGTGAGCGTCGTGGCCCGGCTCGACGGATCGGCTCCCGGTCGCTCGCTCATGTTCAACGCGCATGCCGATACGGTGGACACCGCCGGCATGCCCGATCCTTTCTCGGGCGACCTCCGCGACGGCCGCGTGTACGGCCGCGGGGCGTTCGACATGAAAGGCGGCCTGGCCGCGATGATGGGTGCGCTGAAGGCGCTCGCGGACGCCGGCTCTCCCCACGCGGGCGAGATCCTGCTGGCGGCCGTCGCCGACGAAGAGTACGCGAGCCTGGGCACGGAGGATCTCGTCAAGCACTACCGCCCCGATGCGGCGATCGTGACCGAGCCGACGGCCCTCGACATCTGTCTCGCGCACAAGGGCTTCGCGTGGTTCGAGGTGGCCACGCGCGGGCGGGCGGCCCACGGGAGCCGGTTCGATCTCGGCGTCGACGCCAACATGCGCATGGGACGCGTGCTGGCCGACCTGGAGGCGCTCGAGCGTGAACTGCGGGACCGGACGCCGCATCCCCTCCTGGGCCCGCCTTCGCTGCACGCCGCGACGATCGCGGGCGGGTCCGGGCTGAGCACCTATGCCGCGCACTGCCGTCTGCAGATCGAGCGGCGCACGATCCCGGGAGAGAGCCGCGAGGCAGTGACCAACGAGATCCGCGGGCTGCTTCGGCGCCAGGTGGAGCGCGATCCCCGGTTCGAGGCCGATTTCGAGGTGCTGCTCGTGCGGGCGCCGTTCGAAGTCGCGGCGGATGCCCGCATCGTGCTCGCGCTGACCGAGGCCGCCACGGCCGTGCTGGGCCGACGGCCCACCTACGTCGGCCAGACGCCGTGGATGGACGCGGCCCTGTTGGCGGATGCCGGCGCCGAGACGGTGGTGATGGGCGCGACCGGGGCCGGCGCGCACGCCAAGGAAGAGTGGGTCGACGTGGCGTCGGTGCACCAACTGGCCCAGTGCCTGGCCGAGGCGGCGATTCGATACTGCTAGCGGCCTGACGCGGGGGGCCAGCCGAGCCGACGCCGGCAGGCGTGCAGGGCGATGGCTGCCGCGGTGGAAACGTTCAGCGAGTCCACGCCGTGCGCGAGCGGGATCCGGACCGGCCCGCTGGAGGCTGCGATGGCCTCTGCCGACAGCCCGTCGCCCTCGTGTCCGACGAGGACGACGAAAGTCGAACCCGGCCCGCGTGCGGCGACCGCATCGTCGAGGTTCTGCCCGGACAGGCTGGGCGTCATCGCCAGCACGCACGCGCCGGCGGTACGCAGCGTCCGAAACGCGCCGGGCCACGCCGCGTCGACGGTATAGGGCAGCCTGAGCGCGGCGCCCGTCGACACCCTGACCGACTTGCGGTAGAGCGGGTCGCAGCAGCCGGGGCTGAGCAGGATCCCGCCAGCGCCAAACGCCAGCGCATTGCGGAACAGCGCGCCGAGGTTGTCCGCATTCCCGATGCGCTCGGCGGCCACCACGAGCCCGCCACGCATGGCCTCGCTCCGCCAGTCGTCGACGGGCATGGCCGGGGGCCTCACCCCAATCGCGAGGCATCCGCGGTGGATGTTGAATCCGACAAGCGCCTCGAAGCGATCCACCGGCATGACGAACACCGCGAGCTCCGGCCGCGGCTCGAGCGCGTCGCGCAGGCCCTCCAGCGCCGTCGGGGAGACCAGCACGCTGCGCGTCTCGAAACGGCGTGACGCGAGCAGGTGCCGCACGACCTGACGCCCCTCGGCCACGAACACGCCGTGCCGGCGGAGCAGTTCCGGGTCGGGAATGCCCCGGTACTCGGCCACGCGCGGATCGTCGAGGCTGTCGATGGTGACAATCATCGGCCGGGTCCACGTTAGCACAGCAGCCGCGTCCGGGAGGGGACGGGCGGTCTGACCGCCCGGTCCCTGGGCCAGGCCCTGCGGCGGCCGGTGCGCGGCCGGTCCCGAGCGCGAAAACTCCTTCAGACACAGGCGTTCTCCGGCTATGATGAAGGGTCGATCGGGGTCCCATCCCGAATCCCGAGTCCCGAGTCACGGGACCCGGTCGCCCGTTGGAGGTCCGACCGTGCATCATCCCGAGAAAGTCGCCATCCTCGTGAGCGGAGGGCCCGCTCCCGGCATCAACAGCGTCATCAGTGCCGCCGCCATCCGATCGGCCCTCGAGGGCGTCAGGGTCGTCGGCATTCTCGACGGTTTCGAGTGGCTGATGCAGGGCGACATCGACCACACGATTCCGCTCACCATCGACGAGGTCAGCCGGATCCACTTCCGGGGCGGCTCGCACATCGGCACCTCGCGCGCCAACCCGACGAAGGACCCGGCCCACCTCGAGAACACCGTCCTGTCGCTGCTGCGCATGGACGTGTCGATGCTCATCACGATCGGCGGCGACGACACCGCCTTCTCGGCGATGCGGCTCGAAGAGAAGGCCGCGGGCCGCATCCGCGTGGTCCACGTGCCGAAGACCATCGACAACGACCTCGGCCTGCCGCCGTTTGTCGACACCTTCGGCTACCAGACCGCCCGCCACCACGGCGTCGAGATCGTCAAGAACCTCATGGTGGACGCCACGACGACATCGCGGTGGTACTTCGTCATCGCGATGGGCCGCAAGGCCGGGCACCTCGCGCTCGGGATCGGCAAGTCGGCCGGCGCCACGCTCACGCTGATTCCCGAGGAGTTCGGCTCGGGCTCGATTCGCCTCAAGACGCTGGTCGACACCCTGGCCGGCGCGATCATCAAGCGCCTGAGCTACGGCCGCCGGCAGGGCGTGGCCATCATCGCCGAGGGCCTCGTCCTCGACCTCGATCCGGCGGACCTCAGCGCCATCGAGGAGGCCGAGCGCGACGAGCACGGCAACCTCCGGATCGCCGAGGTCAACATCGGCGAGGTGCTCAAGCGCCAGGTCAACAATCGCCTCAAGGAGTTCGGGATCAAGACGACGATTGTCGACAAGAACATCGGCTACGAGCTTCGATGCGCCGACCCGATCCCGCTCGACATGGAGTACACGCGCGACCTGGGCTACGCGGCCGCGAAGTTCATCCTGTCGGGCGGTAACGCGGCCATGGTGTCGATGCAGGCCGGCTACTTCGTGCCGATCCCCTTCAATCAGCTCCTCGACCCGGAAACCGGGCGCGCGCGCATCCGCCTGGTGAACATCCACTCGGAGCGGTACGCGATCGCCCGCAGCTACATGATCCGGCTGAAGCGGGAAGACTTCCACGATCCCCACGAGACCGCCAAGCTGGCGGCGACGTGCGGCATCTCGATCGAGCGCTTCCGTGAAGAGTTCGAGTATCTGATGGCCCAGGAGCCGCCGCGCCTCAAGCTGGACGCCAGCAAGGGCGGCTTCATCGAAGACGAGGCGATGGGCGAGAGCGCCGTCAGGATGTGATGGCGGCGGCGACGCGGGCCAGCGCCGCGTCGCACGCCCGCCGGGCGTCGAGTTCGAGGGCGGCGGCTTCGGCCGCCGCCCTCGTCTTGTACGCCGCGTCGGCGATGCCGCCCAGGTTGATGCGCACGTTGAGCGCGGCGCCTTCCACGCCGGCCCTGGCGGCGAGCGCCGCCACGCCCGCGTCGGAGACGGAGTTGCGGTTGCCAAGCTCCGCCGCCTTGTCCGCGAGCGCGATGGCCTCGAGCGACAGCCGCGCCGTCTGCAGCGGGACGTTGGCCGCCGCCTTGTTCGCCTCCTCGATGGCCCGGGCGCGCTCGGCCTGCTGCTCGGGCGTGCCCTTCGGCAGGCGCATGGCGTCCATGACGCGGTTGAACGCCTCGGTGTCCTCGTCGACCGCGCGGGCCAGCCGGTCCTTGAGCACCTGCCCGCGTTCCGCCAGGGCCGCGAGGTCCGCCCACGCGCCCTCGTAACCCTTCTTGCCGACGGTCAGGTTCGCCACCATCGTCGCCAGCGCGGCGCCGAGGCTGCCCATCAGGGCGGCGACCGACCCGCCGCCTGGTGCGGGCGACTCGGTGGAAACTTCGTCGACGAAGCGGGCGGCGGCCATCGACATGAGCGGTGCGGCCGGCGTGAAGTGGTATTCGATGATCTTTTTCGCCGGCTCGAACTTCGCCACCTGGTCGAGGCCCATCGAGCGGATCGCGATCTCGACCAGTTCACGTTCCGGCACGCCGGCCGACTTGCCCTGCTTGCGCAGGAAGTACTTGCCGGCCTCGATCATCGGCGAGAGCGGCGTCAGGCCCACCAGTTCCGAGCCGGTGACGATGAGGCCGAGCTTCTCGGCCTCTTCCCGGCACGTCTCGAAGACCACGTGCAGCGGCGTCGTCGTGAAGTCGAGGAGATTGATGGATACCTGCGCCTGCCGGTACTGGTCGATGTACCAGCCGATGGCCCGCACGGCCTTGAGACGGCCCGGCACCTTGATGGAGGTGCCATCGGCATCGCGGACGATCTCGCCCGTCGCGTCGCGCTTCGCCCGGCCGCCTTCGCGGATGTTGAGCGCGATTTCGTTGGCGAGGCGGCGATCGAGCGTGTTCAGGTTGACGTTGTAGGCCAGCAGGAACTCGCGCGCGCCGACGACGGTGCCCCCGGAGCGGGGATTGAAGCGGGCCGGCCCGGCGTCGGGCGCCCACCCCGGCCGCGCCAGCTTGTCGGCCAGGCCTTCGTACTCGCCCGCGCGGATGTTCGCGAGGCTTCGCCGCTCCTCCGTCGAGGCGGCGTGTTCGTAGAAGTAGACCGGAATCTGCAACTCGTCGCCGATGCGGCGGCCGACGGCCCGTGCCAGGTCCGCGCACTCGGCCATCGTGATCTCCGACACCGGGATGAACGGGCAGACATCCAGGGCGCCCATCCGCGGGTGCGCGCCCTTGTGCGCGGTCATGTCGATGAGCTCGGCGGCCTTCGCCGCGCCGCGGAACGCGGCCTCCGCCACGCCCTCCGGCGGCCCGACCAGGGTGTAGACCGTCCGGTTGGTGTCGGCGCCGGGATCGACGTCGAGCAGCTTCACCCCGGACACGCTCCCGAGCGCCCCGGCAATGGCGTCGATCACGCCACGGTCGCGGCCTTCGGAGAAGTTCGGCACACACTCCACCAGTCGAGCCATGCAGCAGACCTTTCGTTGGCGCCGCGAGCGCGGGCGCCCGCCCAGCGTACGTCTGCTCCGGCCGCAGGGGCAAGGGACAAGGGGCAAAGGACATGGGGCAAGGGGCAAGGGGCAAGGGATGAGGGGCAGGCCGGACGGAGGCGAAGGCGGGGGCGTCGGTTATGATGGATCCCATGCCCGACTCCGGACCGACGGCTGCCCCCGCAGGACGGGTGCGCTCGCCAAGGCGCCTGCTGCTGGCCGGCCTGGGCGTGGTCTGTGTCGGGTTGGGCGCGGTGGGTGCCTTCGTGCCGGGCCTGCCCACCACGATCTTCTTGATTCTCGCTTCGTACTGCTTCGCCCGCAGCTGCCCCTGGCTGGAGGAGCGCCTGCTGCGCGTGCCGCTGTTCGCGCCCTACATGCAGTTCATCGACGAGGGCGGGCCGATGTCGACGCGGGCGAGGGCCGTCTCGATGACGGCGATGTGGACATCGGTGCTGCTCAGCCTGGTCGCGCTGCGGGCGGCCGGGCACCTGAGCGGCATCCTGGCAGGAATGATCCTCGCACTCGCCGCCGCCGGCACCCTCGTCATCCTGCGCTTCCGGCGGGCGCCACGCCCGCGCCGGGTGCCCAGCGAGTCCTGTTCGTCCTGACCGCCGCCGGGGCTACAATGCCCCGTCATGAAGAGACTACTGCTGCCCGTCCTGCTGCTCGTTGCGGCTACCCTCGTGCTCCCGGCGCAG
>Ga0316603_10000984_pt1 | contig 14805 bp, 11 predicted proteins | sample OWC_soil_day10_n_FD_207649 | JGI IMG/M metagenome (GOLD analysis project Ga0316603, IMG submission 207649) | Wetland soil microbial communities from Old Woman Creek delta, Ohio, United States - OWC_soil_day10_noCT | ecosystem: Environmental > Terrestrial > Soil > Wetlands | place: USA: Ohio... | reverse complement strand
TTATGGTCGGACACATGATCCGCTTCTCGCCTCTTGCGCAACGCATGAGGGATGTCGTCCGCTCAGGTCGTCTGGGGAAGCTTGTCTCCGCCCGGGCTGATTTCATTTACGACGGGCGCCTCTCACAACGGCTATGGTTGCGGGACCGCGGTGTCGCAGGCGGCGGACCCGTTTTTGATGTCGGCGTACATTGCCTCGATACCCTCCGGTTTGTACTGGACGACGAGGTGGAGACCGTCCGTTCTGTGCTCGAGCCGATCCCGACGTCACAACGAACTGAAGAAAGTGCCCAACTGGCTCTGCGGTTCAGCCGCGGGACACTCGGTTCGATTTTCTGCTCGTACGCTGCGCCGGTGCGACGGAAAGAGATTGAAATTCTGGGCATGGATGGCAGAATGACCGCGGATGATTTCACCGTCGGCGGCATTACCGTCCGTCTGAGGATTGATACATCCAGAGACACACATCCGGCTGAGCCCGTCGAGGAAGTCTTTGAGGTCCCGAACCTGTACGTCGAAGAGATCGCGAATTTCATGGAAGCCATCCGGACGGGATCGCCGCTTCTTACTCCGGGAGAAAATGGACTGGCAAACCAGCGTGTCCTGGATCGTGCTGTTGCGGGCAACGGGTGAATTCAAAAGGGATTCCGGAGTGACAAGATGACGAGAGTGCCCGGGTATTCAGCTGTCGTGTTCGCGCTCGTCGCAGCGACATCCTTCGTGCGGGCGTGCGGACCTGCAGGACCTGCTGACACGTCCCTGCAGGACCGGGCATCGGCACTCGCCCGGCGGATACTGATTCTGGATTCGCATATGGATGTTCCGTACCGACTGACGGCACGGATGGCGGACATCAGCGAGCGGACATTCACAACGGATTTCGACTATCCGCGTGCACGTGAAGGCGGGCTCAAAGCAGCCTTCCTTGCCGTCTATGTACCCCAGCGTCTTGAAGAGGCCGGCGGAGCACTGGAGCACGCTCTCCGCCAGATAGCGCTGGTTGAAGGCCTGGTGAAGCGGTCGCCCGGCAAGTTCGCCTTCGCCCGGACGCCGGACGAAGTCCGGTCCCGGCTCGGAGGCAGCCAGGTGCTGTTCTCCCTGGGAATGGAAAACGGCATACCGCTTGAGCATGATCTCCGCAATGTGCGGATGTTCTTTGACCGCGGCATCCGGTATATCACGCTGGTTCATGCACGGGACAATTCGCTCGCAGATGCATCATTTGACACCACTCACACGTGGGGGGGCCTGAGTCCGTTTGGCAGGGAAGTGATTGGCGAGATGAACCGGGTGGGCATGATCATCGATGTATCGCATATGTCCGACAGTGCATTCACCCAGACTCTGCGTCTGTCTACCGCCCCGGTGGTTGCCACTCATTCCTCATGCCGTGCGTTCACGCCGGGGCTGGAGCGGAACATGAGCGATGAGATGATACGTGAACTGGCAGCCCATGGCGGAGTGATCCAGATCAACTTCGCATCGTCATTCCTCGTGGACAGCATCCGCCAGCAGATGGCCACCGTAGGCGATAGCGTCGGGCAGTACCTGCGTGAACACAATCTCCATCATCTTGATGAGAAGGCGGTGGAATACACCCGGTCGTATCGCCGCGAGAAAGGTGTTCCGTATGCCGATGTGCGTGACATCGCAAAGCACATCGACCACGTGGCGAAGCTCGTCGGCGTCGACTATGTTGGGCTGGGATCGGATTTCGAAGGGTTGGGAGATGATCTCCCGACAGGGATGAAGGATGTTACGGGATACCCCAATCTGATCCGGGAACTGCTGCTCCTGGGCTATGATGAGCCGGCGATTGAAAAGATCTGCGGGGGAAACTTCCTCCGCGTATGGGAGGAAGTACTGCGTAGTGCAAGACTGGAACGGTCATCGGAAGAGTGACCGGCATTTGGCCCGGGATCCTTTCGATGCCTGCCTCGGTATTGGGGGCGGCAGTGATTCATTGCATTTCCTGGGACATCTTGATACATTAGTACTCACGATGATCCCACGTGTAGTGAAGGTATGAAAACAAAGACCCGTGTCCTGATTGGTGCAGGGATTCTCCTCGTTATCGCAATCATCCTCAGCCCGCGCCTCAAACTGTTTTCCACGTCCGGTGGTGCCCCTGGAGGCTTCGGCCAGCGCGATGTCCGCCTGCCGGTCACCGCAATCGTACTCCGGCCGGAACCGCTGACTAATTCCATCCGCGCAACGGGCACAATCCTGGCCAATGAAGAGGTGGAGCTGCGCAGCGAGATCGCCGGCAAAATCGACCGGATCATTTTCCAGGAAGGGACGATGGTGAAGAAGGGAGACCTGCTCGTTAAGATCAACAGTGACGAGATTCAGGCACAGCTTCTGAAGCTTGAGTCCCAGGTGAAACTGGCCGAAGAGAAAGAACGCCGTCGCCGTCTCCTTTTCGACAAACAGAACATCAGCCCGGAAGACTACGAGATCGCCCTGAACGAGCTGAATTCGATCAAGGCAGAGGCCAAGTACTACCAGGCCCGTCTGGAGAAGACGGATATCCGTGCTCCGTTTGCGGGTCGTATCGGGCTCCGCTACGTCAGCGAGGGGAGTTACGTGTCCTCGACGACCCGCATCGCGAGTCTGCAGAATCTCGAGCAGGTGAAGGTGGATTTTGCAGTGCCGGAACGGTATGCACAGACCGTGCGCGTGGGACAGTCGATCCAGTTCACCCGTGCAGGATCGGAGGAGGTGTATGCCGGAAAAATCTTTGCCATTGAGCCGAAGATTGATCCGGACACCAGAACCCTGCAGGTTCGTGCCATCGCCCGGAATGCGGGCGGACGCCTTCTTCCTGGCGGGTTCGCTGAGGTTGTGCTCGAGCTGGAACGCTTCGATGCGGCCCTCATGGTACCGAGCCAGGCCATCGTTCCCGAACTCGGCGGCCAGAAGGTGTTCATCCAGCGCAGCGGGAAGGCGGAGCAGGCACAGGTTCGCATCGGCGTGCGAACGGAAACCCGCGTGCAGATTCTTTCGGGTCTGATGGCCGGTGACACGGTCATTACGACAGGCATGCTGCAGCTTGCGCCGGGACTTCCCGTTCAGCTCACGGCGGTGGAGTAAGGCCAACGATGAGCCTCGCTGAAACCTCCATCCGTCGTCCCGTGCTGGCGATCGTGATGTCCGTCGCCATCATCCTCTTCGGCGTCATCGGCTACACCTTTCTCGGCGTGCGCGAATATCCCAGCGTCGATCCTCCCGTCGTGACGGTGTCCGCGTCGTACACCGGCGCCAACGCAGATGTGATCGAGTCCCAGATCACCGAGCCGCTTGAAGAAACTATCAGCGGCATAGCGGGCATCCGTTCCATCAAATCCACCAGCGCTGAAGGTCGCTCGAATATCACCATCGAGTTCGAGCTGGGGGTGGACATGGAGGCTGCGGCAAACGATGTCCGGGACAAGGTCTCCCGGGCTGTACGCATGCTTCCCTCCGATGCCGATCCTCCTGTTGTGCTCAAGGCTGATGCCGACGCTGTGCCGATTCTGTTCCTGAACATCAAGAGCAGCCGCCGGGATCTGCTTCAGCTGACCGACATTGCCACGAATGTGTTCAAGGAGCGGTTGCAGACAATCCCCGGCGTGAGCGAGGTGCAGATCTGGGGAGAGAAGCGGTATGCGATGCGGCTCTGGATGGATCCCGCCCGGCTGGCTGCCTACCGGTTGTCGCCGCTGGATGTGCGCAACGCAGTCCTGCGAGAAAATGTGGAGCTTCCTTCCGGCAGAATAGAAGGTTCCCGCACCGAGCTGACCGTGCGCACGATGAGCCGGCTTACTACTCCGGAAGAGTTCAACAACCTCATCATCCGGGAGTCCGCGGGACGGATCATACGCTTCCGCGACATCGGCACCGCGGAGCTGGGCCCGGAGAACTACCGCAGCATTATGCGCCGCGACGGCCAGGCGATGGTGGGGGTGGTGCTTATCCCGCGTCCGGGGGCCAATTACATATCGATCGTCGACGAAGCCTATCGCCGCATGGAGACCCTGAAACGTGACCTGCCGGAGGACATCGGCCTGGGTGTCGCGTTTGATACATCGAAGTATATCCGCCAGGCAGTATCGGAAGTGGCGGAGACTGTCATCCTCGCGTTCGTGCTTGTCTTCCTGGTCATCTATGTGTTCCTCCGGGATCTCCGGACGACGATCATCCCGATGCTTGCTGTGCCCGTTTCGCTGATCGGCGCGTTCTTCATTATGTACGTCGCCGACTTCTCTGTGAATATCCTGACATTGCTGGGGATCGTCCTGGCCATCGGGCTTGTGGTGGATGACGCCATCGTGGTGCTGGAGAACGTCTTCAAGAAAGTCGAAAGCGGAATGGCGCCGAGGGAAGCGGGAGTGCGGGGTTCCGCTGAAGTGTACTTCGCCATCATTGCCACCACGCTTGCACTCGTAGCGGTGTTCATGCCGGTCATCTTCCTTCAGGGCATTACCGGCCGTCTGTTCAAAGAGTTCGGCATCGTGTTATCCGGTTCCGTTATCATCTCGGCGTTCGTAGCGCTCACCCTGACGCCCATGATGGCGTCCCGCATCCTGAAACAGCATCAGCACCACAGCAGATTCTACCAGAAGACAGAGCCTTTCTTCAGCGGGATGGGGGATTGGTACAGGTCGAACCTTGCTGCGTTTTTGGACCGCCGGTGGTTGGCATTTGCCGTGATCGGGGCTGCATTTGCCCTCATTCTCGTGATTGGAGCGACTCTGCAGTCGGAGCTTGCTCCCCTCGAGGATCGGAGCCAGATGCGCATCCGTGCCACCGGACCGGAAGGAGCGACGTTCGAATACATGGATGTGTACATGAGGGGCCTTGAAAAGGAGATCGAACGCACGGTCCCGGAGCGCGCTGCGATGGTCGTGATCACCTCAGGCGGCGGGGGTGGAGGGGTGAACTCGGGGAATATCAACCTGATGCTTGAGCCTCCGGAGATGCGCCAGCGTTCCCAACAGGAGATCGCGGATCAGCTCTCCACGATGGTGCGGAGGATGACTGGTGCCAGGGCATTTGTGACACAGGACCAGACGATCGGGGGACGGACGCGCGGGTTGCCGGTTCAGTTCGTACTGCTTGCACAAAACTTCGACAAGCTGAAGGAAGCAGTTCCGCGCTTCCTGGCTGAAGCACAGAAGCGGCCGGAGTTCCAGATTGTCGACGTGGATCTGAAATTCAACAAACCCGAAGTGAGGGTGGAGATCAACCGGGACAGGGCCATGGCTCTGGGGGTTTCAGCCAGCGACATCGGACAGACTGTGCAGGCCGCGTTCAGCGGCCAGCGTTTCGATTACTTCGTCATGAACGCGAAGCTCTACCAGGTGATCGGACAGGTTCAGCGGGAGCAGAGGGATGATCTGGTCGATCTGAAATCGCTGTTCGTCAAGAACAACCGCGGTGAACTGGTTCAACTGGACAATCTCGTCACACTGAAGGAACAGAGCAGTCCGCCTTCGCTCTACCGGTTCGACCGGTTCATCTCGGCGACTGTGTCGGGCGGCCTCGCGCGGGGCTATACGATCGGGGACGGGATTGATGCGATGCGCGAGGTTGCAGATAAGGTCCTCGATGACTCGTTTGGAACGGCACTCGACGGTGCATCGAAGGATTTCGCCGAAAGTTCGTCCAGCCTCGCGTTTGCGTTCGCACTGGCGCTTGTCTTGATCTATCTCGTGCTTGCCGCGCAGTTCGAAAGCTTCCGCGATCCGCTCACAATCATGTTCACAGTCCCTCTGGCCCTGAGCGGGGCCTTCATCTGCCTCTGGTATTTCAATCAGACTATGAACATCTTCAGCCAGATCGGGATGATCATGTTGATCGGACTGGTCACGAAGAACGGCATCCTCATTGTAGAGTTTGCCAACCAGCGCCGGGAGGCGGGGTTGTCGCTGCGTGAGGCAATTCAGGACGCCTCTGTGGCCCGGCTTCGTCCGATTCTGATGACGGCGCTGTCAACGATTCTGGGGACCCTCCCCGTTGCCCTTGCGCTGGGTGCGGGCTCAGAGAGCAGGGTGTCGATGGGTATTGCGGTCGTCGGCGGACTTGTCCTTGCAACGGCCCTCACACTGTTTGTCGTGCCGGCTGTGTACACGTTCATTGCACGGATGGACAAGGGGCCTTCTGCATCATAAGTACGATGCAGCCACCATGTGCAGGCCACGCCGCACGTGGAGACCTCCATGGATGCGTTCTGTACTCTGACGTCGACCCTCTGTCCATGTGATCGGCGCGGCATGTCATGTGAAGCCCCTCAGCGTGCGTGCGCAAGAGGTTCCGCATGATCCGGGTGTTCCCCTCGAACTGGGACCTTTCTCATTCCTCGTGAGAAAGGTGGCCGGGATGACAGGGCAATTCTGCAGGTGACAACGGACGTACTTCTCTCCGAGAGAGCATGCACCTTCACTATCGCCAGTACGGCTCGGGGCCCGTGCTCATCCTCCTGCACGGCCTCTTCGGTTCGCTGAACAACTGGCACTCTCACGCACTCGCGTTTGCCGACCGGTTCACCGTGTTTGCTGTCGACCAGCGCAATCACGGGGCATCCCCGCACGATCCGGTTTCCTCCTACCCCGCCATGGCCGAAGACCTCCGTGAGTTCATGGACGTTCACGGGATCGATGAGGCATTTCTGCTGGGCCATTCGATGGGGGGAAAAACCGTGATGCAGTTTGCAGGGATGTATCCGAAGAGGGCCGGGGCGCTCGTGGTGGTGGATATTGCGCCGCGCAGGTATCCACCGAGGCATGAAGAGATACTCAATGCATTGATGTCTGTCGACCCGCGCGACTTTGCGACCCGCGAGGAAATAGACCGCGCCATGGCGCCGATCATAGAGAAGCCGGCCGCACGGCGGTTCCTTACGACGAACCTTGTGCGTGATGCAGAAGGGCGCTTTGCATGGAGGATGAACGTCCCGGTCCTGATTGCATCGTACGAGCAGCTCGGAGCGGAGATCAAGCTTGCCGCTCCATATCCCGGGCCGGCGCTGTACATGCGAGGGGAATTCTCATCCTTCCTTCTGCCGGATGATGAGGAGGATATCAGGCGTCTCTTCCCGGCCGCGGAGTTCGTCACGATCCCCGGGGCAGGCCATTGGGTCCCTGCCGATTCACCCCGCTCGTTTCAGGAGAGCGTGTTCGCTTTCCTGGAGGACGTGCAGCGGAGAGATCCGGCATAGCAGCGGGCCTCTCCTCAGGCCCGAAGTACGACCAAATTGGCTCGGCTGATGGGTGTCTTCATGCTCGCTTCCTGCTCCACAACCGCTCCCGTCCACCGTACACGGTCACTCATCCATGGTCTCCGAACCACATCGCTGCTGGCCATTTTCATCCGGTTTCGCGAGCGCTTGTCCCGAAGCGTAACAGGACTGACTAATCTCGCGGAGTCCCTCGCGCGATTCTGCCGAATCGTGACCGCGCTGGCTGTGTGCATAGGCCATGTTCCTGCCCCTCTACTCGCAGCAACGAGTGCGGCCTCTGAAGTCTCGCTTGTATGCCGGTTCCCGCACGTGACAACGGCGCCAACAGGTGAGATATGTTGTGCGGACACGTTGCTCAGCAGCGTGCGCGTCGTTGTTGTTGCCCCTCCTCCTGCACAATCCGACCCCCGCAAACCCACACGCCTCATCCTGTATGCACTCCCGAACGGCAACACCATCGAGCAGACCATGGGACGTACTGTGGCAGAAGGAATCCATTGGCGGTTTGGCATTCAGCATGTTGCGGCACAAACGCGGATGATCCGGTCCGTGGCGACAGCATGGAACACCGTCGTCGCGTACCTGGAGGCGGATGGACTTAGCTGGCCGCAGTGGAAGCGGACACACTCTCCGGCTCCTGCATTGATACAGGCGCTGGTGGATACGCTCAGGGCAAGAGTCAGTGGGAATCCGGTCTCTGTCACGCTCACGGGACACAGTGGAGGCGGGAGCCTGACATTTGGTATGCTGGATGCCGGGGAGACAATTCCCGGTTGGGTCGACCGGATTAGCTTCCTCGATAGCAACTACGGCTTCGATCGCGCGGGCGCTCATGGAGCGAAACTCCTCTCCTGGCTGCGGGAAGGGCCCAATCGGGTCCTGAGCATCATCGCGTACGATGACCGGGAAATCATGCTGGATGGGAAGAAGGTCCTCGGTCCGGATGGAGGGACCTATCGCAGAACGCTCGAAATGCTTTCGGTCCTCCGGACGGAGTTCTCATTGCAGGAATACCGCGAAGAGGAGCTCATGATGTGGCGTGATGCGGACAGGCGAACTGAGGTGATCATCCACTCAAATCCTCGCAATGAAATCCTCCACACACAGCTTGTAGAGCGGAATGGGTTCATCCACGCCATGTTGTTCGGGACCGGCTATGAAGGGAGTGGAGGGACGTTCTGGGGGGCGCCGTCGTATGTGCAGTGGGTAGACAGAGCGGCGATACTGGAGTGAGCCGCAAAGAGCACGTCAGGTTGGACCGCGCGCCCTCTGCAGCCTCCTTGTTTCCCGTGCTCCACGGCGACCAGAGAGACCAGCTATCGTACGGACGAACTGGCATGGTGGGACGATGCCGCGGTTTTCGGGCAAGAAACACCTTCTTGTAGAGGCGGCTCCATGCAGAGGACGTGGGCTACCTGCCGGACCCGGCTAGAGAAGCTTGCGTCTGACGAGTTCCATTGCGGCCGCTGCTGCCCGCTCGCGGATGGTCTCGCGGGTTCCGGCGAAGTGGTGTTTCACGGCAAGCGAGCAGGATAAATCGGCATATCCGACCCAGACCAAGCCGACAGGCTTGTCCGGTGTGCCGCCGGTGGGGCCTGCGATACCCGTGACGGAAAGCCCGATGTCTGTTCCGGCAGCCTGGCGGATACCCGACGCCATCGCCTCAGCCACCTCCCGGCTGACCGCCCCGTGTGTGTTTATGAGATCCGGGGATACACCGAGCATCTCCGTCTTTGACCGGTTGCTGTACGTGACCGCCCCCCGGTCTACGTAGGCAGAACTTCCGCTGATGCTCGTCAGCAGTTGAAGAATCAATCCTCCCGTGCACGACTCGGCGACGGCAATGGTCTTCTTCCGTTCCAGCAGGAGACGGCCAAGTGCCTCCTGGAGCTCCTCCTTCCCTGTGCCGTAGATATACTTCTCGACCTTTTCCCTGATTCTTCCTTCTACCTCCTGCACCTTCCGGTCCGCAGAGGCTGCGTCGGTGTCAAACACCGTGATCCGCAACTTCACACCTGCGGGTGAAGGAAGAAAAGCGAGTCTGGCGCCCTGGAGCAGCTGGTCAATGTCGCCCAGTGCCGCTGACAGATCGCTCTCAGCAATACCGGTCGTCCGGAGTGTCTTGTGCCTGATGACCGAGTCGTGCACCAGCAGGACGAGCAGTGGCAGGACCGAGTGGAGGATCATCTCTTTCATCTCGTAAGGAACGCCGGGGAGGACGATGAAGCGCTTGTCTCCTTCGGCGAAGAGCATTCCGGGAGCGGTTCCGAGGGGGTTCCAGACGACTTCGGCCTTGCGGGGGACCATCGTCTGCTCCTCGGCTGCGGGCGACCAGGGCCGGTTCCGCCGGTTCATAAACTCCTGCACATGTGTCCGGACATCCTGGTTCTGCACGAGGTCGGTATCGAAGAACTTGCAGACCGCCTTCTTGGTGATATCGTCGTGTGTCGGACCCAGGCCGCCCGTGACGATGACAATGTCGTGGTGTTGCCAGGCATCGGCGAAGGCGTCCAGGATCTCCACCATCTCGTCACCGACCGTCGTCATGCGTGCGACGCGGATGTTGATCAGGTTCAACTGCTCTGCAATGAATGCCTGGTTGGTGTTGATGATCTGCCCGATGAGCAGCTCGTCACCGATAGTCAGGATTTCGCTTGTCATGGAGTCGTACTGTTCATGTTCATGGGAGTGCTCCTTGAGTGTCCCTGGTGCAAAACTTCACAAAGGAGCCCTCGGGCGTCACAAGAGTGCGATGTCCGCTTGAGTTTTCACCAACGTGTGGAACGCGTGCATGAGTGAGCCGCCGTGGGAATCTGCATTCCGGTCTGAGGTGTCCTGCGAGTAACGTGTGCCACGAGCCGCTTTCGTGACTACCCCACGAGCCACTGCCATGCAAACCATCCTCCCCAGGTCAGCAGGTTCGCATAGATGCCCGCGACCACATCGTCCAGCATGATGCCCCAGCCGTTCGGGATCTGCTCCATTGCTCGTGCAGGTTGCGGCTTGAGGATGTCCATCGCCCGGAATGCAATGAACCCGATCACCATGACCGGGATGGTCTTCGGCAGGAACAGGAGTGTGATCCACATGCCCACGATCTCGTCTATCACAACAATCGACGGGTCGGCTTCAGCGTGGCCCTCCGGCTGGAACCGCGCTTTGGCGCGCTCGGCAGATTGCGTGAGCTGGTGTCCGACAACCGCGGCGACGCGGGCCGAGGAAAAGACTCCCGCAAAGAACATGATGACGATAAGTGATCCAAGCAGGAGGGGCGATTCGATGCCGGGGATCAAGTAGATCAGAAGTCCTGCAAGAGTCCCTGCGGTGCCCGATGCCCACGGACTGTACCCGGAGAAGAACCCGGTGGCAATCAGATGCGGGAGAAAAGGGATGACCGGTCTGCCGGTTTCACTCCGGACGCCGGGTCCGGAACCGTTCGGAGAGTTCAAGGAGATTCTTCCAGTTGTCGACAAGGTATGCGATGCCGGTACCGACGCTGGAGAGCGTCACGAGGAGCATCATGCCGAAGAGGACCTGCGGGTGCATCAGGCTGTCTATCGTTGATCCAAACTGCTCGTACACGGAAGGAACGCTGCGGGCAACGTACAGGATCAGGATATAATAGATGACCACAAACTCGCCAAACGTCTTCGCCTGTGCGGTCTTGGACGTGACAATGGGTTGGTCATGATATTCCATATAGGTCCGCAGGCCCGTGATCAGAAAATCCCGGGCGATGATAATCCAGACCATCCACCCGTCGACCAGGCCCAGGCTGACGTACACCAGGAGTGCGGTTGAGGAGAGGATCTTGTCTGCGAGGGGGTCGAGGAATTTACCCCAGCGCGTGGTATAGCCCATCTTCCGGGCAATCCATCCGTCGTACCAGTCCGTGAGCGCGGCGATGACGAAGATGACAAGGGAAAGCTGCCGGAACAGGGGACTGTCCGAAAGCAAAAACCAGGCGAACACCGGTGTCAGTGCGATCCGGAAGAGCGTCAGCTGGTTTGGAAGGTTGAGATCGAGTTGGAGTCTCGGCATCGCGCTTCTCGACGAAACAAAAAAGCCATCACAAAGAGATGATGGCTTTACCGCAAAACCCGGAGAACGCCTGTCAGGCGGCCTTCACGACCTTGTTGGACTTCAGGCAGTTGGTGCAGACAGTCATGCGCTTGGTCCGCCCGTTGACACTTGCCCGCACTTCCTGAAGGTTCGGCATCCAGCGACGGCGCGTCAGATTGTGCGCATGGCTGATGTTGTTCCCGCTGACCGGTTTCTTACCGCAGATATCACACACTCTTGCCATATTGGTATCCTTGAATTCAGCATACAAACATAACGTTTTCGACCAAGAAAGGCAAGGGAAAAAAATCACGTGGTGCCGGGGGTCGCAATTCTCCCGCTTGGTGTGTAAGTACTGTACACATTCGCGCTGAGGACAAGTGGCTATTCCCCGCATGTGCAGTATCGCTGCTGATCGCAGGAGCATGCCCGCTGCTCAGGGAAGGTCTCAATGGGCTTGAGCAGACACCCCGTTCTTGCAGCCTTTTTTGTGCTCGCCGGCCTGGGTGTCCTGGCTTTTTTACTGGGATTGCCTCACTGGGGCGACGCGCATTCCGAAGAGCCAGGCTTGCGGATTGCAGAACGCGCGGAGGATGTGACGTTCCCCGTTCAGATTGCCGTCGCCCGAACCGGGAACCTCGTCAAGCGTCTCCCGACAAGCGGCATCCTGCGTGCCAACCGCGAAGTGGAAATCCGCTCCCGCATAGCAGGGTCTCTGACCGGCGTGCCGGCCTTCAACGGGAAATTCGTCAGATCAGCCGATCGTCTGGTCGCCATCGATGATCGCGAGTACCGGGTAGCCTTCGAGCGAGCCAGGGCAAACCTCCTGAATGCCCAGATCGAGTTCAGAAGTCTCAGTGCGACGCCCTTCCTCACTCCTGTCGACTCCATGGAGACCTTGCGGAGAATCGAAAAGGAATCGCGAACGCTCGACTCCCTTACACAGCTCCGCCTCTCGGGGGTTATCGACGATGACACATTTGAACGGAAGAGCCGGGAAACGGAGGCGGCTCTTGCGTATCTCACTGCCAACCGCGGCGATGTCATCGCCGGCCGGAGCGGATTGGCTCAAGCCCGGGAAGCATTCGAAACCGCGAAGCTGAACCTCGAAGCAACCCGCATCCCGGCTCCATTCCAGGGATACGTCGCAGACTGCCTCCTGGCAAACGGCATGCAAGTCAACGCCGGCCAGATCCTCCTGAAGATGCTCGATCTCTCGACGATTCTCGTGGATGTGGAAATACTCGAGAGCGAGATCGGCAGAGTCGCGGTGGGACAGAAAGCGCACGTCCGGGTTGCAGGGCTCCCGGAGATGGAGTTCGAAGGCTCCGTCCGCACTCTGAACCCTCTTGTGGACGCGAAAGCAAAGACAATGAAGGCGACTATCGCACTGGTTGGGAGATCCAGGACTGGCCAATCACCGGGCAGCATCCTCCGGCCCGGGATGTTTGCGAGTGCTCTCGTAGAAACCCAAAGCCTTCCGCACCGGCTGCTTATTCCCCGTGAAGCCGTGCTCGTCCGTGATCAGCGACCTCTGGTGTTTACGGTGGAAGGTCTTCTCGCGAAGTGGCGCTACGTAGAGACGGGGGAGGGCAATGAGGAATGCGTCGAAATCCGGAGCGGGCTTTCCCCGGGGGACACCGTCATTGTCGACGGCCACTACACGCTGGCACACGACGCGAAGGTCTCCGTTCCCACCAGAAATCCGTAGGCGCGGAGAGGCGGATGCCACTCTCGTCCATCGCCGTCCAACGCCCCGTCACAACCCTGATGTTCACCGCGGGGCTCGTGATGCTCGGGGTGGTCGCTCTGACGACGCTCTCCGTTGATTTCCTTCCCGCAATCGACATCCCCAAACTCACCGTGCAGACGTCCTGCCCGAATACCTCGCCCGAGGAAGTGGAACACGCTGTTACGCAACCGATCGAATCGGCTCTCGGCACCGTCGCAGGGGTGAAGAGAATCAGATCCATCACCCGTGAGGGCATGTCTGCAGTAACCGTGGAGTTTGCCTGGGGCACCGCCATGGATTTCGCCCTCCTTGAAGTGCGTGAGAAACTGGACCAGGTGGGCGGGTCACTGCCCCGGGAGTCGGACCGGCCGACCATCCTCAGCGTCGACCCATCCGCCGAACCGGTCATGACCATCGCATTGGCATCCGCAGATCGACAGCCGCGCGATTCGATTGAAGTCCTGACGGAGCTGAAAGAGACCGCGAGAGCATTGGTGAAAAGACGGATCGAGCAGGTCCAGGGCGTTGCCCAGGCAGCGGTCCTCGGCGGGGTCGAACGCGAGATCCATGTGGACGTCAACCCGGCCGCGCTGCAGGCGCTTGGACTCACCATTGGCCAGCTCTCGGAAGTCCTCGCGTCCGCGAACATGAACCTCCCGGGGGGGACCATCACGTACGGCCTCTTCCGGTATTCGCTCAGAACGCTTGGCGAGTTCCAGGACTGTGAGGACATCCGGAACACTGTCATTCGCCAGACCGATCTTGGACGGCCGATCCGCGTCCGGGATTGCGCGACCGTGAGGGATACGCACCGGGAACGGTATGGACTCACGCGCTACAACGGAAAAGAAGTCATTCTGGTTCAGGTGCGCAAGGAATCGGGTGCCAACACCGTAGATGTCTCCCGGTCGGTACGCTCGGTCCTGGACCAGCTTCGGAGCGAGAACCCCTCGCTGTTGCTTGCGGTCGTCGCAGACCAGGCTGAATTCATCAGCCGATCCATCGCTGACGTCCAGCAGGCCATTCTGATCGGTGCGGTGCTGGCATTCGTAGTACTGTTCTATTTCCTCCGTCAGCCAAGATACCCGGTGATCATCGGCATCACGATGCCGGTCTCCATACTGGCCACGATGGTGGCCATGTACTTCCTGAAGATCAACCTGAATGTGATCTCCCTGATCGGGCTCGCCCTCGGCATCGGCATGCTGGGGGACAATGCAATTGTGCTCATCGAAAACGTCACACGGCTCCGCGAACAGGGAATGCCGCTCCGCGAGGCAACACTCGAAGGAGCTCAGGAAATCGGGACGGCAGTCACGGCCTCCACGCTCACCAATGTTGCGATATTCCTTCCGATTGTCTTCGTCGAAGGTGTTGCCGCGCAGCTCTTTGTAGACATGGGTATCACGATGGCGATCTCCCTTGTGGTATCGCTTGTCGTGGCTGTGACCCTTGTGCCGATGCTCGTTTCGCGGGAGACTTCTCGCCTGGTGCGTGTGCGCCCCCTCCGCATTCCTCAAGATCAGTGGACTCCCGTTCCGGCGGCGCTGGCCTCAATGATCGATCGGTTTGACGAACAGGTGCGTGCTACGGTAGAATGCTATCTGGCCTGGGCCCTTGATCATCGTTCCGCGGTTCTGCTCACGACGGTGGGGCTCCTGCTGCTCTCCATTCTGGTTGCCTCTATGATCCCTGGTGAACCCTCGCCGGACATAGACCAGACCCGGTTCATCGTCCAGCTCCGTATGCCCCGGGGGACTTCACTGGAGGGGGTCAGTGCATTCTCTCGTTTT
>Ga0316603_10000981_pt1 | contig 14831 bp, 12 predicted proteins | sample OWC_soil_day10_n_FD_207649 | JGI IMG/M metagenome (GOLD analysis project Ga0316603, IMG submission 207649) | Wetland soil microbial communities from Old Woman Creek delta, Ohio, United States - OWC_soil_day10_noCT | ecosystem: Environmental > Terrestrial > Soil > Wetlands | place: USA: Ohio... | reverse complement strand
TCCGGTCCAGTTCATTGTGGCATGGGCCCTCATGCCGGCCCTGTGACACTATTGCGCCTGCTGCGATGGACGTGCTGATCGTCGAACCGCTGGACCCCGACGTGCTGCACTGGCTCGCGGCGCGCCATGCCGTGCAGGTCGCACCCGAGCTGGCGCAGCAGCCCCACGCCTTCCGCGACACGCTGGCGCACGTGCGTTCGGTGATCATTCCGCCCTCGGTGGCGCTGGATGCCGTGGCGCTGCAGCGGGCACCGCAGCTGCGCATCGTCGGGCGGCTGTCGGCCGGCGCCGAGAATATCGACATCGACGCCTGTGCCCGCGCCGGCATCGAGGTCGTGCGGCCGGCCAGCGCCAGCGCGGCGGCCGAGGCCGAATTCGTGATCGGCGCGCTGTTGCAGATGCTGCGGCGGGTGCCGATCATCAGCGACGAGGGCCTGCTGGTCGGGCGCGAACTCGGCGGCCTGACGGTCGGCATCATCGGCATGACGGCCTCGATCAAACCCTTGCATCATCTGCTGCAGGCCTTCGGGTCGCGCACTGTCGGCTACGACCCGGGTGTGCATGCCTCCGACCCGATCTGGGCGCGCTCGGGCGTCGAGCCGCTCGGGCTGGTCGAATTGCTGCAGGCCAGCGACGCAGTCTGCGTGCTGATGACCTACTACCCGCGCTTCGCCGGCCTGTTCGGCGAGCGCCTGCTCGCCGAGTGCAAGCTGAACCAGGTGCTCGTCAGCCTGGGGCATTCGAGCCTGTTCAACGAACCGGCGCTGGCGCAGGCGCTGCGTGAGGGGCCGCTGGCCGCGGCCTGGTTCGACAGCCTCGAGCCCGGAGCACTCGACCCGGGGCGGCCGCTGCGCCACATCGACACGCTGCAGGTGACGCCGCGCGTCAGCGCCACGACACAGCAGTCGCGTGTGCGCAGCGCCTGGGCCGTGGCCCGGCGCATCGACGAACTGCTGACGTCGTTGTCGCCGCGGCGGGCCTTCAGGCAGACGCTGCCAGGCGAGTTTGCTGATCTTGAAGACGGGACAGGGACTGCCTGAAGTCGGCCAGCCGCGCCCGTTCCTGCTCCACCACCGCCGTCGGCGCACGCGCCACGAAGCCGGCATTCCCGAGCTTGGCCTCGGCCTTGCCGATCTCGCTCTCCAGCCGCGCGACCTCCCTGGCCAGCCGCGCCTGCTCGGCGTCGAGGTCGATGACCACCTGCAGCGCCAGCCGCAACTCGCCCGCCATCGCCACCGGCGCCGCCTGGGTGGCGGCAGCAAAGGCCGCCTCGTCGGCGAGCGGCCGCACATCGGCCAGCCGCGCCAGCGCCTTGAGCAGCGGCGAGGCGGCAGCAACGAACTCCGCGTCGCCCAGCGTCAGCAGCGGCACCCGCTCGCCGGGGTTGAGGGCCATCTCGCTGCGCAGGCGGCGGCACTCGGCCACCACGGTCTTCAGCCGCGCCATCCAGGCGTCGGCCACCGCGTCGACCCTGTCCAGCTGCGCCTGCGGGTAGGCGGCAGTCACGATGCTGTCGCCGCCGCCCGGCGGCTTGCGCCCGGCAACCACGGCCACCGTCTGCCACAGTTCGGCGGTGATGAAGGGCGCGACCGGGTGCAGCAGCCGCAGCACGGTCTCCAGCGTGCGGATCAGCGTGCGGCGGGTGGCGCGCTGCTGTGCCACGCTGCCGCCGGCGACCTGCACCTTGGCGATCTCCAGGTACCAGTCGCAGTACTCGTCCCAGACGAAGGCATAGATGGCGTTGGCGACGTTGTCGAGGCGGTAGTCGGCGAAGCCCTGTGCCACCGCCGCTTCGACCCGCTGCAGTTCGCCGGTGATCCAGCGGTCGGCCATCGAGAATGCCAGATAACCCTCGCTGCCGTCTGCCGGGTGGCACTCGTCCGCCGCATGGTCCCGCAGCCCGTTGTCCTGGCCCTCGCAGTTCATGAGCACGAAACGCGTCGCGTTCCAGAGCTTGTTGCAGAAGTTGCGGTAGCCCTCGCAGCGCTTGGGGTCGAAGTTGATGTTGCGGCCGAGGCTGGCGTAGCTGGCCATCGTGAAGCGCAGCGCATCGGCGCCGAAGGCCGGGATGCCCTGCGGGAATTCCTTCTCGGTGTCCTTGCGCACGCGCGGCGCGGTCTCGGGCTTGCGCAGGCCGGTGGTGCGCTTTTCAAGCAGCTGCGGCAGCGCGATGCCGTCGATGAGGTCCACCGGGTCGAGCACGTTGCCTTCGCTCTTGCTCATCTTGTGGCCCTGCGCATCGCGCACCAGGCCGTGGATGTAGACGTCGCGGAACGGCACCTTGCCGGTGAAGTGAGTCGTCATCATGATCATGCGGGCGACCCAGAAGAAGATGATGTCGAAGCCGGTGACGAGCACGGTGGACGGCAGGAAGAGGTCCTGCTCCAGCGTCTTTGCGGGCCAGCCGAGCGTGGAGAAGGGCACCAGGGCCGACGAGTACCAGGTGTCGAGCACGTCCTCGTCGCGCGTCAGCGCCCCGCCGTAGCCGGCGGCGGCGGCGCGCTGCCGCGCCTCGTCCTCGCTGCGCGCGACAAACATCTCGCCGCCCGTGCCGTACCAGGCCGGGATCTGGTGGCCCCACCACAGCTGGCGGCTGATGCACCAGTCCTGGATATTGTTCATCCAGTGGTTGTAGGTATTGACCCACTGCTCGGGCACGAAACGCACCTGGCCGCCGGCGACGGCATCGATGGCCTTGCGGGCGATGCTCGTTCCATCCGCACCCGGCTTGTTGACGGCGACGAACCACTGGTCGGTGAGCATGGGCTCGACGATCTGGCCGGTGCGCGCGCAGCGCGGCACCACGAGGCGGTGTTTCTTCACCTCGACCAGCAGGCCCTGCGCCTCGAGGTCGGCGACGACCTTCTTGCGCGCGACGAAGCGGTCCAGTCCGCGGTAGGGCACGGGCGCCTGGTCGTTGACCGTGGCGTCGAGCGCCAGCACGCCGATCATCGGCAGGCCGTGGCGCTGCGCCACGGCATAGTCGTTGGCATCGTGCGCCGGCGTCACCTTGACGACGCCGGTGCCGAATTCGCGGTCGACGTAGGCATCGGCGATGACCGGGATCAGGCGGTCGCACAAGGGCAGCCGCACCTGCTTGCCGACCAGCGCGGTGTAGCGCTCGTCCTCGGGGTGCACCATCAGCGCGGTGTCGCCGAGCATGGTCTCGGGCCGCGTCGTGGCCACCGTGAGGTGGCCGGCGCCATTGGCCAGCGGGTAGCGGATCAGCCACAGGAAGCCGTCCTCCTCCTCGCTTTCGACCTCCAGGTCGGATACCGCGCTCTTCAGCGCCGGATCCCAGCTCACCAGCCGCTTGCCGCGGTATATCAGGCCTTCGTCGTACAGGCGCACGAAGGTCTCGGTGACGATGGTCGACAGGCCCTCGTCCATCGTGAAATATTCGCGCGACCAGTCGACGCTGTCGCCCAGGCGCCGCATCTGGTTCGTGATCGTGGCGCCGGATGTGGCCTTCCAGTCCCAGACCTGGGCGACGAAATTCCTGCGCCCGAGGTCGTGCCGCGACAGCCCGGCCTCCTGCAGTTGGCGCTCGACGACGATCTGCGTCGCGATGCCGGCGTGGTCGGTGCCCGGCAGCCACAGCGTGTTGTAGCCGCGCATGCGGTGGTAGCGCGTCAGCGCGTCCATCAGCGTCTGGTTGAAGGCGTGGCCCATGTGCAGCGTGCCGGTCACGTTGGGCGGCGGCAGCTGGATCGAGAACGACGGCTGCGCCGGGTCGAGCGTGGGCTGGAAGGCCCCCGCCGCCGCCCACACCGGGCCCCAGCGGGCCTCGATCGCAGCGGGTTCGAAGGACTTGGCGAGATCGGTCATGATGGCGATGTCAAGGCGATGCGGATCGGCGCTGAAGACCGTGTCAACGTGGGCGGCGCGGGGGAGCCGCGATTGTAGGTGGCGGTGGCTTCGGGCCCGACCCGCACCGGGCTCACATGAACAGGTGCTCGCCGGCGTTCTCGCCGCCCAGGATCACGTAGTTGACCTTCTTCAGGTCGGCCAGCACGCGCCCGCCGGCGTAGCTGATCGAACTCTGCACATCCTCGCGCATCTCGCGCAGCGTCTCGGCCAGGCGTCCCTTGATCGGCTCGAGGATGCGCTTGCCTTCGACATGCTTGTACTCGCCCTTGTTGAAGTCGCTCGCCGAGCCGTAGTACTCCTTGTACAGCCTGCCGTCGACCTCGACCGTGGCGCCCGGGCTCTCCTCGTGGCCGGCGAACAGCGAGCCCACCATGACCATCGCGGCGCCGAAGCGCACGCTCTTGGCGATATCGCCGTGGTGGCGGATGCCGCCGTCGGCGATGATCGGCTTGGTCGCCACGCGGGCACACCACTTCAGCGCGCTGAGCTGCCAGCCGCCGGTGCCGAACCCGGTCTTCAGCTTGGTGATGCACACCTTGCCCGGACCCACGCCGACCTTGGTCGCGTCGGCGCCCCAGTTCTCGAGATCGATCACCGCCTCGGGCGTGGCCACGTTGCCGGCGATGACGAAGGCCTGCGGCAGGCGCTGCTTGATGTGGTCGATGGCCCGCCGCACGCTGTCGGCGTGGCCGTGCGCGATGTCGATCGTGATGTAGTCGGCGCCCACGCCGTCGGCGGCCAGGCGGTCGATGACCGCGAAGTCGGCCGCCTTGACGCCCGAGCTGAGCGAGACGAACAGGCCCTTGTCGCGCATGCGATGCGCGTAGGCCACGCTGTCGAGGTCGAAGCGGTGCATGACGTAGAAGTGGCCGCTGTCGGCGAGCATCTCGCTGATCGGCTCGTCGATCACCGTCTTCATGTTGGCCGGCACCACCGGCAAGGTGAAGCGCCGACCGCCGAATTCGACCGAGGTGTCGCATTCGCTGCGGCTGTCGACCCGGCACTTGCGTGGCAGCAGCAGGATATTGTCGTAGTCGAAGATTTCCATGATCGCGTACCGCAGGGGGTGGGGTGGGGCCCTGGCGCCGGCCAGGGGCATGAATGTTACGCGGCCGGTGGCGGGCGCCCGCGCAACCGAGCGACGCCGCGGACGGCGGATCGCAGGGACCTCGCTGGCTTTGGGGGCGCCCACCTGTGCCTCCTAGAATCGGTCGCATGAACGATGCTGTCGCCCAGGCCCCCGCAACAGCCAGGCGTCTGCTCGCAGGACTCAACGAGGAGCAACTGGCCGCGGTGACGCTGCCGGCACAGCCGGCGCTGATCCTGGCCGGTGCCGGCTCGGGCAAGACACGGGTGCTGACGACGCGCATCGCCTGGCTCCTGCAGACCGGCCAGGTGTCGCCGGGCGGCGTGCTCGCGGTGACCTTCACCAACAAGGCCGCCAAGGAGATGCTGACGCGCCTGTCGACGATGCTGCCGGTGGCCGTGCGCGGCATGTGGATCGGCACCTTCCACGGCCTGTGCAACCGCTTCCTGCGCGCGCACTGGAAGCTGGCCGGGCTGGCGCAGGGTTTCCAGATCCTCGACAGCGCCGACCAGCTCAGCGCCGTCAAGCGCGTCATCAAGGGCATGAACCTCGACGAGGAGCGTTTCGTGCCCAAGCAGGTGACCTGGTTCATCGCCGGCAGCAAGGAAGAGGGCCAGCGGCCACGCGACGTCGAGATCCGCGACGAGCAGACGCGCAAGCTGGTCGAGATCTACCAGGCCTACGAGGACCAGTGCCAGCGCGAAGGCGTGGTCGATTTCGCCGAACTGATGCTGCGCACCTACGAGTTGCTGCGCGACAACGACCCGCTCCGCGAGCACTACCAGCGACGCTTCCGCCATGTGCTGGTCGACGAGTTCCAGGACACCAACCGGCTGCAGTATGCGTGGCTGAAGATGTTTGCGCCCCCGGGCGGCGGTCAGGGCGTGTTCGCCGTCGGCGACGACGACCAGAGCATCTACGCCTTCCGCGGCGCCCGCGTGGGCAACATGGCCGACTTCGAGCGCGAATACCGTGTCCAGCGCGTCATCAAGCTGGAGCAGAACTACCGCAGCTTCGGCCACATCCTGGACACCGCCAACGACCTCATCAGCCACAACCGGCAGCGCCTGGGCAAGAACCTGCGCACCGACGCCGGTGCCGGAGAGCCGGTGCGGGTGTTCGAGGCGACGAGCGACTTCGCCGAGGCGCAGTGGTTCCTGGACGAGGCGCAGCAGCTGCACCGCGGCGGCCTGCCGCGCAGCGAGATCGCGCTGCTGTACCGCAGCAATGCGCAGAGCCGGGTCATCGAAAGCGCACTCTTCAACGCCGGCGTGCCCTACCGCGTCTACGGCGGCCTGCGCTTCTTCGAGCGCGCCGAGGTCAAGCACGCGCTGGCCTACCTGCGCTTGCTGGAGAACCCGAACGACGACACGAGCTTCCTGCGTGTCGTGAACTTCCCGACGCGCGGCATCGGCGCACGCAGCCTCGAACTGCTGCAGGACGCGGCACGGGCCAGCGGCCGCAGCCTGGTCCAGAGCGTCGGCGCGGTGCCGGGCAAGGCGGGCGCCAACCTGCAGGCTTTCGTGGCTCTCATCGACACCATGCGCGGTGCCACCCACGGCCTGACGCTGCGCGAGATCATCGACCACGTGCTCAAACATTCGGGCCTGCTCGATTTCTACCGCGTCGACCGCGAGGGCCAGGACCGCATCGAGAACCTCGAGGAACTCGTCAACGCCGCCGAGAGCTTCGTCACCCAGGAGGGCTTCGGCAAGGACGCGGTGGCGCTGCCGCTGGACGAGCAGGGGGCCGCGGCCGGCGGTGGCGCGCCGCCGGTGCCGAACCTGACCACCGGCGTCGTGCCGCCGCCGGACGCCGAGACCGGCGAGATCATGTCGCCGCTGGCGGCCTTTCTGACCCACGCCTCGCTGGAAGCCGGCGACAACCAGGCGCAGGCCGGCGCCGACGCCATCCAGCTCATGACCGTGCACTCGGCCAAGGGCCTGGAGTTCGACGCCGTGTTCATCACCGGCATCGAGGAAGGGCTGTTTCCGCACGAGCAGAGCCTCGCCGACGCCGACGGCGTCGAGGAGGAACGCCGCCTGATGTACGTGGCCATCACGCGCGCGCGCAAGCGGCTGTACCTGAGCTTCAGCCAGACGCGCATGCTGCACGGCCAGACCCGCTACAACGTCAAGAGCCGCTTCTTCGACGAGCTTCCCGAAGCGGCACTGAAGTGGATCACGCCGAAGCAGCAGGGCTTCGGCTCGGGTTATGCGCGTGAATACCAGCAGGCCTGGCAGCGCGGCAGCGGACTGAGCGGCATCGTCGGTGCGGGGCGGGTCGAGCCGCGGGCGCAGCCCATGGCATCAGCGACGGCCGTGCAGGGACAGCAGGGGCTGCGCGTGGGCCAGACGGTGTTCCACACCAAATTCGGCGAAGGCGTGGTCACCACGCTCGAAGGTCGCGGCGCCGACGCGCGCGCGCAGGTGCAGTTCGGGCGCCACGGCAGCAAGTGGCTGGCGCTGGCGATCGCCAAGCTGACCCCCGTCGACTGAAGGGGCCCGCTGTCCCCGGTCAGGCCAGCGAGGCGGGCGTGGTGTCCACCGGCTCGGCACCGCCGAAGCTGTCGGTGAAAGTGAACAGCAGCGAGATGTAGAAGACGGTGGAGAAGGTCAGCCCCGCGGGCACGCCGATGACGTTGGCCAGTTGCGGCATGCCGAGCAGGCCGAAGAGCAGGGCGGCGAGCAGTCCGAAGACCACGATCACGCCGACCCAGGCCAGCATGTAGGTGAAGAACGCCCCCTTGCAGCGCCAGACCGCCAGCGTGCTCGAAAAGAGCGCCTGCGCCACCCCCTGGCCCGCCCAGTGCACCAGCGCCGGCGCGTGCCAGAAAGGCACCGACAGCATCGACCCCAGCACCAGCGCCAGCAGCACGGCGGCGGTGACACCGGGCTCGGCCAGCAGGGCGTCGATCTCGGGCTGGGCCTTCTCGCCCTGGGCCATCAGCGCCTGCAGGCGCGCCCAGGCGCTGTCGGACACCGCGTCGGCGAGCAGCAGGATGGCCAGCGCCAATACGCCGTAGAGCGCGCAAAGAGTCAGCAGCGAGCGCCGCCGCGCCGCATCGCGGCGCAGCGGCTCGATGAACTGGGCCGGGTGCACCGGCCCGCCGGCCAGCGCCGACTGGCTGGCGATCATGAATCCCAGCGACAGCAGGGGCAGTGCCGCCATCTGCACCAGGCCCCCGAGCAGCGGCACCAGGCTCACCACCAGCGCAGCGAACAGGAACACCGCGAACATCATCGTGAACAGCAGGGGCTTGCGCGCGAACAGGCGAAAGGCCTCGGCGATCCAGCGCGGTCCGCGCGAGGCGGGAACGGTTTTCAGCTGCAGGGTCATGGCAGGTTATCGGGGCGGGTGCCAGGGGGTGGCAATGCGGCTCTTCAGCGCGCGCTCGAACTGCGTCGGGTCCTTGGGCTGCAGCAGGGTCGCGTCACGGGGCAGGTGCCAGTCCCACAGGCGCGAGATCCAGAAGCGCAGCGCTGCCGCACGCAGCAAGGCCGGCATCGCGCGCACCTCGCCGGCAGTGAAGGGGCGCACACCCTCGTAGGCGGCGGTGAAGGCGGCAGCGCGGGCGGGATCGAGTTCGCCGCTGGCCAGATCGGTGCACCAGTCGTTCAGGCACACCGCAACGTCGAACAGCAGCATATCTGTGCCGGCGAAGTAGAAATCGAAGAAACCACACAGGCGGTCGGGGCCGGCGGTGTCGTCGAACATCACGTTGTCGCGGAAGAGGTCGGCGTGGATCGGCCCGCGCGGCAGCGCCTGCCCGGCCGGAGAAGCCGCCAGATGCTGCTGGTAGGCCAGTTCCTCCTGCAGCAGGGTGGCCAGCCCGGGAGGCAGATGCGGCAGCACCAGCGGCGCCGTCGCCAGCCACCAGTCCAGGCCGCGCAGGTGCGGCTGCTGCAGGGCGAAGCCGGCACCGGCGCGATGCATGCGTGCCAGCATCGCCCCCACCTGCCCGCAGTGCGCCAGGTCGGGTGCGAGGCGGTGACTGCCGGGCAGGCGCGTGACCACGGCGGCCGGCTTGCCGGCGAGGGTGTGGACCAGTGCGCCGCCGTCGTCGGCCTGCGGGGCGGGCACCGGGATGCCCTGCAACGCCAGGTGCTCCATCAGCCGCAGGTAATAGGGCAGCTGTTGCGGGCCCAGGCGCTCGAACAGCGTCAGCACCCACTGGCCACGCGCCGTGGCGGCGTAGTAATTGGTGTTCTCGATGCCGGAGCGGATGCCCTGCAGGTCGGTCAGGGCACCCAGACGCAGGCGCCGGAACAGCGCATCGGCCTCGTCGAAGCGGACCTCGGTGTAGACCGCCATCGCGCGGTCTAGAAATCGAACAGCGACCAGGCGCTCTGGCCGACCGCGCCGCGGTCCTTGGAAGGGTCGCGCCCGTCGGGGCCGACGATGATCTCGTAAGGCTTGGCGCCGCCCACCTTGCTCTGCACCGTGATGCGCTGGGCCTGGCCGCGCAGTCGCTTCTCCTCGATGCGCACGCCATCGTCCTCGATCACGGTGAGCGTCGGCGTGAGGCGGTCGCGGGCGGGCGCCGATGCCGCGTCTGCGGGCGGGGCGGCCGCCGCCGGCGCCGCCGCCTGCGCGCAGGCAGCACCCGCAAGTCCCAGCAGGAGCATGCCCGAGCCGAAGTGCTGCAGCAATGTCATTGCCCGGATTCTACGCAGCCGCCTTGGCACGGCGCGGCCGCGCCACAATGGCGCGGATGAGCGAGAAGATCATGCTGCTGGTGGACGGCTCCAGCTACCTCTACCGCGCCTATCACGCGATGCCGGACCTGCGTGCCGGCGACGGCTTCCCCACCGGCGCGCTGCACGGCATGGTGGCGATGATGAAGCGGCTGCGCGAACAGTTCCCGGCCGAACACGCCGCCTGCGTCTTCGACGCCAAGGGCCCGACCTTCCGCGATGCCTGGTACCCCGAATACAAGGCCCAGCGCACGCCGATGCCGGAGGCGCTGGTGCAGCAGATCGAGCCCATCCATGAGGTCGTGCGCCTGCTCGGCTGGCCGGTGCTGATGGTGCCCGGCATCGAGGCCGACGATGCCATCGGCACGCTGGCGCGGCAGGCCGCGGCCAGCGGCCACCGGGTGATCATCTCCACCGGCGACAAGGACCTGGCGCAACTCGTCACGCCCGCGGTGACGCTGATCAATACGATGAGCAACGAAAGGCTCGACGTCGATGGCGTGAAGGCCAAGTTCGGCGTGCCGCCGGAGCGTTTTGTCGATTACCTGACGCTGGTGGGCGACACCGTCGACAACGTCCCGGGGGTCGAGAAGGTGGGCCCGAAGACGGCGGCGAAGTGGATCGCCGAGCACGGTTCGCTCGACGGCGTGGTGGCTGCCGCCGACGCCATCAAGGGGATGGCCGGCGAGAACCTGCGCAAGGCGCTGGACTGGCTGCCCACTGGCCGCAAGCTGGTCACCGTGGTCACCGACTGCGACCTTAGCGGCCACGTGCCGGGCTGGCCGGCACTGGAGGCGTTGGCGCTGCGCGAGGTCGACCGTCCGGCCCTGCTCGATTTCTACACACGCTACGACTTCCGCAGCTGGCGGCGCGAGCTCGAGCAGGCGCTGGGCCAGACGACCGCGGTGGGCCCGGCAGTGTCCGCGGCCCCCGTCACCGGCAATGCGGCGTCGGACCCCGCCACCCCCTCCGGGTCCGCTGCGAACGCCTTGCCGCGCGACTACGAAACCGTCACCACCTGGGAGCGCCTCGAGCACTGGCTGGCGCGCCTGCAGGCCGCGGCGCTGGTGGCCATCGACACCGAGACCGACTCGCTGGACCCCATGCGCGCGCGCATCGTCGGCATCTCGTTTGCCGTCGAGCCCGGCCGTGCCGCCTATGTGCCCCTGGCGCACAACTACCCCGGCGCGCCCGAGCAACTGCCGTTGCCGGAGGTTCTGGCGCGGCTCGCGCCCTGGCTGGAGGATCCGGCAAGCGCCAAGCTGGGCCAGAACATCAAGTACGACGCCCATGTGCTGGCCAACGCCGGCATCGTGGTGCGCGGCTATGCCCACGACACGATGCTGCAGAGTTATGTGCTCGAGGCGCACCGGTCGCACGGTCTGGAGGCGCTGGCCGAGCGCCACCTCGGCCGCAAGGGCCTGAGCTACGAGGACCTGTGCGGCAAGGGCGCCACCCAGATCCCGTTCGCCCAGGTCGACCTCTCGCGGGCCACCGAGTATTCGGGCGAAGACAGCGAGATGACGCTGCACGTGCACCAAGCGCTGTGGCCGCGCATCGAGACCGATGCCAAGTTGCGATACGTCTACGAGCGCATCGAGATGCCGGTGTCGTTGATCCTGCAGCGCATCGAACGCCACGGCGTTCTGATCGACGCCGCCGTGCTGGCGCGGCAGAGCCGGGAACTCGCCGAGCGCATGGTGGCGCTGGAGCAGGAGGCCCATGCCCTGGCCGGCCAGCCCTTCAACCTGGGCAGCCCCAAGCAGATCGGCGACATCCTGTTCGGCAAGCTCGGCCTGCCGGTGAAGAAGAAGACGGCCAGCGGCGCGCCGTCGACCAACGAGGACGTGCTGCAGGAACTGGCCGCCGACTACCCGCTGCCGGCGCGCATCCTGGACTACCGCAGCCTGTCCAAGCTCAAGGGCACCTACACCGACAAGCTGCCGCTGATGGTCAACCCCGACACCGGGCGCGTGCACACCAACTATGCGCAGGCGGTGGCGGTGACGGGCCGGCTGGCCAGCAACGACCCCAACCTGCAGAACATCCCCATCCGCACCCCCGAGGGCCGGCGCGTGCGCGAGGCGTTCGTCGCGCCACCCGGCCACGTGATCATGAGCGCCGACTATTCGCAGATCGAGTTGCGCATCATGGCCCACATCAGCGAGGACCCGGCGCTGCTGCACGCCTTTGCCGAGGGCATCGACGTGCACCGGGCCACCGCCAGCGAGGTGTTCGCGGTGCCGGTGGCCGAGGTCAGCAGCGAGCAGCGGCGCTACGCCAAGGTCATCAATTTCGGCCTCATCTACGGCATGGGCGCCTTCGGGCTGGCGAGCAACCTGGGCATCGAGCAGAAGGCGGCCAAGGACTATATCGACAGGTATTTCGCGCGCTTCGCGGGCGTGAAGCGCTATATGGACGAGACGCGCGTGAAGGCGCGCGAGCAGGGCTACGTCGAGACCGTGTTCGGACGCCGGCTGTGGCTGCCCGACATCAACGCCGGCAGCGGCCCGCTGCGCGCCGGCGCCGAGCGCCAGGCCATCAACGCACCGATGCAGGGCACGGCGGCCGACCTCATCAAGCTGGCGATGATCGCGGTGCAGGGTGCGCTGGACGCAGAGCAGCGCGCCACGCGCATGGTCATGCAGGTGCACGACGAACTGGTGCTGGAGGTGCCCGAGGCCGAGCTGGCCTGGGCCTCCGAGGCGATCCCGCGCCTGATGGCGGGCGTGGCCGCGCTGAAGGTGCCGCTGCTGGCCGAGGTCGGCGTGGGGCCGAACTGGGACCAGGCCCATTGAGGCCGGGTTCCGGCTTGCGCAGGCCTGCCGTGCAAAATCGAAAACTTTGCTTCGAGGAGACCCGCCGTGGACCTGAAGGTGCCGATCACGATTTCCGATGAACTCAGCGACGAGGTCATCGTGTCGACGGGCTTGCTCAACCTGGCCAGCGGCGAGATCCATCGCGTCGAATACCAGGACTACGACGCCGAAGTGCTCGGCCTGCCGTGGGAGCGCGAGGACTACGAGTTCACCAGCGGCGTGCTGTCCAACGCGGGCAAGGATGTCGAATTCCGCGTCGACGTCAACCGCACCACCGGGCAGTATTCGGTGAGCGCGAGCGAACTGCTCGAGATCAAGGTGCGTGCCGCAGCGCTGTTCGCCGGCGTCAGCGGCAAGGAGATGCTGGCCAAGGCCGAGGCCCGGCAGGGGCCGACGGGCGCCCCGAAACGCGGGCCGGGGGGGCCGGGGCGGCTGCACTGATGCCGTTGCCGCGCATCGTTGGCCGGCCAGCGGGCTGTGCGGCAGAACGATCCCCGGCCTCTCAGCTCGGGTCGTAGGCCAGCCGGACGTAGATCGGCGCGAAGGCCTCGGCCTGCGTCACCTCGACCAGGCGCTCGCGCGACAGCTCGAGCATGGCGATGAAGGTCACCACCAGCACCGGCATGCCTCGCCGGGCGTCGAAGAGATCGTGGAACTCGACGAAGCGCCGCCCCTGCAGCCGCTTTAGCACGATGCTCATGTGCTCGCGTACCGAGAGTTGTTCGCGCGTGATCGTGTGGTGCTGGGTCAGGCGGGCGCGTTGCAGGATGTCGCGCCAGGCCTGCCGCAGGTCGTCGGCGTCGACCTCGGGCCAGCGCGGCTGCAGGCTCTGCTCGATGTGGATCTGGGCGCGCAGGAAATCGCGTCCCACCAGTGGCAGCTGGTCGAGCCTGGCGGCGGCGAGCTTGATCTGCTCGTACTCGACCAGCCGGCGCACGAGTTCGGCGCGCGGGTCCTCGGCTTCGCCGCCGTCGGCGCTCTTGCGCGGCGGCAGCAGCATGCGCGACTTGATCTCGATCAGCATCGCCGCCATCAGCAGATATTCGCTGGCCAGTTCCAGGTTGTGGCGGCGGATCTGATCGACGTAGTCCAGGTACTGGCGCGTCACGCTGGCCAGCGGGATGTCGAGGATGTTGAAATTCTGCCTGCGGATCAGGTACAGCAGCAGGTCCAGCGGGCCCTCGAAAGCCTCGAGGAAGATCTCCAGCGCGTCGGGCGGGATATAGAGGTCGTGCGGCAGCCTGAACAGCGGCTCGCCGTACAGGCGGGCGACGGCGACCTGATCCACGACGACGGGCAGGATGTCGCCGCTGGCGGCAGCGAGTTCGGGTGTGTCCAAGGCCGGCCGCTCAGGCGCCAGGCTTGGTCTGGTAGACGTAGGGCTGCTGCGGCACCTTGGCGTCATTCCATTCGGCCAGCGCGCTGCGGTCCAGCGCGCGGTCCCACAGCAGGGCGCGGCCGGCGCGCTGCTCGTCCTCGAGGCCGGGCTTCCTGGCCTTCAGCTCGTCGATGAAATTCGTGACGTCGGACTTGTAGGGCTTCCAGAGGAAAGGCATGGGCGGAGCCGGAGGGGCAGGAGGGCAGAATGCGGAACAGCGATTTTAGCCGGGGGTTGGGCATGGAGCCGATTCGACTGCGGGGACGGCCGCAAGTGCATTTCGCCGCCGCGGCGCTGGCGCTGCTGCTGCCGTGGCTGGCGGGCTGCGACGCGCAGCGGGCGGCACAGTGGGAGGCGGGCGTGTCGACCGAGGTCGAGCTGCGCAAGCAGTTCGGAGACCCCGTCACCGTCACCACCTTGGCCGACGGCTCGCGCAATTCCGACGACCCGCGCGCAATCGCCGACAGCGGCAAGTAGCGACCACGCCGTGGAAACCGAGCTCAAGTTCCAGGTGCCCCCCGCATGCAGCGAGGCGTTGCGGCGTGCCGTGGCGACGTCGAGCGCGCGCACGCTGCGGCTGCAGGCGCGTTACGCCGATACCGCCGACCAGCGCCTGGCGGCCGCCGGGCTTGCGCTGCGCCTGCGCAAGGAGGGCCGGGTCTGGGTGCAGACGCTGAAGGGTCGCGGCGACGGCCTGATGCGCCGCCCGGAGCATGCAGTGCGCCTGCCGCCGCAGCGCGGCGAACCGGTGCTGGACCCGCAGCGCCACGCCGGCACGCCGGTGGGCGCGGTGCTGGCCGAGGCGCTGGCCGCCAGCGCCGAACTGCGCACGCTCTACGAGACCGACATCCGCCGCCTGCACCGCCGCGTGCGCCATGGTGGCGCGCTGATCGAGATCGCCTACGACCACGGCCGCATCGTCGCCGACGGCCGCGTGGTCGCCGTGAACGAGATCGAATTCGAACTCGTCAGCGGCCCGC
>Ga0316603_10000978_pt1 | contig 14848 bp, 9 predicted proteins | sample OWC_soil_day10_n_FD_207649 | JGI IMG/M metagenome (GOLD analysis project Ga0316603, IMG submission 207649) | Wetland soil microbial communities from Old Woman Creek delta, Ohio, United States - OWC_soil_day10_noCT | ecosystem: Environmental > Terrestrial > Soil > Wetlands | place: USA: Ohio... | reverse complement strand
AAAATAAATTCACCTTGCGGTGATGTAATGATAGATAAAGAGAATCAACATACTTGGAAATATGCAAGAATTGGGAAAATACTTAATTACGGTCAATTCGAGATAGTATGGAGTTCTGATAGTTTGATAAAACCTGACCCTTATTTGAAGTCTATCTTTAAAAGTTCAGATGAGAGTTTAACTTACGATTCTGAATTTAAAGATATTAAAAAAGCGGAAAAAGATATTGATGTTAATGCACTTATATGTTTTTTAGATTCTAAAAATGTATTGATACGGGAGCAAGCATCTCTTTCTTTTTCGCAGTTAGGTGCTAAAGCATCGTCTAAAGTAAGAGAATTAAGTTCTCATTTAGATGATACAGATTTGCTTGTAGTCCAAAACATATTAGATGCACTTGATAAAATGGATATTAAAGCTTTTCGTGCTATGCCTGATATTATTATTGCAATGAGCCATTCATCAAGTGGAGTAAGATTTAGAGCTTTAAAAATAATACTCAATTTAACAGACAAGATTCAAGAACAACAAAAAATTGAAGCATTACCTATGCTAGAGAATGCTATTTCTGCAATTAATAAATATATGCCTGACAAAGAGAGCATTGGCAAGATTGAACAGACTATTACATATCTAAAAAATATTGAGAAGAATAATCAATTTAATCATATTTATAATGCTCTATCGAAAAATCCTTTAGTATGGTTTATTTGTCTCTACATTTTAGTCTTTATGATAATTGGGGTTTTGGGAGTTAGATTCTTTCCTTTGTGGATATTAAAAATGAATATGTTACTTCAACCAGATACGAAAAAAGAAGTTAAGTTTTTGAATTTAACAATCCCTCTTCAATACTTTCTGATTGTAGGTTTCTTTCAATCAAATAATCGTGTTCTTGATTCATGGGTAAAGAAATATATCAGTATTGCTCGAGTAAACTTTTTGAATATTGATACTGTAAAATATCGAAAAGATTATGTTCCTGTCCCAGTTACTATTAATAATATAAATTTTTCAACAATAGAACCTCAATTAATTGATAATACTACTTCTCAATCTCGTTGGTGCATATTAATTCAGGGTCAAGGTGGTACAGGAAAAACCGCTTTAGCATGTCAAATGGGAATTTGGTCAATGGAAGAACAATCAGAAAATAGGCTTTGTAGTGATCATCAGATGATACCCATTTTAATTGAACCAAATACTGATTCAAATATCTTAAGTAACATTGATATGTTTAAAAAGACTGTTAAGGGTTATCTTAGTACTTTGATAAGAACAAATACCTCAATTCCAGATTTCTTAATTGATCATCTCTTACAAAAACAACGTTTATTAATAATTATTGATGACCTTACTGGCTTGTCAAATTCTTCTTGGTCATTACCTACGGAATATCATTTTTCACTATTTTCATTAATTGTCACTTCAAGAGTTTACGGTAGCTTAGGGAGTATAACACCTGATATAATTTCACCGCAACATATTCATGGAGATAATCTATTATCGTTTATTAATGCTTATATAACAAAAAAGGGTCATCGAGATTTATTTACAGATAATGATATCTTTACAGCATGTATAAAATTGGGTAATGTTGTTGGAAAAAAGAACTTAGATGAAAAACAATCTTCAACGGTATTATTCGCAAAAATGTTTGCAGATCAATTAATTGGAAATAAGTTGCATGATAATGGACTTATGCTGCCAAAAGATATCCCAAATTTAATGTTGGGATATATAAATGAATTAAATAGAAATAATAAAGAAATTGAATTTCCCAATCAGTTAATACATCATTATTCTAGATTAATTGCTTGGGAATTCGTAAAAGACAAATTTCATCCGATGATTTTAAAAAGAGATACAATACAAATGCTATTGGGAGACAATTTAAAATTATATACTTATTTTGAAAAACAACTTGGTATTATTCAAGCAAGTGGTATAGATTACAGTGGAGTTAAATTTTCAATTGACCCCTTAGCTGAATACTTATCAGCCCTACATATAATCAACCTATTCAAGGGAGATGAAGTTAAATGGAATGATTTACTTAATACGTTAAGAAATAGAATCAAAAATGATGATATTAGAGGTTTTGTTATTGGATTAAGAGATTGTTCTTTAACTAAAGGACAAGATGAGGGTATTCCAAGTTTTGTTGCTAAAAGATTAGATGAAATTCTCGGAGACGTTTGTGAAGTGGAAGATGTTATTAAAGTCGGAATTCTCCACTCATTAACAGGGAATATGGCCATTAGTGAAAGGTCATTAGTTGATTCAATAACATTAGCCATTTCGGAAATTAATAATAATGGCGGGATTCTGGGAAGAAAAATAATTTGTATCATTGAAGATGGCGCATCTGATAGACAAACTTTTAAAAATAAGGCAAAAAAACTGATATTAGAGGATCATGTGTGTTCAATTTTTGGTTGCTGGACATCAGCTGATAGAAAAATTGTATTGCCAGTAATAGAGGAATTTGACAATCTTCTTTGGTATCCTCTGCAATATGAAGGTTTTGAATCATCTAAAAACATCATCTATTCAGGTGCAGCTCCTAATCAACAAATTATACCGGCAATTGATTGGTGCTTAGAAAATATTGGGAAAAAGTGTTTTCTAATAGGATCTAATTATGAATTTCCAAGAATTGCAAATGATATTATTAAAGCATACCTAAAAAAAGAATACTCAATTATTCCATTGGCAGAAGAATATATAGAATTAGGAGATAGAGATTTTAAAGATATAGTTTCAAAGATTAAAATATTAAAACCTGATTTTATATTTAATACTGTAAATGGCGAAAGCAATATGGGTTTATTTACTGAATTAAGCAATGCTGGAATTACTTCTAAAGAAATTCCAGTAATGTCTGTAAGTATTGCAGAGGATGAATTATTATCCATTGGTAGCAAAAAATCATTTGGGCATTATTGTGCATGGAATTACTTTCAAACTATAACAACCCCTAAAAATAAGTTTTTTGTAAATTCATTTAAAGAAACATTTGGCGAACTTAGAGTAACTGATGACCCAATAGAAGCCGCATATTCACAAGTTTTTCTTTTTGCAACAGCCTTACAAAAAGCTGGAGTAATAAATCCAATAGCAATTAGGGATGCAGCTAAAGGTCTAAGCTATTCTACACCTGGAGGCGAAATACTGATTGATGAAGAGAATCAACACACTTGGAAAGTCGCTCATATTGCTAAAATTAATCTAGACTGTCAATTTGAAATCATATGGAGTTCAACAGCAGCAATAAGACCAGATCCATATCTGAAACAATTATTTCCAGATGGATTAAATGTGTAATTTTTAATAAATCGAAGAATAGAAAAATTATTTAACCCTAAGCGGTCAGGCGTTGACTGGAATTAAATTCCGGGCAGCTCCGCAGGAAGATTTGTTTAAAATAATTCAAAATCAAGTAATTTTCTTTATTTCTTTAATGATACTATCCGTATAGCTCATATACTCTGATTCAATATATACATAGTAAACTTTGTCAAAATCTTTTTCATGATAAGGTTTATTATATTTGAGTACAGAATAGTCAATGATATTATTGTTTACATATATTTTTACTTCATTCTTTATTATTGAATCAAGACCTCTTTTGGCAGATAAAATAAAATATGAAAAATTGATTTTTTTATCTTTTTGTATTTTTAGTATTTTTTTTTCGATTTTGGAATCATCAATTAAATTCGAGTTTTGAAAAAGTTCTATGTATTGTGACTCTGTTTTCCAAAGAGGTTTTTTAGTATGAATCCTTGAAAGCCATTCTTTTGCAAATGAGTTTTTATCTAAGGATTGCTTCATTAAATATATTAAATCATCATCTGACAATAGGTATAATTTAGAATCTTTGATATGATAATCAGTTTTTAGAAAAACATTAATATTAAATATCTGACTTAAAACATCATCTTTCATTTCTGGTGCTATAGCTAAATTTGAAGCAAGTTCTTCTACAGATTTTTTTAATATGTGCTGATCATAAAGCACTTTATGATGACCTAAGACCCATGTCTTTTGATAATTTTTTATATCTATCAGACTTTGGAGTTGACTAATTGCGTTTTTATTAAAACAAAAAATAATTGTATCATTGTATTCCATTAATAACCCCGAACTTAAGATTCTATTAAGGTTTACTCTCGCCGAAGAAAATCCAGATGCCCATTGATCCCTACAGGCATAATCTAATCTATCTACGTCAATTGAACCATGTAAAAGGGGTATTAAACAATTTACAACCTTTTGTTCAGTATTTTGTGGTTCTAAATATAAAACACCAAGAATCATCCTAACTACATCAATAGCATTGCCGCCAAGTTTAGTAATTACCTGATTATATTCATTGTATGCAATAAATGCACTTGTTTTTTCATGAGGTTTTGGATCTGCTGCTAATTTAATATCTTCGGTAAAATCCGAATCGTTAATCAATGCAGTAAGTTGTTCAGTAAGTTTTGGTTCCTTTAAATCAAAATAATCCTCAAAAGTATGGGAGAAAGGAGAATGACCTATATCATGCAACAAACAAGCAATCTTATATGATTCCTTTGCACCTTGCCAACACGACCTAATAGTTTCCCAAAATTCTTGATTCTCGATTTCTGTATTAATTTCAATACTTTTGATAAATTTACTACCTAAATGAAAGACACCTATAGAGTGAATAAATCTATCGTGTCTTGCACAAGGATAAAGCGATCTCATTGAAGTTTGCTCGATTCGCCTTAATCTCTGAAATAGTATCGTATCAATTATTTGAGAACAATAATTGGAGGGGACAAAAATATCACCATGAACTGTATCATGGAAAATCTTTTCTCTCATAAATAATTTTTGAGTTTATTAGAGTGCTTTTGCCTTTATTCTTTCTTTAATAACCTCAACAAAAATGCGTTTAAGATTGACGTTGTGTGTAGTTGGAAATTCGTCACTAATTAAATGTATCTTATTCTGTTCAATTTCAATATAATCTTGATATTTTATTGCTGTCTTTCTTATAGCAGAATAAGATACATCAACAAAAACAGACTCTTCAACTTTCTCCATTCCTTTTCTAATGATATTTAGATCATTAAAGGTTAGTTCTTTTTGATCAGATTCTCTAAAATAAGAAACGACAACATTTTCACAATCAATTTTTGTGCACATAATTAGATACTTTGATAGTATTAATAATGGATATAATTTTTATGGATGTGCAAACGTACAAAAAAAATCTTAGAAAGAACAATAAATCTAAGAATTATTACACATTCATATTGATTTATTTTTATAGTTTATTTATTAATACATCAATTACATAAGATTATAACATTAAAAGTATTTGATTCAATTTCAACACTAACAATATTATGACAATCTCAAGTATTATATAACCATTCAAAGTAACTATTTGTGCTTAGATAATATTCAATATTTTCTTATTACAATAAAATAGATTTTGTAGTGAAATACGAAATAAAATTTAATGATAAAAATAAAAATTGATTTACAGTCTATATGTAGATACGGTTTTAGAGTTCAAGATATTTGTCTAATAATGTTAGGCTTAGCCTGTGAGATAATTACGGGCATCTCCGCAGGGCAATCCCCAGCCGCCAAAAATCCCCGCCCCTCGTACCTCTGGGCTTGCACGGTCTTTTTGTCGGCTTCCGCACAATCAACCCTTCTGTTGTTTTTTTCTGTCACACTTTTTGCAAAAGGCAAAAAGACGTTTGCACTCCAACCGCCACCACCGTGCTGCACTTGTGCCAGAAAAAAAACTACTCAAAGCTATTATACATAACATGTAGTTATATTCGAGCCCTTGCCTGACGGCAAATCAATAGGGCTAAATATAACCTAATTATGTATAATAGCCGCACAAAATCAACGCCTTTGCCCTGCTCCGCTGCCCGAAAACCTCAAGAGTTCCCCGCCACCCGGTAGTTGTTGCAGTATCAAAAAATAGTTCGTGTTTTATTTTCATGTGCTTGCGGTCGGTTCATTCTCTTCTCTCATTTCGTTTCGGGGGACGCTGTTCGTACCTCACTTCGCGTCCACCCTTCACTACATTGCGTTCAGTTCATTTCACCCACCTCAGCACCCCACAGCATAGGTGGCTTCTTCATTCCACTCCACAAATCAACGCTATCATTCCATTTCGCCAATCGGCTGTTATCCACCCGCAAAAAATCCACCCACAAACAGCCATTTAGCTCCATTTCATTCCCAAACCCATTGTTCCGTTCCATTCAGTCGCCACCCATGCCATTTTCCAACGCATTTCCAATGGTCTATTTTTCATACTACGGCGAGTCCACCCCAATAAATCGCCTGAAGGCAGAGAGGAAAGTAATTACACCTAACCGGTGGGTTGTTCAGGCTTCGCCAACTCGAAAATAATGCCCCGAAAACCATATATAATTTTCATTGAAGGTTTATTTTCCAGAAGCAATGAAAATTATAAAAGGTTTTCAGAATATGGGGGCAACTGTCAAGCTCCTTTCCAAGCAGCTTGTAAGTAATTCCGCACTTTGTGCAATATCCTCAATTTCCCCACCACCCATTAGTTGTGCAGTAAATAAAATATGTCGTGTTGATTATCCTTGTGCTTGCGGTAAATGCGTTCCATTTCGTCGCCATTCGTTCCGGTCGGTTTCGTACCTCAACCGAACCAACACTACATTTTGCCTACATTGCAAGCATACACCTCAGCACCGCACAGCTTAGGGAAATACTCATTTCCATTTCGCAAGCTACATTCATTCCGTTTTCCCCAAAGCTCTTTTCCAACGCTAACCCAATGGTATATTTTATTTCCTGCGGCGTGTTTGCCCCGATAAAAAATTACAAATCAATTGCAATAAAAAAATAAAGAAAGCATAATACGTTTTCCGCCAAAAAAAAATGAATATACAAAGATAGCCGTTCCGCTTACCGGCAGTAAAGGTCAAGCCCTACGGGTTTTGGGCACAATCTCCACACCTCGCTACGCTTCGGGTAGTATTCTGCCCAAAAACCTTGACAGCCGCCGCTTCTCTGGCTGTTTGAAGAGTATATCCTTTTTTTTTCTTCTTTTCTTTTTTCTTTCTCTTTTCTGGGGTAAAAATTATTTGCAGGGGTAGTCCCTCGTTTATTCACCCTTTAATCGTTATCCTCATGTGTGCTTTTATTTTGAAGTCTTACAATCAGAAAGAAGAAATCCGAAATCCTCATTTCTTTATCCTAAACAAAGGAAATAATAGTGGAAAACCACTTTTAGCACTCTGTCCGAATTGCTTTGTAATTATCGCAGAAAATCAGGAGCAAGCCGACCAACTTCGCACCCTCTGTTATGCTTTGTGGCGGTGTCGTGCCTTTGAACAGCATTTGCATGGCTCAGTCATTCCGTTTATTACTATTCGGTCATTCCGCAGTGTTTTGGCGTTCCACATTCCAATCATTGAAAAAAATGCCACCGATTTTGCTCAAACTGTCCAGGCTCTCAAATTATTGGAAGAAAGAGAGCAGCAGCTAACCAAAACACTTCGAGCCGTCAGCGAATACAAGCAAGCGTTTGTTCGCCAATTTTTCAAAAATGCAGGGGTGTAAAAGCCCTTGCAAAAGCAATTAAACGCAATCGGAAGCAAGCTAAACTCTTTCTGTGTCAGCCATATAATTGTAATATATCTTTACATTCGGATAAGGGAAAGTCCGTATTTGAGCCGTACCAAGTCCAAGTAAACATATTTATAAATCATTTAATTTTTTAAGTTATGGGAAAGATTAATTTAGGAATCTTAGGTAGTTTCTCTGGTAAAGTAGGAAACGTAGTCGGTGGAAGTTGGAAAGGCATTAGCTATATGCGTGCAAAGGCTTCTTCTGTAAGCAATCCTCGCACTGATGGCCAAATGGGTCAGCGTAGCAAATTCGCATTAGTACTGGGTATCTTAAAGCCAATGACTGGCTTTATCCGTGTAGGATACAAACGCTACACAACCAAACAAACAGCGTTCAATGCTGCAATGTCTTACATTTTGAACAACGCAATCACGGGAACTTTCCCTGATTTCAGCGTTGACCTTTCAAAAGTGCTGGTTTCTCGTGGTAACCTTACTATTGCTTCCGGAGCTGAAGCCCTTGCCACCAGTGGCTCGATTGGCTTGACTTGGGCTGACAACTCAGGTTCGGGTACTGCATTGGCAACCGATAAAGCGTTGGTTGTGGTGCTGAATCCGGTTAGAGCTGAAGCAGTTTATGAAACTGCCGGTAGTCAAAGATTAACCGGTGCCCACGAAATCGCAGTTCCTGCTGATTGGTTGGGAGAAGATGTGGAAGTATTCCTGGGCTTCATTACCGAAGATGGAAAAGACGTTGCTAACAGCGTTTATTTGGGTTCTGTGAAAGTTGTCTAAGCGTAGGCAACAATCTGTTTTCTTGCAGACTAATCCCGCTCAATCGAGCGGGATTTTTTGAATAAACAAACTTTAAAATCAAATCAAAATGAAATTACTTTTTATACCGTCAATAATGAACAAAGACTGGAGTCATTTAAATGGGCTCTTGGCTGTTTTAGCTGTCCTGTATTCCTGCATATTTGTGTCAGTACTGATTGACCTCTTTTTCGGAGTAAGGCGTGCAAAACGATTGAAAAAGGTCCGTACAAGTTTCGGCTATCGCCGTACCATTACCAAACTGACCAGTTACTTTGGCTTAATGATAATGCTTTCTATTGCCGACATAGTGGCCAGCGTTGTGTTTGACATGCCATATTTTACCGTTATCGGTGCGATTGGAATTATCTTGGTTGAGGCAAAATCCGTGTTTGAAAACCTCAGGCAAGAAAACAAAGGCGTTGATGATGTTCAAAACTTATTGCTGAAACTCTTTGAAAACAAAAAGGAAATACAAGCCCTCATTTCATTCCTAAACTCACAAAAGCAGGAGGATAAAAAATGAAATCAAGAGGATTACGCAACAACAACCCGTTGAATATTCGCCACAGTGAAGATGTTTTTCAGGGTGAAATCAAAGGCAATGACAAAAGTTTCAAAACCTTCTCGTCACTGCCTTACGGCTACCGAGCCGCCTTTGTAAGCCTTGCAACCTATCTTTCAAGAGGGTGGAACACAATTGAAAAGATAATATCTATTTGGGCACCACCTGCCGAAAATGATACAGAAAATTACATTGCCCAGGTTGAAAAGTGGTCAGGTGTCCCACGAAACAGAAAACTAACCGCAGCAGATGGCCCGGAATACATTCTGATTGTCGCGGCAATGAGTTTTGTGGAAAACGGACAAAACGCCGACATTTCAGCAGTAAAGGAAGGATTTAATCTACAAACTAAAATCAAGATCCAATGAAAAAGATACTTTTTATCGCAGTAATAGCAACGATGTTGCTTTCCTGCAAATCGGTAAAATATATTCCGGTAGTAACAACAAAAATTGAATACCGGGATAATTTCGTCAAAGACTCAATTTTCCGTTACGATTCAGTTTTTGTCAAGGACAAAGGCGATACGCTAATTCTGGAAAGATACAGGTATCTGTATAAAAACAAGATTGTCAGAGATTCAATCTTTATCAATGACACAATTCACGTTCCATATCCGGTGGAAGTTGTCAAACAGGTAAAAGCCTCATTGACCGGCTGGCAAAATTTCCAAATATGGTGTGGACGCATTGCTCTCTTTTCTGTCCTGTTAGCCTGTATTTATTTTGTATGGAAGTTGAAATAATCTTGATATGATAACCAAGCAATTGAATCCCGCCGGAAAGTGCGGGATTTTTTGTTTTAAAATAATACCTTTGTCTATCATAAAATTATTTAATTATGAATAGAAAATTATCTTCTACCTTGGGCTTCTACAACCCTTCGTTTTTTCATATTAATATCGGCACAAATTCTGCATTTGAAAGATTCTTCGATAAGGACTTTTCAATTTTTGTTCACGAATACATTCATTTTCTGCAAGATGTATGTACAATTTATGGATTAAATAATATGTACGTGTATTCTGAATATATCCGTTTTGCAACAAACAAAATATATAGATCAGAGAATAAAGAATTTACCTCACCAATTCTACCAAATGAAGACAATCAGGATAATATTTTTTTGAATAAACGAATATGTAAGTTAACTAACGGTGATACTGCAACAATAAAAAAAGTAGAAAGAATAATCGATATAACTTCAATTGAAGAATCAACTGGTGTTTCAGGCTCTGATGTCGATAATGTTGACTGTATTATAGTTACGTGTATTGATAATTTAGGAGAAGAGAATTATGTTTCATTTGGAGCCGAAAGTGTTATGGAGAATATGGCCTATCTGATGGAACAAATGATATGTAATGAATATGAAACTTCACCAGATTATCCGTATTCATTTGCTGAAAAAATTGTTGAGTTTTTATACCCAGAATTTGGTGTAGACAAATTAAATGTATTAGCACTTTGTGATTCGTCTTTGCTGTATAATAACCCCGGTAAGGTTTTTGTTCAATATCTACAAGAAATGAAATCTAAGGGGTGGCTTCCAACAAAACCCGAAGATATTTATGACGAAATTCTCCCGAGGAAAAATACACTAAATGGAGGTAGTGTTGAAATTACGATTGAAGATAATTATAAGCAACTTTCAAATATAGTAAGAAATCAAGTCAAAGGATATTTTAACGACCCTGTATTGTTCAAGGATATTAGAACTTGGATTGATCAATTAGCTAATAAAGGGCAAGACGTGAGGTTTAAAAATAAGTACTTCATTCTTGATATTGCAAAAGGTGGCTCTGAAGTTTTTATAGACTTCGTCAAATACTTTGGCACTCCACTAATTTCAAACAGTATCGGCGAATGTACATTAGTATATCCAGAAAATCCTGATGGGGTAGAAATTGGATATTTTTATGCTATAGGTCAGATAATTTCATTTTTTGAGAGCGGTAATCCAAAATGTGAATTATTAAGCATATGTACAAGATACGGAAATGAAATTGATAATCGTTGTAATACAACACCTTGGGAAAGATGTAGAGATGAATTTTTATGCCCATATGCAATGCTGTGGAAACTGTGGCGGTTGTCAGATTTCAAACCTAAAATCATGTACAATAATTGGTAATTTATGTTCTTTAAACTGATTTTTACTATTTTTTTATTGAGTTTATTTTTATCTATTAATAAATAACTATATATTTGACATACAATTATTTAGTATTTATTTTTATCGATTTTTTATTTGTTTCATATTTGCAACATGTGCTTGTAAGCGCCTGATATAATGCACATATCACTTTTGAAGAAGTAAAATAAAAGCCAAAAACAACCCCTCATCCTTGTGGATAGGGAAAAAATAAAAACCGCCTAATCTGAAGATTTTTAGATTGGGCGGTTTTGGTTGTATAACGAATCCGACAAAAACGATTGTTATTAGCCAAAATCCAATACATAAGCCTTCCTGTCTTTTGTACAAAATATATATGCAAACATGTTAAATTTTAACAATTTATTGTATTTTACATATTATCGTTAATTAATCAAAACAAATTATCTGGAATGAATAGCAATTTATATTTTTGCACAAAATACGTAATCTAAACAAATAAAACATTAATGAAAAAACTTTTATTGGTATTATTTATTATTATACCTTTTCTGATGAATGCAGAAAATGCAACTTCAAATTTTTCGGTCAAAGGACAGGCTGTAGATTCAATATCGCATGAAGCATTGCCTTATGTTACATGCTCAGTAGTTTTGGAGAATAATCCTCAACAGGTTGTAACTCGGTTTGCCAGCGATATTGATGGAAAATTCAATGGCGAAATTAAAGCTCCCGGAAAATATACATTGATAATATCTTGTGTGGGACAAGAAACTGTAAAAAGACATTTTAGCATAGATGCGACCAATAATCAGGCTCTACTTGGAAAGATTGCACTTGCTCCGGCTAAGGAATCGCTGAAGGAAGTGAGTGTAGTGGCCACAAAACCGCTAATAAAAGCCGATGCTGATAAAATTACCTATAATACCGAACAAGATCCGGAAGCTAAATCGTCCACAGTATTGGATATTCTGCGTAAAGTTCCAATGGTAACGGTAGATGGACAAGATAATATCCAACTGAAAGGATCGTCAAATTTCAAATTTTTCCTGAATGGCAAACCTACGAATATGTTTAATAATAATCCGGGCTTAATTCTGAAAAGTATGCCGGCAAATATGGTAAAAAATATTGAAATAATTACACAACCCGGTGCAAAATATGATGCAGAAGGCATAGGGGGCATTATCAACATCGTAACCATGCAGCAGACTTCTGCACAAGGATATTCAGCAACAATTAACGCACAGGCTTCTTCGTTAGGCTCTTATGGGAGTGGTCTGAACCTGATGATTCAAAAAGGAAAATTCAGTTTCTCCGGTTACTATAATTATATGCTCAACAAGCAGTTTCCGGTAACAACTTCTACCGAAAGAAACAATTATATTTCCGGAGCTCCATATCCGTATAGTCATCAGGTAGCTACAGTAAAAAATACAACTCCAATGCAATTCGGAAGTGGACAATTAAGCTACGAGCTGGACACTGCTAATCTCTTTACTTTCTCATTCAATCGGCGATATGGTCGTCCGAAAAGCACAACAACCGCTGTTACTGACAATCGGGATGCGAACATGAACATGCTATTTGGATATTCGCAACAGAGTACTCAAAATCAAAGTTGGGGCTCAACTGATTTAGGACTTGACTACCAACATTCGTTCAAAACCAAGGGAGAAACGCTGACTTTGTCGTACAAATTGAGCAATACGCCCAACAACAGTAATTATGAAGCTACCAATATACTTGATCCTCAGTATCAGAAATTGCCACAGGCAGGACTATCACAATGGACTAAAAGCAACAACTTTGCATCGACAAACGAACACACATTCCAGACCGACTACTCCAAGCCGCTTGCAAAAGGACATACGCTTGAAATGGGTGCAAAATACATTATTCGCCTAAATGATAGTAAAACAAATGAAGAGTTCAATTATTTTAATTTTAATAAGGCTTACCCATACACCCCTTACATCAATGCTGACAGTACATCAAACTTTAACAACAACCAGGGAATTATGGGGTTATACACAAGCTATTCAGCCAATGTCGGGAAATGGGGTTTGAAAGCCGGCGTTCGTTATGAATATACCTGGTTAAATGCTATGTTTGATCACTCCGATAGAAACTTTTCGACTCAATACGGTAGTCTTGTACCATCAGCTACTATTACTTACCGGTTATCCGATATGAATAGTCTGAAACTGGGATATAACAAGCGTATCCAACGTCCGAGCATCGGATATCTAAATCCTTATGTTGATCGTCTTGACCCCAATTTTATTTCCTATGGTAATCCGAATCTTGATCCGGAAAACAGTCATAATATCACATTCGGTTACAGTAGTTTTGCTCCAAAATATAACATTAGTGCCGAACTGGCTTACACATTTGTAAACAATTCTATCGAGCAATATTCATTTATCAGAGAAGGAAGCACCATACAGGAAATTACCTATGGAAATATCGGACACAATAAGCAATTGGGTTTGAATATATTTGGTAGTTACCGTGGATTGAAATGGCTTAATCTGTATATGAATAGTAATGTGAACTATGTTAAAATGACCAGCACAGCTAATAAATTGTCGAATGATGGTTTTACAGGCAGAATGTATTTAGGAGGGACTTTTATGTTGCCAAAGGATTTCCGTATCAGCACAGGTGGTGGAGGTAACCTTCCTCAAGTAACCCTACAGGGTAGTCAGTCAGCGTTTTATTTTAGTTATATAGCTCTTTCGAAAGATTTTCTTAAAAAGCGCTTGAGCGTATCATTAAGTGGTGTATATTTACCTAAATCGCATATTATTATCACAACTAAAGGTGTTAATTCTACTACAGGTGCTACAACGTTTGATCAACTCACCGATGTACATTTGACAAAAAGCACTGAGTTCAGATTCAATATCTCGTATCGAATTGGTAATATGACTGCTCAGGTTAAGAAAACTCAAAAAACAATCTCAAACGATGACCAAAAGGAAAAAGACAATAGCAGTGTAGGGCAATCACCCATGTAATAATTCGGTTTTACTCCATACTACCAACTACGAACGGTATCCGCATTTTTCGCAGATACTCCTATTAAAAATGTATGATTATCCGCAATTTACACATTATTTTAGAAATTTTTTGTATTTGTGGTTTGTTTTTCAAATACACTAAGTAGTAAGTATTATTCAATGATATATTTTAAACACAATAGATAACTTAGAATCCCGATGTGTCGGGAGAAAAAAAAGATTTAGTTCACATAGTAAAAGTATCTGACGATACTTTTGAATAGAAGGGAATTATCCCGATCCCGATCCACGATAGCTATCGGGACTATCGGGACGGGATAAAACTATGTGTTTTTTATATTAAAACTACTGTGAACTATGTGTTGAAAAACATATCAATAATTGTTTCCTTTTACTTATTTTTATATCCAAATTTAAGAGTATATGGTACATTCCGACTAATCGGAAGCCCAGATATCTTCGTAATATAATGTAACAATACTGAATGAGGGGCGTTAGCTCTGATATCTTCTTAGTATAATGGAACAAAACGGAACGAAGGGGCGTTTGGCACATTCCGATGTTTCGGAAAGACCTGATATCTTAATCTACACATATTCTGTAATTTATTTAGATTTCAGGACTACGTCCCTCATAATTTATATTTGCTGTTCTTCTACGAAGATTTCAGGGCTATGCCCCTCTTTTCTGCATTTAGATACATTGCTGTACAC
>Ga0316603_10000976_pt1 | contig 14849 bp, 10 predicted proteins | sample OWC_soil_day10_n_FD_207649 | JGI IMG/M metagenome (GOLD analysis project Ga0316603, IMG submission 207649) | Wetland soil microbial communities from Old Woman Creek delta, Ohio, United States - OWC_soil_day10_noCT | ecosystem: Environmental > Terrestrial > Soil > Wetlands | place: USA: Ohio... | reverse complement strand
ACTGCTGTCAGAACCTTTGGCTGGGAAAGGATGGCAATCGCTACTTTGCTCCACTTACCGGCGTGGAAAGTTATAAGTATAGCGACCTGACTTCGACAACTAATCTCGTGGGGTTGGGTACGCACCTTAACATTGACTTGTTGAGTATCTGGAATGAGGACTCTAAATGGTTGGCATTCGTTTCCCCGGCAATTTACGGAGTTTATAGTAACGCTAGTGTTAAGCAATCGGGCATCAAAGTTCATACAGCTTCAACGTTTCATTTTGGTGCAGGGCTCGATCTTGGTGTAGGCTATACGATTACTCCGAAGATAAGTCTGCGCCTTATAACGGGCATCAATTATTTGACGGGAGCCATCGACGCTCTTCCCCGCGAAGAACACAAAACAAGTTATGTGTGGAATAGTGGTATGAAACTAATCTATAAACTTTGAATTCGATGAAAAACAAGATAATCTACTTTTTTGCTATGATTGCTGTTACTCTTACAAGCTGTGATAAGGAACTGCATGAAATACCTACAGATAAACCCACAGATGAGGCGGTGGTAACAGTGAGCCTCAATAAGGATCACACGCAAAATGCACCACTGAACGATGTGCACCTCTATTGGTTCGACGAAACCGACAAACTCTACAAACAAGACTATTATTCTTCGATGGAGGATCTGGCACGGGCACGTATTATCTTGCCTGAAGGAAGTTATACAGTATTTGCAGTGTTGAATGTGGGGGCTGACTTTACTGTGCCTTCATCTCGTACAGCATTGCCTGATACTGATTTGAGCACATTTTCAAAATATATAAAGGATCAAGAAACGAATTTTGCAAATATGCTTACCGGAACACTGCGCAATGTTGTGAAAAACGGCACTCAGCTAGTTTATGTTGATCTCGAACCTAAATCGAACGGTATAGAGTATGCGAGTGTACAACTTTTACTTACAATTCCTTCTCCACACTTGCCCGACTTTGCAACTAAAGCAAGTACCAATCCTGCTTTGAGGGGCACAGCGTTTATCTTCAAGAAAGGAAGCAAACAGTTGTTTGCCATGAAGCAGGCAATGCTTGTACCAACTGGAACGGACGGGGTTTATTCTATGGACTTATCGCTCTTCAAAGGAGAGTACGATATAAACCTGTGGTGTGACTACACGTTTGACGCAACAACTGATAATCACTACATTACTACCAGTCCGGATGTAATTACGATTCTATCGAAAGATAAATATACAGCAAATACCGACACTCGCGATGGCTTTTCTAAACGTATTTCGCTTACAGTTGCAGAGGAAAACAATAAACCGCAAAGCGTGGAAATGAATCGACCATTGGCCAAATACCGCCTTGTGGCTACTGATGTGGCGAAGTATGAGACTCAACGATTACAGAAAGGACTTCCGGCATTGGCAGACTTGCGGGTGTTTATTGGTTATGAAGGTTTTCTACCGAGTGCATATAACATCACAGAATCGAAACTTGCCGATGCTAAGGAGGGATATTTCTATTACTCTTCATTGTCCGATATTACCGCTATTGATGCAACTTTTGCCAAGGATTATGTATTAGTGAACGGTGCAGAATCGTCTGTTGTGGTAACAATTCTATTTAAGGATGCTGCGGGTAATACCATTAGTGGTGTGCGAGGTGTGAAAATAGCCTATCGAGCAGGACAACTAACCACTGTGAGTGGCGACTTTCTTACAGCTGGTCTAGGCAGTGGTGTTACAATCAATACAGAATGGAGTGGTGATCACAACGTGGAATTTTAATATTTAATAGTGATGAAGAAGATACTATATATAATGTGTACGGTGGCAGTAATGCTTGTAAGCTGTACGAAAGAAGAAGTCAATAACGAACAGCTTACTGGTGAGCATAAAGTAACTATCTCTGCTGTACCCAATCTGTCAATGGCTAATGAACCAGAGGTAAAAAGCGTTCAGACACGCAGCGTTACCTGTAACCGATATGTTATTGAACTATATGCTGATGCAGATTATAATACCATGGTAGGTACACAGCAGAATACAACTGATGGTAATTTTACACTGGCTTTGGATCGTACGAAAACATATTACGCCTTGCTTTGGGCAGATAATAATGCTTCGGCTATTTATGATGTAACAAGTCTGAAAGCTGTTACGCTGAAAACCGGCCAATTACCCTCGGAGGCTTTTTATGGCAAACTCACTATTGCTGGTAATCAGGCAAGTTATGCAGTGTCGCTTAAGCGTGCCGTGGCGAAACTGAATCTGAATAATACCGGCGATCTACCTAAAGGTTCGGTAACAGTGAAATATAACCAGAAACCAGCATTCAATGTAGTTGACGGTACAACATCCGGAACAGCAACAAGTCTCACTACAAAAGTCACCACGGCTACTGATATTATAGGCACTAAAGCGGCTCCCGTAACGCTTAACACTAATCAGCCTATCTATGTGCTTGCATCAACCTCTGCAGTTAATGTGGATTTTACACTCCAGTATAAGGATATTATTGAGGACTCTCCCGAAACTGAGTTCACATTAACAGCTCCTGTACAGGCGAATTACAACACAAATATCAAAGGACAATTTTCAGTACCAGATCCAAGAGCAAGAGTTGGCTGCTTATATTACAAGAATGGAACATGGTCTAAAATCAATAAAGCTACTACTGATAATCCTGTTATCGGTGTAATATGTGCTGTCAATGCAGATAATTATAGTGGCAAAATAGTTTCACTGGATGAGGCAATATTGGCTTGGAGCCCCGATCGTATCAATATTCCTGGAACGGAAAGCACTACTGATGGTGCGGCCAATACAGCAACCTTTACATCTTATAGCGGTTATTCAACAATATTCCCTTGCGTTGCATGGTGTGTAGCTAAGAATACGCCGGCGATAACAGGAATTAATTGGTATGTACCGGCAATAGATGAGTTGATGGTCATGTATCCTGTAAAATTCAAAATATTTACAGCATTAGGTAAAGTTAGCGGTGCGACGAGCATCACTGAATCTGTTTCGTATTATTCCTCTACACAATCGCTCTATACGACTACATCTCAGTGGACTTATAAATTATCTGGTCAATACACAAAAGCCGGAGTAGACAAGAGCACTGTATATAGAATACGTGCTATGTCAGCTTTCAAATCAACTATCTAAATATTTAAAATTTCCGTATATGTTTGCTTGAAAAAATAAATAATAATATGTATCATATAAAATATCACCAAATAAATCTCAGAACAATGAAAAGAAAATTTTTACTGGCACTGGCAGGCATCGCAGTTATCCTGGCAGGTTGTAGCAAGGAAGATGTCGGCAGTGCAGACAGCAACTCAACTGCAAAAAAGAGTTTCACGGTAAATGTGGATAACGGAGTACAGACTCGTGCAGATGTTACAGATCTTACCCGTTATGTAATGGAGGTCTACGAGGGTACTACTGCAACAGGCACGCCTGCTGTACATAAAGAGCAGGCAACAGGAACGTTTGAGAACGTGATTCTCAAAGATGGACAGGCATATACCGTACTTTTTTGGGCGGATTATGGCACACCATCGACTGATGGCACTCATCCTGCCGCCAATGAATACAATGCTTCCGATCTTAAAGTGGCAAGAGTGGCAGAAGGTAAACAGGCAACTAAAGCAGCCTTTGCCGGAGCAAGCAAGTTTACCGTGGGTGCAGACAATGAAGATGTTTACACCGCTGTAAAGCTGACTCACGCTACTGCGCAAGTTAATTTCAAGCAGAGCGAAGCATTGACCTCTGATGTAAATACACTTGTGGTGAAGTATCCCGAAAGTTACTCGCTCAATGTGGAAAATATGAGCGTAACTAAGATTGCTGGCGAAGTGAGCCACTCGTTTACCTATGGCAGCAAGGATATTGGAACGCTTGGCACCAGCTACATTATAGCCTCAACGGGCACAACGAAAACTGTGATGGATATCACTGCCACGATGACTTCGGGTGGCACAACGAATAGCAAGGTGGTTACAGCTATACCTTTTGAATGTAACTATCGTACGAATATTTATGGTGCTTATTCTAACCTATATAACTCCACGCTTTCTGTAACTTGTGATGACCAGTGGGAAACCACAAACAACGAATTCGATTTCTCAATAGCTCATGTGGGCGACTATTTTTATAGCGACAAAACACATTCCACAAACTTAAATACAAGCAAAACTGTTATTGGTATTGTGTTTTGGGTAGACCCAACAGATCCTACCAAAGGTAAAATAGTGTCGTTGGATGAAGGTACTAATTTGAAATGGAGTACGGAGTACGTTGTGATTTCAGGAGCAACAAGTACTACCGATGGTGCGGCCAATACGGCAGCAATTACTTCTTATAGTGGTTATACAAAAGAAAAATACCCTGTCGTAGCATGGTGCATAGCTAAGAATACGCCGGCAATAGTTGGAATAAATTGGTATCTGCCGGCACAAAGTGAATTGTTCGAAAATGGAACTGTAAAAAATACTGTAAATGCTGCATTGGGGAATATTGTTGGTGCAAAGTTATTAAACGGCTTTTACTGGTGTTCAAAGTGTGATGATCCTGTTTGGGTACTCTTATTGGACTTTACCGGTCTTAACTATTTCGGTAGAGATAAGGGTGATGCTTATAACGTTCGTGCCATGTCCGCTTTTTAATAATTTATTAATTTAACGATTTAAAATAGTGGTGTAACTGCTTAAGAATATTTTGCAAACATTAAAAATATAAGAAAAATGAAACAATATCTATATATAGTATGTGCGATGCTCATGGGAATATTTTCCTCATGTAGCAAGAGCGAAATTGGAGGCAATGATGCCGACCCTACCGGAACTGTTGTTCTCAAAGTAACCGCCGATGAGGGTATACAAACCCGTATAGCCGATGAACGCTACGTGATTGAGGTTTACACAGACGATACTTATGCAACTGCTGCCAATGTTTTTACCAATGGAACTAACAGAGCCGTTAATTACACAGGTGAATTCCAGATGGTTCTAGATCGCACCAAGGAGTACTACTGCCTGCTGTGGGCAGACGGAAATGCTTTAGATGTTTATAAAGTAGACAATCTGAAAGCTGTTACCTTGCAAGAGGGAAAGAAGCCAGTTGAGGCATGGCACGGTACTCTAAAAATTGAAAAAGGGACAACTGCTACACTTGCTACAAAATTGAAGCGTGCTGTGTCTAAACTTTCTTTATTGGAGACCGGAACAATCCTGCCTAATTCATCACTTGCAGTAGCATTTAATCAGCCGAACGTATTCAATGTAGCTACTACTGCTGCATCGGGTACAATTGCTCGTACCGAGACCATTTCTCTTGGATTGGGCGCTACAGGAACAAAAGATGCTCCTGCAAAACTCAATAATTCTGATATCTTCGTGTTGTCCAGTGTAGCTGGAAATGTAACCGATTTAACCTTTACAATGAGTATGAACGGTACTTCCGAGCCTTCATTCAGTGTAACCAATGTACCTTTGCAAACCAATTATAATACCAATGTCAAAGGTCACTATACTTCGCTTACATCATCTACCTTTACCGTTACTTGTGACGACCAATGGACAGTATACGATGATTAAAAGGATTGATGCTGGGTGTCCACAGTGTGATTATGGTTATATGCTGTTCGGGCTTCCTTTGCTTTTTAATTAGTTGATCTGATCATTAAAGAGTAAGATAAAAAAATAGAGAATCAAATATTATTTTTTGGTTCTCTATTTTTTTTGTCAGTTCTGAATCGGTATATTTAAAAGAATGCAAAAGACTTTTAATAAAGTATTTCACTATTCTTTATCCGACTTATTTCTTTGGAGCCCGTAGAAAAATCATTTGGTTTCTGTGACCACTTGAAACGAGGATTCCCTGGTTTACATTTTCTTTTAAATCCTTCATGGCATTATTTTTTAATAGCCCTGTAAGTCTTGTGTAGTCTGTCCGGGTAATATAAGTATTCTCTTCCAGGTATTTTTCCAGCATACTTCTTCGTTCTTCTTCACTAAGTTTTGCCGATGTCTGAAACCCTCTGCAAGAACGTTCCAAATCTCCGCGCGTATTTTTCTTAAGCCAGGCAGAAGCCCGAAAGTTTACATTATCAAATTCAACTGAAGCCGAGCGTATTTCATTCTTCTCCATAACTGGACGAGCTTTTAGCTTGGCCGAAAAATATCCAATGTTTCCAAGTTCTACATTGTATCCATTCTTTAGATGGGTTGCCATTTTCTCAGCCAGCGCACTAATTGCGCCCTCAAGATCGGCAACAGTAAAAGTTGTTGCCGAAGTCCTCAAGTAATTCGCGCGAAGGAATTGTTCTTTTCGATACGATACGTGCGTATAATTGTTGTTTTTTCTAAAAATATCTAGCAGTCTAGAACTTTGCCTTTAATTGGATAAATATGAGTATGTTACTACCGCTAGACTTCCCGGAAATAGTCTAGCGGTAGTCTAGCAGTCTAGCGCCAGACTGCTAGATCAACGCTAGATCAAATTAATTTGATCTAGCACCTATACAACACTTATATACAATAACTTAAGGTCTACTGCTAGATCGCTAGATCAATTTCTAAAAATTAAAATTTATGTAGTGTTTTTGCAGGTTATCAAATGTCACTTCGGCTCTTCGGAAAGATGCGGCGTGAGGTTGCTCAATCTCCCGAGTGACTTTTTATATCTCAGGCGAGAAGTTGATGTATTCTTGTACAAAATATTGTTTTCTTCTGTACAAAAGAATTAATTGTTCTGTACAGAAGAATATATTCTTTTGTACAGATATTTACAAATATCCGGAATAACTTTTGAAAAAGCAAACCAGAGTTTTGTTGTATTCCGGCGGGCTATGTTTTAAAAGCTTTCGGTTAATAGTATGAGCTAGATTCTGCTTATGGAAGAATTTGAAGTAACAAAAAGTTTAATAAGAACATTTGATTCAGAAGTAACAAAAAAGGAGAAGATCAACTCTTCCCCTTTTATATTGTTGGCATTTTTGCCAGATAACTCAATGCTGAGCTTATAAAGCAAAAAACTATTCCTTAATCGTCATTTCTTTGATTAAGTGTGAAGCTCCGGCAAACTTATCGATGATGAAAAGAGTATAGCGGATATCAACAACTGCTGCACGTTGAGATGAAGGGCGGAAAGCAATGTCGCCTGTCAGTCCTTCATAGTTGCGGTCGAATGCTGTACCAATGAGTTCGCCTTTACCATTAAACACCGGGCTGCCGGAATTTCCTCCGGTATTGTCTGTATTTACAATAAAGCAGACTGGCATTTCACCATTCTTCATGGCATAACGTCCGAAATCTTTGTTGTTATATAACTCTTTCAGTTTAGCTGGAACAACAAACTCGAAGTTATTAGGATCTTCTTTCTGCATAACACCTTTCAGGGTTGTATAGTAATTGTATACAGCACCATCTGCAGGTTCGTAAGGGAGCACTTGTCCATAAGTAAGGCGCAAAGTTGAATTGGCATCCGGATAAATAGCTTGTCCTTCAGATTTCTTCATATCCATCATTCCTTTTACCCATGTTTTGTGAGCTGCATCATAAGCTTTATTTATTTCCTTCATTTCCGATGCTGTCTGTTCCAGACCATTTACAACGGAGATGCCATAAAGTACCATCCAGTCTTTCTCTATTTTGTATATACTTGGCTTTTCGATGAACTTGTTGAAGTTCTCTTTTGATCCAAAGATAGAATTGTCGAAACAAGCATCTACAAATGCAGAAGAGTTTCCTTTAAAGCGATCTTTTATAATGCTGAAGATAGAGATTCTTTTTCCTTCAGGAACTAAGGCAGCATATACCTTAAGCATCTCTTTTGAGACTTTTCTGTCTACTGCCGGATTATAATCCTTATCGAAATATTTATCAGCAGCTTTTATCAAAGCTTCTTTTTCTGCATTGATCTTCTCTTTATCCTTGCTCTTTAGTGCACTAAGAAGTGCCGAAGTAGAAGGAACTTTTGCAAATTCAGTACCTCGGGACAATGCTTCGGTGATAATTTGTTGGTGATACATGGCATTTCTGCGTTGAGCTACAATTTCACGAATCTGGTTGAACGCTTTCTGGTAAGAATCATCATTGTGAGCCTTACCGTATGCAAGAAGTTTTTCTTGCTGTTCTTTCTTTGTATCGAGAACCTTTAAGCGAACAAGTCCTTCGTTCATACCAATAGCATTTTTCCAGTAGTTGGCAGAAGAAGCATATTTACTGGCATACTGAATGCGTACAGCCGGATCTTTTTGCATCTCTTCCATCATGGCAGTCTGACGAACACCACGTATGGTATCTCGTGCAAAGTTTGTTGTCTGCATACGTTCTTCCACTTCATCAGAAATCATGTAGCGCCAGTTACTTCCCGGAAATCCCATAGTCATAACATAATCTTTCTCTTTCACACCGCTGATGTTAAGCGTAAAGTATTTCTTAACTTTCAATGGAACGTTATCTTTAGAGTATGCGGCAGATTTTCCATTCTTGTCGGCATAAATACGGAACATAGAGAAGTCTCCGGTTTGACGAGGCCACATCCAGTTATCTGTATCGGCTCCAAATTTACCAATGGATGAAGGAGGTGCACCAACCATACGGATGTCTTTATAAACAGTCTTTATAAAGAGGTAATACTTGTTTCCACCGTAAAATGCTTTTAGTTCAAGAACGGTAGTAGGGGTAAGCTCAACTTTGTTTTCTTTAGCGAACTTATCGGCTACGGTTTTCAGGTATTTAGGTGAAAGATAATTCAGCCCTTCAGGATCTTCATCTTTCTTTAAACGATCCTGTACGTAAGATGTTACATCCAGAATCTGATCAATAAATGTTACTGTCAGGTCTTTGCATGGAAGCTCCTGTTCACGACTCATAGCCCAGAATCCATCAGTCAGATAATCATGTTTCACAGAGCTGTGTTGCTGTATGTAACTATATCCGCAGTGATGGTTGGTTAAGATAAGACCTTCGGGTGAAATGATTTCACCTGTACATCCTCCACCAAAGTGGACTACTGCATCTTTTATACTTATGCCGTTGGGGCTGTAAATGGAATCGATAGGAACCTGTAGTCCCAGTTCATACATTGCTACAGCATTTTGTTCTTTCAAATCGGGAAGCATCCACATGCCTTCATGAGCATAACTGCCCATGAAGTATGTAAATGCTGTAATAGCTAATAAATATTTCTTCATATATCTTTATTATTCAACAATAGTCATTTCGTCAATCAAATGTTTGCTGTTACCTAGTTTATCTACAATAAACAGAATGTAACGGATGTCTACGCAGATACATCTTTGAAGATCGTTGTCGAAGTTGATATCTCCGCTTAATGATTCCCAGTTGCCATCAAATGCTGCACCAATTAACTGACCTTTGCCATTGATAACCGGACTTCCGGAATTACCTCCGGTGATGTCGTTTGTAGAAAGGAAGCAAACTGGCATTTCGCCATTCTTCAATGCATAGCGTCCGAAATCCTTATTGTTATACAATTCTTTAAGTTTTGCTGGAACAACAAACTCAGGATTGTTTGGATCTTCTTTCTCCATGATACCTTTCATAGTAGTGAAGTAGTTATAGTGTACTCCATCTTTCGGATTGTATGATTTTACATTTCCATAAGTGAGACGAATGGTAAAGTTTGCATCAGGGTAGGATGGGGTAGGTTCTTTCATTTCACCCAATCCACGTACATAAGTCTTGTGAAGTAAGGTAAGTGGTTCAGTTACCGTATTGCGTTCGTCATTTAATTTTTTATTCATTTCATATTTAGAACGCACGAACTTTATCATTAAGTCCTTATCCATAGCTTTAACAGAAGGGTTCTTAATAAAATTGTCGAAGTTTGTCTGGTTGGCAAAAATAGAATTGTCGTAGCAAGCATCAACAAATTTATTATAGTCGCCTTTGAACTCTTTCTCAATTACAGAATAGATTGACGGACGTTGTTCGGCAGAAACCATTTCTGCATATAATGGAAGAAGCGCTTTTGCCACTTTTCTGTCAACTTCGTGGTCATAATCTTTGTTGTGGATTTCAGCGAATACTTTCTTCATATCTGTAATAACAGAATCAGCTTTTGCTTTATCCTTATCTTTTAATGCATCTTTTAGTTTGTCGCATAATAAATATGGAGTTCCGAATTCAATTCCTCCAATGAATACTTCTCTGAAGCAAGTCCATTGATAATTAATTGCTGATGTTTTAGTAACTGCATCATCAATCTCTTTAACTACATTCATATAATCCTGATTGCCTTTTGATTTGGCAAATTCCTGGAATCTTTTTTCCTGAGCTAATTTTGTTTCAATAACTTTATTGTCAACAATAGCTTTGTTCATTCCAATAGAGTTTTTCCAGTAGTTACTTGAACTGGCAAATTTGCTTGCATATTGGATACGAACTTTGTCGCTTTTAGCCATTTCTGCTCTTAAAACATTCTGGCGAGCTTCGCGTACACGTATTCTTGGTGCATTCATAGCTTCCATACGTTCTTTTACCTCAGATGCAGTAAGGTAACGTGAAGTACTTCCCGGGAAACCCATAACCATTGCATAGTCTCCCTCTTCAATTCCTTTTAAAGAAATGCTTAAGTGTTTTTTGCATTTTAAAGGAATATTCTTTTCGCTGTATTCAGCCGGTTCGCCGTTGGCATCAGCATAAATACGGAACATGGAAAAGTCTCCGGTATGGCGAGGCCACATCCAGTTGTCTGTCTCTCCACCAAATTTACCAATAGATGAAGGGGGTGCAGCAACCATACGCACATCGCTATATCTTTTCTTATATAATAGGTAGAACTTATTTCCTGCATAAAAAGGAAGAGCCTGAGCACTTATACCTGGTTTGCCTTTCAGGTCGCTTTTTGCTAGAAGTTCATCTGCTAATTTTGTCAGATAAGGAGTTGTATACGAATATATTTCTGAAACTTTTCCTTCCTTAACCTGAGCATTAACTATATCTGTAATGTCTTCAATTCTTTCTATGAATGTGAAAGCTAATCCTGGAGTTGGAATTTCTTCTTTGCGATTTTTAGCCCAGAAACCGTTAGTCAGATAGTCGTGCTCAACAGAACTGTGTTGTTGGATAGCGCCATAACCACAATGGTGATTGGTAAGAATCAATCCTTCAGAGGAAATAATCTCTCCGGTACATCCACCGCCAAAAATACCTACAGCATCTTTAAGCGAAATGCCATTTGGATTGTACACCTCGTCGGCTTCAAGTAATAAGCCTTGTTTTTTCATCATTTCAATAGAATGCTGTTCCTTCATTAACTGAAGTAACCACATGCCTTCGTCGGCTTTTGCAGATACAAATGTAAGTACTAATAGTACGAACAATGAACTTTTTAGTTTATTCATGCAATTTATATTTAGTATTTATTTTGAAATACAAAGATATAATTAAATGTTTATTCATTCTTTAAACATTTTTATAACATCATTGATATAATGAATATTTTATAATTCTTTATGCTTTTTCGGATTACGGTTATATATTGCTTGCTTAATGGGGCTGCAGATTTAATTTCATAATAATGAAACAAAATTATTTCAATTATATAATATTATGAAATAGGGTTTAGCTTATTCATTTTGTTCGAAAACTTCGTCTAAATGGAGTAAACGAATCCATTTTTCAGTTAATATTTGGTTTGATTTCCGGAAATTTGTCCGTAAAAGTTTTAAATATTAATAAAATGTTTCTCTGACTAAATTATTGGTGTTACATTTGCCTTGAATTATTAATAACGAATTATACATTCAGACAAAATATGATCAAATTTTACTCTTCCTTAATCCTAATTTTGTTCGCGTTGACTTCTTGCAGCAAAAGCTATAAAATTAAAGGTGTATCTTCTGTATCCAGCTTAGATGGGAAAATGTTATTTCTTAAAGTCGCTAAAGATGGAAAATGGGTAAATGTTGATTCTGCTGAGGTTGTACATGGAGAGTTCACAATGAAAGGAAATGTAGACTCTGTTCAGATGGTATCTCTTTTTATGGATGATGAAAATATCATGCCTATGGTATTGGAAGGTGGAAGTATAGATATTAATATATCCAATACAAAGTTGACGGTAAAAGGTACTCCTTTAAATGATAAATTATATGCATTTGTAGAAAAGAAAGCATCTATGGATGCGCGCAGTGAAGAACTGGGACACAAGGAGGCAAAAATGATTATTGATGGAGTTGATCCTGCAGAGATTAATGTGATTCTTACAAAAGAAAGTGATCAGCTATCTAATGAAATGAATAGCTATGTAAAATCATTTATTGCAGAAAATTATGAGAATGTTTTGGGTCCTGGAGTCTTTTTGATGATGTGTAGCAATTTCCCTTATCCATTGATGACTCCTGCTATGGAAGATATAGTGAAGAATGCTCCTGATTCTTTTAAAAATAACCCATTGATTAAAGAGTATGTGAGTAAGGCGCATGATAATATGCAGTCAATACAAGAAAATCAAATGATGCAACAAAAAGAACAGCAAGCTGCAATGATTTCTCAAAGACAGCCTGCTGCAAGTTTAAGTCATTAATTTTGATCTGGATTGTAGATCATTCCTTTAAGTTCTTCGGGAAGTGCACTTTCTACAATTTTATAAGATTCATCTAACGTTTCCTGAATATTCTTTAATCCTTTTCCCTTTGGAGGAATTGGCTCGTGGATTGTTAACGTCATATTGTGGCGGTGAATCCACTTTCTGGTACGAGGTAAAATATCGAATGATCCTTCAATTGTTAATGGTACTACTGCTAGTTGTAAATCGTCAGCCAGCTGAAAGGCTCCTTTCTTAAAATATCCCATATGTCCAGTGAAGCTTCTAGCTCCTTCGGGGAATACAACTACAGATGTCCCTTCTGTGAGACTGGTCTTTGCTTTTCTGATTGTTTCTAAAACCTTCTTCGGACCACTTCGGTCAACGAATATATGACCGGCTTCTTCGCAAGCTCTTCCGACAAAAGGAATTTTTCGTATTCCTCTTTTCATCATCCACTTAAAGTTTCGTCCCAGATAGCCATATATAAGGAAAATATCAAATGATCCCTGATGGTTTGCTACAAATACATAAGATGTTTTTCCTTTAAGATTTTCACGTCCTTTGACTTTTACGCGTATTAATAAAAAGAAGCATATCAGTCTGGACCATATTTTACCCGGATGATATCCCCAAAAATGTGCACTTCCTAACATACACCCCACAGTTGTGACTAATGCGGTAAGTATGGTTAATACTAGTAGTAAAGGAAGTGCAATACAAATTTGGTAGATATAATATAATATCTTCATGAGAATTATTTCAATACACCTAATTCTTTTCCAACTTTAACAAATGCGTTGATACATCTGTCCAGATGAGCTCTTTCGTGTCCGGATGAGATCTGGACGCGGATACGTGCCTGATCTTTTGGTACTACAGGATAATAGAAACCTGTTACATAAATACCTTCTTCCAATAACTTGGCTGCATATTCCTGTGATAGTTTTGCATCGTAAAGCATTACTGCGCAAATAGCACTTTGAGTAGGTTTAATATCAAATCCGGCTTCAATCATTTTTGTACGGAAGTAAGCTACATTGTCTGCTAATTTATCGTGCAACTCATTACTCTCTTTCAACATTTTGAAGACTTCCAGACTAGCACCGATTACTGCAGGAGGTATTGAGTTGGAGAATAAATATGGGCGAGAACGTTGACGAAGCAATTCGATAATTTCTTTACGACCGGTTGTAAATCCACCGATTGCACCTCCAAATGCTTTTCCTAGTGTTCCGGTCATAATATCGATTTTACCGTATGTGTCGAACTGTTCATTTACACCGTGTCCGGTTTTACCAACAACACCAGCAGAGTGGCATTCATCAACCATAACAAGTGCATCATATTTTTCAGCCAGAACACAGATTTTATCCATAGGGGCTACATTACCATCCATTGAGAAAACACCGTCGGTGACAATAACACGGAATCTTTGTTCTTGAGCTTCAATTAAGCATCTTTCCAGATCTTCCATATCTGCATTGTCATAGCGATAACGTTTTGCCTTACACAGTCTAACTCCATCAATGATAGAAGCATGATTTAATGAATCCGAAATAATAGCATCCTCTTGTCCAAAAAGAGGTTCAAATACACCACCATTAGCATCAAAACATGCAGCATAAAGAATGGTGTCTTCTGTTTTGAAATAATCGGAGATTGCAGCTTCCAATTCTTTATGAATATCTTGTGTACCACAAATAAAACGAACTGAAGACATTCCATAACCACGCTTGTCCATCATTTCTTTTCCGGCAGCTATTAAACGAGGATTGTTTGATAATCCAAGATAATTATTAGCGCAGAAATTTAGTACTTCTTTTCCTTTTACGGAGATAGCAGCTTGTTGTGCACTTTCAATTAATCGTTCTTCTTTGTAAAGACCTGCTTCTTTAATTTCAGCAATTGTATTACTGAGGTATTCTTTCATTTTGCTGTACATAATTCGTTTATTATTAGTTAGTTTTATATATTAGTGTTGAATGTCTCTTGTTTCTATACTTGTTTGCTTTACAAAAGTCATTATTATTTTTTGAATAAACAACGTCTTATAAGTATTTATTAAAAAAAAATGTGCTTACTTTGCAGCTCAATTCTAACATATTTAAATAATTAATACAATGAAAAATATTTTGGTAGTTGGAGCTACCGGACAGATTGGTTCGGAATTAACTATGGAATTGCGAAAACGTTATGGCAACGATCATGTGGTTGCCGGATATATTCCAACTGCAGCACCTCAAGGAGAATTACGTGATTCGGGACCATCTGAGGTGGCTGATGTTACAGATCC
>Ga0316603_10000975_pt1 | contig 14852 bp, 10 predicted proteins | sample OWC_soil_day10_n_FD_207649 | JGI IMG/M metagenome (GOLD analysis project Ga0316603, IMG submission 207649) | Wetland soil microbial communities from Old Woman Creek delta, Ohio, United States - OWC_soil_day10_noCT | ecosystem: Environmental > Terrestrial > Soil > Wetlands | place: USA: Ohio... | reverse complement strand
TCGTCGGCGCTGCCGCGGATCATCGCTTCGACGAGCAGGCGGTACTGGTTGAGCACGTTGTACGCGGTGCGCACGGCGCGGGCGTTGAGCGCCGCCCGCAGGTAGCTGTTCATGAACCGGAACGCGAGCTCGACGACCCCACGGTCCCCGGCGGCGAGCGCGGCCTCGCCGACGTACCGCGTGTCGATCGCGATCAGGTAGTTGATGTCGGGCATCGAGCTCTGTGCCTCGGCGTAGATGCCGAGGTACTGGCGCAGCGCCTTCCACTCGAGCCACGTGTGATCGGCCTCGAGCTCGCGCAGCGACTCGGGATCCATCGCGACGAAGTCCGGGTTGGTCCGGATCTGATCGCCGATCTTGAACCAGGTGGGATCCGCGCGGCCCTTGACCGCGAGGTAGCCGATCACGAAGTCCTTGATCGCGTCGACCGACCGGCTCGCGATGATCTTGTCCTTGCCGGAGATCGAGTTCGAGGTGATGTCCGTCATCTCCTCGAGCGCCGCGATCGCGGGCCCCTGCCCGAGCGCGATCGCGGCCGGCTCCTTGGTCGTCGCGGCGGCGGTGAGATCGGAGGCCGCCTCGGCCTGGATCCGCGCGATCAGGTTCACCGGCTCGAGGAACCGGAACACGTACGCGAAGTACGGCAGCATGATCACGATGCCGAAGCCGGTCGCGGCCATCATCGCGAACACCGTCGCGCGCGGCACGAACTCCGAGTGCAGCGACAGGCTGAGGAACACGCCGACGACGCAGGTGATCACGTAGTACGAGATCACGGCGACGTTCGTGCGATCGCGGAGGAACATCCGCGCCACGCCGGTGTACCGATCCGAGGTCAGCTGGACGAGCAGCGAGACCACGGTGATCACGATGCCGAGAACGGCGGCGGTCATGCCGGCGAGCCCCGACAGCGCGTCGGAGATCAGCGACGGCTCGAAGCGCATCAGCCGCCCGACGCCGCTCTCGCTCGGGTCGGGGGCGCCGCCCGTGTAGTAGTGGTCGATGAAGTAGAACAGGCCGAAGCCGGCGACCGCGATCCCGCCGAGGATCGCGATCGGTACGAGCCAGAGCCGCAGCCCGCTGCGATGCCCGGCGCGTCGATCGCGGCTGCGTGGAGTCACGCGCGCGACCTTACCTCAGGGCAGAAGGCCCGTGGGGATCGTGCCCGGCGTCGGGTTCGTGAACGTCGTGTCCCACGTCATCGCGGTGTTCTCGGACGTCTCGTCGTCGCCGGTGAGGCCGTTGCCGGCGCCACCCTGCGTCTCGTGCCCGGTCTCGAGCGCGATGCGCTTCGTCGACTTGCCCGAGGCCGGCGCGCTCGCCTGCGCGGCCAGGGTGCGCGCGTCGGTCTTGTACGCGGTGGTCGTGACGTCCGCGTCGGGGCCGTCGAGGGTGACGCCGCTCTTGTCGACCAGGGCATTCGCCGCGGTCGGTGCACCCGCCAGCAGGATGTCGACGTCGCGCACGAGGTCGCTCGTGCCGTCCCAGCGGAACAGCACGACGAGCTCGCCGGCGTTGGTCAGGCTCGGGATGCCGTTGCTCGCGACCGTGATCATCGTGCCCCCGCTGAGTGCGAACGTGGGGGCGACGCCGTACACGGTCGTGAAGGCCGCAGAGGTGTCGAGCGCGACCGTGATCACGCCCTTGGCGGGGATCGACGCACCGGCGGGGAACCGGGCGATGAAGTCCGCGGAGTCGACGACCGGCGGGCCGCCCGGGATCCGGAAGTACGGACCGGCGTCGGCGACGTAGTAGGTCGACAGATCGACGGGTTGCGCGTTCGGGTTCGCGATCTCGATCAGCTCGCCGGTCGAGGGCGCGAGCACGACCTCGGTGAGGAGCAGCGGCAACAGGGCCGCGGCCGGAGCATCGATCGGCAGGCCGGGCGCATCGATCGAGGGCCCGGCGGGGGCGTCGATCCGTGGCGGCGCGGCGTCCGGCTCGTCCTTCCCCATGGTGCCCCGCGCACAGCCGGCGACGAGCACGATCGCGAGGACGCCGTGGGACTGCACGGGCCGTTTGGTACCAACGGGACCTGATTCAGCCAAGCACAATCCGCTAACTGCACGTGCGGCCAGGCCGGAGGTTTTGTATGGTTCCCTCCTCTTAACCAAGGAGGCGCCGTGGCCGAAGTTACCCTCGAAGAGCGTGGACAAGCACTGGAAGATCAGTTCTTCGAGAAGGAGAACAAGCAGAAGCTCGCGGCGATGAAGGACAAGATGGACTCGCAGCGCTCGCGCGAAGACCTCCGCAAGGCGTCGGGCATGAGCGATGACGCGGTCCTCGACCGGCTGGTCACCCTCGGTCTCAAGTCCAACACGATTGCGGCGCTGTCGCTGGTCCCGCTGATCCAGGTCGCGTGGGCCGACGGCGAGATCCAGGACAACGAGCGCACCGCGATCCTCCAGGGCGCACACGGCAAGGGCCTCGAAGCGGGCACGGACGGCTACGAGCTGCTCCAGACCTGGCTCAAGAAGAAGCCGCCGGAGGATCTGTTCGTCGCGTGGGAGGCGTACATCAAGGCGCTCACCGGCCAGCTCAACGAGGAGCAGAACCGCCTGCTCAAGAACCAGATCATCGGGTTCGCGAAGATGGTCGCGGCCGCCGCGGGCGGCATCCTCGGCTTTGGCAAGGTCTCGGGCGACGAGGAGAAGATCCTGAACCGGATCGACGCCGCGTTCCCGAAGTCGCTCTGATCGAGTGCTGATGCGCTGGCTCGGCAGGACCGGCGTCAAGGTCTCGCGCATCGCGCTCGGCACGATGTCGTTCGGCGGCGATGCCGACGAGGCGACCGCCGGCGCGATCTGGCGCGCGGCGCGCGACGCCGGCGTCAACCTGATCGACACGGCCGACGTCTACAACGAGGGTCGGTCGGAGGAGATCACGGGCCGCCTGATCAAGGGCGAGCGGGATCAGCTCGTGCTCGCGACCAAGGCGTACTTCCCGATGGGCAAGGCGCCCAATGATCGCGGGTCGTCGCGGTACCACCTGGTGCGCGCGGTCGAGGCGAGCCTGCGCCGCCTGGGCACCGACCGGATCGATCTGTTCTACCTGCACCGGTTCGACGACGTGACCGACCTCGGCGAGACGCTGCGCGCCGTCGACGATCTCGTCCGCGCCGGCAAGATCCTCTACCCCGCGTGCAGCAACTTCGCGGCGTGGCAGGTCGCGCACGCGCTCGGGCTCGCGCGCGGCGCGGGCTGGGCACCGCTGGTCGCGATCCAGCCGATGTACAACCTCGTGAAGCGCACGGCCGAGGTCGAGATCCTGCCGATGGCGCAGTCGCTCGGCATCGGCGTGATCCCGTACTCGCCGACCGGCGGCGGCCTGCTGACCGGCAAGTACGGCGCGGACCGTGCGCCGGCGAGCGGTCGCCTGCTCGACACCCGGATGTACCAGACCCGCTACGGCGACCCGGGCTTCTACGCGACCGCGGATGCGTTCTGCGCGCTCGCGGCCGAGCTCGGCCACGCACCCGCGACGCTGGCCGTGGCGTGGGTCGCGTCCCACCCCGGCGTGACGTCGGTGCTGGTCGGCGGCCGCAACGTCGACCAGCTCGCACCGACCCTCGCGGCCGGTACGCTCGAGCTCGATCCGGCGACGAGAGCACGGATCAGCGCGCTGTCACCGCAGCCCCCGCCCGCCACCGACCGCAACGAAGAGACGACCGCGCACAACTACGGCGCGCGGTAGCGGCTCAGAACGGCTTGAGGATGCGGAGCTGGAACAGCAGCATCAGCACGCCGGACGCCAGGACGATCACACCGATGATCGTCTGAAACGGCGCGAGCTTCTTCGACAGGTCCATCGCCTTGGTCTCGGCGCCAGACTCGCCCGGCATCCACTTCGCGATCTGCGGCATCCCGAACAGGAAGCCGAGGAGGATCGCGCCCCACAGCGCCCCGATCAGCGTGATGCCGAGCAGCGGAGACACCGAGAGGAAGCGGAACGTGTTGATCGGGCCGACCTGGATCAGCCGCAAGAGGCCGATCCCGAGCAAGGCGACCCCGATGATCGCCTGGAACGGCACCAGCTTGTCGATCATCGCCTTCGCGTCGGGCTTCTTCGCCACGATCAACGACGAGATGGCGAGGATACCGCCCGCGAGCAAGAGAATGATGTGGAGCCAATCCATGACGAGGTCCCCCGAGGAACGCGCGCTGGAGTGCGCGGTTCCGAAAGGGTAAGCCCCGGCCCGCCGGCGAAGCAACTCGCCAGGCAGGCCTCGCCTTGAAAACGTCGCGCGCCCCCCGGCGCGCGCTCGTTACATCGGCTTCAGGATGCGGAGGACGAACAGCAACATGATCACACCCGTGCCGATCGCGACGAGCCCGACCATCGTCTGGTAGGGAGCCAGCTTCTTGCCGAGCTCCTCGCCCTTGGCCGCGCCACTGGCGGACAGCTTCGCGACCATCGGCATGCCGAACATGATCCCGAGGATGATGGCCGAGGCGACCGCCGCAAAGGCAGCGATGACGAGCACGGGGAACGCGCCGACGAAGGAGAGCATCCGGAGCGCGTCGAGCAGGTTGATCACACCGAACACGAGCAGCGCCACACCGATGGCGGCCTGGAACGGCTGGAGCTTTCCGATCAGCTCCTTCGCATCGGGCTTCTTAGCGACGATCAAGCCAGCGCAGCCGAGAATACCGCCAAGAATCAAAACGATCGGCCATAAGTATCCCATGTGATGTTCCCCCCGATGAGACGCGCGTGGATGTGCGCGCCGGGCAAGATCGTAAGCCGGTCCTGCGCCGGAGAGCAATCCGGGGCGGGCGGTAGTTCGCCGTGAAATGCTTCAGTAAGCGTCGACCATCATCAGATTCGCGTGTGGGCGACCCCGGTGCGGATCCCGCGATCGCGCGCGAAGCTCGTCGACGCCGTCGCCGGAGAGCCGCCCGAGCTCGTCCTTCCAGCGGCGCGCCTGCGCGGGATCGATCGTCTGCGCGGCGCGAGATCCCCACATCAATAATTGCGCACGCCGGTAGACCTCGGTCTCGAGCGCGAGGCCTGCATGGACGTGGACCATCGCGCGGTCGGCGGCGCGGTCCTCGAGTGCGAGCCACGTCGCGATCAACCGGATCGAAGGATCGTCGGGATCCGCGGCGACGGCGCGCTCGATCGCCGCGCGCGCGGTGGCCACGTCGTGGCTGCCCTCCCAGGCACGCGCGGCGTCATGGACGTGGCGCGTCGCGGGCGCGTGCGGCGCGACGAAGTCCGGTCGCTCCTCGGCGGTGAACCCCGAGCCGGTCATCGTCGCATCGGTCGCGCCGAGCTCCCAGCCGCCCGCCGGGCCATCCCACGCCCAGCCGAGCTCGGCCCAGGTCCCCTCGCACGTCGGGGCGCGATCGACACCGAGCCACGCGCGGCGCGCGGACGGCGCGACGACGACCGCGTGGACATTCAGCGGCTGCGCGAGGATCCCGCCGAACTGGCGTGCGCGGCCCGGCGCGGTCGGATCGACTCGATCGCCGAGGAAGCCGGCGAGATCGCGTGCGGTCAGGGGCTGCGTGCGGCCCTCGATCAGCGCGCGCAGGCGGCGCTCGCGGCGATCCGAGTGGAAGTCCCATGCCGCGGACGCGGCGAACGCGCCGGCGCGCAGCTTCTCGGTGCGATACACGTTCGCGCACACGAGGTGGTCGGCACCGGCCGCGGGGCGCAAGACCTCGAGGTTCGGACCACCGAGCTCGATCACGACGCCGGTCTTCTCGCGCGCACTGCCGACGGCGAGGCCCCAGCTCGACGACGCCGGCCGCTCGCGGGCGATCCGGATCGCGTCCTCGATCGTCTCGGCGCGGCGCGCGATCTCGTGCACGAGATCGACGATCATCGCCCCGCCCCACGTCACGTCCTTGTGCCACCGCGTGTGCGGCGCGAGCACGAGGCCCGCCTCGTTCACGACGGTGACCACCGGCGCATCGGCGCCCCGGGTCCCGAAGAAGGCATAGCGCTGGCCGCGATCGGGCGCGCATACGACGAACGCCGGCGCGGCATCCCAGACGCCGACGCCAGGGAAGTCGAAGTTGCGCGCGAACATCAGCTCGCCGTCGTGCGTGGCGCGGCCCCACACGATCGCGCTCGAGCACGCGGGGACGGCGGCCGCGGTCGCGCGGGCGAGCAGCGGCTTCGCGAACGGGCCGAGCTTCGCGCGCGCGACGAGCGAGACGCAGTTCTGCATCGTGTCCATCGTCGCCAGGGTCAGGGCGGCGCTCCGGAGGTCGTGCCCGGGGTGGATGCCGGCGACGGCGTCGGCGAAGGCGCGCGAGCGGGCGGCGAGCTCGGGCGGCCGGCTGCGCGACAGCCGCGCCTGCCACGCGGTGGCGAGCGCGCGGACCGCGAGCTTGCTCGCCGTGCCGAGGCCACCCGCGAGGGTCCGCTCGGGCATCGTGCGGTAGAACGTCAACAGGCGCACCGCATCGGCGGCGGTGAGCCGCCCGTGCTGGGCGCCCATCTGCTCCTGGGTGCCGGTCAGTCGCGCGAGGAACAGGGGCCGTGGCTGGATGGTCATCGGGACTTTCGCTTTCGCTTCGGGGGCCGGAGCGGCTCGATCACGCGAGCCGCGAGCTCTTCGATCACTTCGTCCGCATGCGCGATCCCGAGGACATGGTGCACGAGCACCCCGCCGACCACCGCGAGCACGAGGTCGACGATCCGCGCCGGATCGCACGCCAGGACCTCCTTGCGCGAAATCCCGGCACGGAGACCGGCGACCAGCGCATCGCGCGCGGCGACCACGACGCGGCGCTCGCGATCGAGCACGGTCGTGAAGTCGCGGCCGCCGACGGCCCACAGCTGGAACAGCCCGCCGATCAGCTGCGGGCGATCACGGTGGAACGCGAGCGTCGCGTCGACCACGGCGCGCAGCCGATCGAGCGGGTGGTCGACCTCCCGGATCCTCGCGGTCACCGCCTCGGCGAGCGAGAGGTACATCTGGTCGAGCACGGTCTCGAACACCGTGCCGAGGTCGGGAAAGTAGAAGTACAGCGTCGGTCGCTTCACCCCGAGCGCCTCCGCGAGCTCGCGCATCGAGATCTGCATCCCGCGGGTCTGCAACACGTCGAACGCCGCCCTGGCGAGCTGACTGCGGCGTTCGAGGTCCGGGCGACGCGGCATTGGTTGACACTCTGTCAGTACTAGAAGACTGACAGAGTGTCAATCAACACCCCCGCTCCGACGAGGGAAGTTTGGACGCCGCCGGCCCGTACAAGGTCCCGATGGCCGGAGCTATGGCCGGAGCTGCGTGCCGGGGCGCGCAGGTCGCGGGTGCGCACGTGCAGCACCCGCAGGCGCGGCCCCCGTGCGTGGTTTTGACTGCACCCGCCTGCCCCTGCCACCCGACCCTCGTGTACGCTGCGGCAACCTCGTGGTGATGACGGTGAGTCGCGACGATGTGCAGCTCCAGCGACCGGAAGATGTCCGGTTCCTGGTCCCTGTGTTTCACACGCCCACGGCGTGCGCGGGCGCGGCGACGGCCTACCTCCTCCGCCGGATCGCGTACCGCGCGGGTGCGTACGCGCCGGGCATCCAGGAGATCGTCTTCCACGAGCTCAACACCTCGCGCGAGGGCGGCTCGATCGAGAAGGTCCAGCGCTGGTTCTCGGGGCGGGTGTCATCGCTGCACGAGCTCGGTTACCGGCTGCAGTGCCGCCGCGTGGCGACCCCGACCGCCGCGATCCTGGAGTGGGTGCGCGCGGGTCGCGGCTATCGCGGCGCGATGCTGCCGACCAACTTCAAGCGGCTCCACCCGATCGCGGGTGCGGCCGGCCTCGACGTCAACGACGACGCCGTCGCCCATGCGGTCGGCCTGACGATCGATCGGCTCGACCCGAAGGGCGAAGAGGAACTGGTGATGATCGATCCGTGGCCGGGCGTGATCGGCGATGCGAGAGACCGCGGCACGGTGCCGCCCGAGCTCGACGCTGCACACCGCGACCGGAACTTCCACGCGCTCGTCTATTATTGGGTCGGCTGGTCGTAGACCCGCCGTGGCTGGGTCGGCTGGTCGTAGCGCCTACTGATAGGTCCCGAGATCGACGTACGCGTGGTCGGCCATGATCACGTAGGGGCGATCCTGGAACGCGAGCTTGCCCTTGCCGTCGTGCTTGACGATCTGCAGGAGGCCCATGCCGTAGCCCATCGGGCCCTGCGAGTAGTAGTTGATCGAGAGCCGGTACGGGCCGGCCTTCGGCGACCCCTCGATCGCGAAGCACTCGGGACCGTAGCCCGTGGTGATGTCGGCGTAGAGCTCGCCGCCCGACGGTAGGGTCTTGTTGCTGTAGAACGCGTGACCACCGCGCGCGTCCTGGATGTGGAAGTCGACGTCGTTGGCGTCGGTCTCCCAGTACATGATGAACCGCGTCGACGGCCTCGTCGGGAGCACCGCGCCGCGCTGGGCGAGCTGCTTCTCGATCGCGGCCTTCTGGTTCGGCGCGACCGCCGCGTACGCCGCGCCGATCAGGCCCGCGTCGTCGGTGAGCACGCGCTCGCCGCCCTGGAACCGGCCATCGGGATACTTCTGGTCGAGGCCCGCGAGGATCGCGGCGAACGCCTCGGCGTGCTTGCCGTCGCGCAGCAGGGCGTACGCGAGCAAGCGATGCCCGGTCAGGTGATCGGGGCGCTCCGCGACCGCCTTGCGATAGGTGTCGACCGCGAGCGCGCGCGAGCTCGCGCCGATCCGCTCGAGGCGCTCGCCCGCGAACCGCCGGAGATCCGCACGGCGCGGGAACAGATCGATGATCGAGCCGTAGATCCGTGATGCGGTCGCGAGGTCCTTGTTCGCCTCCAGCGCCTCGCCCAGGCCGATCAGGGCGAGGACGTCGCCGGGATCCTTGTCGTGCCACGCGCGCGCCTTGGCGAGCGCAGCGTCGGTGTTGCCGCTGCGCAGCGCGCGATCGATCTCGGCGAGCGTTCCCTTGAGCGGCGCCGGCGCGTTGCGCGGCGGCCACTGCTCACGGCTGTCCTGCGACAGCGCGTCACCGCGCCCGTCACCCTCGCCACCCCAGCGGTCGACGGATTGGTCCGTGCGGCGCAGGCGAGGCTCGGCCGACGGACGACTGACGCGCGGAGAATCGGAGGCGGGGCGCGGTTCCGGGGACGTCACCGACGGTGGGGGCGGAGGTGCGGAGGTCGCACCGGTGTCCGCGGCCGAGCTGCCCGCGCCCATCGCGGGTCCGCTGGCGCGGCCGGGCGCCGACGTGGTCTCCGCGGCCACGTTGCGATCCTCCATGTCGTCCGGAGCGGACGGCGCGAGCTCCTTCTTCAGCTCCTCGGCGTAGCCGTCGCTGTCGCCCTCGGTCGAGCCGGCCTCGTCGCGCTTGTTCTTCGACTTGTCGTCGACGTCCTTCATCGCGAGCTTGGGCTGGGGCTTCTGCTCGGTCGTCTTCTGCGGCTTGTCCGGGGTGGCCGCGATCTGGGACGCACGGCGCGTCTGCTCGAGGCCGTTCGGGCCGACGACGAGGATGTCGCCGAGCGCGCGGCGATCGATGCCGTAGCGCGCGTAGTCGGAGTCGGACTCGAGGACGAGCAGCGACGTCTGGCTCGAGATCACGCGCGCAGCGACCGAGCGCTTCGCGATGTCGGCGCGGAGCCCGGCGACCTCCTCCTTCTTGGCGATCGCGAGGCGCTCCTCGAGCTCGGCGATCTGCGCGGTCGCCGCGGCGCGCTCGATCAGCGCGGGCGTCCCGCTGGCGAGGCCGATCGCGCGGCGCTTGCCCCCGACCGAGACCTCGATCGTCTGCGCGGGCTTGGCGAGCCGCGCATAGACCATCGTGCGCTGGTGCGGGCGCGCCGACTTGATCGTCCGCGGGTAGACCCACTCCGCGCCGGGTACGTCGACCGCGACGTCGGTGATCACGCGCTCGCCGAGCCCGGCGACGACATCGTCGATGCCGGCGTCGAGATCGAGCACCGCGCCGGTACGCGGCAGGCCGGCCTGCACCAGCGAGGTCGCGAGCTGCTCGTCGCGGATGCCGCCGGCGAGCACGACGTCGATGCGCTCGACCTTCGCGGCCGCGAGCTGCTTGGTCTGCGCGACCAGGTCGGCGCCACTCGAGCCGGCGGTCAACACGCCGTCGCTGATGACGACGACGCGCGCGCGCGGAGCCTGCAGCGAGCGCAGCGCCTGGCCGAGATCGGAGGCGCCGGCCGCCCCCCGCTTGTGGAGCGCCGCGACGTGCGCGTCGCCGAACCCGCTCGCGGGACCGCTGTAGATCGACTGCGCGTCCTGATCGAAGGCGACCACCTCGATCGCCAGGGAGTCGCCGTACTTCGTCACCAGCGTGCCGACGAGCTCCTTGATCGAGCGCGTGTAGCGCTGGTAGCCGAGCGCGCGCGAAGCGCTGGTGTCGACGAGCAGCGTCAGGCCGGTCGGGACATCGCTCGCGACCTGCGCCTGGTCGAACGCGGACAGCTGCGCGACGACGAACCTGCCGGAGGTCAGCGCCTCGGCCGATGCCTGCGCGCTCGACGCGAAGTCGACATCGGGCTTCCAGTTGCGCTTGGACAGCGTCTGGTTCGAGCGCATGCCGTCGACGCTCGTCGCATCGAGCGTGACGTCGACGCGCTCGACCTTGGGCAGGCCGCGCAGCGGCAGCACGTAGCGCGCACCGGGCAGCTCCTGCGAGAACGAGATCACGAGGTGCTTCTGCGACTTCGCGGCGATCGGGAACACGCGCGCGGTGAACTGGTTGCCGGCGCCCTTCTCGAGCAGCGCGGGATCCTGGCGGCGGTGGAGGAAGTCCTCGTACGCGCGGCGCGCGAGCTGCTTCTCGACGACCTCCGCCTCCATGAACTGCCCGTCGTTCTCCATCGCGAACCGCGACACCGCGGCGCCGGGCGGCAGCGTGATCGAGAACGTGCCCTCGCGGACCCGAGCCTCGGTGTTCTCGAAGTAGAGGTGCAGCTCGGTGAACGCGAGCGGTCCCTGGAGCACGGCCTTCGCATCGACGCGGGTCGCGAGCAGGCCGCTACCATCGGAGGCGGTCAGCGACCACGGCGCCTCCTGCGCCTCACCGGCGATCTGCTGCATCGACGCCGCGAACTGCGGCAGCGGCACCGCGGTGACCTTGCTCGGCACCAGCCTGCCCGTCGGCATGTCGGCGAGGACCGGGCCCGCGATCGGCTTGGGGACCGGGCGGGGGGTGGGCTCTCCACCGGTCGAGCACGCCACACACAGGGCCAACACGCTGGAGCGAAGCTTCATGGTGGGGTTCCAACGCACCAACCGCGACCGCGATCTCGACGGTTCCCGCCAAGGTCTCGCCGGCTCGGGTGTCCGCGTGACGTCCGCCGTCCCGAGAACGTGGAGAGCGTCCCTGCGGGGGGACTGATTCCGCGAGGTTACCGGGGGAGAGTGGAGGATGTGGAGAGCGTCCCCAGTCCGGAGGGCGCGGTGGGGTCGCCGACGAGGGCGAGGGTTCCCGACAGCCAGGCGACCCAGAGGTGGCCGAGGACGTCACGGCGCCAGGTGGCGAGCGCGGGGAGCGAGCTGGCGGCGGCGAGGCCCCGCTCGTCGACGGTGCGCGCGAACTCCTCGGCATCGGAGCGGGTGGCGAGGAGGCGCGATGCGACGCCGGTGCGCTCGGCGACGAGCTGGACGAGGGCGAGCAGGATCTCGGACCATCGCTGCGCGCGCTGGCTCGGCGCGCGGCCCGCGACCATCGGGGGGACGTCGCCGGGACGGGCGCCGGCGAGCGCGGTGACGATGTCGTCGGCGTGTTGCTTCGCGATCGGGGACACGCCCTTGACGCCGCGGATGGCGACGGCGGTGGTCGCGCGGGTGCGCGCGATCTCGAGCAGGGCCTTCTCGTTGAGGACCTGGCCAAGCGGACGATCCATCGCGACCGCGACGCGGTGGCGCCACGCCGCGAGCTCGATCACGGCCGCGAGGGCGCTGGCGTCGAGGCCGCGCAGGCTGCCGAGCTGACGCCAGGCGGTCTCGGGCGTCACCTGGGTCGCCGCGACGGCATCGGCGGCGACGAGGGTGCTCTCGGCGAGGGCCCACGGCATCCGCTCGCCGAGGCGCTCGCGCAGGATCGCGAAGATCGCGGGGAGGTGGCGGACGTCGTCGGCGGCGTACGCGAGCTGTGCGCCCGACAGCGGGCGCTGGCCCCAGTCGGTCCACTGCAGCTCCTTGCCGAGCGACAGGCCGAGCAGCTCGTTGCCGAGCGCGGCGAGGCCGACCTGGTCGCCGATGCCGGCGAACGCCGCCATGATCTGGGTGTCCGCGACCGAGGGCATCGCGACGTCGAACCGGGTCGCGAGGAGGGCGAGATCCTGGCGCGGGGCGTGGGCCACGACGGCAGGGTGTGACGCGAGCGCACGGATCACGGGGCCGACGTCGACGGCGAGCGGATCGAGGAGCGCGATCTCGACCGGGAGTGCGACGATCGTCGCCGCGGGCGCATCCAAGTCTGCGTGCTGCGGCAACCACGACACCTGGACGAGGCACAGCGTCGGGACCAGGCGATCCTGCGACAGGAACTCGAGGTCGAAGGTCGCGAGCGGCGCACCGGCGATCGCGGCGGCGATCGCCTCGACCTCGGCCGGATCGGCGACGGGAGTCACGGGTCACGATACCACCCGCCTCGGGCGATCCGGCCCGACACTCCGGGTTAGATTCCGCCCCAAGGACATGACGATGCAGAACAGCTTCGGAAGCAAGGCGCAGATCGCCGTCGGCTCGAACAAGGTCGAGCTCTACCGGCTCGACGCGCTGGTCAAGGCCAACGTCGGCGACGTCGCCACCCTGCCCTATTCGCTGCGCATCCTCCTCGAAAACCTGTTGAGGCACGAGGACGGCAAGACGGTCCACCCCGCCGACGTCCAGGCGGTCGCGAGCTGGAACCCGAAGCAGCGCGTCGAGCACGAGATCCAGCTGCGCCCGGCGCGCGTGCTGATGCAGGACTTCACGGGCGTCCCCGCGGTCTGCGACCTCGCGGCGATGCGCGACGCGTTCGTCAAGCTCGGCCTCCCCGGCAACGCGATCAACCCGCTCCGCCCGTCGGACCTCGTGATCGATCACTCGGTGCAGATCGACGAGTACGGCACGATCGGCGCGTTCCGCAAGAACGTCGACCTCGAGTACCAGCGCAACCACGAGCGCTACCTGTTCCTCCGGTGGGGCCAGCAGGCGTTCGCAAACATGAAGGTCGTGCCGCCCGGCACCGGCATCTGTCACCAGGTCAACCTCGAGTACCTCGCGAAGGTCGTGTTCTCCGAGGTCCACAACGGCCACCTCCTCGCGTACCCCGACTCGCTCGTCGGCACCGACTCGCACACGACGATGATCAACGGGCTCGGCGTGTTCGGCTGGGGCGTCGGCGGCATCGAGGCCGAGGCCGTCATGCTCGGTCAGCCGATGGCGATGCTGATCCCCGAGGTGATCGGGTTCGAGCTCACCGGCCAGCTGCCGCCCGGCTCGACCGCGACCGACCTCGTCCTCACCGTGACGCAGATGCTGCGCAAGAAGGGGGTCGTCGACAAGTTCGTCGAGTTCTACGGCGCGGGCCTCGGCGCGCTGTCGCTCCCCGATCGCGCGACGATCGCGAACATGGCGCCGGAGTACGGCGCGACGATGGGCTTCTTCCCCGTCGACAACGAGACGCTCGCGTACCTGCGCTTCACCGGCCGCAGCGACGACCACGTGCAGCTCGTGGAGCGCTACTGCAAGGAGAACATGCTGTGGCACGAGCCCGGCGCCAAGCTGCGGTTCGCCGACTCGCTGTCGCTCGATCTGTCGACGGTCGTTCCCTCGATCGCCGGCCCGGCGAACCCGCACGATCGCGTCCCGCTCACGGCGTCGCGCCGGACGTGGCGCCGCGCCGTCGCCGGCATCCTCGGTGACAAGTGCGCCGCCGACGCCCCCGCCATCGAGGCCTGGTCGAACGAGGGCGGGCACGCGGCGCCCGGCATGCTGGCGACCACCAAGGACGTCACCACCGACAAGGGCTCGTTCGCGCTCGGCCACGGCTCGGTCGTGATCGCGGCGATCACGAGCTGCACCAACACGTCGAACCCGTCGGTGCTGATGGCCGCGGGTCTGCTCGCGCGCAAGGCCCGGCAGAAGGGCCTGACGAGCAAGCCGTGGGTCAAGACGTCGCTCGCGCCCGGCTCGCAGGTCGTCACCGACTACCTCACCGAGGCCGGCGTGATGGCGGACCTCGAGGCGCTCGGCTTCTTCCTCGCCGGCTACGGCTGCACGACGTGCATCGGCAACTCCGGGCCGGTCCACGAGCAGATCGCGAACGCGGTCAAGGACGGCAACCTCGTCGTCACCTCCGTGCTCTCGGGCAATCGTAACTTCGAGGGCCGCATCAACCCGGTCGTGCGCGCGAACTACCTCGCGTCGCCGCCGCTCGTCGTCGCGTACGCGCTCGCGGGGACGATGAACATCGATCTCGAGAGCGAGCCGCTCGGCATCGGCAGCGACGGCAAGCCCGTCTTCCTCAAGGACGTGTGGCCGTCGCCGACCGAGGTCGCCGAGCTGATGCGCAAGGCGATCAAGCGCGAGCAGTACGAGAAGCGCTACGCGCAGGTCCTCGATGGCGACGCCGACTGGCGCGCGCTCAAGGTCCCCGCCGGCGACACGTTCGCGTGGGACGAGTCGTCGACGTACATCCGCAAGCCGAGCTTCTTCGATGACCTCGGCCCGACGCCGAAGGCGCTGACCGACATCACGAGCGCCCGCGTGCTCGCGATCCTCGGCAACTCGGTCACCACCGATCACATCTCGCCCGCCGGCAACATCGCCAAGGGCAGCCCGGCCGCGCGCTACCTCGACGCGCACGGCGTCAAGCCCGCCGACTACAACCAGTACGGCGCGCGCCGCGGCAACCACGAGGTGATGGTCCGCG
>Ga0316603_10000974_pt1 | contig 14858 bp, 13 predicted proteins | sample OWC_soil_day10_n_FD_207649 | JGI IMG/M metagenome (GOLD analysis project Ga0316603, IMG submission 207649) | Wetland soil microbial communities from Old Woman Creek delta, Ohio, United States - OWC_soil_day10_noCT | ecosystem: Environmental > Terrestrial > Soil > Wetlands | place: USA: Ohio... | reverse complement strand
GGTCTGCGGCCAATGTCACGTCACCTACAACATTCCCAAAGACGCGGAAGGGAACTCGGTGGGCTTGTATTTCCCGTGGCAGGGGAGCAAATTCGGCGCGATCACCGTGGAAAACATCATCAAGCAGATCCGCTCGGATCACACGGTAAAGGAGTGGAAGCAGAATGTAACCGGGTTCAGGATGGCTTTTATCCGCCATCCTGAATACGAGTTCTGGACAAACGGCAGCGTGCACTTCAAGGCGGGCGCTTCCTGTGCCGACTGTCACATGCCTTACACGGTTGCGGGCGTGTACAAAATCTCCGACCACCGCGTCATGAGCCCGGTCCAGGGTGATCTGAAAGCCTGCAAGCAGTGCCATGCGGAGAGCACGGACTGGCTTAAGGAAAGGGTTTTCTCCATCCAGGACCGCACCGTGTCCATGATGATCAGGGCCGGCTATGCCACGGCGACAACGGCCAAGCTTTTTGAGACCGTGCACAGGGTCAAGGCGAGTGGCACCGCCATTGACGAGGAGCTTTACGCAAAAGCCAAGGATTTCTATGAGGAGGCCTTTTACCGTCAGCTGTTTATGGGTGCCGAAAACTCCATAGGCTTTCACAACCCGCCTGAGGGCTTGCGCATCCTCGGTGATTCCGTCGCCTTTGCAACCAAGGCGGAGGGCTATCTCCGGCAGCTCCTCACCAAGGCTGGGGTCGAGGTGCCGATAAAAGTGGACCTGGAGATCATGAAGTACGTGGACCAGCGGGGTGAGAAAAAACTGAAGTTCGACCCTGCTCTTGAGTTCAAGGATCCCATGGGCATTCAGGATCGTTTCTAGCAATGCCTTTGACAACCCAAAAGCCCCGCTCGTCAGCATCGGGGCTTTTTTTTTAGAAAGGAGAAATCATGAAAATCGCGTTCATTTCAGCTCTCAGCGTACTGGCAGCGGTGAGCCCGGTTGCAGGGGCAGAGAATCCCAAGGTGATCCTGGACACCTCCAAAGGTCAAATCACCATTGAACTCTATCCCGAAAAAGCGCCGAACACGGTGGAGAACTTCCTGGCCTATGTGGATGCAGGCTTTTACAACGACACTATTTTTCACCGAGTCATCCCCAATTTCATGATCCAGGGCGGGGGCTTCACCCCGGATATGCAGCAGAAACCCACCCGTCCGTCGATCAAGATCGAATCCGACAACGGCCTTAAAAATCTCCGCGGGACCCTTGCAATGGCCAGGACCCAGGACCCCAACAGCGCAACCGCCCAGTTCTTCATCAACAGCGCTGACAACGGCTTTTTGAATTTCACGGCCAAGACGACCCAGGGATGGGGTTATGCCGTGTTCGGAAAGGTCGTTCTGGGCATGGAGGTCGTGGATGAGATCTCCAAAGTGAAGACGGGCGCCAAAGGCATGCACCGCGACGTCCCCGCGGAAACGATTAAGATCACCTTCGCGAAGCGGGGAAAATAAGCGCGACAGGAAGAAGTGCCGTTTCGCCGTGTCGGAAGTCACTCCTTCCGTGTCGCTGCCTCTGCCCTCACGGTTTTTCGAACGCTATCGGCGCTATCGCTTCGTGTTGACACCCCACCCCGAATCCATTACAATTCCGCCTCAATCAGCGAAGCTTCAAGTCCCCCCTCCCCTTGTCCCTCCCGCCGAAGGAGGGGAAGTCCTCGGGGGCGACCAAGTGGAATAGGTAACAGGATGCGCGAGACGAGAGGGATCGGTGCAGTGGTCATGGGCGCTCTTTACGTGGGCTTTGTTGCATGGTCCCTCTACGGCGCTGTCGTGCCCATTGAAACGCACCTCTTCCGCATGATTCACCTCGCCTTCATCTATGCGCTCGCGTTTCTGGCTTATCCTTTTTCACGAAAGGCGGGCGGACGATCCTTCGGGCTCGACCTTCTCCTTGCGCTGCTCGGGGTTGCCTGCGTCGTCTATGCTCTCACTGACCTCGATCAGTTTATCCGCCGCTCCACCATGCCCGACCCTTTGGACGTGTTTTTCGGCATTACGGCTATTCTGCTGCTTCTAGAACTCTCGCGACGCGTGGTGGACAACACCTTTACCCTGGTGGTCGTGGGATTCCTGCTCTATGTCTACTTCGGTCGCTACTTCCCCGGAGTGATGTCGCACAGGGGATATGAGATCGACCGGATCGTCGGCCACATGACCATGACTCTGGAGGGCATCTACGGCGTGCCCCTCTCGGTGAGTGTCTCCTTTGTGCTCCTCTTTGTCGTGTACGGAACGTTTATGGACACCGCAGGCGCCGGTAATTTCTGGCTCGATTTGTCCCTCGCGACCATGGGACGAACCTCTGCCAGTGCCGGTCGAGGCGCCATTATCACTACCGCCCTCCTCGGAGGGCCGCAAGCGAGCGGCGTGGCCACAACGATTTCAGTTACTCCCATTATGTGGCCCATCTTGCAGAAGGCCGGTTACTCTCCCAACATGGCTGCCGGTCTGATCGCCGCCGGCGGCATCGGCGCCGTCATTTCCCCGCCCCTCATGGGCGCCGCCGCTTTTCTCATCATGCAGTTCCTGAATGTCCCTTTCTGGGACGTGGTGGTGATGGTGTGTATCCCTACCCTGCTCTATTACCTGGGGACCTTCTTCATGGTGGAAATGGAAGCGAGGAGGTATGGGTTTGCGCCGCCGGAAGCAGAGGCCAAAACGGTCGGCAGGGTGATGCTCACGAAGGGGTATCACCTGATCTCATTGGCCGTTCTGATCGCGCTCCTGGTGGTCTGGAACAAATCTCCCGAGTATGCGGCGATCGGTGCTCTCATCACCACCGTGTTGACAAGTTTTCTCAGCAAAGATCGTACCGAGTGGCTCCTTCCAAAAAAAATCGTGCAAGCGACCATCGAAGGGGCAAAGAATGTGCTCCCGGTTGCCGTGCTGCTCGCGGCCGCGGGACTGATCGTGGGGACCTTCACGCTTACGGGTCTCGGGCTCAAGATATCGAGTATCATCATGTCCGTGAGCGGCGGTTCGCGAATCATTGCAATCCTTCTCGCCCTGCTTGCTTCCATGGTCATCGGATTGAGCCTGCCCATCACCGCGACCTACATCATGACCGTGGTGATGGTGGCGCCGGCGCTCGTGAAGGTGGGCGTCCCGGCCCATGTGGCCCATCTTCTCGCTTTCTACTTTGCCGTTTTGTCGGAGGTCTCGCCGCCCGTGGGCCTCTCTCCTTCAGCCGCTGCGGCGGTTACAGGGGGCAATCCTTTCCGGGCCATGATGCATGCTTGGAAATATTCTCTACCCGCCTTTCTGGTGCCCTTCTTCTTCTCCGCAACCACGGTGGGAGCCAGTTTGCTGATCCTGGAGGCCACCGCGTGGAACTTCGTGGTCGCGACGTTCACCAGCGTGGCGGCATTGTTCTTCCTGTCTCTGGGCATTGTGGGCCAGTTTCGAGCGCCCCTTCATTGGAGCGAACGCACTGTCTTGATCGGTTCCGCTGCGGTGATGGCCGTCTGTCCGCTCAGTGTATCCCTTGAGGGGCTCTTGCCTTTGGTTTGTTCGGCAGTGATCGCCCTTCGCAACCTGTGGATATCGCGCAGTCTAGACACGAAGAAAGGAAGGACGGATTTTGCTTGAAAGAAATCAAATTTCCGAGCATCGGTTGTAAACGGGTGCGTTCAGCACCCGATTCCACTTAGGGAGGTGTGTCATGATTTTTAGAGGGTTGAACAAACTGAGTGTCCTCATGGCCGTGGCCGCGCTGCTGAGCGTCGCCTTGTTCGTTCCGCAACCGGCGCAAGCGCAGGGCAAACTTTCTTTCAGCATTGCCACAGGCGGCACAGGGGGAGTCTGGTACCCTCTGGGCGGAGCCATAGGCGGTGTGGTGGGAAAGAAAGTCGCCAACACCGAAGCGACGGCCGAGGCCACCACGGCCGCCATCGATAACCTGAAACTCCTCACCGCAGGAAGAGCGGGAATGGCTTTCTGTTACGACTATCACGTGGTGTGGGCCAACGAGGGCAAGGTCCCGGGCTTGACGGGAAAACACAACGTGCGCATGGTCATGGGTTTCTACGAGCAACCCCTTCACATTGCTACGAAGGAAGGCACGGGGATCGCTTCCCTGATGGACCTGAAGGGAAAGCGTGTGTCCACAGGCGCTCCGAACAGCGGAACAGAGGAGCAGGCCGACTACGTGCTCAAGGGCCTCGGAATCGACTGGAACAAGGACTTCACCCGCGAGAAGCTGGGAGCCACGGAGTCGGTGGCGGCACTCAAGGACGGCAAGATACACGCCTTCTTCTGGAGCGGCGCTATCCCCACTTCCTCGATTATCGATCTGTCCTCCACCCCCGGCTTGAAGATGGTGTTGCTCCCGGTAGCGGGCGAGATCGCCGCCAAGATCATGAAGGAAAATCCTGGAGTGTTCCACCCCACCGTCTTCCAAAAAGGCTCTTACTCCGCTGTGGAGAACGACATTCCGGCCATTGCCATCACTGCGGTGCTGACGGCCATGGACACATTCCCCCAGGACAAGCTTTATGAGATCGTGAGCAGCGTTTTTTCCAGCATCGCAGAACTCTCCGCAGTCTGGAAAGATGCGACCAAACTGGCTCCAGAGAAGTCGGTCAAACAGGTGACCCCGGATTCGATCAAGTACCTGCACGCGGGTTCACAGAAATTCTTCAAGGAAAAAGGCGCCCTCAAGTAGATGAAGGGGAGACCCCTTTTTCTCGCCCTGCTCTTTCTCCTTGTTGCCGCACTCCTGGCGCAGGTCGGCCTGCCCGGGTACACCCGGGTACGGATCCAGGACGGCGGCACGGGGAGAAAGATTTTTTCCGGCGTGGTGAGAGACGGGGAGGAAGTTGTGATGACCTGGAAAAACTCCCTCTTCGGTCTCCAGGTGACAGAGGTCTTTCAGGCGCAAAGAGGAGTGCTGGTCCTCACGTCCGTGACCTTTGCCGACCCGCAGGGGCCGGCGCCGCCTGTGGTGCGCCCCTCGGACGTCTATGACCTGTATCATACGGGCGGAGCGTTCACAGCCGCCGGACTCAGCATTCCCTTTCGGCACATTGCGTACCGCGTTGGAGAAATCGGGGAGCCCAAAATAAGGGTGAAAGGCAGAGAGATCGACTTCAAGCAGGAAGTCGGTTTTGGCGGAAGCGTCATCCTCACAGCCGCAGCGGCCAAGCCATTTGAAATAGTGCTTGAAAGCGGCAACACCCTCTCCATTCTCATTGCGACCAAAAATCACAACACGGAAAAAGTGATCAGGGCTCTTATCAGCCTGCCCGGTGAACACCGTGAAGATTTTCCCGAACACCTTTGCGTGCGAGGATGATCAGGTCCTGGAGATGTGAACGACCGACCTCTCCTTACACCCAGGAATCCCCTCGCCTCATTTTCAGCATTTCCACGAAGGTTTCGAGACGGACAGCGGTGCGACTGTCGATTTTTCCCGGTTTATCCCCCTCGATCGTCAGGACAGGCAGCGGAAGACTCTCTCTGAGCAGGATGTCGTAGATCTGCCTGAAGCAGAAAGTCTGGGTGTAGTGAATCAGGCCGTCCAGCCGCCTCTCCTCAATCGCCGTGCGGATATCGTCCACTCTGCTGCGGATGCCGTAAGGATAGGTGTATTGTAAATACTGATCCACGATATCTCCCTCTACCCAAGGCATGCTGAACTGCCGCTGCACCTCATTGAACACGACTCTTCCGCCCAGGGATTCGAGAACCTCATAGAGATCGCTGAAAATCGGCGGAACCCCGAGGTAGCCGAGCCTTACGGATCCTTCCCAGGGGGATCGTGCTGCGGCTTCCTGGAGAAAGCGATCCAGTTCAACCTCGTAGGTTTCCGGATCCGACTTGAAGTCCGAGCTCGCGACCAGAAAAAGGTGGTTCTCAAGAGCGGTTACGCGATTTTCTTCATAAGTGAGCCTATCGAGCTCTTGCAGCTTTCGCCGGATCGTGCCGAGCCTGGTTCTGACCCGTTCCACCTCACTCCAGGGCGCATCCAGAGCCCGGCTCAACCTTTCCATCTGCCGCCTGAGAAGCTCTCGGTCGCGATCAAGGGGAAAATCAAAGGGGATCACTTGAACCCCTCTTCTCTCAAGCACTTCCGCGAGCGCGATGGTGTTGCTGCAATCGCCGCCGGTCACTGCAACCACGCAAGGAATGCGGTGCTCAAGAGTGACGGCGTAGATCCCTTTGATCCATGCACAGATGTTGTGGGCAAACCCGGCCTGCTCCGCTTGCTGAATGAGCTTCTCCGGAGATCGGGAGGTGATGAAGATATTGTTGAGATCCAAAGGCCTGCACCCCGCAGCGAGGACGATCTCAACCGGGATCGTGGATGTGAGTCCGACGGTGTATCTCAAGGCTTGCTCACGCCTCCACAGAATGGAATGTAAAGGAGGGCAGTTCGAGGCAGGTCAACTTGTTTCCGTAAACAGCGCCTGTGTCCAGGCCGATCTTGTTTTCCATGACCAGGGGTTTGGCAAACGGCGTGTGGCCGAAGATCACCCTCTTGCCGAAGAAGGAGTTTGAGAAAATGAAAGAATCCCGAATCCACAACATATCCTCGGTGCTCTGATTTGCTATGGGAACCCCGGGCCTGAGGCCCGCGTGAACCACATAGTAGTCCTCCAGCTCGACGAGAAGCTTGAGGGATCGGAAAAATGAGAGATGGTCGTCAGGGATAAGAAACCCTCCGTACTTTTGCCGGTCTGTACGGTAGCTGTTGAGAGTTGCCACACCACCGTTCAGGAAGAAAGTGTTCACGTCCTTCCCATCGATGAAATCCAGGAGAATTCGCTCATGGTTCCCCATGAGGCATTCCACATGCTCGGAGCGTTTCAGGATCTCCAGGACATAGTCGACAACCTCTCTGGATTGCGAGCCTCTGTCTATGAAATCGCCCAGGAAAATAAGCCGGTCCGCCTCAGGGCTCCACCCAATGATCCCCATGAGCCTTTTCAGCATGTCGAGGCACCCGTGCACATCACCCACGATGAAGGTTTTTCCGTTGTCGCTCATGGCGTAAAGATTAACCGGATTCGATCCCTTTCGTCCAGGCGCTCAATGCCGGCTTTTTTGGCGGCGTTAACCGCGTCTCGGTATTCGGTTGAGTGGAGACGGCGGTTGATGAATTCATCCCGGTGCGCACTCCCACAGGGCCTGTACTGGTCCATCACATTGACATAGGTCTTCGGGGAGATCTCTTTTGCCAGGAATTCCATGATTTCCTCTGTCCCGGCGACCTGGTTCGGCATGACGAGGTGTCTCACCAGAAGCCCCCGGTAAGCGATGCCCGCTTTGTCCACAGCCAGGTCTCCCACCTGCCTGTGCATTTCGCGAAGAGCGGCAATCGCCCCTTCCCTGTAATCCGGCGCTTGACAGTATCTCTCAGACCAGCGGTTGTCCCAGAACTTGAAATCCGGCATGTAAATGTCGAAGACGCCCTCAAGGAGTTCGAGGGTTTCCGCACTGTCGTAACCGCTCGAGTTGTAAACCAGGGGCACTCTCAGGCCTTTTTCCACCGCATGGGGAAGCGCTTCAAGGATCTGGGGAACGACGTGAGTGGGAGTCACAAAGTTGATGTTGTGGCATCCGGCGCGGCCGAGCTGAACCATCATGAGCGCCATCTGCTCAGGCCCCACTTCAGCCCCCTCCTTGCCGTGACTGATCTCGTTGTTCTGACAAAAACTGCACAGGAGATTGCACGAACTGAGAAAGATCGTTCCTGACCCGGATTTTCCTACCAGGGGAGATTCTTCTCCGAAATGGGCATTGTAGCTGGCCACCGAGGCTTTCCTGCCCGTTTCGCAAAATCCTAATTCACCCTTCAGTCGATTGACTCCGCAACTCCTTGGGCAAAGGCGGCAGGATTCAAGAAGGGAAAACGCTTCCTCTACCCTTTCCTTCAAGAGTCCTTCCGAATACAGTCGCAGGTAGGACGGTTCAAAACCCATCGCATGACTCAAAAAAATAGCCCCTCGTGGAATCATCCGCCTTGACCACCGCAAAGCGGGAACCAGAGGGGACGGCTGACCAAGAAAGGACTAATCTCTTCTCTGACCGAAAATGCTCAGGAGCATCAGGAACAGGTTGATGAAGTCGAGGTACAAGGAGAGGGCGCCCAGAATCGCTCCCTTTCGAACGACTGCTCCGTCAAGGTTGGCCGGCTGGGTCATGGCCATGTGCTTGATCTTCTGGGTGTCGTAGGCTGTGAGGCCCACGAAAACAAAGACCCCGATGTAGCTGATGATCATGCTCACGCTGCTGCTCTTGATAAAGAGGTTGACCAGGGAGGCGATGACGATGCCGATCAGGCCCATCATCATAAAGCCCCCAAGGGAGGTCAGGTCCTTTTTGGTCATCCACCCGTAGAGACTGCACGCAATGAACGTGGCGGCACAGACAAAAAAGGTGCTCACAATAGAGGACTGAACATAGATGAGAAAGATCGAAGAAAGGGTCACCCCGTTGAGGCCTGAGTAGATCACAAAAAGGGCTGTTGCTGTGCCTGCACCCATCCTGTTGACCATCCCGGCGATAGAAAAAACAAGACCCAGTTCCGCAACGATCAGCACGAGCAAAAGAAGGGGATTCCCGAAGACCAGGCGAAGAAGGCCTTCACTGGTCGACACGTAGTAGGCGACGAACCCCGTGAGGGCCAGACCGATTCCCATCCAGTTGTAGACGCTTCTCACATAATCGCTGACAAGCACTTCCGCTCTTGTCCTTACAGCCGTATCCGTTCTCATGGATTTAGACCTCCTTCCCACATTTATAAATAATATAAACGAATATCGGCAAACTGCAAGCTCCAAGTTTGGATCGCTAAAGGGATCTTGCTAAAGGGGCGCAATTGGTCTAGTCTCGAGAAAAACCCTCACCCCAACCGCTCACAGGAGAGAAACGCTATGAAGAGGAAGTCTGCCCTTTGGTTTGTCCTCTGTGCCCTTGTCCTCATGTCGAGCTTGGCCGGCGCAAAACCGACGGTCAAATCCGACGTCATCAAGGTCACGGAGCATCCGCTGCTGGTGACATTCCAATGGCGCGTGTCGATCTTCTCGGACAAAACCTGGGATGGGTGCGATCTCAGGATCTCCTTCCAGGACAACAAGGGCCAAGAGATCTTTTACGTGAAGGAAATCCTGAAACTGAAGAAAGGACAGAACGAGTTCTCGGGGACGGATATCTGCAGTCGGGACGTTTGGGAACGAGCAATCAAATATGTGACCACTCTTGACTGCCAGTTCTAGGCACGGGGGTACACCGTTCAAAGACCCTGCAAGGCATATTTCGCAATGAGGCGCGACAGGTAGGTTCTCTGAATCCCCATGGTCTTGGCTGCCTTGCTTCTGTTTCCATTGTGGTATCTGAGATTAAGAGAAATGAATTCTTTCTTAAACCTGTCCTCCGCCTCTTTGAGACTCAGCCCAAGCTCCAGTGCCGGTGTGCTCGATTTCTCTCCTCCGATGGGCAGGTCTTCGGCCAAGATCTCTTTCCCATTGCCCATGACCACCGCCCGCTCGATGGCATTTCGCAATTCCCTCACATTGCCGGGCCAGTCATACCGGAGCATTTTTTCCATCGCCGCTTTGGAGATCGGCAGCTCCAGAAATCCTCTTTCCTGCTTGAACATGTTCAGAAAGTACTCGACCAGCAGGCTAATGTCCTCCCGTCTCTCTCTGAGAGCAGGCATGTGGATCTGAACCACATTCAACCGGTAGTAGAGATCCTCCCGGAATCTTCCTTCACTGACCTCGCGGGCAATCTCTTTGTTCGTGGCGCATATGATCCGCACATCGACGCCGATGGGCGTATTCCCTCCCACGCGGGAGAACACCCCTTCCTGGAGCACCCCGAGGAGCTTGGCCTGCATGCCTTGAGGCATCTCCGCGATCCCGTCCAGAAAAAGCGTTCCTCCATCCGCCAGTTCGAATTTTCCGATCTTCCGCGCGAGTTCTCCCGTGAATGCGCCCTGCTCATATCCGAAAAGCTCGGCTTCCAGAAGGGTCTCAGGCAAAGCGGCGCAGTTGAGAATGATCAAAGGCTTGTCTTTTCTGGGGCCCACGTAGTGAATCAGCCTTGCGAGCAGCTCCTTGCCTGTTCCGCTCTCCCCCAGGATCATCGTGCTCGTTCTTGAATTCGACACCTTCAGCGCGTCTGAAATGGTCTTTTTCAGAAGGGGGCTCTCCCCTATGATCTGGTGTTTTTTCCATAGCTCTTCCTTGAGATCTCTGTTTTCCCGCTGGACCCGGTTGATCCTTCTTGCATTGCTGATCGCAAGGGAAGCAAGCTCGGCAAAAACCGTGAGGGTTTTCATGTCCTCTTTCTGAATCGGGCTTCCGTCTTCCTTATCGATGATCTCCACCACTCCTATGATCTCATCGCCCACCTTAATGGGTACACACGCGATGGAGCCTGTCTTAAAACCGATGGATTCACTGATTTGCTTGTACCAGCGCGGATCATGGCTCACATCCTGGATCAAGAGAGGTTCTCCGGTTTGAGCGACCAAGCCTGCGATCCCCTGCCCCAGATTCATTTCATACTTCCTAAGCTCCTCCTTCCTTTCGCCGGTAGCCACTTTGAAATAGAGCTTCTTGGTTTTCGGGTCCAGAAGCAACAAAGAGCTCGCTTTTGCCTGCATCATCTTTGTCGCGGTGTCGATGATGAGCTCAAGGAGGTTGTCCACGTCGAGTACGGATGAAACCCAATGAGAAATCTCTCGCAGCCGATCGATAGTCGAGTCGGAAATCTGTGTTCTGCCGTTCATCTCTGTCTCCTTGCGTCACTTAAAACGCATGTATTATAGCGATCAAAACTGAATATGTATACTTTTTTGTTGTGTCGCTGAGAAAAAAGTATACCAGCTTTTATCGAAGTATGCTAATTGACAAAAATCAAACCAAATCAATACCAACATATGAAGGTGATCCCCTCTCAGATGCCCTTCCAAAATCTTACTTTCTTTTTGCAAGGCCAGTTCTCTCAAAGTGTCACCAAGATATCTCCGGATATCTCCATAAATACCCTTTTTCAGGTACTTGGGTGTTCCAATTACGTGATACTTGCAATATTGATACGTTTTCGAGGACTTTCTTTATTCCATCCTTTTTTTATTATCTTTTCTCTTGTCCTGGAACCCGATCCGCAAGCATTTGGGCACAAAAAAGCACGGTTTTTTGCTATCAGTATGGTTTTGTATTCGCTTTAAGTTCCTGCCACCAGCGCTTCCAAGTGGCACTTAATAAGAGAATCTCCTGATTTTAAGCTGACGAAGACACCATCCCTGACACCTATTACAAAGCCGAAGACGGGTACGAGCTTGAAAGCAGGCTTCTAGCCGCCGTAAACGACATCCTGCGCCGAGCCGCGTCAGGCACGGCCGTGTCCGTGCTTGCCGCTTCAGGAGAGGGTCTTCTGCCTCGTGTGTCTCCTGCTCTTCACGGCGGGAACCGAGATAGCCGCCCCAATCCATCGACTCGTCTTTTGGGCAAAAAGAAGGGAGGCCTCTGAAAAGAAAGCCTCCCTGATTTTTTTTTGCGCCGGCTCGCCTGCCGCGATTCGAACGCGGGGCCTGCGCGAGTAAAGGGTACATTATATTATTATTTAATTATCTGGAGGAATGTGATGGAAGGTTCCCATGCCGCGAAAAAGTAGGATTGATTCCCCAGGGGCTCTGCACCATGTCATCGGGCGCGGAATCGCTCGACAAAAAATCTTCCTCAGCAATGAGGATCGAGATGATTTCCTTGACCGTCTGGGATCTTTATTGAGCTGGAGCAAGACAACTTGCTATGCCTGGGCACTAACCACCTAACCACTTTCACCTTTTGCTAAAGACAGGCACTGTGCCCTTGTCCTCCATCATGCGGCGGCTCCTGACAGGGTATGCGGTTGGGTATAACTTGAGACACCACCGCTGTGGCCACCTTTTCCAAAACCGCTATAAGTCTATCCTGTGCGAAGAAGACCCGTACCTGTTGGAACTAGTTCGTTACATCCATCTGAATCCCCTGCGTGCGGGCTTGGTAGAAGATTATGAAGAACTGTGTCGATATCCTTACGGGGGGCACAGTGTGATTCTAGGCCATAGACGAAGGGAGTGGCAGGATGCCGACTATGTTCTTGGCTTGTCTGCCGAAAGACGGACTACCGCCAGACGCAGATACCTTCAGTTTGTGCAGGAAGGAATTGATCAGGGTAGAAGACCTGATCTGATAGGGGGAGGGCTGTTGCGTAGCCAAGGGGGCTGGACAGGAGTTAAGAATTTGCGTGCGGCAGGGACCTACCAGAAAGGGGACGAGCGGATATTGGGAAATGGGGATTTTGTCTCCCGGGTGCTTGCCGGTGCCGAAGAGAAACTTATGAGGAAGTATCGGCTTGCTGCGGCTGGATACAACCTGGATCGACTGATACAGAGTGTAGCAGAACTCCTGGGGATATCTTTTGAGGAGGTCACAGGGTCGGGAAAGGCGCGTCAAAGAGTAGAGGCAAGAAGTCTGTTATGCTATTGGGCGAACACGGAGTTGGGCATAAGGCAAAGCCAGTTGGCCCAGCGTTTGGGCCTCAACCAGCCCGCGGTGAGTAATGCGGTGAGAAGAGGGGAGAGACTGGCACGTCAGCGAAACTGTGGACTGGAGTTCGGAATGTAATGAAATGATGTCCCTCCTCTCAAGTCCCCTACGACAAAGGTCAGCAGTCATACCGGAGGCGTGCCCGCCATAAAATCCACAATCACCCGGGCAAGTTCCTCCCCGCGGTCTTCCTGCAAGAAATGTCTACCGCCTTTTATGATGGTGTGGGGCTGCCCTTTGGCTCCCAGCACCAACTTCTGAAAGACCTTGTCCCCCCACCGGGTGATGGGGTCACCGTCGCTGAAGGCGGTGAGGAATGGTTTTTCAAACTTTTGCAGCACCCCCCAGGCTTTGCGATTGTGAGGGGCCGCAGGGTCGTCCGGGGTGATGGGCACGAGCAACGGGAACATGCGAGCCCCTTCCTTGCCGGACTCATCAGGAAACGGTGCATCGTACGCGGCGATGACTTCGGCCGGCAGGCTGGTCGTGCAGCCTCCGCTCACAATGACGCCCACCGCGAATTCCAGAGTCTCTGTGGAAAACTTCCTCCAGTTCAGGAACGCCTCGGTGACAGGGTGATCCCCCGTCGGCAGCCCCGTGTTGGCCACCACCACGCGGGCAAAACGATCAGGATCATTCGTCACCAGGCGCAGTCCGATCAGTCCGCCCCAGTCCTGGCCGAAAAAACTGATGCCCTTCAGGTCCATCCGGTCAAGCCAGCTCTGCATCCAGTCCACGTGGCGCTGGTCCGTGTAGTCCTTGTGGTCTGCCGGCTTATCGGAGCGGCCGAATCGGACCAGGTCCGGGGCCACGGCCCGGTAACCGGCCTGGACAAAGGCGGGGATCATCTTTCGATAAAGGTACGACCAGGAAGGCTCTCCGTGGATAAGCAGGACCGGCTCGGCCTCTCTTGAGCCCTCATCCACATAGTGGATTCTCAGACGGTCGCCTTCCCCGTCCGGGACATCCAGGTAGTGTGGTGCAAAAGGATAGCCGGGCAGATCCTTGAACCGTTCATCCGGCGTTCTCAAGCTCTTCATAATCTGCTCTCCTCATGTTCAAGCGATCTGTTTCCCTGGCCAAGTTGAAATAATCAAAATCGGACCCCACCTATGTTTGCTTGCGACGAATTTCGTTGATGGCTTTGTCGAGACCCTCCAGAAAGCGGGATCGATCACGTTTGTCGAACGGCGGAGGTCCGCCGGCAATCTCGCCTAGTTCGCGCAGTTCAGAAAGCAAATTTCGGGTCGCGAGGGCAGGGCCGATGTTGTCCTCTGTAAATGGCTTGCCCGTGGGTCCGAGCACATAAGCCCCTTCGCCAACGCAACGGGCTGCAAGCGGGACGTCCGACGTGATCACGATGTCATCCGCCTCCACGTGTTCGACAATCCAGTCATCAGCCGCATCCATCCCTTGGTCAACAACCTTTAGGGTGACCTGGGCCGCCTCCGAGATTCGCATCCAAGACCCGGATACCAATGTGACCCCAAGACTGTAGCGTTTTGCCACCCGATTGAGTTCCTGCTTCACGGGACACGCATCAGCGTCTACGAAAATATGTAACAACCTCGCTTCTCCTCAATCATCTGTCCCCCGCTCTCCCGTCCCCAAACCACTCATTCAGTAGCATATGCCTGCCTTCTCGCCTCGCATTGAGCACCTGGGCAGGCAAAACCTGACGCCCCCTCTTCTGGCAAGGCATCTGCACTACAAAGTACTTCACAATTTCAGATGACTCCTCTGCTTCACTCACGCGCCATCAGCTCCCGGCGCTTGGAGGTTTCTTCAGGAGGCGGTAAATTTCCTCGTAGATGGTTCTGCGTGGGCCTATCGCAACGATTTCAATGACCCGTTTTGATGTGACCCTGTAGTTGAATTATAGGTTTATTGTTTCTGATTTGCATGCCAAAAGCGCGGCGGTTTTGGGGAATTTGCACTTCATCCGGGTGGGGTTTTGTCCGGCCGCGCAGGGAACAGCCGCGCCCCCCTATCCACACTTCGGAAGGGGCTTGCCCTTTCGGAAACCTCGCAAATGGCTTAATTTCGTGCGATCGGAAAATATCTCTTGATATGTCGAAATATAGTGGTTATAGTAGAATCACTATTAAAGGCTCGCCTTTATAGGGCGGGCCGGTTTCGTTCTGAGGGAACATCCATTTGTCATCAGTGGAAACCTGAAGTTTGAAACAATGGGAATATACACGAAAGGAGGTTATCCCTATGGCAAATGGAACAGTGAAGTGGTTTAATGACAGCAAAGGTTTCGGCTTTATCACGCAGGAAGGCGGCGCTGACGTATTCGTTCATCATTCA
>Ga0316603_10000969_pt1 | contig 14869 bp, 14 predicted proteins | sample OWC_soil_day10_n_FD_207649 | JGI IMG/M metagenome (GOLD analysis project Ga0316603, IMG submission 207649) | Wetland soil microbial communities from Old Woman Creek delta, Ohio, United States - OWC_soil_day10_noCT | ecosystem: Environmental > Terrestrial > Soil > Wetlands | place: USA: Ohio... | reverse complement strand
GAGAGCTACTTCGGGGTCGGCTCCTACGAGCGAGTCCAGGCGACCTCGCTGCGCTGGGCCGAGCTCGCGGCGCACCCCGACGACGCCGACATGATCGGAGGTGCTCCCCACGGCTACGTCCGCGCGACCACGACGCTCGTGTTCGGTCGCGTCGCGATCCCGATCGTGGTCGCGCTCGTCCCCGAGCCGAGCGCGCGCGAGCTGAGGTTCCGGATCGCGAGCCGCGCGGAGCTCGCGTTCGACAACCGCGTGGCGCAGTGGGTCAGCGACAAGCTCGGCGGCGACAAGCTGGCGACGCGGCTCGCGCGCCGCCAGATCGAGGGCTCGCTACTCACCGCGCTCGCGCCCCCGCCCCCGTTCGAGCTCCCCGGCGGCGGCAAGCTGACGTTCGGGTACTGCGACGGGCCTCCGGAGATCGTCGATGGCGTCTCCGGCGCGTTGCCGTTCGCGGTCTCGATCGGGACCGTGGATCGCGATCCTCGGATCCTGCCACCACGGCTAGGGCCCGCCCCCCACGCCTCGCTCGCCCCCGGCGGCGTGCTCGCGATCGATCTCGATCTCGACGCCGCCAATGCGTTGCTGTTCGAGCTCTGGCGCACCGGCCTGCTCGATCGCAGGCTCGCCGAGGCAGGCCTCGATCGGCGGTTCAACACCGATCCGATCGTGACCGAGTACCTGTCGCTGAGGATCTCGCCACCGGTGCTCGCGCTGCCGCCCGTGCTCGGCACCTCCGGTCACGATCGCCTGCAGCTGTTCGCCGACGCCCGGATCTCGATCCTCGACGGTGACACCCGGACCACGGGCCGGATCTGGGGCGGACTCGACTTCCAGTTCTCGACCCCGGTGGCGGCCGCGAACACGGGGAAGCTCCAGCCGGTCGGTGTCGACCTCGGCGCCCTCGAGCTGTCCTGCGAGCGGTCCCCGACGCTGCTCGTCCCCTGCTATGCGGATCTCGTGGCCGCGCTCCGCGATCGCGGCGGCGAATTCCACGGCGCGCTGACGACCACGTTCGGCGAGCTCCTCGGAGACATCTTCGTCGATCGCCGCGTCGGCGCCTCAGGACTCTCCGCGGATCTCGTGATCCGCGCAGCATCGCCGAGCGTGAAGGTCGCGAACGGCAACGGCTCGCTGCACCTCGAGCTCGATGCCGCGCTGACATCGCCCCACTAGCCGCCCCACTAGCCGCCCCACCAGGTTCGCCGGCCCCAGCCAGCCCCGCACTGGAACTGGCCACGGCGCCAGGGCGGCCTACAATGGGATCGTGGACCGCGACGAATTCCGCGAGGCGTTGCTCGGCATCATGGAGCGCAAGGTCCACTGGGCCTGGCCCCACTTCACGTCCGGACGGGTCTCCCGTGCGCGACTCCATCTCCACTTCGAGCAGGAGTACGCGACCTACGTCCGCGACTTCCCCGTCATGGTCGGGTGGGCCTATGTCCAGTGCCCGATCGCCCTGGTCCGTCGCGACCTCGCCGAGAACCTCTACGAGGAGGAGACCGGCGGCGTGGTCGCCGGGCGGCCGCATCCCGAGCTGTTCCTCGAGTACCCGCGCGGGCTCGGCATGGACCTCGCGCGGTTCGAGGCGGTCGAGCTGTTACCCGCGGCGCGCCGCTACCGCGAAGTGCTCGACGACCACACCCAGCGTCGCGGCTGGTCGCAGGCCTGCGCGGTCACCACGATCTTCGTCGAGGGCACCGATCACGAGCGCGGCGAGCTCGACGCCTCGGCCCCGCGCCGGCCCGCTCCCCCGCTCGAGGCGCATCCGCTCGTCGTCCACTATGACCTGCCGCTCGAGTCGCTCGCGCTCACGAAGGCGCACCGTCGGGTCGAAGGCAGTCACCGCGCGGCGGCGTGGCGGATCGTGCTCGATCACATCCCAGCAGCCGACCGCCCCGGCGTCGTCGACGCGATGACCACGACGCTGACCGCCTGGCTCGCCTACCGCGACGAGGTCGCGGCCGCCTGCGGCCTGGGGTCACGAGCCTGACCCCTAGTTGCTGAAGCCCCCGAGCTGCGCGCCCTGCGACGCGCGGACCGCGGACTGCGAGAACACCGCGAACGCACGCCGGATCTCGCTCGCGCTGTTGCCCGGCGTCAGGACCCAGCGATCCGGGATGCCCATGGCTCGAAACACGGCCTTGAAGTCGGTCGTGCCGTCGCTGATGCCCATCGCAGCGACGATGTGGTTCTCGTGCGCGAGCATGTCGTCGACGATCGCCTTGATGTCGGCGGGCTTGCAGCGGGTCGAGCCGTAGTCGCCGCCATCGGTGATGATCAGCGTGACCGTGCGGACCGCGATGCCGGCCTGCGCGAGCTCCTGCGACTTCGCGATGACCGTGCCGAGCACGACGGCCGCCTGATCGTAGAGCGGCGTGCCGAGGCTGGGCGCGTAGTTCGCGGCGGTCATCCTCACGGCGTGCTCGAGCGCGGTGTACGGCGTCAGCACGAAGCCGTTGAGGTAGCGCGTGTGGGCGAGCACCTCGCCGGCTTGCCTGGAGCCGCCGAGTGCCTCGAGCACGAAGTTGTGGCCATCGCGCACCGCATCGGTGTTGCCAGCGCCCGCGATCGACTGCGAGTCGTCGGGCATCATCGTGACGAGCACCACCTCGCTCGAGCCGACATCATCGATCGTGCAGCCGAGGCCCGCCTGGATCTGCGCGCCCACATCGACCAGATCGAGGGTGGCCAGCGACTTCGCCGACAGCGTCCCGGTGCCGTGCGCGTCCTCGAGCAGCTTCTTGACCTTCTTGTCGTCGTCCTGATGATTGCTCATGTGATTCTCCTCAGAGCCGGAGGCCCGGCCAGCTGGTGATGGGGTCGGTGGAGCGGACGAGGTGCATCCCGGCGTCCGCGAACTTGGCGAGCGCGGCCTCGGCCTGAGCCGTGAAGTCGGCCAGAAAGCCGCCCTTGCCGTCGGGCACGGTGACCGCCGACATGCAGTCGGTCACGAGGTAGACCTTGTTCGCGAGCGAGCTGTCCTGCGCGGCGATCTCGCCGAGCAGGTCGTCGATCGTGCTCTTGACGCAGTGGCTCGCTGCCTGACCCGCGATGACCACCGCATCGGCGGCGAGCAGCGTCTGGACGAACTGGGTGTTGCGCTGCCCGAGCGCCGCACCATCGAACCGCGACAGCACCTCGGGGCGCAGCACCGAGTAGTTCTCGGTCAGCGGGTTGCCACCCTTGACCTCGACGCTGGACTGCGAGGTCCGTGCGAACGAGTGGAACAAGCGCGCCTCGTGGATGAGGCCGGCGAGCGCGTGGCCATCGGAGCCGAGCAGGCAGTGCGGCGGCCACAGGTAGAGCTGGTACTTGCCCGAGCGCTCGAGCTCCTTCGTGTAGTGCAGCACCTGCTTGCACAGCCAGGCGTAGTTGCCGTTGCACAACCACTTCGCGATCGCCGGGTTGGGGCGAACCTCCCCGGCTGCGATCTCGGCCGAGCTGATCGTCCGGTGCGCGGACAGCTGGTTGTCGTCCTGATCGAGCCAGAAGCTCGGGAAGAAGATCTGATATGCGAGGTGCGTGTCCATCGTCGTCGTGATGTCGGTCAGCACACCGAGGTTTCGGTAGATGAGCTCGGCGATCCGCCGCGAGTCATCGACCGCGCCGGTGCCGCTGCGGCCGGCGACGTACAGCGTGCCCTCCGGGAAGCAGAAGTCCTTCTGGACGTCGATCAGCAGCAAATGGACGCGGGTCTCGTCGGCCGCGCTCGGCCGGATCGCGTGCTGCCTGCGCCAATCGGCAGCGGCGGTGGCGAGCGTGGCAGCCGCGGGGCGGTAGGCGTAGTCCGCGGCGCGCTTGCCATCGAACACCGGGGGGAGAGGGAGAGGCGTGGCTTGTGATCGGGACATGGTCAGGGCTCCTTTCAGGTGAGCTGCATGCGGATCGCGTCATCAGGACGGATCGCGTCGATGCAGCCGGGTGACAGTGCGAGCCGATCGCCGCTGGTGACGAGCGGAGCGGTCTCGGCGAAGGTCTTCGTCTGGACGATCGCGTCCTGGACGACCTCGACGCGAACGATGCCGTCGTCGGTCGGCACGAACAGATGTGGCCCCGCGGCGCATGCGCCGGTGATGCCGGCGAGCCAGGACGTGTCGGCGAGCGTGTCGGTCGCGATCACTCGCCCATCGGCGCCGATGACCACGCCGGTCGTGACGAGCCGCCCCGCCAGGCTGGTGGTGAGCCACAGCCAGGCGCCGCCGCCGGCAGCGATCGTCGCGTGTGCGCCGACGAGCTCGCCGCGGATCTTCGGCAGCGCGACGCTATCGTCGAGCATCCCGCGATCGGGACGAAACACGAACCCCACCGCGTAGCCCGCGGCGCGATAGAAGCCGACCCCGAACTCGCCGTTCGCCCACGCCCGCGTCGTGGGACCGGCGAGCACGCTGCCGATCCGCTCGGTGAGGCCGCGGCCGACTCGCCGCCACAGCGCACCCGCATCGAGCCAGACCGGCGTCGCGCGGCCGACCTCGTACGTCAGCGCCAGCGCGAGCTCGCTCGCCGCGATCGGATGCCAGCGCAGCCGGCCATGAACGACCGCCGGTGGGAGGGGCGCCTGGGCGAGGCACCGCGGGCAACGCACCCGCGCGTGCTCCTCCCCGCACGCCGAGCAGCGGCGCAGCCGCAGCCCTTCGAGCAGCCCGCGCGGGAACGCGCCACGGCGATCGGTGTCGAAGATCGCGCGAAACGCGGTGGCGAGCTCATCGGGGAGGATCGCGAGCGGACGGGCCGCGCGCGGATAGACGATCTCGGACGCGTACACGCTGATCCGGCGCAGCGCGCGCGATCCCGGGGCACAGCGCAGCGCCGGGCTTCCCGGCTGGTAGACGCCACCCCAGGGCCCGACCCCGAGCAACGAGCGGAACGCCATGACCGCGAACGCGAACCAGTCGCTCGCCTCGTCGTGCGGGCGCACCGGCACGCCGGGCTCGTCGCACAGCCGCGGATCGACGAACCGCTCGCTGAACATCGGGCACGCGAAGCCGCCGTACTGGTAGCTATCGACGTCGATCAGGTGGACGCGTCGGCCGTCCACGAGCACGTTGAGATCGTTGCAGTCGCCGATGATGACCCCGGCGCGGTGCAGCCCGGAGATCGCGTCGTGAAGCGCCAGCAACGCGGCCACGAGGTCGGCGCCCTCGCTCGCATGGTCGCGCCGCCACCGCGGCTCACCGTAGGCGTGCAGCGCACAGCCCGTGACCTTGGGCATCAGGTAACCGACGACGTCGCTCGATCGCTTGCCCGCGAGCGCGACACCGCACGGGGTGACCACCGACGACGGCAGCCCTCCGGGGAGCGCACGCAGCTTGCCCGGTCGCTCGGCGATCCGGAGCGTGGCCGCGGCCTGCGCCTCGGGCAGGCCTTCGAAGTCGGGATGGTCGGCGGGCTTCCACCATTTGAGGACCCGGCCATCACCGAGGTCGTAGACCTCCGCCTCGCCGCCCTGGCCGAGCAGCGCGGCCGGCGCGAGCGCCACCCGCGTGCCGTCGATCCAGACCGCTCGCGTCATGGCCCGCGTCATGGCTGCCACCGCAGGATCGCGACCGCGCCATCGTCCTGGAGCGCCGCGGGCTGGCGGTCGATCCGACGCTCGGCCCAGTCGACCCGCTCGGAGCTGCGCGCGAGCACCGCGAGCTCGCGCCGCAACGCATCCGGATGGGCGAGGAATCTCGGCGAGGCGAAGCGATCCAGCCCGAGCTCGGTGGCGCCATCCGTCGCGACGATCACGCCACCGCACGTGGCATCCGCCACCTCGAGGTGCGCCGGCTGCGGCGAGCCCAGCAGATCGTAGCCAGCGTAGGGCGGCTGGTTGTCGGCAAACGGGCCAAGCGCACAGGTCCGGTCGCCGAGCGCATACCCGCCATCACCGAGCGCCCACACCGCGACCTCGTCGGCTTCGTGACGCCATGCCGCGGCAACGATCGTGAACAGAAAGTGGTCGTGGACGAGCTGCGCGCGGTCGCCGGGCATCGCCTCGAGCAACCGCGCGAGCGACGCCACCAGCCGCTCGCGCACCCCGGGCCACAGCTGCGACGGCCGGAGCTGCGCGACCAGCGCCTCGCGCAGCGCGGCGATCACGAGCTGCACGCCGAGCCGCGCGCCGACCTCCGAGCTCGCACCCGCACCGCAGCCATCGCACACGACGATGGCCCCGGCGCCCTCGCCCACCCACATCGCCGCGGCGTCCTGGCCGTTACGCGCGATCCGCAGGTGCCTCGCGCCGGTCACGGCCGCAGCGGCTGTCGCGATCGTGTTCATCTTACACCTTTATAGTGTCCGTTCCACACGATGTCAAGCGGGCGCGATCAACCGGCTGCCAGGTCCGTCCGTTCGCGAGGCTGCCGTCAGCGTGCGCTGGGCACCCGGTGAGCGCCGGTGGGTGCACGGAGATCAGCTCGCGCCACGCCGGGCACGTTGCTGGCCCACAAGAATTCTCCAGTCCTCGGGATCGTGGAATGCAGGGTTGTCGAGCGCCACCACTCGACACCTGCGGAGGGACATGATGGGGAGGGAAGGGGAGCAGGCGACCCGATTCGGTGAAACTGGCGCCTGTCGCGTGTTCCTCCGGGAGCACGAGCACGAGATCGTGGCGTGCTGGGAGCGCCTGGTGCGTACGTGGCCGGGTGCACGGCAGCTCGATCGACAGCGGCTTCCGGAGCGTGGTCCCGAGCTGCTCGCGGCGATCGGCGAGGTGGCAGACGGGCTCCCCGGCGAGATCGCGGAGGCCTCGGCTGGCGAAGTCACCCACGCGCACGCGATCGAGCGGCTCGGCGAAGACTACGATCTCACCGAGATCGTGATCGAGCTCGGGATGTTGCGGAGCTGCATCACCCAGTGCTTCGAGGCCGAGGGGCCTCCGGTGCCCGTCCCAGAGGCACGCGCGCTCGAGCAAGTCGTGGACCGGATCGTCGCGGACGCGATCGAACACCGCGCGAGGGCCCGCGAGCGCACGATGGACGCGCTCGATCGAATCGCGAACGCAGCGCTCGAGAGCCGGGATCTGGAGGATCTGCTCGAGCGCTTGCTGGTGGTCCTCGTCCGCGCCGCGACCACGATCCACAACGCGACCATCCTCGTGCGCGAAGGCGATCGGTTGTACGTGCGAGCCTCCGTGGGGCTCGAAGAGGAGGTCGCCCAGCAGGTGTCGGTGGGCATGGATGAGGGCTTCGTCGGGGTGATCGCGACGTCGCGTCAACCGCTCGAGCTCCCGAATGCCGCGACCGATCCGCTGATCGAACGCCCTGCCATTCGCAACGCGGGAGTGCGCGGGCTCTATGGCATCCCGCTCCTGGCGGATGACAAGGTCGTCGCGGTCATTCACGTGGGATCGCTCACCGCGAGCGAGCTCGCGATCGATGACAAGCGGCTGTTCCGCGCCGTCGCGAGCCGTGCAGCGGCGATGATCTGCGAGCACCTGCTGCGAGAGACCTCGGAACGCGCGTCCAGGCAGCTGCGCGACCGCGAGCAGGAGCTCCGCGCGCTCGCCGACAACATCCCGCAGCTCGCGTGGATGGCCGACCGCGAGGGCAAGATCTACTGGTACAACCAGCGCTGGCTCGACTACACGGGCACCACGCTCGAAGAGATGCGCGCGCGGGGGGCCGCCGCCTTCATCCATCGCGACCACCGCGCTCACGTCTGCGCGACGTTCGAGGAGTCGATCGCGAGTGGCAAGCCCTGGGAGGAGACGGTGCCGCTGCGTGCCAGCAACCGGCGGGATCGCTGGTTTCTGTCGCGCGCCATCCCGATCCGGGACGAGCACGGCGCGGTCGTCCGGTGGTTCGGCACCAACACGGACATCACCGAACAGCGCTTCCTGGACGAGGCCACGAAGCTGCTCAACTCGTCGCTCGACTACTACGAGACCCTGCACGAGATCGCCTCTCTCGCGGTGCCCGACCTCGCGGACTGGTGCGTGGTCGATCTCGCCGACGACCACGGCGCCATCCAGCGCCTCGTGATCGCCCACCAGGATCCGGCCAAGATCGAATACGGGCGAGAATGGGATCGCAAGTTCCCGACCGACTGGAGCGCGGTGGAAGGCGTGCCGCAGGTGATCCGCACCGGCGATCCCCTGCTCATGGCGGAGGTCACCGACGACGTGCTCGCGGGGATGTCACGCGATGACGCGCACCTGGAAGCGCTGCGCGCACTCGGTTTCAGATCGGCCATCATCGCGCCCCTGATCGCGCGCGGTCGCACGCTCGGCGCGATCACGCTCCTCACCGCCGAATCGGACCGCCGCTATGCCCCCGAGGATCTCGCGCTGGTCAGCGAGCTCGGGCACCGCGCCGGGATGGCGGTCGACAACGCGCGGCTCTACAAGGAATCGCAGCAATCGCTCTGCGAGCGGGAGGGGGCGTTGCGACTACGCGAGGAGGTGCTGGCCGTGGTCTCGCACGATCTTCGTAATCCGCTGAGCGTGATCGGGATGAGCGCAGGTGCCCTCAGGGAGGAATATCCAGCCTTGCGGACCTCGAAGCGCCTCGAGCTGATCGAGCGGTCCGCCGATCGGATGGAGCACATGATCGCTGATCTGCTCGAGATGGCCACGATCCAGGCCGAGGGTCTGAAGCTGAACCACACCCAGGAGGAAGCCGAGCGCATCATCGCGGGGGTGGTGGACGTCAACCAACCCAGCGCCGCTGCGAGCGGCGTCGAGCTCGTCTCGCAGTACGAGCTAGCAGGCGTCCGGTTGCTCTGCGATCGCGACCGGATCGAGCGGGTGTTCGGCAACCTGATCGGGAACGCGATCAAGTACTGCCACCGTGGTGACGTCATCTTGGTGCACGGGGGGGTGGTCGATGGCCACGTCCAGTTCAGCGTCGCGGATAGCGGTCCGGGAATCCCGCCCGACGACATGAAGCATCTGTTCGAGCCCTACTGGACCGCGAGGCGCCCCGGTGCGAAGCCCGGGACCGGCCTCGGCCTGTACATCTGCAAGGGCATCATCGAGGCGCATGGAGGCCAGCTCTGGGTCGCGAGCGTCGTGGGCCAGGGCACCGAGTTCTTCTTCACGCTTCCGCTCGCACCGGAGGCGCACGCTGGCCCGAGCGAGCCGGAGGCCCGCCTGCACACCTAGTCCGCTGGATCGGCTACGGCGCGAGCCGATCGCGCACCCACGCCTCGCCGACGCGGCGGTAACGCACCCGATCGTGGAGCCGCGACGGCTGGCCCTGCCAGAGCTCGATCATGTCGGGGACGACGCGATAGCCGCCCCAGAACACCGGCCGTGCCGGCGCGACCTCGCCGATCCGCGCGCTTGTCGTCGCGACGAGAGCCTCGAGCGCGTCGCGCGACTCGATCGGCCGCGACTGCGGTGAGGCGATCGCGCCGACCTGGCTGCCGCGCGGGCGCGACGCGAAGTAGGCATCGCTTTCCTCGGGCTCGAGGATCTCGACCTGGCCCTCGATCCGGATCTGGCGATGCATCGGCTCCCAGAACACCACGAGTGCCGCGAACGGATGCGCGTACAGGTCGTCGGCCTTGCGGCTCTCGTAGTTCGTGAAGAACACGAACCCGCGGTCGTCGAGCTCCTTGAGGAGCACGATCCGCGCCGCCGGCCGGCCACGCCCATCGACCGTCGCGAGCGTCATCGCGTTGGCGGCGGGCAGCCCGGCATCGACCGCGACCTGGAACCACCGGCGAAACTCGACCAGCGGATCCGGATCGCAGTCCGCAGGATCGAGCGGCCGTCCTTCGTACTGCTCGCCCAGGCGCCACAGCAGCTTGTTCGGCATGTGTCTGTCTATCACGCCCGGGAGCGAGTGCCGCCCCTCAGGCAGCGGGGGCGCGTATCACATCTTGTGTTCGGTCTCGCCGCCCTCTTTGTGCTCGCCAGCCTCGTTGTGCTCGCCGCCGGTGCTCTCCAGCAGGCCATGGAAGGAGTTGTGGACGTGCTCGAAGGCGGGCTCGAACGCGGTGGCGTCCTTCGCCTTGCACGAGGCATCGAGCGCGGTCACCGCGTCGAGCAGCTCCTTCGTGCCCGTGGTCCACTTCGACGCATCGGCGGTCGCCGGGGGCGTCGCCTTGGTGAGCTCGTCGGCCTTGGTCTGGAACTCGGCCATCGCGCCGCAGGTGTCCGCCATCCGCTTGTCACCCTTGTCGGCGTGCCAGCGCGGCGCGAGGATGTCGTGGAACTTCGTCAGCTCCGGAGCCATCTCTTGCTTCTCCATCTTGGCCTCGACGGGCTTGGTGGGCGCGGGCTTGTTGCCACCGCACGCGGCGGCGAGGACGACGATCAGGGAGGAGATCAGGGTGGTCTTCATGGTGCGGCTGTCGCACGGGCTTCGGGCGCTGTCAATTGTGGCCGGCCCTCACGGGCCAATTCTTGCTGTCCGCCACGGGAGCGCCTCGAAACGTGGCAATTTGCCGCCATGCAGCTGTTCCTGATTCGACACGCGATCGCCGAGGAGGCCATCTCGGGACAGGAGGATGCGCGTCGCGAGCTCACCGAGGACGGCGAGAAGAAGCTCAAGCAGGCCGTGCGCGGCATGCGCGAGCTGGGGATCTCGTTTCACCGCGTGCTGACGAGTCCATGGCAGCGCGCCGCTCGGACCGCGGAGCTGTTGCACTCGATCTGCGCCACGCCGCCGATCATGACCGACCTGCTCTGCCAGCCACCACGTGCCGAGCTGCTGTCGCAGATCACCGAGCTCGCCGAGGACACCGCGATCGTCGGGCACCAGCCGTGGCTTGGCGAGCTCGCCTCCTGGCTCGCGTTCGGCGACACCCGCCACGGCGAGGCGCTCGTGATCCAGAAGTCGGGCGTCGTGTGGCTCGAGGGCAAGGTCGTGCCGCACGGCATGACGGTGCGCGCGCTGCTGCCGCCGAAGGTCCTGCGCGCGCTAGCGTAGGGCCCGCATGCCCCTGGCACGACGCAGATCGTTGACGACGCGCGCGACGGCATCGTCGTGGAGCAGCAGCTTCGAGAGCGCGCCGGTGGTGATGCCGAGCCGGCCGGCGGTGGTCGCGATCTCGAGCTCCCCGGCGACGAGCAGATCGAGCAGCTCCGCGATCGCCGCCCAGTATGCGCCGGTCAGCTTGGTCTTCGCGCCGAGCGGTGCGGTGCCGGCCGCCACGAACGCGGCCAGTCGCGGAGACGGCGCGAACCCGTCGAGTCGCACCGGCTCGCGCAGATCGAGCGCGATCGTCGCGCGCAGCCGCCGCACCGCGTGGAGCTTGTTCTCCGACTGCGACCGGCTGTCCTCGCCGATCGCCATCGCGCCGGTCAGCTTGTGCCGCAGCCGGACCGCGCTCTCGGTCTTGTTGCGGTGCTGACCGCCCGGCCCGGAAGCGCGGTAACGGTCGACCTCGCACTGTCCGATCAGGGCTTCATCGCTCGCGAGCAGGTGATCGACGCGGGGCACGCGGCCCGATGGTATCGCTCGGGCGAGATCAGACGCTCGTTCATGTGAGCCCGAGCACGGGTTGCGCAGCTGCCCTGCACCTGGTGCAGCGAGCGATCGACCATGTAGTTGTGCGGACTTGCACGGGCATCGTGCTTGCTTCCAGCGCTCCCATGCTCACCGAAGGCGTCGATTACCTGTTCTTCCGCAAGGCCTACCATTCCGGCGGCGCGGTCACCGGACTCAAGAGCGCCGAGGTGGCCGTGATCGCGACGCGCCGCTACCTGTTCCTGCTGCCCGTGACCGAGACCTCGTTCTGGGGGATCGGCATCACCGCGACCCGGCACTGGGTCCAGCAAGGCGACGCCAAGCTCGACATCGCCGAGGCCATGGCCCGCTACCTCGCGACGCCCGGGCTCACGGTCGAGGCGGTCGAAGCCGAGCTGCTGTCGTATCTGCCCAGGGGCGAGTATGTGGTGGCACTCGATGCGCTCGCGAGCCTCACGGTGTGGTCGCGGTTCATGCGGCAGGTCCGGTTCAAGCAGAAGTCGCGGCGGGCGACCCAGGTCCTCGCGCTGCGCGGCAAGGCCAACCACACCCGGTTCGAGCAGTTCTACGCCGAGACGATCGCGCAGCTCTAGCCGGTTGCTGAGAAACGCGAAGCGTTTCGAGGTCGAGCTAAGTCAGAGCTTGCCCGGAGATTCGGGCCGCCGTCGTGGTCCTTGACATCATCGTTGTCGTCGGCGTGATCGTGGAGGTGATCGGCGACGGCGACGGCGACGTGTCACGTTGACTTCGACGGCGACGTGGAGAGCGCAGGCGTGATGACGCTACCCGTCGCTGACGCCGTCAAGGTGACACGTTGCCGTCGCCGTCGCCGATCACGCCCACGACGGCGCCCACGACGGCGCCCACGACAACGGCCCGAATTTCCGGGGAAGCTCTAAGTCAGCCGCGGCCCGTTGGCTCGTTGCGGATCCGCGGCAGCAGCATCACGAAGTTGCACGGCTTGAGCCGGTGATCGAGCTGCGGGATCAAGATCTTCTCGATGCCCAGCCGCACGCCGCCCATCGAGCCCGGCAGCAGGAACACGTAGGTCTGGCCGCACAGCGCGGCCTCTGCGCGGCTCTGGATCGTGGACGTCCCGATCTCCTCGTACGACAGCCAGCGAAACAGCTCGCCGAACCCGACGATCGACTTGGTGACCAGCGGCGCGAGCGCCTCCGGCGTGACATCGCGCGGCGTGACCCCGGTGCCGCCGGTCGCGATCACCACGTCGACCCCGGGATCTGCGATCCACTGCGCGAGCTGGGCGCGGATGATCAACTCGGAGTCGACCACGATCGTGCGCGCGACGATGTGATGGCCGACCTCGGCGAGCCGGTCCGCGATCAGCTTGCCCGAGGTATCGGTCTCCACGGTCCGCGTATCGGAGACCGTGAGGACGGCGACGTTGACCGGGATAAACTCGCGCTCCATGTTGGCCACCATACTTGATTTCCTTGGTTTTATGGACAATTGATGCGGCGCGTTAGAACTTGTCATCAAGCCGAACGTGCGCCGTGACGCAGTGCGTCTTAAACTGCGTCCATGCCCAAGGACACCACGATGGCAACCCACAACACCGACTCCAAGACCGACTCCAGGACCGACCGCCACGGACTGATGCCCAACGTCGTTCACCTGGCCCTCGACGTCGCCGACCGTGGTCAATCGACCGCGATCTCCGTGCTCAACGATGCGCGGGTCGAGCTGCGCGCCGCGATGGAGAACGGCATCGAGCTCGCCGAGAAGCTCGCGACCGGCGCGTTCCGGTTCGCGCGCAAGCTCACCCAGCGGATCGACGAGGCCAGCGGCGAGGCCCTGACCGGCGCCGAGCGCGCGCTCAGCAACGCTGTCAAGACCGCCCGCGAGACCACGCTCGCCGCGCAGCACCTCGCGGCGACGGCGACCAGCCAGGTCACCGGTCGCCAGGCACAGGCCTGAGCGCGTCAGCGCACCCGATGGACTTCGAAGTCACTGCACGACTCGTGATCCAGGGTGCCGCGTAACCGGCGCGCGCTCCGGACCGTCTCGACCGTCAGCCCGACCATGAAGTAGCCGTCGGGCTGCTCGATCCATCGCCGCGCTTCGAACTCGCCTTCGAACGAGGAACCGCCCGTGTTGCGCAGCGTCCCCTCGAGCTCGTACGCACCGCTCGGTTGATCGGGGTTCTCCGCGATCGGGCCGAACTCGTACCGGATGGTCGCGTGCCCCGTCGGCTCCGCGTCGATCGTCAGGCGCGCCGCGCTGACGCCCTGGTTGCAGCGATACCGACCCATCCACACGCTGTGGAGCGGGAACCCGACGCGCGGAGCCGCCGGAGCCGGCACGCTCGGAGAGGGTGGTGGTGCGCCGGTCCAGCAACCCGCGATGAGCGCGATGATCGCGATGAGCGCGACGGTCGCGATGCGGTCCGGCATCACACCACGAGGTTGACGAGCCGTCCCTTGACGTAGATCTCGCGCTTGATCGGCTTGCCGGCGAGGAACGGCTGCACCTTGTCGTCGGTTTTGGCGGCGGTGAGGATCGTCTGCTCGCTGGCGTCGAGCGCGACCTCGATCTGGCTGCGCAGCTTGCCGCTGACCTGGACCGCGATCACCATCACGTCACGCGCGAGCTTGGCCTCGTCGTGGACCGGCCACGGCTCGTACGTCAGCGTGGAGGTGTGACCGAGGCGCTGCCACAGCTCCTCGGCGATGTGCGGCGCGAACGGCGCGAGGATCTTGAGGAACGCCTCGAACCACGGACGCGGCACCGCCGGAGCTTTGGTCGCCTCGTTGACGAACACCATCATGTCCGCGATCGCCGTGTTGAACCGCAGATCGGCGACGGCCTGCGTCACCTTCTTGATCGCCGCGTGGAGCGCGCGCTCGAGCTCGCGGTTGTCGTGACCCGCGTCGCCGACCTTGTCGGTGAGCTTGTCGGTCTCGGGGTCGGAATCGACCATCAACCGCCACGCGCGATCGAGGAACCGGCGAGTGCCGGCCACGCCGGAGGTCTCCCACTCGACGCCTTCCTCGAGCGGGCCCATGAACAGCTCGTAGAGCCGCATCGCATCGGCGCCGAACTCCGCGCCCATGTCGTCGGGGTTGACGACGTTGTAGCGGCTCTTCGACATCTTATCGAGCTTGGCCACGACGGGCGTCGCGGTCCCCTTCAAGAACCACTCGCCGTCGCGCCGCTCGACCTCGTCGTCCTGGTGGTACTTGCCCTGGGCGTCCTTGAACGAGACCTTGTGGATCATGCCCTGGTGAAACAGCCGCTGGAACGGCTCCTTCGTCGAGACGTGACCGGCGTCGTACAGCACCTTGTGCCAGAACCGGGCATAGAGCAGGTGCAGCGTCGCGTGCTCGGACCCGCCGACGTAGAGGTCGACGGGCATCCAGTACTTCTCCTCCTCGGGATCCCACGCGACGTCGTCGCGGCCCGGCGAGAGGAAGCGCAGGTAGTACCAGCACGACCCCGCCCACTGCGGCATCGTG
>Ga0316603_10000967_pt1 | contig 14880 bp, 17 predicted proteins | sample OWC_soil_day10_n_FD_207649 | JGI IMG/M metagenome (GOLD analysis project Ga0316603, IMG submission 207649) | Wetland soil microbial communities from Old Woman Creek delta, Ohio, United States - OWC_soil_day10_noCT | ecosystem: Environmental > Terrestrial > Soil > Wetlands | place: USA: Ohio... | reverse complement strand
GCGCCGCACGCCCGAGCGCGGCACCGGCGACCAGAATGCCCGCGCGCGGTGATGCGCCGCGTGTCGAAGCCAGCCGCGACGGCGATCCCCGTGGTGATGCGCCGCGCGTCGAAGCCGGTCGCGGCGGCGATCGCCGTGGTGATGCGCCTGCGACCGCAGCTCAGGGCGCTCGCCCGCCCGCCCGCGCCGACAAGCCCGCGTTTGCCGTCGGCACCGCGCCTGGTGCCGAGAAGGCGCCGGTGATGGCCGTACCCACGCCACCCCCGATCAAGCAAGCCGGGTCCGAGCGGTACGAGCGGGCCGACAAGCCGACCAAGCCGGATCGCCCCGTCGACAAGAGCGGCCCGGTCTCGATGCAGCCCTCGGGACCGGTACCGAAAGTAGAGGCTGTGGCGGCTGGTTCGGGTCCGAAGCCAGGAGCACAGGTCCGCGCGATTCCGTCGTCAGCGGCGGAGATCAATCCTGCGTGGGACGTCGTGCTTCACGAGATCGAGCGCGCGAGCATCACGACGCACGGTGCGTACGAGCCCGCGCGCGTGCTCGCGTGGACGAAGGACAAGCTCGAGCTCGGGTTTCCGCCGCAGTTCGAGATGATCGCGGAAGTCGCCGAAGAGAAGGACAAGCTCGACGTCCTTCGCAAGGTGCTTCACGACACGTTCGGTCACACGCGCGACCTGAAGATCTCCGTGAGGACCCTGTCCGAGGCCGAGCTCGAGAGCATTCCTGCGCGTAGCGTCTTGGAGAGCAAGCGCGAGAAATCGACCGCCGAGCGCTCGAAGCGCGAGAGCGAAGCGCGCGAGCATCCGATCACCAAGCACGTCCTCCAGACGTTTGGTGGACACATCAAGGAGATCAAGACCGATGTCTAACCCCAAGATGCCCGATCTGAACGCGCTGATGCAGCAGGCGCAGAGGCTCCAAGCCGACGTCACGAAGGTGCAGGAGGAAATCGCGCGAATCGAGTGCGATGGCGCCGCCGGCGGTGGGCTCGTGACCGCGACCGTGAACGGTCAGTTCGAGGTCGTGAAGGTGAAGATCGACAAGTCCGTCGTCGATCCAAACGACGTCGGCATGCTCGAAGATCTCGTGACCGCGGCCGTGAATGCCGCCGGTAACAAGGTGAGAGAGACGAGCAAAGAGAAGATGGCGAAGGTCATGGGGCCACTCGGCGGGATGGGTGGGCTGCCCGGCATGCCGGGCATGTTCTAGGGAGCACGGCGCGCTCGCGCGGTCATAGGTCATGGCCGATCCGATTCGTCGTCTGGTCCAAGAGCTCGCGCGGCTGCCCGGCATCGGGGAGAAGACCGCCACGCGGCTCGCATTTCATTTGATTCGCGGCTCGTCGTCGGGCGGCCGGCAGCAGGTCAATGACCTCGCGCAAGCGCTGCTCGACGTCGTCGACAAGATCCGGCTGTGCTCGGTCTGCATGAACATGACCGAAGCGGATCCGTGCTCGATGTGCACGGACGCGCGGCGGGAGGGCGACACGATCTGCGTGGTGGCGTCGCCGTCCGACTTGATCGCGATCGATCGCGGCGGACACTTTCGGGGCCGGTACCACGTGCTGCACGGGCTCCTGTCGCCGCTCGAAGGGATCGGGCCGGATGACCTGCGAATCGCCGAGCTCGTGCGCCGGCTGGGCGGTGATCCGCCGGTTCGCGAGGTCATCATCGCGACCAGCCCCTCGGTCGATGGCGAAGCGACCGCGATGTACATCGCGCGGGTCTTGAAACCGCTGGGAGTTACGGTCTCTCGCATCGCGACAGGACTACCTGTGGGCGGCGAGCTGGAGTACTCCGACCAGGCGACGATCGCGCGTGCCCTCGCAGGTCGGGCTACACTCTAACTCACTCGAATCGCGTAGTTTCGCCGGCCTAAAGGTTGTACGGGTCTCGGCAGGTTGATACCGTGACTTCGACGGCGGGGCGCCCAAATCCGTGATCCACGGGGCGGACCGACCAAGGAGCCATGGCGCGATGATCCAACAGCTCGTGATGTACGAGGAGGAGCTCCAGCAGATCAACAATGTCTGCGAGATCCTTCACCGAGACTCGAACGCGAAGGCCGTCCTTCTGATCGACAAGAACGGACAGGCCATGGCGCAAGCCGGCGATACCCACGAGCTCGACGTCACGTCGCTCTCGTCGCTGACAGCCGGTAACGTCGCGGCAACGGGCGGAATCGCCTCGCTGCTCGCCGAGAAAGAATTCGCCGGTCAGTTCCTCGAGGGCGAGAAGACCAGCTACCACGTATCGATCGTCGGCCAGCGGGTCATCCTCGTGGTGCTGTTCGACGAGCGCAGCTCCCTCGGTCTCGTTCGGCTCCGCGTCCGCAAGGCCGCGGCCGAGCTCACCAACATCCTCGACGTGATGGTCAAGAAGAGCGCCAGCGGTAGCGGCCAGCCGTCGGTCTTCTCCGAGATCACCGACGATGACATCGACAACCTCTTCAACGACTAACGCGCCATGAGCTTCATCAACTACTCGTCGCGCGAGATCAACTGCAAGATCGTCTACTACGGCCCGGGCTTGTGCGGGAAGACGACGAACCTGCAGTACATCTACAACAAGACCAATCCCGAGGCGAAGGGCAAGATGATCTCCCTCGCCACGGAGACCGAACGCACGCTGTTCTTCGACTTCCTGCCGCTGTCGCTCGGAGAAATACGCGGCTTCAAGACGCGGTTTCACCTCTACACCGTGCCTGGTCAGGTCTTCTACGATGCCAGCCGCAAGCTCATCCTGAAGGGTGTCGACGGCGTGGTGTACGTCGGCGATTCACAGATGGAGCGCATGGAAGCGAACATCGAGTCGCTCGAGAACCTGCGCTCGAACCTGCAAGAGCAGGGATACGACCTCGACAAGCTTCCGTACGTCGTCCAGTACAACAAGCGCGATCTGCCGAACGCGATCCCGCTGCCCGAGCTCGAAGAAGCACTCAACCCGACGAAGGTTCCGAGCTTCGAAGCCGTGGCACCCAAGGGCATCGGCGTGTTCGATACGCTGAAGGCAGTCGCGAAGCTCGTCCTCACCGAGCTTCGAAAGGGTGGCTGATGCAAGTGGTAGATCGGCCGAGGCTCCGCCAGGACCTCGTCGCGGAAGCGATCGAAGAAGGCGGCCACAAGTTCATCGACGTCGGTGATCCCGAGTCGGGGAGCATGTTCCGGTTCTACGAGGTCGAGTTCTCGATCGCGTGTGGCATGGACGGCGAACGTGACATCGCCGGGCTCGTGCAGTGGGCGAAGGAAGAGCTCGGGCTCCTCCCGACGGCTCACGAAGTGCGCACGGTGATCGCCACGCTCGGTCAGCTGAACTTCCTCGATCAAGCACCCGCCGCACGCGCTGCCGCTGCCGAGCGTCCCGCGCCGGCCGCCGCGCGTGAGACCGAGCTCGCTGCGGGAGTCGTCGTCGGTCAGCAACCGAAGCGTCCCGCTCCCACCGGCATCGACGTCGAGCTGGGCAGCGCGGGCACGAAGGCCGCCGCGCCGTCGCAGCCGCTGCCCAAAGCCGCGGACATCGATCTCGGAGCGCCTGGTCCTGCCGCGACCGCTCCTGCGAAGCCGGCTCGGGTACCGGTCGAGGATGTCGCGCTCGGAGCACCTGGTGCACGCGGCGCGCAACCCGCGGCCGCGAAGAGCGACGTCTCGCTCGATCTCGCCGATCACATGGGCCTCCGGCCCGATGACGTGAAGGAAGCGGTTCGCCAGTCGAAGCAGATGTCCGCGGTCGAAGTGCCGAAGGAGCTGCTCGATCAGGTCGAAGCGCCGGTGCCGCCCCCAAAGGTCGAACAACCGAAGCCGGTCGCGGCGAAGCCGGTCGAGAAGCCGGCGACCGAAAAGCCGGTCGCGGCGAAGCCGGCCGAGAAGCCGGTCGAGAAGCCGGCGGCAAAGCCGGTCGAGAAGCCGGCGGCAAAGCCGGTCGAGGCGAAGCCAGCCGAGAAGCCGGCCGAGAAGAAGCCGGAGAAGCCGGCCGAGAAGAAGCCGGCCGAGAAGAAGCCGGCCGAGAAGCCGGTCGTCGTCGCCGAGAAGAAGAAGCCGATGCCGGAGGCGCCGCGCCAAGGCGTGAGCCCGGTGTTGCTCGTCCTCCTGATCCTCGCGGTCGGTGGTGCAGGCGCGTACTTCGCGTGGCGCTACGTGATCCGCGGCAAGTCGGAACCGGCCGTCGAGGTAAAGCCGTCACCGGTCACGCCCGGCTCGGCGGTCGTGCCGGCGCCGACGCCACCGCCGGCGCCCCCCGCGCCGAAGGCGAAGATCGAGATCACGCCCGGTGCGCAGCGCGACATCCTGAGCGTCTTCGCCGGCAGCATCGAGTCGATCGATCCGGCCGAGCGCGACGTCGACACGTCGGACGTGGTCGCGCGGCTCGTCGGTGCGAAGCGCCTGGAAGCCGAGATGGCGGCGCTCGACAAAGACATCGAGAAGCGCAAGACCGCGCTCAAGACCGCCCAGGACGCGCGGGAGAAGCTCAACCCGCCGCCGGCGGAAGGCTCGGCCGAACCACCGAAGCCGCCGTCGGAAGCGCAGGTCAAGGCAGCCGACGCTGCGGTCGAGAAGGCGCAGAAGGCGCTCGAGGACAAGCAGAACGAGCGCGGCACGAAGGAAGAGAACCTCGAGAAGCTCTACGTGCGTGCGCCGTTCGAGGGCAAGCTCACGGTCGTCGCGAAGCAGGGCCAGAAGATCGAAGAGAACACGACGATCGCGAAGATCGTCCCGAAGGCAGCGCCGACCGCCCTCTTCAAGCTGGAGAAGAACATGACGCTCGAGCGTGGTCTCGCGGTGCCGCTCAAGGTCGGCGAGAAGATGTACACGTGCGAGGTCGCGGATTCGACCGTCGACGGCACGACCGTCGTGTGCCGGACGAACAACGAAGGCCTGACCGCCGGCGTCGAAGCGACGCTGATGGTCGAGCAGCAGTAGCGCCTAGAGCGCTTTGAGCTTCTCGACGGTGAACGATGGGCCGGTCATCCCGATGCCCATCATGCCCTTCTCGATCTTGCCCTCGACTTCGGCCGTCATGCCGTCCTTGCAGGCTGCGAGCTCGCCGGCCAGCTGATAGCGCTCGCCGCGATCCGTCTCGATCGTCCAGTGGCCGCCCTCGAGGTCGTTACGGCGGATCGTGCCCTTCAATTTCATATGAATCACGTTAGCGCCTGAATGGTTAGCCGGCCATTACACCAGCCGATCGATCATCCTGTTGCCGGCTGCTCGAGTCGCCGCGCACGCTGCGTCGTCTTGGAATTCCGTGACGTTGCATCGTGTGCACACAGTGGAACACGCCGTGCACATCCGTTCGCATCATGCGGAAACTGCTCGCCCTCGCCCTGGTTAGCTCGCTCTCCTTCGGTGTCGCTGCCTGCGCGACCGACGAAGTTACCGACGACAGCGGTGACTTCGGCGGAGACGGCAAGTCCGACGGTTCCCCGAACGTGACGTGGAAGGCGACGATCAAGAACATCGTCCCCAAGAACGTTCACAACTACCTCGAGAAGTATCAGTGGGGCGATTACCACATCGTGTTCCACATGAGCCGCAAGTGGTTCCTCCTCGGCGACCAAGGTCGCGACTGGCTCAAGCGGGTTGGCGAGTCGCGCCCCGATCTGCAGGAAGGCGATCCGGGCAACGGCGTCGAGTTCCTCACGATGCACCGCGCGATGATCGAGCACCTCAAGGAGCGTTGGGGCGACGAGCCGGTCACCAACGATCCGGAAGGCCGCACGACGTTCTCGGCAGTCCTCGACGGCTGGACGACGGACGCGCAGCTGATCGCGGGTCTCGAGAAGGCCGGCGGCGACGTGGCGCGCTTCAAGGCCGGCCTCGCCAAGCTCAACAACTTTGCCTCGTTCGCGAGCGAAGACGAGTTCGGTAACTTCCTCCAGACGACGCTCCGCCTCAGCGGCGAAGTCGATCCGAACGACACCTCGCTGCGCTTCTACTCGCGTGACACGACGGTGGGCGCCGGCGTCCACAACTGGCTCCACGGTCAGTTCCAGGATCCCTCGAGCCCGATCGACGTCGGTAACCCGCAGACGAACCTCTCGAACATCATGTTCTGGCGCATCCACGGCTGGATCGAAGCGAAGTGGAAGCAGTTCGAAGCGGCCCACCGTCGCACGCCGTTCGAGATGATGACGTACACGCAGCAGATGGAGCGGTTCGCCCTCCACATGCAGCTGCACTCGGACTTCTCCGAGACCCAGCACGCGTCGAACCGCCCGAGCAAGGCGCTCGTGCAGCAGGTCAAGCCGGTCATCTTCTCGAACGAGCCTGACTGTGCACGCCTCGCCGACGGCACGCAGACCGACAACTGTCCCTAATTCATCTCGACTCGACTACGTAACGGCTCGCTTCGGCGGGCCGTTCGCTTTTTCGGTGACGTGCATGCGATAGCATCGACGGATGCGCGAGCAGCGTGACGAGCTCGTCACGATCGAAGGCATCGTCGTCGGTGCGGCGACGGATCGGTCGCCCGTCGTGACCGCCGCGCTCGTCATCGCGGATGGCGCGCTGCCGATCGAGCACCGCGCGAGCTTCGACGTGGAGCTAAGAGACGGCCGGCGCGTGACGATCGAGCCGGCGAAGAATCCGGTGATCCGCCCGACGCGCAAGCACGCTGGGCCGTGGCGCGAGCTCGAGCATCACCCGGTGCGCCCGACGGGTGACTTTCACCCCGACGGCCACGTGAAGCTACGCGGCGAATGGATCGTGCCGGGCGAACCGGTCGTCGTGGTCGGCTACGTGAAGGAGCACGAGTTCGTTCCCGAGACCGGAGGTCATCGCGAGGCACCGGAGCGTCAGGTCGCGCTCGTGCGCGCGATCGCGATCGGCGTCGGGGAGGATGCGGCGGCGGACGTGAAGAAGGCGGTGAAGGATCGCGAGCGCGAGATCGAAGCACGCGCGACGCCGAAGCCCCATGCGAGCAACACCACGTGGGCGTGGCGCGCGCTCGGCGCGTTCGTCCTCGCTGCGCTGTTCGTGTTCGTCGAGCTGCGCTGGCATTCGGGCACGACCGGGCTCGCGTTGACCTGCGTGATCTTCGGGCTGCTGTTCGGCTGGCGCGCGTCGCCGACGCAGATGTTCCCGGGTGGCGCCGTCGACAAAGACGAGGTCACCGATCCCGGTACGATGGTCGGGTTTCTCGGCATCCTGCTCGTGCCGCTCGTGATCGTCCTCTTCCTCGTGGGAGGGGCGGAGAAGCGCGACGGTGTCGCGAGCGCCGGCTGGATCATGCTGGGCTTGTTTCCGATCGGAAGGATCGTGCTCGGCATGCTCGCGAAGCCACGCGCGGAAGCCGGCTCGCAGGTGGAGCTGCCGGCCAGCGCGATTCGCCGGTGGATCTTGGTGCTCGGCCTGATCGCGACGTGGATCGCGGCGATCGCCCTCGTCGCACCGCACGTGAGCGGCGACGGCCCGATGACCTAGCCAGAGGGACAGCTGCGACAGCGTCTGGGCTGCGACGATCGTGCGACACGTCCAACGCTGGTGAACCGCACTGCAACCACTGGCAATTGCACGGAAACGATCTGGCCCGCGCCGTGAACTAGGAGCTGATCGCGGCGACGCCGCAGAAAGCAGCTCCCCATGACGAACCGCCTCCAGAACATCGCCACCCGCCAGTCTCGGACGCGCGCGCGTGACCTCGTGTTCGCCGCCTTCGTGGCGCTCGCGGCCGTTATCTCGGTGTCGACCGTCTCCACCGCGGCCCACGCGGCGTCGACGCACGTCGCCTCTCGCTAAAGGAGCCTGTCATGAGCACCCACCTCGTAGATATCGAAGTTCGGCACCGCAAAGAGCGCGCCCGCGACGTCCTGTTCGCCCTGTTCGTCGCGCTCGCAGCGGTGATCTCCGTCTCGACGGTCTCGACCGCGGCCCACGCCGCGTCGACGCACGTCGCCCCTCGCTAGGAGTCGTCATGAGTACCCGCCTCGCCAACATCGAGCTCGCCAACACGAAGTCGCGGTCGCGTGACTTCTGGTTCGCCGTGTTCGTCGCCTTCACCGCGGTCATCTCGATCGCTTCGATCGGAACCGCCGTCAACGCCGCGATGCAGATCGCGCAGCGTTAGTACGTCAGCTGGTTCTGGATGTACCGCTTGTCGACGACGAGCGGCTGTTCGTAGATCTCGTCCTGATAGAGATAGCGATACCGCGCGAAGTTCTCGGTGACCTTCTTCATGTACTCGCGCGTCTGGGTGTACGGCACGAGCTCCACAAACTCGTCCATCTCGCGGTCGCCGTTCTGATCGAGCCACTTCATCACCGGCCGCGGACCGCTGTTGAAGGAACCGGCCCCGAGCGGCACCTGGCCCTTGAACTTCTGGAGTAGGCGACCGATGTACCAGCTCGCCGTCTGGATGTTGTACTCGGGCTCGTAGAGCCGCCCGGCGTCGTAGGGAATCCCGAGCTCCTTCGCCACGCGCCTCGTCGTCGCGGGGATCATCTGGAGCAGGCCCTGCGCATCCGCGTACGAGAGGATGTGCGGATCGAAGCCGCTCTCCTTGCGCATGATCGAATAGAGGTAGCCCTCGGGGTTCTTGCCGAGGTGCTGGTGCTTCTCGATCAGTGCCTGGTACGCCCGCGGATACGCGTGCTCCCACCACCGGCGGCCGTCGTCCTTCGCGGGACCGTCGAGCGCGCTGCCGCTGTAGCTGATCGCGAGCATCCACGGCCGGTTGAAGTTGCCGGCCTTGCGATAGCGATCGAGGATCATCGCGAACGCCGCCGCGCGATCGTGGCGCTTCAAGAATCCGCGCTCTCCCCGTGCGAGCTCGAAGCCCGCATCGACGGAGAGGCCCGCCGCGACGAGCTCGTCGGCACGCTCGATCAAGGTGTCCTTCGCGAGGGACGCGTCGACGGTCGCGGCGAGCTTGGGGCCACGCACCGGTGCGTCCTCGATCCCGAACGGCGAGATCTTCACGCCGAGTGAAGCCAGGCGCGACCGCGCGAGCAGCGCGTACCACGAGAACGGGAAACGCTTCACGGTGCTCGTGTAGCCGGCGATCGCGGCGTCCTTGTTCTTCAGCTTCTCGTCGATGCGCGCGAGCCAGTACATGCCCTTGCCACCCTCGAGCGCGTGACCGGACTTCGCGAGCGTGTCGAGGCGCACGCGCGCCTTGTCCCACTCGCCGAGGAAGTAGTGCGACATGCCGAGGAACCACAGCGCGTCGTCGACCCACTTCGATCGCGGATAGCGACGCAGCAATTCCTCGAGCGGCGCGATCGCTTGCTTGTACTTGCCGCGATTGAACTCGAGCCAGCCAGAGAGGTACTGCGCTTCCTCGGCATACGCGCTGCGCGGATACGCGGCGACGACCTTGCCGTACCAGGTGATGGCGTCATCGTCGCGATCGGCGCGCGAGAGGGCGCGTGCGCCGTGAAACATCGCCTCCGCCGAATCCATCGACTTGAAGACCCCGAGGAGCAGCGCGCCTGCATCGGCATAGCGGCGGCGCATCTTGAACAGCGTCGTGCCGAGCCAGTAGTCGCGCGCCGTCTTGATGTCCGCGGGTTGAGCGCCGCCGAGGAGCGACAGCTCGGCGACCGCCTCGTCCCAGAGGTGTGCGGCTTGGAGCTGCTTCGAGCGCTCGATCCGCTCCTGCGCGGTGATCGGCGGCGCACCGAGGTCGAGGAGCCTCTGCTCCGCGCGCGGCGCCAGCGGATGAGCGGGGTGCGCGAGGATGAACGCGCGATACGCGTCGGCGGCCGGTTTGCCCGACTTCGTCTCGGCGATGCGAAACCGCGCCGTGCCGATGTCACCGATTTCACCGGCCGCGTCGCCGCCGGCTGCGAGCTTCGTGTAGGCCGTCGCGGCGGCGGCGCGATCGCCTTTCGCCCACGCACAGTCGGCGAGGCGCCACGCCACCTCACGCGCGAACCGCGAGCCCGAGATCTTGCCGAGCTTCTCGAAGCTCGCCTTGGCGGCGCCGGGCTCACCGGTGCGCAGCTGCACCATGCCGCGCAGGTAGAACAGGTAGTCGCGGTTCGCGAGCTTCGAGTCGTCGATGCGCGCGAGCTTGGTCTTCGCAGCCGAGAGGTCGCCGATCTCGTAGGCGCGAAACGCGTCGCCGAGGTCCTGCGCCGGGCCTGCCCAGGCGGTGCCCGCCAAGGCGATCAGCAGCGCGATTGCCACCCGCATCATCGTCGCAGTATACCGCCGCCCATGGCGTACGCGGCTCTCGACTACTACGGCACAGACGAGCTCTTCACGCAGGAAGAGCGCATGGTGCGTGACACCGTTCGCGAGCTCGTCAGCTCGCGCGTGATGCCGCAGATCGGCAAGCACTGGGCCGCGGGCACGTTCCCGCACGAGCTCGTTCCGGTGTTCGGCGAGATGGGACTTTTGGGTCCGTCGCTGACCGGCTACGGCTGCGCGGGCATCAGCCCGACCGCCTACGGCCTGATCTGCCAGGAGCTCGAGCGCGGCGACTCGGGAATTCGCTCGTTCTGCTCCGTGCAGAGCTCGCTCGTGATGTTTCCGATCTGGGCGTTCGGCTCCGAGCAGCAGAAGCAAAAGTACCTACCGGAGATGGCCGCGGGCCGCATGATCGGGTGCTTCGGTCTGACCGAGCCCGACTTCGGCTCGAACCCGTCGGGCATGCTGACGACCGCGAAGCGCGTCGGGAATGGCTATCGGATCACCGGAACGAAGCGGTGGATCACGAACGGCTCGGTCGCGCACGTCGCGCTGGTCTGGGCGAAGCTCGACGGCGCCGTGCGCGGCTTCCTCGTGCCGACGACCACGAAGGGCTTCTCGGCGCGCGACATTCACGGCAAGTGGTCGCTGCGTGCGAGCGTGACGAGCGAGCTCGTGCTCGAGGATGCCGAGGTCGGCGAGGACGCGCTGCTGCCCGGAGTGAGCGGGATGCGCGGTCCGCTGTCGTGTCTCTCGCAGGCACGGTTCGGCATCTGCTACGGCGCCGTCGGGGCGGCGATGGCTTGCTACGACGAGGCCCTGTCGTACGCGAAGGATCGCGTGCAGTTCTCGAAGCCGATCGCGGGCTATCAGCTCGTGCAGCGCAAGCTCGTCGACATGGTCTCCGAGATCACGAAAGCGCAGCTGCTCTGCTTGCAGCTCGGCCGCTTGAAGGAAGCGAACAAGCTGACGCCGGGCCAGATCTCGCTCGCCAAGCGCAACAACGTCTCGATCGCCCGCGACATCGCCCGCGACGCGCGCGACATCCTCGGCGCGAACGGCGTCACCGACGACTATCAGTGCGGCCGGCACATGCTGAACCTCGAGAGCGTGTACACGTACGAGGGCACGCACGACATCCACACGCTCGTCGTCGGACAGGACGTCACCGGCCTCGCGGCGTTCGACTCGTGAGCATCTACCGCGATCAGACACCGGCGCACGCGGAGGTGTTGATCTGCGCGGGCCTCGATCCATCGGGTGGCGCGGGCTTCATCGCAGATACCCGTGTCGTCACGGCGCTCGGTGCGCGCCCGGTCGGAGTCGTGACGGCGCTGACGGTGCAGAACACGCTCGGCGTTCAACAAGTGCAGCCCGTCGATGCCGAGATCGTCGGCGCGCAGCTCGCGGCGCTGCTCGGCGACGTCGAAGTGCAAGCGGTCAAGCTCGGCCTGCTCGGCTCGGTGCAAGTCGTCCGCGAGATCTCCTACGGGCTCGACCTCACCGCCGCACCGGTGGTGTGGGATCCCGTCGCGGCACCGTCGCGCGGCCGCGTGATCTTCGACGCCGAGTCCTTCGAGGAGATGTTGAAGCTCCTCGGCCCGCACCTGCGCTTGATCACGCCGAACATCATCGAGCTCGGCTTGTTCGTCGGGCGCGAGATCACGGATCGCGAGAGTGCGATCGACGCCGCGCGCATGCTGATCGATCGCGTGGGCAAGCTCGACGTACTCGTCAAGGGCGGTCACTTCGACGACAGCGAGCGCGCCGTCGACATCTTGGTGATGGCGAACCGCATCGACGAATTCGAGGGCGTGCGCATCGGCAGCGAGGACGTGCACGGCACCGGGTGCGCGCTGTCCTCTGCGATCGCGACGCACCTCGCGCAGGGCACCGATCTCGTCAACGCGTGTCGACTGGCCAAGGAGTTCGTCGCCGCACACATCGCCGCGCCCGTGCGGCCGGGTCGCGGTGCGCCGGCGGTGGTGTGATGACGAAGACCGTTGTCGTCACCGGCGCGACGGGGTTTGTCGGCAGCGCGCTGGTGCGTGCGCTGCGCGCGCGGGGAGATCGGGTCACCGTGCTCTCGCGCGATGCCGAGCGTGCGAAGCAGCGACTCGGTGACGTCACCGCGGTCACCGCCGATCTCGAGACCGTCGGGCCGTGGACGAGCTCGCTCGCGAGCGTCGACGCGGTCGTGCACCTCGCCGGTGAATCGATCGGAGCGAAGCGCTGGGATGCGCGCCAGAAGCAAGTCCTCCGCGACAGCCGCGTCGAGACGACGCGCGCGATCGTCGAAGGCATCGCCGCCTTGCCCGCGGACCGGCGGCCGCACGCGCTGATCGTCGCGTCGGGCGCCGACTACTATCCGTTCGCGGAAGACCCGAAATTCGACGACGACGAAGTCACCGAGCGTGATCCGCCGGGCGACTCGTTCCTCGCGCGGCTGTGCCGCGATTGGGAGACCGAAGCGCGCGCGGCCGAGCCACTCGGCGTTCGCGTGGCGTCTATGCGCACCGGGCTCGTGGTCGGCAAGGGTGGTGGGCTCCTCAAGATGATGGCGCCGTTCAAGTTGTTCGCCGGCGGGCGCATCGGGTCCGGCAAGCAGTGGATGCCGTGGGTCCACATCGCCGATGCCGTCGCGGCGTATCTCGCGGCGATCGACGACGCGCGCTACACGGGACCGATCAACCTCGTGACCGACTCGGTTCGCAACGCCGACTTCGCGCGCGCGCTCGGCAAGGCCATGCACCGGCCGAGCTGGCTGCCGGTGCCCGGCTTTGCCGTCAAAGCCGCCGTCGGCGAGTTTGCCGAGTACGTGCTGAAGGGTCGGCGCGTCGTGCCGGCGCGGCTACGCGAGCTCGGGTTTGTGTGGAAGCACCCCGACCTCGCCGCCGCGCTCGTCGACGTCACAGCGGCGTGAACGTGATCAGTCGGCCCTCGACGAGCGGCGCCGCACCCGCGGCAAAGCCGGTCTCGGTTCCGCACTGCACGGTCTGCAAGACCGCGCTACTCGGCGCGCGCAGGCCGACCGTCGCGGAGCATCCGACGTGGCGCTCGACGCCGCAGTCCTTCGCCGTCGACGATGCCGTGCGTGGACCGTAGTGCAGATCGATCACGCCGGACTCGTGCAAGACGATCTTCTGCGTGATGCGGATGCCCTGCGAGAAATAGTTGTTGCCTCCGCCCGCGCGATAGTACGCGTCGACGTCGTGCCACTCGATCTCGACGGCGCGCGTTGGCGTAGTGCCGGTGATCGCATAGCGCAGCGTGCCGAACGGCATGACCGCCTGCGACGCGAACAGGTCGTCCCAGAACACCGCGATCAGCGCGTCGGGTCCACTCGTATCGAGTGAACAATCGTTCTGGTACGTCTCGGGAGGCGCGGACGTGGCGCCGAACGCGACGTAGCCGTTCATGTCGATCGAGATCTTGGCGAACGGGATGCCGTAGTACGTGAACGAGAACGGCAGTGCGAGCTCGTAGATCTCGTCGTCAGCGCCGGACGTAAAGCCGGGCACGATGTCGGCGCCGTCGAGGAGCGCGTACGGCGCGCTCGACTCGGTGATCGCGTACGAGCCCGTTCCGATCGGTGCGTCGATCGTCGGGTCCGCATCGAGCGTGCTCGCATCGGGCTTCGCTTGCTCGGCCGCTAAGTTTCCATCGAAGCCAATGCGTCCGCAGGCGCCGAGTAGCGCGAGGGTCGCAACGGCACGCCATGGGGCCTCGACTGCTCCCCAGACCATGGACCATCGTAGCCGGTACGCGCGTTTGCGCGCTATCCGAAAACCTCTCCCCTAGTCGAGCTCGAACTCGGCGCGGACGATCGTGATGATGTCCTTCTCGAACGATGTCCGATCGTTATTGCCCTCGGCGGAGGTCTCCGTCGAGTTCGCCGGGTTGATGTTGATGATGCCCATGTTCGCGTCGAGCAAGCGCTTGATCGACGCGCCGTTCGTCGACTTGAGGATGTTGTCGGCGCGCGCGCGTGCGTCTTTCCCCGCGGCGGCGAGCATCTCGACCTTGAGCTCGCCGAGCCGCGTGTAGAAGTACGCGGGTGCGGCCGACGTGATCGAGATACCTTGCTCGAGTAGCGACGTGATCTCGCGCGACGACTTCTCGACCTTCGGCACGTCGGCGGAGCGCACGATGATCGTCTCGCGCGTGACGAAGCCCTTCGACGTGCGCTTCTCCTGACGGATCGGCTCCTTGATGCCGGGCAGCACCTTGAACTCGATGTTGACGTCGAACTCCTCCTGAAACGTCGCCGACTGCGGCTGGATCTCGCTCGGCTTGATGCCCTGCGCTTCGATGAACGCGACGGCCTTCGCGCTGTGCTCGCGGAGCATCTTGTACGCGGTCGTGCGATCGGGCGCGCGCGCTTCGAGCGAAGCCTCCCACTCGATCAAGTCGGAGACGATGCGCTTCTTCGCCGAGCCGATGACCTTGATCGTGCGCTTCTCGGGTTTGACCTTGATGCTGTGGTAGGTGCTGGTGAGGATCTGCGTGCACCACACCGCCGCGGCAGCGAGGGCGACGAGGCCCAGCGGCCGGATGTCGACCTTGGGAATCTTGCGCTCGGGCTTCTCCGTCATCATCTCCATCGGTCCCTCCTCGTGCGAGTGACCGGGAACGACGTCGCGCGGGGCGCTATTCGCGACTTTTGCGCGCGGCTATTTCTCGAGCTGATACTTTTGAACGAGGCGGATCAGGTTTCGTCGCGAGACCTTCAGCTCCTCGGCGGCGCGCGTCTT
>Ga0316603_10000966_pt1 | contig 14886 bp, 5 predicted proteins | sample OWC_soil_day10_n_FD_207649 | JGI IMG/M metagenome (GOLD analysis project Ga0316603, IMG submission 207649) | Wetland soil microbial communities from Old Woman Creek delta, Ohio, United States - OWC_soil_day10_noCT | ecosystem: Environmental > Terrestrial > Soil > Wetlands | place: USA: Ohio... | reverse complement strand
GGAGAAGGTTCTCGAGGTCGAGCCGACGCACGACGAGGCACTCTCCGAGCTCTCGAAGCTCTACGAGCGCAACAAGGAATGGGACAAGCTCGCCGAGGTCTGTCGTCGCCAAGCCGATGCGGCGCCTGACGACAAGACGCGTGCAGACGCCCTCCAGCGCCTCGGCCTCCTCTATACGGAGAAGGTCGAGAACAGCGCGAAGGCGATCGACGCGTGGCAGCGCCTGCTGCAGATCGACGAGAACAACCGTCGCGCGCAGGACGCCCTCAAGAAGCTCTACGTCACGGAAGGTCGCTGGCAGGACCTCGAAGAGTTCTACCGCACGCGCGGCAAGATCGACGAGTACATCCGCGTCCTCGAGCGCGAGGTCGATGCAGGCAGCGAGCAGTATCGCCTCGAGCTCGCGATGAAGATCGCGGTGCTCTATCGCGACGAATTGCAGAAGGCCGATCGTGCGATGCGCGCCTTCGAAAAGGTGCTGACGCTCGACGAGAACAACCTCGCCGCGGCCGAAGCGTTGATCCCGCTGTACGAGACGGGCCGCGATCCGAAGGCCCTCGTGCGCGTGCTCGAGATCCAGCTGCGCGCGACACCGCCGGACGAGCAGATCACGCGGCAGGAGCGCATCAAGCGCCTCGCGCAATACTGCGAGGAGCGTTTGCGCGACAAGGGCGCGTCGTTCGGATGGTGGCTCAAGGCGCACGCCGAGGACCACGAGTCCGAGGAGATCCGCGCCGAGATCGAGCGCCTCGCCGGCGAGATCAGCGGTTGGAACCAGCTCGTCGACGCGTACGCCGCGTCGCTACCGAAGTTCGGCCACAAGAACGACGCGCTGCCGCTGATGTTGGTGATGGCGCGCGTGATCGAAGTGGAGCAGGGCGACGTCGAGCGCGCGCTCGACATGAACCGCCAGATCATCGCGATCGACGAGAGCAACGAGCAAGCGCTCGATGCCCTCGAGCGGCTCTACCTCGGCAAGGAGCAGTGGGAAAACCTGCTCGGCGTCTACACCAAGAAGCTCGCCCTCACCACGGACGTCGACGAGCGCGTCGCGATCCAGCTGAAGATCGGCATCCTGAACGAGGACGAGGTCAAGGATGACAAGAAGGCGGTCGCCGCGTACATGGCGATCCTCGAGCAGGTTGGCGACGAGCCCGGTGCGCTCCGCAGCCTCGATCGCGTCTACCTGCGCAACTCGCAGTGGAAGGAGCTGGCCGATGTCCTCGGCAGGCAGCTCACGATCACCGGTCCCGACGAGGACAAGCTCGCGCACACGGAGCTGAAGTTCCGGCTGGGTCAGGTCAAGGAGCAGCACCTCTCCGACGTCCCGGGCGCGATCGATCAATATCGCGACATCCTCGACATCATGCCGGCGCACGACCGCGCGCGGCAGGCGCTCGAGGTTCACCTCCGCGGCGACGATCCGCAGAAGCTCAGCGTCGCGGGCATCCTCGAGCCGATCTACGAGCAGCTCTCCGAGTGGAAGCCGCTGGTGGGCGTGCACGAGATCCAGCTCGCGGCCGAGAAGGACGCGCTCCGCAAGACGTCGCTGCTGCTCCGCATCGGCGAGCTGCAGCGCACGAAGCTGCTCGACGCCGAAGCGGCGTTCGATGCGTACGCACGCGCGTTCAGGAGCGATCCCTCGACGGAAGCGGCGAAGGAACAGCTCGAGGCACTCGCCGCGCTCATCGAGAACGGCTGGGAGCGCCTCGTCGGTCTCTACGAGGGCGCGCTCAAGAACGACAAGGATCTGGATCAGCGCCTCGCCCACGAGCTCGCGACGAAGGTCGCGCGGTCGTACGAGGATCGCCTCGGCAAGAGCGACAAGGCCGTCGAGTTCTATCGCAAGGCCCTCTCGATCGAGCAAGACGACCTCGGTGCGCTCTCGGCGCTCGAGGCGATCTTCACGCGCGACGAGAAGTTCCCCGAGCTGCTCGAGGTCTACCGCCGGCGCACGGACATCGCGCAGGACCCCGACGAGCGCCTCGACTTCTTGTTCCGCATCGCCTCGCTCCACGAGGAGATGCTGAACAACCAAGAAGAAGCGATCGCGACGTACAACGAGATCCTCGGGCAGTCGCCCGACGACTTGAAGTCGCTACGCGCGCTCGACCGGCTCTACGTCCAGCGTTCGGCGTGGCGCGACCTCGGCGACAACATCTCGCGTCAGCTCCAGCTCGTCGACAACCCGCACGAGCAGGTCGCGTTGTTGGTTCGCCTCGCGCAGCTGCGCGAGACGCACCTCAACGAGGTGGCCGCGGCCGTCGAGACGTATCGTCAGGTCCTCGAGCACGAGGATCAGAACCGCGATGCCGTCCTCGCGCTCGAGCGCTTGATCGGTCATCAACACGGGGAGCACGAGCTCACCATCGCGAATCTTCTCGAGCCGATCTACAAGGCGCGAGGCGAGTGGCAGAAGCAGATCGGCATCTACGAGATCATGGCGAAGCACGCCTTCGATCCCGTGCGCAAGCGCGAGCTGCTCCACAAGATCTCCGAGCTGCACGAGATCGGCGGCGACAACGCCGACGCCGCGTTCGCGACCTATGCGCGCGCGATGCGTGACGATCCGCGCGACGAGGTCACGCACCAACAACTCGATCGCCTCTCGCGTGGCCTCGGCAAGTGGGCCGAAGCGGCGCAGCTCTACGATCAAGTCGCCGGCGAGACGCAGGAAGACGACCTCAAGGTCGCGCTGTTGTTCCGTCGCGCGCAGATCCAAGAGCACGAGCTGCGCGACGACAAGGCCGCCGTCGACACGTACGAGCGCATCCTCAAGGCTGCGCCGACCACCGTCGAGGCGGCGACCGCCATCCAAACGATCCACGAGCGCACCGGCGACTGGCAGAAGCTCGTCGACGTCCTCAAGCGCAAGTCCGAGATCCTGCCGAACGTCGACGAGCGCAAGCAGCTCCTCTATCGGTCCGCACAGATCGAAGAAGAGGTGCTGTCGAACGCGGACGCGGCGATCGCCACGTTCCGTCAGGTGCTGTCGATCGACGACGTCGACATGGTCGCGATGGATGCCCTCGAGCGCCTCTACGTCCGCCTCGCGCGGTGGGAGCCGCTCAAGGACGTCTACGCGAAGAAGGCCGACCTCGCCGAAGACCCGAGCGACAAGAAGCGGATGCTCTACGTGCTCGCGCAGGTCTACGACCGCGAGCTCGGTGACGTCGGCAAGGCGATCGAGACCTACCAAGGCATCCTCGATCTCGACGCCGACGAGCTGCCCGCGATCCAATCACTCGACCGCCTCTACGGTCAGGCCGAGCGTTGGTACGACCTCTTGCAGAACCTCGAGCGTCAGGTCGAGCTCGCCGAAACCACCGGCGAGACCGTCGCGCTCAAGTACCGCATCGGTCACCTCTGGCAGATCCGCCTCGGCGACGTGGCGCGTGCCATCGAGAGCTACCGCGAGGCGCTCGAGATGGATCCGCAGCACGCCGAGACGCTGCACGCCCTCGACGGGCTCGTCCACGGCAAGACCGAACCGGTCATGGCCGCGCGCGTCCTCGAGCCGATCTACGAGACCGGCGGCGACTACGCGAAGCTCGTCGACGTCCTCGAGGTGATGGTCACGAACAACGACGATGCGCTCGCGCGCGTCGCGCTCCTGCACCGCATCGCACAGCTGCACGAGCAGATGATCGGCAACGCGGACGCCGCCTTCGGCGCGTACGCACGCGCCCTCAAGGACGACTCGGGTAACGAGCTCACGCTCGGTCACATCGAGCGGCTCGCCGAGATCACGAACAGCTTCGAGAAGCTCGCGCAGCTCTACCAAGCGGAGAGCGAGAAGTCGCTCGATGTTCCGCGCCAGGTCGATCTGCTGTCGCGGCTCGCGCGCGTCTACGAGCAAGAGCTCGGCGACGTCGCGAAGGCCATCTCGACCTTGCGTCGCATCCTCGACGTCGAGTTCGACAACAAGCCTGCCGTCCTCGCCCTCGATCGTCTGTACACGCAGACGCAGGCGTGGCCCGAGCTGTCCGACATCCTCAAGCGCGAGATCACGCTCGCAGAAGGCGACAACGAGGTCGCCGCGCTGCAGTTCCGGTTGGGACAAACGCTGCAAACACAGCTCGGCGACCGCAAGGGCGCCGTCGAGGTCTACCGCGAGATCCTGACGTCCCAGCCGCAGCACGCGGCGACGCTGCAGGCTCTCGAGGAGATGTTCCACGCGGGCCACCTCCAGATGGAGATCGGCGCGGTCGTCGAGCCGCTCTACGAAGCGACCGGCGAGTACGGCAAGCTGCACGGCATCCATGAAGTTCAGCTGACGAAGCTGAGCGGGCCGGATCGCCAGGCGATGTACCAGCGACTCGCCGAGCTGGCGGAGCAGAAGCTCTTCGACCAGCCGAAGGCGTTCTTCTGGTGGAGCGAAGCGCTCGTCGAAGATCCGCGTTGGGATCACGCCGTCGAAGAAGCGGAGCGCCTCGCCGGCGCGACCGCTTCGTGGGACGAGCTCGTCGCCGCGTACACGCGCGCACTCGAGCGGACGACCGATCGCGAAGTGAAGCGCGTGACGCTGCTGAAGATGGCGCGCGTGCACGAATTCGAGCTCAACGACGCCGCGCGAGCCGTCGAGACGCACCTGCGCGTGCTCGAGATCGAGCCGAAGGATGCCGAGGCGCTCGCGTGCCTCGATCGCCTCTACCTCGGCGCGGGCATGTACGACGACCTCGCGGAGATCTTGCGTCGCCGCATCGAGGTCGTCGACAACCCGGACGATCAGCTCGAGCTGTACTTCCGTCGCGGCGCGATCTTCAGCGACGCGCTCGGGGACATGGATCAAGCGCTCGCTTGCTACAACTCGGTGCTCGAGCAGGAGAGCCGCAATCGCCGCGCCCTCGAGGCGATCGAAGCGATCCACTTCCGCCGCGAAGCGTGGCAGAAGCTGTTCGAGACGTACGAGAAGCTCATCGACACCGCCGAAGCGGACGCGGAGATGGCCGACATCTACGCCCGCATGGCGCGCATCAACTCCGACGCCCTCAACAACGAGGACAAGGCGATCGAGCTGTGGTCGCGCGTCCTCGACATTCGTGGCGAGGAGCCGCAGGCGCTACAAGCGCTCGCCGAGCTCTGCGAACGCCGCGAGCGCTGGGAAGAGCTCGTCGAGATCATCGAGCGTCAGGTCGCCGTCGCGCAGAGCGATCGCGATCAGATCGTGCTTTACAAGAAGTTGGGCCGCGTCTGGGAGAACAAGCTCCAGCGCGAGCGCAATGCCCTCGACGCGTGGCTCGCATCGGATCGCCTCGACGGCAACGACCTCGAGACGCTCCGCGCGTTGGCGCAGCTCTACCGGTCGACCCAGTCGTGGGACGAGCTGTCGCAGACGCTCCGCCGCATCATCGACGTCGGCAACCTGACCGGTCAGGTCACCGAAGCCGAGACGATCGAGCTGTACGCACAGCTCGGTCAGCTCGAAGGTGAAGTGCTCGGCCGCGTCGACGACGCCGTCGAAGCATGGCGCCGCGTCATCGCGATCGATCCGTCGGACTTCCGCGCGCTCGCTGCCCTCGAGCAGTTGTTCACGCGTGAAGGCCGCTGGGAAGAAGCGATCGACGTTCTCGAGAAGCGCGCGCTCGTCCTCGACGACGAAGTGCAGCGTCGCGAGAACCTGCTGCAGGCCGCCGCGACGTGGGAAGAGAAGGTCGAGGACCTCTCCAAGGCCGCCCAGGTGTACGAGCGCGTCCGCGCGAGCGACCCCTCGAACCAGACGGCGAGCGAGCGCCTCGAAGCGATCTACACCCAGCAGTACAAGTGGACCGAGCTCGTCGAAGTTCTGCTCGAGCGCTCCGAGCTCGTGCCGAATGTCGAGCAGCAGATCCAGATCCTGAACCGCGTCGCGAAGATCTACGAGACCGAGATCGGCGACCAGGAGTCGGCGTTCTACGTCTTGCAGGCCGCGTTCAAGCGCGACTACTCCCACGACGAGACGGCGAACGAGCTCGAGCGCCTCGCCACGGCGACGAACCGCTGGCAGGAGTTGCTCGACGAGTACACGAACCGCGTCAACGAGCTCGAGCGCGAGGACCGAGGCTCGGCGGCGGACCTGTGGGTCAAGATCGGCCGCTGGTACGCCGAGCACCTCTCGCACCTCGAGTACGCGATCCACTCGGTGCAGCAAGCCCTGCGGATCGATCCGAGCCACACCGGTGCACTCGGCGGGATCGCCGAGCTGCAGCGCAAGCGCGGTTCGTGGAGCGAGCTGATCGAGACGCTGCAGCGTCACGCTGCCGTCGAGACGGACAAGCCGAAGAAGACCGAGCTCTACATCCAGCTCGCCGAGCTCCTCGAGCGGCAGATGCAAGACCTCGGTGGTTCGATCCACTCGTACCAACAGGCCCTGAACTACTCGCCGCAGTCGCCGGCTGCCCTCACCGCACTCGATCGGCTCTACCGCCGCACCGAGCAGTGGGAGCCGCTGATCGACATCCTCACGCGGCGTGCCGCGAACGAGACCGACGATCAAACGATCGTGCGGTTCCGGCTCGAGGTCGGTCAGATCTGGGACCTCCGGCTGTACGACGCGGGGCAGGCGATCACGGCGTACCAGCAGGTGCTGGACATCGATCCGCAGAACCTCGTCGCGCTACGCGCCCTCGAGGGTCTCTACGAGAAGACGAACCAGTCCGAGAAGTACCTCGACGTCCTCGAGAACCAGCTCGACGCGACGCCGTCGGATGGCGAGCGCATCTCGCTGTACGAGCGCATGGCGGCTGCGTGGGAAGAGCGCTTCGGCAAGCTCGACCGCGCGGCAGAGGCGCTCGAGAAGATCGTCGCGATCGACAACCGCAACTACGGCGCGTACCGCGAGCTCGCTCGGCTGTACCAACAGGCCGGCAAGTGGGAAGCGCTCGTCGAGACGTACCGCAACCACATCATGTCGACGGCCGACGTGCAGACGAAGGTCGACCTCTACGTCGCGATGGGCGTGACGTACGAGCAGAACCTGCAGGACATCGATCGCGCCGTCGAGGCGTACGTCGACGTGCTGCAGTTCGACGGCGACGAGATCCGCGCGCTCGATGCGCTCGGCCGCCTCTACGAGAAGATCAGCGAGTGGGACCGCGCCATCGACATCATGGCGCACCACACGCAGCTCGCGCAGGACACGCGCAAGCAGGTCGATCTGTTCTGGCGCATGGGCCGCATCCAGTACGCGCAGCTCGGTGACCCCGAAGCAGCGGAGTCGAACCTGCTCCGTGCCCTCGCCATCGACCCGGCACACGTGCCGACGATGGAAGCGCTCACGAAGCAGTACTCGGATCGCGGTGACTGGCTCAAGGCCGCCCAGATGATGGTGCGCGCCGAGAGCTACACGCCCGTCGTCATCGACAAGGTGCGCCTGCTGTACGAAGCCGCGCGCATCTACGAGGAGAAGCTGCACCAGAAGGACGCGGCCAAGCAGCTGTACGGCGCCGTGATCGCGCTCGACCCCGAGCACGTCGAAGCGGGCCGTCCGCTGTCGGAGCTCTACTTCGAGTCGCAGCAGTGGAACGAGCTGTCGCCGGTGATCGACATGCTGTGCCGCAAGGCCAGCCAGTTGCACGCCGACCAGCGCGAGCTCAACGACCTCTACTACCGCGCCGCGAAGACCGCCGACGAGCTCGGCGATCTGCAGAAGGCACTCGGCTACTACAAGTACGCCTACGACATCGACTCGACGCACCTGCCGACGCTCGTCGGTCGCGCCGACTTGTTGTTCAAGATGGCGGACTACGACAACGCCGGGAAGATCTACCAGACGATCTTGGTCCAGCACCGCGACGGTCAAGACGAGGCGGATGTCGTCCGCATCTACAACCGACTCGGCATGGTTCGCCAGGCACTGGGTGAGCGCAAGAAGGCGCTCAACATGTTCGAGAAGGCGCTCGAGATCGACCCGCACCATCGCGACACGTTGCAGGCGGTCATCGATCTACAGACGCAGCAGGGCGACTGGGAGGCGGTCGTTCACGCCAAGCGGTCCCTGTCGACGAAGGCGAACGCCAAGGAGAAGGTGCAGCTCCTCTCCGAGGTGGCCGCCGTCTACCACGAGAAGCTCCAGAACCCGCAGAAGGCAACGGCTGCGTACTTGGAGGCCCTCGAGGTCGCGCCCGAGGATCACCAGCTGCTGCAGAAGCTGCTCGATCTCTACACGGAGACCAAGCAGTGGAAGAAGGTCGTCGAGACGATCGAGCGCTTCATCGCGCTCGAGTCCGATGCGGTCCGTCGCGGCGCGTACTACCACGCCGCTGCAACGATCTGCCGCGACGAGCTGAAGTCGCTCGACGATGCGGTCGACTACTACAACAAGGCGCTCGACAGCTTCTTCTCGACACCCGAGAAGCTGCCGGAAGCGATGATCCCGCGTGCCCTGAAGTCGTTCGAAGCGATCGACAAGGTGCTGACGACGAAGCGCGACTGGAAGGGTCAGGAGCGCGCGTACCGCGACATGATCAAGCGCATGCCCAAGCCACAGCCGGGGCAGGCGCTCTCGCCGGTGTTCCTCAAGATCCAGGTCGGTCTGTTCGATGGCCTCGGCGAGATCTATCGCTCGCGCCTCAAGCACTACCAGTCGGCGGCGCAGGCGTTCGAGGTCGCGCAGACGCTCGATCCGAAGAACGAGATGCGCCCGGGTGACGACCGCGCCGAGATCCTCGCGGAGCTCTACTTGGTCGCCGGCCCCGAGTACACCGACAAGGCCGTCGAGCAGCACATGCGCATGCTTCGTGCCGAGCCGTTCAAGTACGACTCGTACAAGGCGCTGCGCAAGATCTACATGGAGGCGCACCAGTACGACAAGACGTGGTGCGTCTGCAACACGCTCGCGTTCCTCAAGAAAGCCGATCCGGACGAGCTGCAGTTCTACGAGCAGTACAAGCCGCGCGGCCTCGTGAAGGCGAAGAACGTGATGAGCCCGGAGACGTGGGGCAAGCTCATTCACCCCGACGAGAACCGCTACATCAGCGCGATCTTCGGAGCGAGCTGGCAGGGCGTCGCCGCGATGAAGGCGTTCCCGCACAAGGACTTCGGCATCAAGCGCAAGGATCGCCGCCAGCTCCAGGGCGACCCGCTGATGTTCAGCAAGCTCTTCTACTACGTGGCGCAAGTGCTGAACGTGCCGCTGCCCGAGGTGTTCCTCGTCGAGGACAACAAGGCCGGCGACATCCAGCTCGCGAATGCGATCGAGAAGAGCGAGCTGTGCCCGTCGTTCGTCGTGCGTCCGCACCTGCTGCAAGGCAAGAGCGAGCGCGAGATCGCGTTCCTCTCGGCGCGGCGCCTGACGTTCATGCGGCCGGAGTACTACCTGAAGATGCTGCTGCCGACGAACACCGAGCTCAAGGTCGCCTTGCTCTCGGCGCTCGTGATGGTGCAGCCGCGCTTCCCGATCCCGCCCGACATGGTGCAGCTGGTCCAGCAGTACCTGCCGGAGATGCAGAAGCGGACGCCGCCGCACATGATGGAGCAGCTCGCTGCCGTCGTGCAGCGGTTCATCCAAGCGGCACCCGAGATCAACCTCGCCAAGTGGGGCCACTCGGTCGACGCGACGTCGCATCGCGCGGGCTTCGTGGTGTGCGGCGATCTCGAGGTCGCGGCGCGGATGGTGTCGGCGGAGCCGGTCGTCGTCGGTGGTCCGCAGGTGAAAGACAAGATCAAAGAGCTCGTTCTCTACTCGATCTCTGAAGAGTTCTTCACCGTGCGCGCCCAGATGGGCCTGACGATCGCGGGCTGATCGGTCTGCAGCAACTGCGCGGACGGATCGCCGCGCCGGTGTATGCGCGCGCACCAAGCATCGGTGCGGCGTATGCACTGACGCGTGACGAGCTCACAAGGAGGTCGTCATGCAAGCGAAGTTCGTCCTCGTGCTTGGGGTAGCGATCGGGTGCGGAGACAACAACCAACCGTCACAGCCCGACGCGCCCGTGGTTCCCGACGAAGACCTCGTTCCGGTCTGCGTCGAAGGGGAGCACGCGCTCGTCGTCGAGCGAACGACTGAGGTTTCGCTCGATCGCCGCTATGCGTGGGCGATCGATCTGACGACCACCGCCTCGAACCTCGTCCTCGCGGAAGGCCAGATCTTCGACGTCCGCTACGGCGTCCACCTGACGCGAACGTGGGAAGACGCGTGGCGCGTCGCCGGCACGATCACGATCGCGAACCCCGCACCGTTTGCAGCGACGATCACCGGGGTCGTCGATCGTTTCGGGGAGACGACCCCGCCGGTCGACTGCGGGGTGACGTTCCCGTTCGACCTCGCGCCTGGCGCAACGTTGTCGTGTACCGAGAATCTTGCGGGCTCTGCCCCGATCGAGCGCGGCGTCGTCGAGGTCGCGACGACCGGGTGCGTCGGGCCGGCGAGCGCCGCGTTCCGGTTCGACCCGCGTGAGGTCACCCTGCGCGAGACCGACGAGTGCGTCGGCGTCACCGACTCCGTGGAGGGTTGGCTCGGGCGGACGTGCGAAGACGCCACGTACGAATTCACGCGCAGTTTCGGGCCGTACTGCAGCGGTGACTCCGGCGAGCTCGCGAGCACGGCGAGCTTCGAGTCGAACGACACGTGTCTGATCGCCAGCGACTCGGAGACGGTCACGTACAGCGTGCCGCGGCGCTGGATCGGCTGCACGCTCACCGCGGGGTACTGGAAGACACACTCGAGCTACGGCCCGGCGCACTTCGACGACGCGTGGCTCGCGCTCGGGCCCGCCGGTGCCGACACGATGTTCTTCGCGAGCGGCAAGACGTACTACGAGCAGCTGTGGACGGAGCCGCAGGGCAGCGCGTACGACATCCTGGCCCACGCGTATATCGCGGCGAAGCTCAACGCACTGAACGAGGCGGCATGGGGTGTCGTCGACAAAGCACTCGCGCGTGCGGAGGCCATCTTCGTCACCGGCGCGGAGCGCGACGAGATGATCGAGCTGGCGAGCTATCTCGACGCGTACAGCACCGGCGACATCGGGCCCGGGCACTGTAGCGAATGAGGCAAAACGCCTCGCGGGTTTGTCGCGTGAAGACGTGTTGCCGATCGTTCGTCGTCGGTAGCATGGTGACGCCATGACGAAGAAGCTGATCGTGATCGCGACCTTACTGCTCGGAGCAACTGCCAGCGCGGACGAGAAGCAAGCGAAGGTCGACGCGGCGAAGACCGAGACCTGCGAGAAGGGCAAGAAGTTCCTTGCCGACCAGAAGGCGAAGGGCAGGTGCGCCGCAGAAGCCGACGAGGCGGCGAAGATCACGTGCTCGGCCGCGACGTTCAAGCAGGTGAACGACCTCCTCTCGAAGTGCACGAGCGCGAAGCCGGCTGGCTCGGGCTCGAGCGCCGACAAGCCGGCCGAGCCGCCCGCGACGCCGAAGTGCCGCGCGCTCGATCCGGCCGACAGCAAGATCGTGATCGACGAGGCGGAGGACAAGCTCGCGACGAAGTGCTCGACGCTGCTCGTCGACAAGCTGAAGAAGCGCTGGTGCACCGCCGAGAACAAGGGGAAGAAGTTCGACTACACGCTCGACTTCGACCACATGGTGGGGAAGGGCGCCACGGCGAAGAAGATGGCGCCGAGCAAGCGTACGTGGACCTGCCGCAGCGTCGTGAAGTGACGCGCGGCTCGTCGGCGGCTAGCCGCGCGCGCGGCTAGTCGCTGTTCGTGGGCTTCTCGAGCAGCGTCGACACGTTGCCGTTGGCCTCGATCGTCCCGGTCAGCGTGTACGTGATCGTCGTGGTGTCGCAGTCGAGGTCACCGACCGCGCGTGCGGTGAACGTCTTGCCGTCGGACTGATACGAGTAACGAAACCGGTGAGGTTCGTCGACGGTGAACTCGAGCTCGATCCACGGCGAGGCCGCCCACTGCTGCGGATCGGGCTGGCAGATGTGCTTTGGCTGCGCGCAGCACTCGGTCGCGGGGACCAAGGCGGTCTGGACGATGGGAAACCGGCCGATCTCGACCGCCGCCAGCTTGGCCGACTTCGAGAGCCGCAGCAGGTGCAGCTCCGCTTCGCTGCGTTTCGACTTCTGGATGTACTCCTCTGCCGACTTCGAGCAGCCACCGATGACGACGACGAGGGCGAGCGCCAGCTTCATGCGTTCGTCGGCCCCGACCACTCACCCGGCACCGGCGTCGCGACGTTGCGCAAGCCCGTCACGCGATAGACCTTCAGCTCCTCGGCCTTACCCTTCACCTTCACGGGCGGCAGCTGCGTCGCCTCGACGCGTCCCGCGACGTGCCGGTACGTGTCCTCGGAGATGATGATCTCGCCGGACCCGGCGACGTTGACGAGCCGCGACGCGACGTTCATCGCGTCACCGATCGCGGTGTACTGCAGCGCGCGGGTCGAACCGATCGCACCGGTAATCACGTTGCCGGTGTTGATGCCGATGCCGATGCGAATCGCGGCCAGGTTCTCCGATGCGCGCGTGCGGTTGAACTCTTCGAGTGCCTGCAGCATCGCGAGCGCGCACGAGACGGCCTTGTAGGGCGCGTCGTCGATCGCGATCGGCGCGCCGAACAGACCGATGATCTCGTCGCCGACGAACTTGTCGAGCGTGCCGCTGTACTTGAACAGCACGTCGACCATCACTTCGAAGTACTCGTTCAGCGTGTTGACGACCTCTTGCGCGGGTCGCCCGTCCGACATCGTGGTGAAGCCGCGAATATCGGAGAACAGCATCGTGATCTCGTTGAGCCGGCCGCCCTTCTCGATGGTCAGCTTGCCCTGAACGACCTGCTCGACGACGCTCGGCGGGATCAGCCGCGAGATCTGCGCGCGCGTCTGCGCCTCTTTCTCGATGCGACTCGCGAGCCGCGCGTTCTGGATCGAGATCGCGGCCTGCGCGGCCATGCCGGTACAGATCTGCAGGTCCTTCTCGGTAAACGCGTTCGACGTGAACAGCGAGTCGAGGTGCATGATGCCGAGCAGCTCGCCCGCGTGCAGCAACGGCAGGGTCATCGTCGAGCGAATGCCCTGCATGATGATCGAGTGCGCGCCGGAGAACCGCGCGTCCATCGTCGCGTCCGACGACAACACGGCGGCCTTGTTGTTCTGCACCTCCGCCATCACCGTCTTCGACAGCACGATGTTCGGATCGCTCTTGCCGCTCCGCGTCTTCACGAAGCGCGGCGCGAGCTCCCCTCGATCGTCCTGGAGGAGGATCACGCCGCGGTCCGCGCCGACGAGCTCGAACGCCTTGTCGAGGATCTTCGGCAGCAGCTTGTCGAGATCGAGCTCGCTGCCGACCGCGCGCGCGAGCTCGTGGCCGATCCGGAGCCGCTCGTAGTCGCGGCGGAGATTCTTGTCGTCGGCGATCTGCCGCTCCGGCATGAAGTCGCCGGTGTTCGCCTGGATGCGGCCGCGAATGTGGCTCTCGGTCAGCCCCGGGGCGATCGTCACGCGCCCCAGCGCGTCGTCGGCCTTCGGCTTGTCGACGAAGACGATGCGCGTCGAGCCCATCGTGAACTCGTCGCCATCGGTGAGGTAATGGTCGGCGACGCGCTCGCCGCGCAGGAACGTTCCGTTCAGCGACCGCAGATCGCGCAACAGATAGCGGCCATCCGCGGCCCTCTGAATCTGCGCGTGCTCCTTCGAGATGATCCGATCGAGGATCTGGATCGTGTTGTCGGGATGGCGGCCGATCGTGTTGAAGGCAGCGAGCTCGAACTCCTGCCGCTCCTCACCGGAGATAACGATCAGCTTTGCCATCGCAGACTCGGAGTACCCGCTTCAACCGATAGTACCCAGGCCCGCACGGAGGAGTAAAGGCACGTCCGCGACAACTCCTTACCAGGACAGGGAAAACCGGGCCGACCGACGCAATCCCGCCACGCTCCGGAGGCGTTCCGGGCCTTGTGATCGGACGAGGGTTATGGCATCTGTACGCGGCTCGCGAGGTCTTGGATCGAGCGAGCTGACAACCAAAGCGATTGTGGCGGAATTGGTAGACGCGCTGGTCTCAGGTGCCAGTGGGTAACACCGTGGGGGTTCGAGTCCCCCCAATCGCACTGAAAAACGAAGGCGTGATCGACTTCTTGATCATCGCGACGAGCATCGACGTTGAACGTGTCGATCAGCTGGCCATGAACCGAACCGTGGTGCCGGTCGCGATGAATCTTTCGCCGGGCATGTCCGTTTAGACTGCCCGAAATGCACGGGCTGTTACGGCTGCTGACTGTGGTGATCGTCACGAGCTGCGGATCGTCGGAGAAACCTCGCCCGGTGTCTCCACCGCCGCGCGTGGATCCGGCGTTCGGGGAAGGTGGAGCCACACCTCCGAGCTGTGGGCCACGTGCAGTGCCGATCTGCATATCCAGTGGCTGCAGCGGCTGCCCGTGCGGCGCCTATCAGTGCGTCAGCGCCGAGCGCGCGTGCAGCGCCGACACCGACTGCGACGCCGGGGATCATTGTTACTGCCGCGGTGTCGGCGTCGATCCGTGTCGTCCCGGGATGAGCGAGCAGGCGTGTGCCGACGCGCGGTGCGGTGGGAGGATCTGCAGCGCGTCACAGCCGGCGCCGCCGTGAGCTGCGAGCGATCGCCACGCGCGAAATACTTCCCGTGATTCGCGCGTTCGGTGGCGGTGCGCCGCGCTCCCCTCACCTTCACGTCCATGCTCACCGCGTGCGCGCTCCCCACCGATGCACCGCCGGAGCCCGCCACGCGGCGGGTCGCGGCCTATCGGCGGCGAGGACAGCCCCACCTGCTGCCCGCGAGCTACCGTCCCTCGGATCCGAGCGCGTGGATTGGACGCGAGGTCACGATCGAGACCCGCGTCGATGCCGACGGGGCCGAGCTCGTGCGCTACGTGTGGCTCGACCCACCGGCGACGGGTGATTAGTAGATCGCGGGATCTCGCCGCGTCGCGATGGCGTCCCGATCGTCGGGATCGACTGGGAGGCGTGGGACAGCGCCAA
>Ga0316603_10000965_pt1 | contig 14894 bp, 10 predicted proteins | sample OWC_soil_day10_n_FD_207649 | JGI IMG/M metagenome (GOLD analysis project Ga0316603, IMG submission 207649) | Wetland soil microbial communities from Old Woman Creek delta, Ohio, United States - OWC_soil_day10_noCT | ecosystem: Environmental > Terrestrial > Soil > Wetlands | place: USA: Ohio... | reverse complement strand
GAAGTCGCGCTCGGAGACCACCCCGACGAGCTCGTCGCGCTCACCGAGGACCACGAGGTGGCGAACGCCGGCCTTCCTCATGTAGTGCCAGGCCGCCTCGGCGTCGACGTCGTCGACGGTGGCGTGGACCTCCTTCGTCATGATCTCGTCGACCCGCATGGCTCGCTCCTCTCGATGGCGTCAGCGCGGTGGCCCGCCGGGCTTGTCGTGATCCCATGGAAACGCGGTGAGCGAGCACGGCCCCTGGTGCCGCACCTCGCCGGTCGCCCCGGTGCCTACGGGCTGCCCCGAGCCGCGGATGACGTCGCCGTCCCACGCGAGGTCCGAGCGCGCCTGCAGCGCGACGACGCACATCTCCTGATCCCCGATCCCCCAGCCCACCGGGACGGTCCGTGGATTGGTGAAGCCGCACGTGAACCGAACGCCGCGCGCGCCGATCGACCCCAGCTCGAGCGGTGGGTCGAACGCCTTGCCGAAGTTCTCGCCGTAGCCGTCGTGGCGCATGATCACCTCGCCGTCGCGTGGGCCGCCGGCGATCTCGAGCTGCGCGTAGACGCCGAGGCTGTGGTAGTGCGAGAGGGCGTAGTGGAGCTCGTACTGGAGCGGGCGGCCGGTGCGTTGCTGGTGGGCGTCGTCGAACAGGCACTCGGTCGTGAACGCCGAGTCCTTCAGCGGATCGAGCGCGAGGTCGTGGTACTGGATCCGCGCCGGCGCCATCTTCGCCACGACCTCCGACGGCGGGATGGTGTGGATCGCGAGGTTCATCGTCGTCGTGATCGGCTGGTCGGTCGCGTTGAGCAGGTGGCTCGATCCGATCACGCGACTGTACGGCGGGACCCGGATCGCGCTGCCATCGGGGAGCGCCTGGGTCTCCTCGAGCGACTGCGTGCTGAGCGCGAACAGGTAGCCGCCGAGGAGCGCGGCCACCAGCTCGCTGAACTGCTGCTCGCTGCACGACCAGGATCCATCGGGCAGCGCGAACTCGTCATCGGGGACGAAGAACCAGTTCGCGTGGTGGTACGCGCCGTCGTTGTGCTGCGTGATCCGGTTCACCCACAGCTCGGTCGGGTTGTTCAGCGTCCAGCTCTGGCAGGTGTCCTCGTCCTCGACGCCGGCGGCGACCTCGATCGTGCTGACGTCGGTCTCGAGGATGCAGTGCTCCACGCGCGGATCGCACGGCTTGTCGCGGCACCCGGCGGCGAGCCCGCCGAGGATGAGCGCGACGACGATGCGCCTGGTGTCCATGCCCGAAGCGTACCGCCAGCTCCCGCCGCGGGAAAGGCGAGCGTGGGTCAGGGGACGTCCGTGTCGTCGTAAACGACGAAGTCGAGCTCGAACAGAATCGCCGTGACATCCCACGTCAACAAGACGTCGGCGACCGGGTCGATCATCGCCGAGGGCACGAGCCAGAGCTTTCCCGTGGTGGTGGTGAGATCGCGGTCGAGCTCGTAGGACGACCACGGGATGACGAGGAGGCCGGTGCTGTCGACCGTGGCCGCGCCGATGTCCGTCGCCGGTGCGCCGGGCCACGGGTCGATGTACTGGACCAGCGTGTAGTCCTGACCGGGGGCAAGCCCCATGGCCTCGACGTGGAAGCGGAACGCGGGCCCGCTCGGCTCCCAGGTGAGGATCCCGTACGGCAACCCCAGCACCGGACCCGTGAGCGGCGTCCAGTCGGGCGCGTCGGTCTTCTTGACCAGCGTCATGCGAGGCAGGGCCGCGTCGGGCAGGGTGTCCCCGGATGTGACGTCCCCGGGTGAGCCGTCGCCGGTCACGGCTCGCTCCGCGTCGAACCCGACCCGCCCACAGCCTGGAGGCGCGACCGCGAGGATCGCCGCCGTCACCACCGTCGATCGGATGCCTCCCCCCACGCCCCGATCCTAGCCCGGTGGGGCCGGCAGGAGCAGCAGGATCGACCGGCTAGGCCGTCAGCGCGACCTGGACCTCGGCGCTCGGATCGAACGGCGACCCCTTCACGTCGGCGATGCACTTCACGACGAGCCGCACGCGCTTGTCGCCGACCGCAAGGGTGGGGTCGGCGAAGCCATTCTTCGCGAGGATCTTCACGAGGTCGACGTCCGAGACCATCCACGTCTGCGTGATCACCTGCCCGGCGGTGAGGTCACACGGCATCTTCAGGCAGTCGTCGGAGTAGCTGGTGTTCGGATCTGGATCCTTGGACATCACGACGAGGTTCGGCGACCCGGTCTCGTCGGTCGGATCGGCGGCGATGTACAGCCACAGCTCGTACTTGGTCGCGAGCAGCGTGCACGGCTGCTGTGCCTCGATCACCATCGTGCCCTTGAGCACCGAGTCGGTGACCGGAAACGTCGCCGACTCCGAGGGCTGGCGCTCGATCACCGGGATGGTCACCTTCGCCATGCCCTTGCCGCCCGTGAATGCCTTGACCTTGTCGAAGAATCCCATGCGCGGACGGTACCACTGCCGAGATCAGTATTCGGCTTCGCGGGACGCCGGCCACACGATCGCCTCGCCGGCCGGGACGTGCTCGCTCGTCAGCTCGCCGCGGGCATCGGTGTAGCTCGCCCACACCAGCCCATCGGGTGTGTGCACGAAGTACTGCTCCTGCCGGACCGGCGCGTCGTCGGCACTCGGATCGACGACGTAGAAGATCCGCCACTCGGTGCGGGCGACCGGCGCGGCCGTGGGGCCCTGCGCCGCCTTCGCCGCTGCCTTGACCTGCAGGTCGAGATCGCCCTCGATCGCGGCCTTGAGCGCCGCTGCGACGCGCGGTCCGCCGACGCGCGCGAGGTTGCGCGCCGCCGCGATCCGCGCCTGCGGGCTCGGGTCGTCGCGGAGCATCTGGGCGAGCACCTTCGCCGCCTCGTCGTCGCCGGCCAGGCTGCCGAGCGCGTGCGCGACGTTGATCCGTACGAGCCGCGACTTGTGGAACACGAGCGCGGTGAGGGCGCCGCGGCGGACCCCGGCGAGCAGCTCGGTGCGTGTCTCCCGCGGCACCGCCCACAGCATGCGTGCGAGTGCGCCGGCCCCGTTGATCGCACCGGCCCAGCCGCCCTGCTTGCCGGCGTACAGCCAGCGCTGGATCGTGGCGGACGTGCGCTTGTCGCTCGGGTTCGCGGCGAGGATCTCGCCAAGCGCCCACGCGGCATCGCCGACGAGGCGGTCGTCCTTGATCGACATCGCCGTCGACAGCACGTCGATCGAACCGACGTCGCGCATCTCGCCGAGCGCCCACGCGGCGGCCCGCCGCCGATCCGAGGCGGCGTTCTCGACCATCGCGCGGAGGAACGGGGCGTCCTCGGGATTCGCGGCCGCGGCGAGGCCTGCGATCGCCGCGAGGCTGACCTTGATCGTGCCGTCCTGGGTCAGCTGACGGAGCAGCTTGCGCGCGCTCGCATCGGCGCGTCCGCGCAGCGTCGCACCGAGAGCGCGGACGACCTCGTGCCGCGTCGGTCCCCGATCGGTCTGCGCCTGCGAGCTCAGCGCTGCCACGGCCGACGGATCACCGATGTAGGACAGCGCCGTCGCCGCGGACCGGTGGAGCTCGGTCGGGCCCTCGCGCAGGACGTCGAGCAGTGCCTTGGTCGCCTCCGGCCGCCCGATCTCGCCGAGCGCGTCGATCGCGGCACGTCGCAGGCGCGTGGGGTTGCCAGGGCCCGCGAGCGCGGTCAGCTTCGTCGTCGCGGCACCTCCGCGGAGGATGCCGAGATACTCGGCGGCGAGCACGCGGATCTCGAGATCCTCGTCGGCGAGGTGCTCGATCAGGACGTCACCCGCGCGGCCATCGCTGCCGATCAGCGGACGCAGCGCCTCCATCGCGGCGAGCCGGATCGCAGCATCCTTGCTCGACAGCGCACCGAGCACCGGCACGAGCGCCGCCGGATCGCCGGTCGCGCCGAGCGCCTTGAGGACGAGTGGCATCGCGACGCGACCGCGCTCGAGCTCGGCCGCGAGCGTCGTGGTCGCGCGGGGATCGCCGGACTCCGCGAGCAGTGCGACCGCGCTCGCCGGATCGCCTGCGATCCGCCCCTGGAGGTGCGCGACCAGCGCGGGGACCGCCGCCTTGCCCGCGACCCGCAGCGCCTCGCGCGAGCCATTGCGCAGCTGCGACTGCGCGAGGTTGATCACGAGCGTGCGCATCGCGTCCTCGCCGGCCTTGCCTGCCTGCGGCGTCGCCGCGATCTGGCCGAGCGAGTAGGCGACCTTCGCGCGATAGGCGTCGATCCCCGTCGAGAGTTGCTCGGTCAGGGCATCGATCGCGTCGACCGCACCGAGCGTGCCGAGGGCGGCGACCGCCGCAGTGCGGACCTCGTCATCGGGATCGTTGATCAGCCGGATCAGCGCGGGCACCGCCGATGGATCGCCGAGCTTACCGACCGCGCGCACCGCGAGCCGGCGGGTCTCGCGTCCGGTCTCGGAGAACTTCGCGACCAGTGGGATCACCGCGCGGCGATCGCCGAGCTCCTCGAGCTGCGTGATCGTCGCATTCTTGACGTCGGGCTTGTCGTCCTCGAGGCGCGGGATCAGCGCGATCACGACGCTCGGGTTGCCCTTCTTGCCGATCGTCCCGAGCGCCTTGACGGCGCGCTGGCGCACGACCGCGTCGACGTCGCCGAGCGAGCGGGTCAGGGCGGCGGTCGCCTCGGTGCCGCCAATGTCGCCGAGCGCCTCGGCCGCGACCGCGCGCGTCTTCGGGTCGGCGGCGCCGAGCCAGTCGATCATCATCGGCACGGCGGCGACCGCGCCGCCCTGGCCGAGCGCCTTGGCGGCGGCGTGGCTGACCTTCTCGTCGTCGTCGCCGAGCGCCTTCATCAGGAAGGCCTGGGTCAGCGAGATGTCGTACTTCGCGAGCTCGATCACCGCCTCGTGGCGCTTGGTCGGATCGTCGCTCGCGAGCCCCTCGGCATCGACGGCGACGTGGCCCGCCCAGTCGAACGTCCATGCCGATGCGGGGCGCACGCCTGACGCGGCGAGCAGGACCAGACCGAGCGCGAGCCGCTTCATCGTCAGGAGTATGCCACCGATGCGGCGGCGCGCCGCTCACTCGGCGGGCGGGTCCACCGGCGGTGACCCGGCGGGTGGCGGTGGCCGGGTCAGCTCCGCGATCGCCCACACGACCTTGGGGCGCAGCCGGTCCGGAAGGTCGAGCTCGAGCATCGCGCGGTACTCCGCGAGGGCCCCGGCGCGGTCGCCACGCTTCCAGCGCAGCACGGCGAGGTTCCGGCGTGGTCGCCAGTCGCGCGGCGCGAGGGCCTTCGCGCGGTCGAGCGCCTCGAGTGCGCGCGTGTCGTTGCCCTGGTTGTGGTGGAGGAGGCCGAGGTCGTTCCACGACGCGACGTGCGCGGGATCGACGGCGATCACGCCCTCGAGCTGCGCGATCGCCTCCGGGTACTCGCCCCACGACATGAGCGTCTCGCCATACTCGCGCCGCGCGAACGCGATGCTCGTCGGATCCTTCGCGCTCGCGACCGCGCGCTGGTAGTGGACGCGCGCTTCGTCGTGGCGACGCGCGCGCTCCGCGGTCTCGGCCTGCTCGATCTCGCGCTGGACGATCGGCGCCGGCACGCGAGGGGCAGGGCGCCCGCACGCGGCGATCAGCAGCGCGGCGAGGACGGCGCGCGTCACTCCGATTTCTTCGGCTTCGCGACGGCGACCGAGCCCGGCCGACGCGCGGGCGGTGCGACCTCGATCGCCGCCTCGATGTCGTCGGGGTCGACCTCCGCCGTCGGCATCGGTGCGATCCGGCGCTGCAGGAAGTCCGGCTCCGAGACCTCCTCCATCGCGGCGCGGTGCAGGCGCTCGAGCTCGTCGAGCGATTGCTGGCGCGTCGGATCGGGTGAGCCGAGGAGCGCGCGCAGCTCGGCGGGCGTCGGCGCGACGACCGGCGTCTCGGTGCCCCACTCGTCGCCGGACAGCCGCGCTTCGATCCGCGCGGCGAGCTCGTCGGGCGAGCTCCGCGGTGGCGCGGGTGGCGGGCGGACACCCGGATACGACGACGGCGGCGCCTTGAGCGGGAGATCGAACCGCGGCATCGATGGCTCGGTGCGCCCGGCATCCTCGACCTTGGGCAGCGCCGGCGAGGTGATGCTCGCGTCGTCTGCGGGCTGCCGCGCAGCCGCGCGCTCGTTGGTGAGGCGGTCCTCGAGCGATGACGATCGCGCGGTGCGATGTCCGAGCGACGTGACGTCGTGGTTCGGGATGCTCCGGGGCTCGTCGTCGAGCACCTCGAGCGAGGGCCGGCGCAGCGGCGGTGGGTTGGTCACCGCATTCTCGAGGTCGACCGGCGGCGGCGGTCCGGCGGTGCGGGAGGTCGGGGGGATCGTGGGCGAGCGCCGGCCCGGCTGGACCGTCGGCGGGCGCTGGTGCATCGAGATCGGTGGCAGCGTCGCGGCGCGCTTGCGGGCCTCGCGCGGCTGCGTCGGATCGCCGAACAGCGACGGCGTGATCATTCCGGTCGGCGCGACGGAGGGTGGGCGTGTCCGCGCCTCCGGCGGCTGCGATGGCGTGGCAGCGCGTGCCTCCGCCGCCAGGAGGACCGGATCGCTCGGCCGGCGCAGCGCGGCAGGGGGCGGCTGGGTCGACGGGCGCGGGGAGCGGCCATCGGCGGGCGGCAGATCGACGAGCGGAACCGACGGCGCCTCCGGCGGCTGCGTCGGCGGGCGCATCGCGCGGCCATCGGCGGCGGTCTGGCGCGGATCGCTCGGCGGCCGGAGCTCGACGGGAGGCGGCTGCGTCCCCGGCCGCATCGCGCGGCCATCGGCGGCGGTCTGGCGCGGATCCGCCGGGGGCCGGAGCTCGACCGGAGGCGGATCGGTCGGCGGTCGCATCGAGCGGTCGGAGGGGGACGTGCGCGCCGTGGTCGTCGAGCGTTCGCTCTCGGGCGCGCTCACGCGCTCGCCCACCCGGTCGCCGAGCTCGATCGGTGGCTTGAGCTGCGGCGACGAGCTCTTCTTCGTCAGCTCGAGCGGTGGGTTCGTCGGCGGACGCCCGCCGCGGATCGGATCGAGCGGCGGGGCCGAGGACCGGCGGCGTCGACCGCTGTCGTTCGCCGCGTCGCCGCCGCTCGAGATCGCCGGCGCGGTCACGAGCACGCCGAGCGCGGTGGCATCGGGCTTGGCGCCCTTGATGTCGGCGGTCGCCGCGAGCGCGACCTCGTTCGTGATCTCGTCCGTTGCCGGCGAGGCTTTGACCGTCGTCTCGCGGCGCGCCGGCGCACGATCGAGCGAGTCGAGGCGCGGGCTCGTCGTCGTCGGCTCCGCCATCTCCTTGCTCGCGCTCGCGTCCTGCTGCGCCTTCTGCCACGGGTACTCGATCCGGCCGTGGTTCGCGTGGCGGATCGTCTCGCGCAGCGAGTCGCTGATCCGGCGTAAGTCGGCCATCGACAGGCCCGACTCGTCGAGCTGACCGAGGTGGAGCTTGCCGTAGACGATCCGCTGCACGAGCGAGTCGATCGACGCCGCGTCCGGCTTCTTCAGCGTCCGCGACGCGGCCTCGACAGCGTCGCAGATCGCGAGGATCGCGGTCTCGCGGCTCTGCGGCGGATGCCCCGGGTAGCGGAACTGCTCGATCGAGAGGCCGTGCGGATTGCCATGCTCCTTGGTCTTGCCCCAGAAGTACTCGAGCACCCCGTTGCCGTGGTGCATGTGCATGAAGTCGACGACGCGCTCGTGGAGGCCCGCCTTGCGCGCGGTGACGATGCCCTCGGTGACGTGCGCGAAGATCGCGTCGCACGACACCTCGGGTGGCAGCTGATCGTGCGGGCTGGTCTCGCCCGGCTCGAGGTTCTCGATGAAGTACTTCGGCTGCAGCGACTTGCCGAGGTCGTGATAGTAGGCGCCGACGCGCACGAGCCGGCCGCTCGCGCCGATCGCGTTCGCCGCGATCTCGGCCATGTTCGCCATCATCAGGCTGTGTTGCCAGGTGCCCGGAGCCTTCTCGGCGATCTGGCGCAGCAACGGGTTCGACAGATCCTCGAGCTCGATCAGCTTGCCGCGCGTGATCTCGCCGACGAACAGCTGGTAGAGCGGGACGAGCGGAACCGAGAGCACGGTCGCGATCGCCGGGCCGAGCGCCGCGGCGAACCACGCGGCGTGCAGCGGATCGCGGAGCGCGGGCAGGTGGCCGGTGGTCAGGTAGGTCAGCAGCACGTAGGTCGCCGCGGTGAACAGGGTCGTCACCGCACCCGCGACGAGCGCGGCGCGCCAGCGACCCTTCGGCTGCTCGGCGACGACGAGCCCCGCGACCGCCGCCTGGACGAGCAGCAGGATCGCGACGCCGACATCGAACGGACCGAGCAGCGCGACGGTCAGCGCCGCGAGGATGCCGGTCGCGAGCCCGACGATCCGATCGAGCGCCATCGTCGGGATGATCGCCAGCATGGCGACCGGGATGACGAGCACGCTGAGCGACGTCATCAGCAGCATCACCTTGACCGCGATCGCGAGCAGGCAGATCGCGACGAGGCTGACGATCTGCACGCGCACGAGCCTCCCGCGGGTCGAGCGCCGCATGTGGTGCGTGAAGATCGCGGCGAGCACGAACATCAGCAGGAGGAACGCGACGTAGGGGAGGGCGCCGCGCGGCGTCGCTGCGGAGATCGCGGCCGCGTTGCGTTGATCGTCCGCGGTCGCCTTCTGGCCGCGCGCGATCACGATACCGCCGTTGCCGATCCGTCCGGCCGCGGTGTCGAAGCCGGCGAGCGCGGGCACGCGGATCGTCAGGGAGGCGGGCTTGCCGGCCACGACCTCACCCGCACCGAGCACACCGAGCCAGCGGTCCGCGGTGATCGTCGACATCGAGAGGATCGCGAACGCGAACGCGAACACGAGGCCGAGCCACCACGCGACCCGCGGGCGGCGCGGGATCGCCTTCGCGAGCGCGCCGCGCGAAGAGTCGGGATGGGTCGGTGCTCGCAGCGACTCCAGCGAGCGCTGCGGAACGGGGCCCTGAGGTCCGTCACCCATCGCTCAGATACCGATGTCGAATTCCGCGCGCGTACGGCCGCCCTTGAGCTTGGGGAACTGCATCCCCCGGAGCACGCCGTTGAGGCAGGCCCACGTCCCGCCGGACTGCTTGCCGTCGACCTTGACCAGCGTGACGCGACCGCTCGCACCGTCGATGATCATGCCGATGCTCGCCTGACCGGCGCCGGTCTTCTGCAGGCAGCCGCCGAGCCGGCCACCTTGCTTGGAGTACACGCCGTAGACCGTGCCCATGTCGAGCGTGCTCGAGCCGCTGTCGTCCTCGTCGGACATGTCGAGCGAGAGATCCTCGTTGCCACGCTGGTAGCTGCCGCCGGCGCCGGTGTTTCCACCGGTACGCTTGCCACCGGTCCGCTTGGGCGGCGCCTTCGGCATCGACACGGTGACCTTGAGCGAGGCACCGTCGAGCGCCGCGATGCCCTCGATCTTCTTCTCGGCGCTGTCGCCCTTCACGGCCTTGATCACGAAGTAGACCGCCGCCGCCGCGCCGAGCACGCCGAGGAAGATCAGCAGGTAGAGCATCACGCCCTTCTTCTTCTCGCTGCTCTGCACCGCGACCTCGGCCTGCGCGCGCCGCGCGTCGTCGCGTCTCTGCCGCGCGACTTCGATCATCGGTCCGAGCATCGGGTGCACGCCGACGTCGCTGCGCGCACCGCTGTCCTTGTCCATGATCACGTTGCCGGCGACGATGTCGCCCTTCTCGATCTGCGCGATCACGTCGGCGAGCGAGAACGGGCCGTAGTCGAGCTTGCCCTTGCTGATCAGCCACTTCTCCGTCGAGTCGGCGAGCGCGGCGTGGAGCACGCGATCGACCGCGATGCCGGCCGACGATGCCGCGGACGCCGCGATCTCCGTCGCGAGGCTCGCCTGCTGATCGCCGAGCGAGGGCGCGCGATCGAGCGTCGGCACCGCCGAGGTCATCATCGCGCCGCCCTTGTTGAGCGCCTCCCCGACGACCTCGCCGAGGACGTCGGCGCGGCCGAACCGCTTCTCGGGATCCTTGTGACATGCGCGCGCGACCAGCTCGTCGATCTGCGAGTTGACGCCGGGCACGACCTCGCTCGGGCGTGGGCCGCCCTTCTCGAGCGGCGCCCCGACGAGGCACTCGTAGAGCAGCGCGCCGATCGCGTAGACGTCCGCGGGGCCACTCGGGGCGGCGCCGGCGAGCAGCTCCGGCGCGATCGAGCTCGGGGGCGGGATCAGGCCGGCGACCATCGCGGCGATCGTCCCCGCCCCGAGGGCCAGATCGATCACGCGGACGCGCCCGGAGCGGTTGACGACGATCGACTCGTCGGCGAGCGCGCCGTGGTGGACGTCCGCGAGCGCCGCGGCGACGCCGACGATCAGGTTACCGGTCGCGCGCGAACCGAGGCCGGCGTTCCCGGCGCGGGCGGCGGTCTGCTTCTTCTTCGCGAGCAGGTCGCGGACGAGCGAGCCGTCGGCCTCCTCGGTCGCGATCCACAGGATGTCTCCGGTCAGGCCGGCCGCGAGCGTGCGGACGAGGTGCTTGTGCTCGGGCAGTGCGGCTGCGGCACGCGTGCCGGCGATGATCTGATCGCGGACGGCGTGCTGTGACGCGATCCGCGCGTGGATCACGTAGATGGTCGCGGGACCCTGCGGGCCCTCCGCCCGGTACGCGTCCGCGATCCGCAGCGGCCACAGGGGTTGACCGAGCCGGTACTCGCCGAGCTGGAAGCCCGGCACGAGGCGCTGCGCGGACTGGCTTCCGGACGTCGTTCCAACAGCGGTCATCGACGAGGCGCCCCCATGTGCGAGACGGCTAGAATAGGGGTCAGCGTCGGCGGAATCAATCGATGGGGCACTTCGCGGACTTGCCCCGGGCGACCGCGAGTGGATTGCGACCGAGCGCACGTAAGTACTTGCAACCGCGGTCGAGATCGCCCCCCTGGATCAGCGCGTCGGCGAGCAGATACTTCGCTCGGACGTTGCGCGGATCGGCCTTGAGTGCAAGGTCGGCCTCGGCGAGCTGGCCGAGCCGGTTGCCCGTCCGGGCCGCGGCCTCCGCGTTCTTGAGGTGCGTCGCGGCCTCCATGTTGCGGGGCGGGAGGCGGGCCCCTGCATCGATCCGCGCACCGGCATCGGCGCGCGGGGGCGCTGCATCGGTCGGCGCGACGCCATCGAGCGGCGCACCGGGCCCCGCGTCGACGGCACCGGTCAGCCCGGCGCCCGCATCCGCCACGCTCGCGACCTGCGCCGCATCGGCGGTGGGTGCGGCGGTGCGCGACCGCCGGTTGACCGCGACGCCGATCGCGAGCGCGATCATCCCCGCCACGAGGATCGATCCGAGGGCAAGGACCATCCCGCGGCGCCGCGGCGCCACGACGGGCGACATCCCGGTGTCGAGCGGGAGGAACGTTGGCGGCGGCTCGCTGTCGAGCCGCGGTGCGCCCGCGGGCACGTTCGGCGCGGCCGGCTCGACCATCTCGGGCGGCAACGCCTGGAAGTACGACGACGCGGACATCGCGGTGCGAAACCGCGCCTTGCTGGTGCTCGCCGCCGCACCGCCGCCGCGCTTCACGTAGACCTCGAGCTGCGCGAGCTCGTGGTCGAGCTCCTCGGCGGTGCTCGGCCGCTGTTCGCGGTGCTTCGCGAGGCAGCGCTGCATCAGCGCGTCGAGCTCGGGGTACTCCGCGAGCTCGGGCGCGAGCGCGTCGAGGTGGGGTGGGGGCGTGCGCGCGTGGTGCGTGAGCCACTCGATCGGCGTCCTGCCTTCGAACAGACCGCAGCCGGTGAACATCGCGAACAGCGTCGCGGCCAGCGAGTACAGATCGCTGCGGCCGTCGAGCGGATGTCCGCACGCCTGCTCCGGCGACATGAACTCCGGCGTGCCGAACACCATGCCTGCCTGCGTCAGCTTGAGCGCCGAGTGCGACGACGTCTCCGAGCCCTGCATCAGCTTCGCGACCCCGAAGTCGAGGAGCTTCGCGTAGTCGGGATCATCCCCGACGCGCATCAGGAGGATGTTGTCGGGCTTGATGTCGCGATGGACGAGCCCGCTGCGGTGCGCGGCGCCGAGCGCGTGCAGCGCCTGGCGGCCGATGTGCAGGACGCGTAGCGGCGCGAACGGGCCATCGACCTCGAGCTCCTTCTGGACCGTGCGGCCGTCGAGGTACTCGAGCGCCATGTAGTAGTCGCCGTGCGGCGTGACACCGAAGTCGAGGACCTTGACCGCGTGGGGCGAGTCGACCTTGAGCGTCGCGCGCGCCTCGCGTGCGAACCGCTCGAGCGCGGTGTGATCCGCGGACAGGTGCGGCTTGAGCAGCTTGACCGCGACCCTGCGATCCATCGCGAGGTGCTGGGCGCGAAACACCGAGCCCATACCGCCCTCGCCGAGCACGGCGTCGAGGCGATAGCGGCCGTCGAGGACGACGCCGACGAGGCCTTCCGCGAAGCTTGCCGACACGACCGAACTAGAAGCGCATGCCGTTCTTGAGCCGGAACGAGAGCCAGTCCCAGGCCAGGTACGCAGCGCCTGCCGCCGCGACCACGGCCACGATCGGGGCACCCGCCACCGCGATCACCGCCGCGCCACCCGCCGTGACCGCCGCGATCGCACCTTTTCGCTTGGCGACCACCTTGTTGCGCTGCACGAGCGAGCTCACCAGGCTGAGGCTGCACCATGGCCTGCCACCTGTCAAACCTCCGTGGGCGACGAGACACGGCGAGTGCGGGCGTCGGGACACAGCCCCTCCAAGCGGTCATGCGCGCTGCGATCGGGGGTGGCCCCAGGCGTGCAAACTCTTGGATCTGCTATCTCCCATGATAAGAAGGGTAACGATGTCCCACGGCGGAGACACACGGTCCACGAAGCTCGTCCGACGGCCCCAGCACGGCGGCGTCCTGCTCGGTCTCGCCGGCGGCATGCTCGTCGTCGCGGCCGGGTTCATGGGCGGCTACTACGTGCTCGGCACGCGCAGCGAGGCGAACGCGGCGACGGTCCCCGCGCACACGTCCGAGCCGGTCAAGCCCACGACGTCGGCGGCACCCGCCGGCTCGCTCGAGGCGTTGCTCGCGAACGAGGTCGAGGTCGTGGTCGCCGGCGGCACGCAGCGGATGACGTGGGCCGAGCTCGGCATCGAGATCGACGCGGCCGAGGCCGCGCGATCGCCGTCGACGGATCTCGCGGCGCTCGCCGCCAAGGGCGCGCTCCCCGTACGGCTCGATCGCGAGAAGGCGGGCGCCGCGCTCGTCCAGCTCAAGGCGAAGCGTGACAAGGCGCCGATCAACGCCTACCTCGATCTCGAAGCACGGCTGATCCACGACGACCAGCCCGGCAAGGCCGTCGATGTGTTCGGCTCGCTGCCGAGGATCGCCGCTGCGGCGCGCCAGGGCGCACCGAAGGTCGAGCTGCAGATCGTCGCCGTCCCCGCGACGGTGACCAAGGCGACGATCGGCATCGACGACATCTCCGCGGTCCTCGGTCACTACGAGACCAAGTTCCCGGTCGTCGACCGCGATCGCAACTTCAACCTCAAGCTCGCGGCCTCCAAGGTCAACGGCTTCGTGATGAAGCCCGGCGAGGAGTGGTCGTTCAACGCCACCGTCGGCGAGCGCTCGCAGAAGATGGGCTACAAGGTCGCGCACGTGATCACCGCCGGCGAGATGGTCGACGGCCTCGCGGGTGGGACCTGCCAGATCTCGACGACCCTGTTCGGCGCGGCGTTCTTCGCCGGCCTCGACATCGTCAAGACGACGAACCACTCGCGGCCGTCGACCTACACGCCCCTCGGGTTCGACGCGACCGTCGTGTGGCCGGACACCGACCTCAAGCTCAAGAACCCGTACGACTTCCCGGTCGTGCTCCGCTACGTCGTCGCGAACGGCGAGGCGAAGGTCGAGGTCCTCGGCAAGAAGCGCCCGTACGACAAGGTCGTGTTCGAGCGGAAGGTGCTCGAGGAGACGCCGTTCGGCAGCGAGGAGCGCCTCGACGAGGAGATGCCACTCGATCAGACCAGCCTCGACCAGGCCGGCTTCAACGGCTTCCTGCTCGAGCGGTTCCGCAAGTTCTACAAGGGCGGCAAGGTCGTGAAGACCAACAAGTGGCAGGTCCGCTACAAGCCGGTCACCGAGTACATCCGTCGCGGCACGAACCCGGATCCCGAGGCGAAGATGCCCGAGATCAAGGAGCCGCACGGTCCGAAGATGCCGAAGAGCGACACGTTCACGATGGCGCAGTAGCGCGGGCTATGCCGCGGGCGCGTCGGGCGCCGTGGCGTCGGCTTCCTTGCCCCGCAGGAGCAGCGCCGCCGCCAGGTAGAGCACGGCGCCGATCATCACGACACGCTCGAAGCCGAGCATCATCGCGAGCCCGAGCGAGCCGACGCTGGCGAGCACGCCCGCCGCGCCATTGACCGCCCAGAACCACGGCTTGTCCGTGTCTCCGAACCGGGTCATCCCCGACGGGAACGCGAAGCCCATGAGGAACCCGGGCGGCACGAGCAACACGAGGGAGATCGCCACGCGCAGCGGGAACCCGAGCCCGAGAGCACCCTGCAGCACCGGGTCGAGCACCAGGTTGAGCGCGACGAGCAGCCCGGCGAGCACGGGCGCCCACTTCTGCACGCGCGGCAGCGGGATCCGCGACGCGATGAACGAGCCGGTGCCGGCGCCAAGCAGCAGCGCCGCGATCACCACCGTCGTCGCGTACGACGGATGACCGAGGAACAGGATGAACCGCTGGATCCAGCCGGCCTCGACGAGCATGAACGCGAGGCCGATCGCCGCGAAGAACGCGCTGCCGCGCCAGAACCCGGCCGCGCCGCGGCGCCGACGCGCGATCAGGAACGGCGCGAAGAACAGCGCGATCGTCGCGATGCCGATGATGACGATCAGCCGGCGCAGCAGGAGCACCGAGTGCTCGTTCGGCGACAGGTTCGGCGCGATCTTCGGATCGACGTTGCCGAACAGGCT
>Ga0316603_10000964_pt1 | contig 14895 bp, 8 predicted proteins | sample OWC_soil_day10_n_FD_207649 | JGI IMG/M metagenome (GOLD analysis project Ga0316603, IMG submission 207649) | Wetland soil microbial communities from Old Woman Creek delta, Ohio, United States - OWC_soil_day10_noCT | ecosystem: Environmental > Terrestrial > Soil > Wetlands | place: USA: Ohio... | reverse complement strand
GGCCAGCGCACACCCTCCTCGGAGTGGCAGCTCCACCGCGACCTGTTCGCGGCGCGCAGCGACTGCGAGGCGATCGTTCACACCCACTCGCTGTTCTGCACGACGATCGCGTGCCTGCGCCGCCCGATCCCCGCGATCCACTACATGATCGCGCTCGCCGGTAGCGACGAGATTCCGTGCGCGGACTACGCGACCTTCGGCTCGCCCGAGCTCGCCCGCAACGTCGTCGCCGCGCTCGCCGATGGCCGCGCCGCGCTGCTCGCGAACCACGGCATGGTCGCGCTCGGCGACTCGCTGCCCTCCGCGCTCCGCCTCGCCGCGGAGATCGAGACGCTCGCTTCCCAGTTCTGGCATGCGCTCCAGGCCGGCACGCCCGTCATCCTCGACCGCGAGGAGCTGGCGCGCGTCAAAGCGAAGTTCGCCACCTACGGCCAGACCAAGCCGCGCACCAAGCGCTCCTGGTAACCCCGCCGTTCTTCTCGGCGCGGCCGACGCGGCGGATGTCGCCGGTGCGGTCGGTGCGTCGGCGCGTCGGTGCGTCGGTGCGTCGGTGCAGTCGGCGCGGTCGGCCCGTTGGTGCGGTCGGTGCGTTGGTGCGTTGGTGCTGGCTCAACGTGTACGTGAGGGACGCGCGCGCGCAGGCCTACGCGCCGGCGGCCGGGTTCGGCCCGGCGTGATCCGTGATCGTGCGGACCAGCGCGAGCGCGAACGCCCACGCGCCCTCGACGGTGTTCGGGGCGAGCGCGCCGATGCCCATGAGGCCGTGGACGTCGAGCAGGGTCGGTGCTCGCTCGGCGGGGATGTCGCCGCCCGCATGCCCGGCATGGCGCGCGAGGTGAAGGAAGATCGTGGCGCATAGCGCCGCGACGAACCGGCGCGCGTAGACGAACCCGTCGGGCAGGGCGGCCGGCGGCGCGGCGTCGTAGGCGGCGATCAGCGCGGACGCGGTCGGATCGTCCATGTGCAGGAACATCGCGACCGCGGCCAGGTCGTAGAACGGATCGTTCGGCCCGGCCATGTCCCAGTCGAGCAGCAGGAGCCGCTCGCCATCGAACACCAGGTTCGACGGGTTCATGTCGTTGTGACTCGTGACCAGCGGGCGCTGGCGCGGCGGCGGCGTCTCCGCGAGCACCTGATCGATCGTGGTGCGGACGAAGCTCGGGACCGTGAACGTCGCGAGCCGCGCCCGCATCGGCGCGATCAGGTCGCGCGGATCGCGCCACACCGCATCCGCGGGAAGCGGGATCGAGTGGACCCGTCGGATCGTCTCCCCGAGCTGGCGAATCGCGCCGTCGCGGGTCTGCGGATTGGACAGCCGCGGCGCGAACCCGCGGTTCACGACGTGGTCGCTCACGACCGCGCGTCGCGCCTCGTCGTGGTAGATCACGCGCGGCGCGAGGCCGGCGTCTCCGGCGCGCCGCTGGATCTCGAGGCTCTGGCGCCATGCCTCGATCGGCTCGCCCTCGCTGGCGACCTTGAGCACGTATGCATGCCCCGCCGCCTCGACGCGGTACACGCCTGCGCCCGACAGTCCCCCGGCGATCCTCTTGATCGACGTCGTCGGGCCGCGGAGGTGGTCGGGCAGACACGCGTCGAGCGTCATGCCCGCATCATAGCGACTCGCAGGCCTCGGGCACGGGCGCTCCTCGACCGAGACCTTGTGCTCGGTGCGCGCGGCATCGTTCATCGGACGGTTACGTGGGTTGGTGGGTTGGTGCGTTGGTGCGTTGGTGGGTTGCTGCGTTGGTGGGTTGCTGCGTTGGTGGGTTGGTGCGTTGGTGGGTTGGTGCGTCGGCGCGTCGGCGCGTCGGTGCGCCGGCGCGTCGGTGCGTCGGTGCGCTGGTGCGTCGGCGCGCTGGTGCGCTGGTGCGCTGGTGCAGTCGGGTCATCGTTGTGCTCGGGCGCGGTGAGTTCTTGGAGCTCGCGGGCGCGGCCGTGCGGCGCCCAGCGCCCGGGTGCCTCCGCGGCGAGCCGAGTGGCCCAGGCAGTGGAGGCCGAGCAGGGCGCCCCGAGCCACCCGCGCCGGCGCCGCAGCGAAGCAGCATGGGAAACCCGAGCGAGGCCGCCGGGGAGGCATCCGGAGCGCAAGGCGCCGCACGCGCCGCGCCCGCGAGCTCCTCTGGGGCGAGGCACGCGCCGTGCCCGCGAGCCCTTCCAGGCGAGCGCGCGAGCCCCTAGAACTGCGCCCGCGCCGCGAAGCTGAGGTGCCATCGCCCGCGCGGATTATCCCCGAGGTGCGGCCGCAGCGGCATCGCGCGCTCGAGCGCGCCGGTCCCGAACGGCGTGACGACGCGAATCAACGCGACCCCGATCGACGGCCGGATATCGTCCTCGGTGACGTTCCCCCACTGGTTCGTGATCAGGCCCGCATCGACGAACGCCGCGGTCGCGAGCACCTTCCAGATCCGCAGCTGCGCGTCGAGGCTCGACATCACGCGGATGTTGCCGCCCGCGGGCAGGACACGGATCTGCTGCGCGTTGTCGAACGGCGGCACGCCGACCTTGATCACCTCGGTCGCGAGCCGCTCGTCCTCGTAGCCGCGCACCGTCGAGTCACCACCGGCGAAGAACCGCTCGACCTCGGGGAGGAGCACCGCGCCGCCGAGCGGGAAGCCCTGGTCGTAGCGGAGATCTGCGCGCAGCACGAGGTTGTCGCCGACCAGCCAGTACTTGGAGCCGGCGCCGGAGACCTTGATGAAGGTGTCGTCGCCACCGAAGATGAACGGTCCGCGGAACGCGTACGACGCCTGGGCCTCGAGCCGGAAGCCTCCCTCGGGTGCGAGTGGGGACAGGACCCCGCGGCGGTCCGTGCGCTGCTCCCACTCGAACGTGAGGCCGACGGCGCCGGTCCGCGTCTTGATCGGGACCTGGGTCTGATCGTCATCGGCGCCGACGGGGCGGAGCACGTCGACCGGTCGCTCGCGGAGGCGGAAGTCGTAGTGGAGGCCGACCGTCCGCGCGTACGCGGCATGGTTGCCGATCCGCTGGCGCTGCCACGTGCGCGACAGCGCGAGGGTCACGCCGTCCGTCGTGATCTCGCCGAACCGCGGCGTGTCCTGGCGGCGGTGGAACGCGGTGAGCTCGGTCTGCGGCGCGATCAGGTCGGGCAGCCACTGGCGGGTCAGCCACTGCGGCACGCGCAGCGTCGCCTCGGCGCCGAGCTGGCGGAGCTTGAGCTCGCCGGTCGACAGGTACTTCTCGGCGTCGAAGCCGATCGTGCCGGCGAGATCGAGCGAGATGCCGCGGCCGAACAGGTTCTTGAACGACGGGATCAGCCGGACGAACGCGCCGTTGTAGCTCGAGAATCCTGCCTCGGCGTCGAGCTGCGCGATCAGGTCGTAGCGCTCGGCGACCTCGACGACGGCGTTGACCGAGCCATCGCTCGTGTTGTCGAGGTCCGGCATCGCGACGTTGACCGCATCGAACAGGCCGGTGTTGCGCAGCCGGCGTGCACTCTCGGCGAGCGCATCCTTGGTCAGCGGCTGGCCCTCGCGGAACCCGGTCTCGGTATCGGGACCACGGAGCTCGGCGAGGATGATGTGCGTCCGCGTCTTGAAGTTGCCGCGCACGACGATCTTGCCGATCTTCAGCGGCTGGACATCGCGCAGCGTGTAGCGCGCGGCGACCCGGTACGGTCCGAGCACCTTGGCCTCGTAGGTCACCTTCGCGCGCGGCCGGCCGTGGCTGTATAGCCGGTCGCGGAGCCGGTCGCGCGTGTCGATCGACTCCGCCTCGTGGAACTTGAGGTTCGCGGCGGTCGCCACGCACCGGTTGTCCGCCGCCTGGGTCGCGAGCTGCGGCTCGTCGTAGAACGTCGCGAGGTCGGCGAGCACGAGCGTGCACAGCGCGCGCTGATCCGGCGTCGCGAGCGCGTCACCCTGGTCGCCGAGCGCGACCTCGACCTGGGTGAGCAGGGTCGGCAGACCCTCGTCGATCGTGTAGCGGACGTGCAAGCCGGCGCCGCGATCGGCGAGCAGGAGCGCGGCGGCCAGGGCGGCACTGTCGAGCCCGGCGGGCTCGGTCGCCGCGCTGACGCGGACGCGGGCGTCGCGATATCCCGCGCGGCGATACGCCGTGACCAGCGCCTCGACATCGGCGGCGAGCTGCGCCGACGTCGCGGAGATCCGCGAGCCGAAGAACGCCGCCGACAGCCGCGCCTCGCGCGTGCCGATCGCGTCGCGCAGTAGCCCGTCGGCGAGAGCACGGTTGCCGACGAGCTCGAGCTCGCGGACCTGGCGCGTCTTGCCTTGCTCGATGCGGAAGATGATCCGGTCGAAGCGCTCGAAGCGCTCGCGGATCCAGGTCACGCGCGCATCGAAGTAGCCGCGGCTCTGGAGGTACGCGGCGAGCGCCTTGGCAGACTCGTTCGCCTCGACGTCATCGGAGCTCGCCGCCTGGTTGAAGGTCAGCTGCTTCTCGAGATCGGTGATCAGGATCGCCTCGGACTGGCCCTCGAACACCACCTCGAGCTGGCGCCGCTGGTCGATCGTCACGACGAAGGGGACGGTGTTGCTCCTGCGATCGAAGGACACCCGCGGATCGAAGTCGGTGCGGACGCGCACCGCCGGATAGCCGCGGGTATGGAACAGGTCGACGACCTTCTGGATGTCGGCCTGGTGCTGCGAGCGCTTGAACCGCGCCTGGCCGACGCAGATCCACAGGAGGCAGGTGCCGCTGTGGCGGAACAGCTTGGTGATCTCCTCGTCGCTGATGTTGTTCGGCTCGCGGGGCGCGATGTTGACCACGCCGGTCGTGTAGTCGGGGCCGAGGCTGACCTTGACCTCGAGCGTGATGCCGCGCTGCTGATCGGGCGTCTGCTTGATCTTGACCTTGCCCTCGAAGTAGCCCTCCTCGCGGAGGAACTCCTCGATCCGGAGCTTCTCCTCGTACAGATCGCAATCGCGATCCTGGAGGGACCACGGCAGGTAGCTGCCGATCCGTGTGCGCATCCGCCGCCGGATCTCGTCCTCGAGCAGCGTGTCGAGCCAGCCCTGCTTGACGTCGACGTTGACCCGGCGGACGGTCGACAGCGAGGCCAGCGAGATCACGGCGTGCGTGCCGGTCGGGGTCTCTTTCGTGCCGAGGCCGACGAGGTGGTAGCCAAACGCGGCGCTGATCGTGCGGATGTCGTCGCGCGCGGCATCGGTCAGCGCGCGGTGGCGATTCATCGTCGGTTCGAACAGCGTGCGGACGGTCGCGTCCGGATCCCGGAGCTTGCCCTCGATGTCGAAGCCATTCCACGTCACCGGCGGGGGCGCGACGCCGCCAGCGGGAGCCACCGCGGTGGTTCGCACGCACGTCGCCGGATCGAACGCCGCCGGCGTCGCGGTCGGCTGCGCGGCGGCGGAGCCGAGCAGGGCGAGCACGAGCACGAGGAAGGCGAGGACGCGGGTCATGGGATGAACAGGAAGGTTCTGACCAGCTTGAGGTTGTAGTCCTCGATGTCCTGCTCGGCAGGGTCGTAGAAGTTCTTGTTGAGGTAGCCGCCCTGGACGCTGACCTTGAACGGCGTCTTGAGCTCGGCGCGCGCGTTGATCGTCGCGCCGCGGATCGTCTGCTCGGCGTCGCCGATCAACCGGATGTTCTCCACCACGCGCTTCTCGATCCGGAAGCCGATCGAGCCAAACCCGATCTCGATGCGCAGCACGTCGAGTCCGGTCAGCTTGCCGAGCGAGTCCCCGAGAAGGCCCGATACCCAGTCGCCGGCGAGGTCCTTGACGATCTGATCAGCGAAGCCCTGGCTAGGGTTCGTCGATGGGTCGGAGCGCGTCGGGTCGGCGCCGAGCGACTGGTCGCCGAGCGACCGCCGCAGCGACTCCTGGTTGCGGCCGAGCACGAGCAACGACAGCGTCTGTGACTTGTTGTAGCCGGTCGAGGTCTTGAGGTCCCATTGCGGGTTCGACAGCGAGCCGGTGATCGCGAGCGTGATCAGGTGCTCCTGTCCCGACAGGTCGCGGTAGTCCGGCGCCTCGCTGACGACGTTGAGCTGCGGGTCGCCGGCCTTCGTGTTCTCGGCGAAGTCGACCGAGCCCGAGGTCCGGGTGAACCGCGCGCGGGTCCCCGGGATCCGGAACTCGCCGCGATCGACGCGGATCGATCCAGACATCCGCGGATCGCGCGGCGTGTTCGTGATCTCGATCAGCGGCCCGACGAGATCGATCTGCGCGATGTTGTTCTTGACCTGGAACCGGCGCACGTCGAGTGTCAGCCGCAGATCCGCGCTGCCGAGCGTCGGGTACTCCTCCCAGAACGGCTTGCCGGGCACGGACGCCGATCCGATCGAGCGAATCTGGTCCGTCAGCTCGAAGTTGCGGACGTAGGCACCATCGATGATCGAGACCTTGCCGCGGACCTCGAGGTTCGCGATGTCCGACGCCTTCTCGAGGAACACGTCGCGCGCGGAGATCACGAGGTCGAGCGTCCCGGGGACCCGGAACGGGATGTTGTCGGCATCGAGTGCAACGCGGAGGTTCGCGAGCACGCCATCGCGCAGCTCGACGTTGCCGTTGATGTTCGACACCGTGCCCTCGCCGTCGATCGACGCGAGCATGTCGTTGATCGCGAGCATGTACGTCCGGTGCGTGCCGCTCGCGACGGTCTCGATGTCGATGCTGCCGCGCGAGAACTGCAGCTCCCGCCGCTGGCCGCGCGGGATCAGCGAGATCGGTCGCGCCTTGGTGTTGTCGTCGGGAGGATCGAACACGAGCGTCCCGGAGATCAGCGGGAGCGTTCCCTTGCCCGACAGGATCACGTCGCCGTCGATCGTCGCGAGCCCGCCGGCCTGGGAGACCATGCCCGGGACCGCGACCATCAGCATCTTGCCGGCGAGCTTGCCGGAGATCAGGACGGACCAATTCGCCGGCGTCAGCCCGTCGAGCGCGATGTTGCCCTTGACGTGGAGCTCGCCCTTCTCGTCGAGGTGCTGGTCGCGGATCTGGATGATCACGTCGGTGAACCCGAGGCTCCCGTTCGCGAGCTTGATCAGGCCGGTGGGCGCCTCGAGCATGGTGTCGCCGCCGACGGGCCGCAACCGGACCGGGTTCCCGGCCGTCGGATCCTTGCGCCACGTGCCGTTCGGATCGAGATCGATCGACGCCTCGTAGCTCGGCTTCGCCATCGTCCCCGAGACCGAGGCGGCGAGCCGCACGTACCCGGAGGCCTCGTCGAACCGCGTCTCGATCAACGGGGCGAGCAGCGACAGGTCGAGCGTGCCGAGCGCCTCGATCGCCACCGACGCCGGCGTGGCGTGACCGCGGACCTCGACGACCCCGACCGGGGTCGCGAGCTTTGTCGTACACGGAACGCGGCCGCCGACCGCCGCCTTGTCCCTGCACGCGAGCTCGATCGAGGTCGGCGTCAGGCGCATCGACACCGCCGGGCGCACGCCGGGCTCCTGATCGATCACGCTGAGCCGGAGCGGGGTGATCCGCCCGTCGGCGCCGCGGTGGTTCATGATCGCCATGACCTCCGACAGCTCGACCCACGCCTCGGGCTCCACCGGCTTTCCGGGGAACAGCTCCGTCTTCACGGTCACCGTGCCGGACACCCACGCCTGCAGCGGCGCGGGGAGCCCCAGCAGCTTCTTCAGGTCGAGCGCCGTGTCGAGCTCGATGCGATGCCCCGTGACGGACAGCTCGACGGGGAAGGGCGCGGTGGTCCCGAGCGTGCCGCTGATCGTCAACCGGTCCGCGAGTGCCCGACCGTTGATCGAGACGCCGGGCATGCCGCCAGGCAGCGTGATCGGCTCGACGCGGAGCTGGCTGTCGCCGATGAAGTTCTGCGCGATCCACGTGCGCAGGAGCGTGATGTGGCCGGTGGCCTGCGGCGCCGCTGGCGTGCCGCCGAGGTGGAGCGTCATCCGACTGTCGCCGCCGAGGATCTTCTTGCCGATGAACTGATCGAGGATCGCGAGCGGTAGATCGACCGACACGGCGCCGCCGAGGCGCGGCCCCGGCGTGACCTTGCCGACCTTGACGCCCGGGAGCTTCGCGACCGTCGCGTCGACGACGCCGCCGCCATCGCGCTTCGCGGTCACCACGATGCAGCTGCCCCCGGTCTTCTTCGCGGTCGCGCACTTCTCGAGGTCCTCGGGCGCGACGTACATCGAGCGCGGGCGGCACGCGGCGTCGTCCTTCTTGTTCACGCACATCGCGACGTCCGAGTACGCGTCGCCCTTCACGCTGAGCCTTGCCGCCTTGACGAACACCTGCGCGTGGTCGAGCCAGTCGAGCGCGGGGCGGTCCTTGTCGACGCTGACCCGTCCGAGCTCGGCCTCGACGATGTCGAGCGTGCCCTTCGCGGTGCCGCCGAGCCCGCACATCCGCGCGGCCTCGAGCCGGCGCCCCGACAGGACGAGTCGCTCGACGATCGGATCGCCGCCGCCCGCGGGGATCCGGACGCGGCCGCTGCCGGTGAGCTCGCCGCCGAGCCCCTGCGACGTCATCTTGCGGATCTCGAGGATCCCGTCGGCGAACTGCGTGTCGGTCAGCCGCAGCCGATCGAGGCACGGCACCCCGGCGAGCTCGGTGTTCACGTTGATCTTCGGGTTCGAGAGCTTGCCCTTGATGATGATCACGCTGCCGCCGCCCGCGCTCTTGACGAACGCCGGCAGGTCGAACCGCCGCAGCCAGACGTCGAGGTCGGGGAAGTTGCCCTCGATCCGGAGGTCGAGGTCCTCGTGCAGCAGGTCGACGGTGCCGTCGAACATCGCGCGGCTCTGGCCGGCCTCGACGTGGACGTTCTCGATGTGGATCGTATCGAACGCGTCGCCCGTGAACAGCCGTCCCTTGTGGACGCGCAGCGCCGTCGACGTCGCGGTCGCGCCGAGCGCCAGATCGAAGTCCTCGAGAGCGAACCCGATCTCGAAGTCGCCCTTCGCGCGCAGCCGGCCCTTCAGGAACTTGCCGACGCTCTTCGCGATCTTCGGTGGCAGGAACCGACCGACGTCGATCGCCTTCGAGATCTCGATCTGTGCGTTCGCGTTGTACGGCTTGAGCCCGAACGTCGCCGAGATCTCGACCTCGCCAGGCTCCTTGCCGCCGCGGATCAGTGCCTTGGTCTTCTCGATGAAGCCCTGCTCGTTGACGAGATCGATCCCGCCGTGGACCTCGGCGAGCGTGAGCTGGAGCGGCGCCTCGTTCGCGCGCAGCGGGACCGCGACGTCGAGGTTCTTGAGATCGAGGCCGACGCGCGGCGAGGCGACAAACGGACCGGTCAGGGTGATCGTGCCGTTGAGGTCATCCCCGCCCATCGACGACTTGATGCAGCTCCGCACCGTCGGTCCGAGGTTCTTCGCGTCGAGCTGGAGGTTCCACGCGCCGTCGTACGGGCGGTCCCAGTAGCCGTCGAGCTCGCCGGTCAGATGGAGCTGCGCCCCGTCGGTGCGCTTCGGCGCCGGCATGCCCACCGCGGCACACGGGACCGTCGTCGCCTGCAGATCGAGCTCGAGTGTGTTCGCGACGTAGTCGTGGCGCGCCCACTGGGTCGGCATCTGCGCGAGCCGGTTGAGCTTGACGTCGACGAGCCCGATCTCGTACATCGCCGCCCGTCCAGGGGGCGGATACACCTGCGTCGCGGGTGCGAACCCCTCGAGGGGCATGCGGAACGCGGAGCGCGCTCCCTCGTCGAGGATCCGCACCGTGCCCTGGGCCGCTTCGACCGCGAGCCGCACGTAGAACTTCGCGACCAGCGGATCGGTCGCGTCCATGTACAGGTACGAATCGTTCGCGAGCTGCTCGGGGTCGACGTTGACCTGGGTGAGCCGCGCGGTGAACCCGAAGCCGATCTTGTCGGTCCCTGGGACCGAGTAGGGCCGCATGTGGACCGTCAGGTTCAGATCCTTGATGTGGATGTCGCGGAGGTCGAACACCGGTGGAGCGGAGTCCGCGTAGATGCCGGCGCGGAAGCCCGCCTTCTGCCGCGGATAGAACGCGGTCACGATGCTGACGATCACGCGGTCGTAGGCGTGGAGCGGGTAGGGCTCGCGGGTCTCCTCGAGCAGGGCCTCCCCGCCGTGGATCACGACGCGGCGGAACACGAAGTCGTGGTTGCCGAAGATCAGCGCGTGGATGTCGATCTCGGCGGTGACCAGAGAAGTTCGGAGCAGCTGCTTGCGAGGCTTTCGCTTGCTGCTGGGGTCGGGATCCGGGAGGTCATCCGGGGTGCAGTCCGCGTTGGGATCCCCGGTCCGCGCCTCGCCGGCGTCCGGCCCCCCGAACACCGCGCTGAGTGCGCAGTCGTCCCACACCTTGACGTCGCGGATGGTCACCGGGACCCAGCCCCCGCTCGCGACGGTCTTGAGCGCGCCCGCGGGCCACTCGACCGAGCCGATCGCGATCCGGCCGCGCATCCTCTTGTTGAGGATCGACGCGATGTTGTCCCCGAGATCCTCCCCCTCGAACTTCACGCGCAGCACGGCGTACGCGGTGCCCAGGAGGAGGAGCACCGTCAAGCCGATGGCGACGAGCCAACGGCGCTTCCGCCGACGAGGAGACGTGGTCACCCGCGCTCCGGACCGTACCACGGGCGGATCCGCGGCCCGGGGGCGCCCCGTGGTGAACGACGGCGTCCCGGTCCCGGTGCCGACCGTGCGATCGACGTGAGGTCATTCACGTCGGCGCATTTCCCCATGGTCATCGTCGGTGCAGGCCCGTATAGTGGGGAGTAGGACCGAAAGCGAGGCAACGTAGATGTCTGATGACCTGCCCGAGACAGTCGCCCCCGCCCTTCGCCGCGAAGCGCTGCTTCCCACGGAACGTAGTCGAGGACTCGGTACGGTGGCTGTCGTATGCACGATGGCGGGTGTGGCTTCGGGGCTCGCGCTCGCGACCACGCTGATGGCGATGCAGGTCGCCGACAGCATGTCGACGCGCGGCTGCCCCTACCACGCGCCCACCGAAGTCACCGTCGACACGATCCCGGACCATGGCTTCCTCGGCATCCGCTACGTGTTCCACGGCGGTGTCGCCGAGATCGACAGCGTGCTGCCGGGAACGCCAGCGGAGCTGTTCGCGCTCCAGCCTGGTGATCACGTCATCTCGATCAACGGCGATCTGGTCGACTCCGCGAGCGAGCTCCAGGAGAAGATCTACGGTTCGCCCGCGGGCTCCAAGCCCACGCTGGTGATCGAGCGCAACGGCGCGCAGCGGACGGTCCGCCCGACGCTCGTTGCCTGGCCCGCGATCACCTACTAGCGATCACGGATCGCAGTAGCTGGTGCCGTTCTGCGCGCCGTCCTTGAGACGGACGCAGGTCGACGCCGTCTGGTCGTCGCGCTGGAACGACACGACCATCTGGTCGCCGAGATCGGCGCGGACGGCCGCGGTCGGCCCGACGCTGCCGTCGGGGTGGGCGTTCTCGATGATGCCCATCCCCTTGTCGCGGTTGTAGATGAAGACCACCGCGTCGACGAGGGTCGGGTGGCTCGGGTACGCGAACGAGGCCACCGTGTTGCCGACGTCGCCCTGGAGCTGGAATGTCATCAGCGCCGGATCGGGGGGCGGGATCGGGATCGACGGGGTGACACACCCCGAGGCCCAGAGGGTTCCGGCGACGAGCGCGATGGCGGCGAGCAGACGGCGCATGAATCCAGGTAGGTGGAGGAGCAAGGCCCGATCCATCACCACGATACGCGATTTCGGGCCCTTGCGACCCCACAACGACGAAGGCCTGCCAATGGTGTTGGCAGGCCGTCAACTCGGGTGCGGTCGACTGTCGTGGTCGCTACGGCGTGCGCTTGACCGTCGTCGGGAACATGATCGAGATGCCGGCACCGAAGAACAGGTGGTGCAGGAACCGCGAGTCCTCGCTGGTGACGGCGAGGTTGGCGTTGAAGTCGGCGCCCGACGGGTTGTCGGAGAACGCGTAGTCGCGAATCGTCAGGTCGAGCGCCACGAAGTCGTTGAGGAAGACGTGGATGCCGCCGCCGATGTAGAGGCCGAGCCGCCCGCCGCTGTTGAGCGGTGCGTCGTTGTTCGGGTTGTTGTCCGGCGCGGCCTCCGGATCCATCGTGTCGTTGCAGACGTTGCTCGGGCAGTCGCTCTTGAGCTGGGCGAACGCGAGCCCAGCCTGGAAGTAGAAGTCGAACGCGACGTACGCCTGGCTGAACGCGGCGAGCTTGCCGTACCAGGGCGTGAGGCTGATGTACGCGGCGCCGTGGACCGGCATCGAGTTGAGCCGGCTCGTGAACTCGGACCGGCTCGGCTCGCGCGTCGCCGGATCGACCGTGGTCTCGAGTGTCGGCACGATCTTCTTGACCAGGCCGGTGTCGAGCGAGGTGCCGTACACGCCGATCACGCCGATCGAGAGCATGTCGCCGAGGTGGTACTCGAGCTTCGCGCCGCCGCCGATCACGTGGCGAAAGTCGGCGTTGATCGTCGACTCGAACAGCGGGGCGAACTCGAAGCGGCCGCTGACGAGCAGGCGGCGGTGACGGACGGCGGGGTCCGTGCGGAGGCTGTTGTAGCGGCGCTCGGCGTACGCGTCCGACGGCGTCACCGCGTCGACCGCGAGCAGGCCGGCGACGAGGAGGAGGGTGTGCTTCATCATGGCTGTGGTCCTCGGGCCTTCAGCGGAACGTGGTGTATTCGAACGAGGTCGGGAGCCAGAAGCTCAATCCGATCTGGAACATGACGTTGTTGATCAGCGCGCCGTCCGCTCGGCTCTTCGCCTCGTCCGCCGTGGCGTTCATCGTCGGCGAGCGGTCGACCGGCTCGAACTTGTCGTAGAACACGTAGTCGCGGATGCCGACATTGACCGTCACCCACTTCGCGAGGAAGAACCGCATGCTCGCGCCGACGTTCGGCATGATCAGGAGGGTCGTGAAGCCGGGGAACTTCTTGTCGCGGGCCTCGACCTCGCTCTGGCCGGCGCCGATGCCGGCCGTGAAGAACACTTCCCAGGTGATCAGGCGCTTGTCGAACACGGCGAACTTGCCGTAGACGGGCACGTAGTGGAAGTCGAGCGCGGCGCTCCACTTGTACGTGTTGATCGTCGGCAGGCGGCGGGCCTGGCGCGCGACGAGATCGAACGGCTCGCGGAACGACGGCTGGTAGTACTGACCCTCGACCCCGATCGCGAGGACGTCGGTCAGGTAGTAGTTCAGCATGCCGCCGATCGAGTAGTGGCGGACCATGTTGTCGTTCATGGTCGTGCCGAACAGAGGCATCAGCTCGGTGCGGCGCGCCTTGAGGAACGGCTTGCGCACGACGACCAGGATGTCCTTCCAGGACAGCGGCGTGCGCTTGAGCTCGCCGGCCTTGACCGCGTTGGCGGCGGCAGCGTCGGACGCGGCCATGTCGGCGCTGAGATCCCCGGGACCGGGCTCGGCGCCCATGTCGATCTCGCCCCCATCACCGGGCGGCGGCGCGGCGTCCCCCGGCTCCATCTCGATCTCCGGCTCGGCCTCCCCGCCCGCGGGCGGCGCGGGCTTGGGCGCAGGCCCCTTCTTCGGCTGCGCCAACGCGGTCCCGGCGACGAGTGCCAGCCCCGCAAAGAACACGACAGATCGGTGGAATGCCCGCATTCGTAGAGGCTTCATAACACGCGCCTTTTTCTGGTCTCAAGCAATCGGCGCCGTTTTGGGCCGGAATGCGGACACGAGGCGGCCCCTGACAGTTGCGCTATGCGGCCTCACCGGTGCTGGCATCGGCGTACAGCGCCTCGACGAAGGCACCCGGATCGAAGGGTCGGAGGTCGCCGATCTTCTCGCCGATCCCGACGAAGCGGACCGGGACCTTGAGCTCGTCACAGATGCCCAGCACGACGCCGCCCTTGGACGACCCGTCGAGCTTGGTCAGGACGATCCCGGTGATCTCCATGTCGGCCTTGAAGGTCTTGGCCTGGGAGATCGCGTTCTGGCCGGTCGTCGCGTCGAGGACCATCCAGGTCTCGTGCGGCGCCCCCGGCATCGCCTTGTCCATGACCCGGCGCAGCTTCTTGAGCTCGTCCATCAGGCCGGCGTTGGAGTGCAGGCGGCCGGCGGTATCGCAGATCACCACGTCGAAGCCCTCGTCGACGCCGCGCTTGATCGCGTCGAAGATCACCGACGACGGATCGCCGCCGGACTTGCCCCGCACCACCGGGACATTCGCGCGCTTGCCCCACTCCTCGAGCTGCTCGGTCGCGGCCGCCCGGAAGGTATCGCCGGCGGCGAGGATGACCTTCTTGCCCTCGTCGGAGAGCTGCTTGGCGAGCTTGCCGATCGTCGTGGTCTTGCCGACCCCGTTGACGCCGAGCACGAGCAGGACGAACGGCTTGTGCGACGCCATGTCGATCGGCTTGGCGTCGAGCGCGAGGATCGCCCTCGAGGTCTTGCGGATCTGCTTCCAGATCTTCTCGGAGTCCTCGAGGTCGTCCTTCGACAGGCCGGTCTTGACCGACTGGAAGATCCGGTCCGCGGCGCGCGGGCCGATGTCGGCGGTGAACAGGACCTCCTCGAGCTCCTCGAGGGTCTGGGCGTCGAACTTCTTCTTGCCGAACAGCTTGCCGAGGCGGGCGACGAACCCACCGCGGGTCTTCGCGAGCCCGGCCTTGTAGGCCGCGGCGGCCTCGGCGTCGGTCGGTGGAGCCTCGGCCTCGACCTCGGCCTCGCGCTCGGCGGCCGCGGCGGCGGCCTCGGCCTCGCGAGCCGCCTGCGGGGCCTTCGCCGGCTCGCCCGGGCGGGGGCGCTTGCGCTCGCGGCGGGGCCGGGCGGCCTCCTCGGCCGGACCGACCCCGAGGCGGTCGCGCGCACTCGACGGCGCCTTGGCTCGGCTCTTCGCGGCCGCACGGCGGAGCACGAAGATCACGAGAACGATCGCCACGACGGCGATGGCGAGCTTGATCAGCTCGTCTGGGTTCATGGGGAGGGCTTATACCCTAGGCGGCAGGCGTTCGCTCGCGCACGGCCCGCTCGAC
>Ga0316603_10000961_pt1 | contig 14902 bp, 10 predicted proteins | sample OWC_soil_day10_n_FD_207649 | JGI IMG/M metagenome (GOLD analysis project Ga0316603, IMG submission 207649) | Wetland soil microbial communities from Old Woman Creek delta, Ohio, United States - OWC_soil_day10_noCT | ecosystem: Environmental > Terrestrial > Soil > Wetlands | place: USA: Ohio... | reverse complement strand
GGACAATCAGCGCCGCGCCGTTCTTGATGGCCTTGTCCTCGTCGGGATAGCGGTACGAGAGCGTGTCCCTCGAGTCATCGGTCCACTCGATGAGGTCGATGAGCTCGCCCTTGATGAAGTCCATGATCCCCATGCCAGGCTCCTCTCCGCGGCTGAGTCCGCGCACCCGGTCATTGTAGCGCGTCGCGCGGGACCCGCGCGGCCGGCCGGCGGCGCGAGAACTTGTTGCGCGGGCGTCGCGTTTCGGCGTTATGATGTCGGCACAACCAGGCGGCGTCCGCTTCCCAGCGCGGGAGTCTCCAGGTCCAGAACCGGTGCACGCACGGCGGAGGGCGTGGCTCGCCCTGTTCGCGAGGTCACGCCAGCGTGCGGTGCCCGGCTCCAGGAGGCCCGGATGACGATCTCGGACGCAGGTTCCCCCCGCAAGACGTACGTCGTCGACACCAGCATCCTCATTTCCGCGCCCGACGCCATTCAAAATCTCACCACCAACAACACGGTCCTCGTGCCGTTCCCGGTGCTCCAGGAGCTCGACCGGAAGCGCACGTCGGCCAACGGGGTAGGGTACACCGCCCGCAACACGGTCAGATTCCTGGACGAGATCCAGGGGGCGGCCTCGACGGAGCAGATCCGCTCGGGCATCCCGCTGAACGGCGGCCTCCTCAAGTTCCACAGCGGCACCATCGACATGGGGCGCGCGTGGCCCGGGTTCAACTCGTCCTACGCCGACGACGCGATCATCCTGCTCGCCGACGACTACCAGCAGCGCCACCCCGACGAGCAGGTCATCCTGATCACGCGCGACGCCGCCATGCGGTGCAAGGCCCGCGCGCGCGCCGTCACCGCGGAGGACTACTGGAGCGACCGCCCGGTGCCGTCGCTCGAGAAGTTCTACTCGGGGCGCATGCGCATCGACGTGCCAGTCGAGCAGGCGGGCCTCCTCTCGACCCTCCACCACGAGCAGCGGCTGCCGATCGACGCGCTCGGCGAGCTGACCGACGTGACGCAGTTCATGGCGAACCAGTGCTGCGAGCTGCACGTGCGCGGCAACGGCAAGAGCGCGTGGGGGATCTTCAAGAACCACGACGGCCCGGGGTTCCTCCGGCGCGTGAACACGAAGGGCGGCGAGCGCTTCGGCCCCTGCAACGCCGAGCAGGCCTGCGCCCGCGACCTGATCCTGGACGACCAGACGCTCGTCGTCAGCCTCGTCGGCATCGCCGGCACGGGCAAGACGCTCATCGCGCTGCTGTCCGCGTACGAGATGCTGAGGAGCGGCAAGGTCTCGCGCATCGAGGTCTACCGGCTGAATGCCGAGGCGGGGCGAGAACTGGGGTTCCTGCCGGGAGACCTCGGCGAGAAGATGGCGCCGTGGGCGAAGCCGATCATCGACAACCTGGACTTCATCATGCGGCGGCTCCACGGCGGCACGCGATGGTCCAACCAGGTGGCCGATCAGCACGCCGAGAAGAGGGAGCCGTCGCACCCGACGGTCGAGAACCTCCTGCAGGCCAAGGTGCTCGAGATTGCGCCCATCAACTACCTGCGCGGCCGGTCCATCCACGACGCGGCCATCGTCGTCGACGACGGGCAGAACCTGACGCAGGAGGACATGAAGCTCGTCCTCACGCGCGCCGGCGAGGGGTCGCGCGTCATCCTGACCGGTGACCCCGACCAGATCGACCGCGCCGAGATCAACTCGCTGTCGAACGGCCTCGTGCAGGTCGTGGAGCGCTTCAAGGGCGAAGCCTGTTTCGCGCACCTCACGATGCACGAGGTGGTGCGATCGCGCATCGCGGAGATGGCCGCGAAGCTGCTCTGAGGGCCGCCGCTGGCGGGGAGCGCCGCGGTCGGGTATCCTGAGGGCCGTGCGGACGCCGAACCTCACCCGCTACGCGTGGCTGTCGATCGCCGCGGCCGTCGCGACCATCGCGCTCAAGACGATGGCCTACCTCTTGACGGGTTCGGTCGGCCTCCTCTCCGACGCGGTCGAGTCCCTCGTCAATCTCGTCGGGGCCGTCATGGCGCTCAGCATGCTGACGGTGGCGTCGCGCCCCGCCGACGAAGACCACTCCTACGGCCACAGCAAGGCGGAGTACTTCTCGAGCGGCGTCGAAGGCACGCTGATCCTGATCGCCGCGCTCAGCATCGTCGTCGCCGCCGTGCGCCGGCTCCTGGCGCCGCAGCCGCTGGAGCAGATCGGCGTCGGCATCGCGGTGTCGGTGGCGGCGTCGCTCGTCAACCTGGCCGTCGCCCTCGTCCTCGTGCGGGCGGGGAGGCAGCACCATTCCATCACGCTCGAGGCGAATGCCCAGCACCTGTTCACCGACGTCTGGACGTCGGCCGGCGTGATCGTCGGCGTGCTCGCCGTGGCCGCCACGGACTGGCTGCCCCTGGACCCGATCGTCGCGCTGCTCGTGGCGGCGAACATCGTGTGGACCGGGACGCGCATCGTGCGGCGGTCGATTCTCGGCCTGATGGACACGGCCCTCCCCGTCGGGGAACTCGCGGCGGTGAAGGCGGCGCTGGACAGCCACCTGAACGACGGCATCGAGTATCACGCGCTGCGGACGCGCCAGTCGGGCGCGCGGCGCTTCGTGTCGCTGCACGTGCTCGTGCCGGGCGCGTGGACGGTGCACCGCGGCCACGAGTTGCTCGAGGATCTCGAAGCGAGAATCAGGGCGGTGGTGCCGAACGTGACCGTGTTCACGCACCTCGAGTCGCTGGACGACCCGGCATCCTGGGAAGACCAGCTCCTGGACCGAGGTCAGCCCGGCGCGGCGCCGCCCGAGACGGGGAGCGGGCGGCCGTGACGCGGCGGGCCGCCGGGCGGGCCATCGCGCTGGCGGGCCTGCTGTGCGCGCCGGCGCTCGCAGCTCAGGATCCCGCCGGCGCCCCCGAACGCCACCACGGCGGGATCGTCCGCGGCCCGACGGCCGGCCGCCTGATCGCGCTCGAGTTCACGGGCCACGAGTTTGCGGAGGGCGGCCCGGTGATCCTCGACGAGCTGGCCCGCCGCGGCGCCAGGGCATCGTTCTTCCTGACGGGAGATTTCCTGCGAACCGAGGCCTTCGCGCCGTTGATCAGGCGGATCGTCGCGGACGGCCACTACCTCGGGCCGCACTCGGACAAGCACCTGCTCTACTGCGACTGGGAGGCGCGCGGGAACACGCTCGTGACGCGCGAGGCCTTCGTGCGCGACGTGGACGACAACCTGCGGGCCATCGAGGCGTTCGGCGTCCCGCGGAGCCGCGCCCGCTACTGGGTGCCCGCCTACGAGTGGTACAACGACGAGGTCGCCGCGTGGAGCGCCGGGCTCGGGCTGACGCTCGTCAACTTCACACCCGGGACCAGCTCGAACGCCGACTACACCGGTGAAGCGGACGGGCGCTTCGTGCCGTCGCAGCAGATCGCCGACAGCATCCTGGCGCGCGAGCGCGAGGATCCGCACGGCCTGAACGGCTACCTCCTGCTGCTGCACATCGGCGCGGGGCCGGCCCGGGCCGACAAGATGCACGGCCGGCTCGGCGGCCTGCTCGATGCGCTCTCCGCCCTTGGCTACCGGTTCGTGCGCGTGGACGAGCTCCTGCGATGAGGAGGACAGCATGGGCCGGCATCGTCCGAGACTGATCGTCGTGGCGGCCGTGCTCGCGGGCGCGCTGCTGCACGCCGCCGCGTCCGGCCCGTTCTTCCCGGTGGCGGTCTGGTACAGCGGCGGCACGGCGAGGGCGCCGATGCTGTCGCCGGTCGGCCCGGACTCCGCGGCCGCGTGGCGGAAGGACCTGGCCTCCATCAAGTCGCTCGGCTTCAACACCGTCCGCACCTGGGTCGAGTGGAGCGCCGCCGAGGCCCGGGAGGGCGAGCTCCGCTTCGGCCAGCTCGACCTCCTGCTGACGCTGGCTGAGGAAGCCGGACTGAAGGTCATCGTGCAGGTCTACGTCGACTCCGCGCCGGAGTGGGTGGGCCGGAAGTTCCCCGACGGGCAGTTCGTGTCGCAGGGCGGGACGGCGATCCGGCCGCAGGCGGCGCCGGGACTGTGTTTCGATCACCCGGGCGTGCGCCGCGCGGTGCTCAGGTTCTTCGAGGAGGTCGCGCGCCGCGCGCCGGCCAGCCCGGCGTTCCACGCGTACGATCTCTGGAGCGAGCCGGCCGTGATGAACTGGGCGCTGCCGGCCTACGTCCCGAACGCGCAGTACTGCTATTGCCCGCACAGCATGGCGCGCTTCCGCGAGTGGCTGCGCGCGAAGCACGGCAGCCTCGAGCGCCTGAACGCGGCGTGGTACCGGACCTTCTCGAACTGGGACGAGGTGGAGCCGCCCCGTTTCGGCACGATCCTGACGTACGCGGACTTCATGGACTGGCGCGTGTACATCGGCGAGAAGATCGCCGCCGACTTGAAGGCGCGGGCCGCCGCCGTGAAGTCCGTCGACGCGTCGCATCCCGCGACGAGCCATGCGCCGAACCCTTCCCCGGTGTTCCGGACGCTCGCCGACAGCATGGACGCGTCCGACGACTACCTGATGAAGGACGCGGTCGATTTCTTCGGCACGAGCTTCTATCCCAAGCTGACGTCGCCCGACCGCGACTTCCCGCTTGAACGGCGCGCGCTCGTGCTCGACATGGCGCGCGCGGTCACCGGCGACCGCGGCTTCTACATCGGCGAGCTCCAGGCGGGGTACGGCGTGCACGGCCTCGTCACCGGCAACCCGATCACGCCCGGCGACCTCGAGCTCTACGCCTGGGGCGCCGTGGCGCGCGGCGCGCGGTCGATCAGCTTCTACGCCTACTACCCGATGAGCACGGGGTACGAAGCGGGCGGATACGGCCTGATCAACCTGGACGGCACGCTCACCGACCGCAGCCGCCGGGCGGGCGACACCGCGCGCGCCATCGCCGCGAATGCCGACCTCCTGCTGGCGTCACGCCCGGTCCCCGCGCAGGTGGCCGTCGTCTTCAATCCGCTGGTGCCGCTGCTGGGCGGCGAGCAGGCGTACGGCGACCGCCGGTCGATGCACCGCGCCGTCGCGGGCTACCACCGGATGTTCTTCGAGCGGAACATCGCCGTGGACTTCCCGAGCGCGCGCGAGTTGACGGCGGAGCGCCTCCGCCGTTACGCGCTCGTCATCGTGCCGTGCCCGATCCTGATGACGGCGGAGATGGCTGCGGCGCTCGAGCAGTACGTGACAGGCGGCGGACACCTGTTCGTGGAGGCCCGACCGGGCTGGCAGGACGAGCGCGGGCACGCGGCCCCGGTGTTGCCGGCGTTCGGTTGGGACCGGCTGCTGGGCGTGCGCGAGACTGAAGTGCTCCCCGTGAGACAGGTGCCGATCGACTGGGGAGGCCGCCGGTTCAGCGGGACCGGTTTCGCGGAGCGGTTCGACGTGACAGACCCGTCTGCCCGGGCCGTGGCGCGCTTCGACGACGGCGCGCCGGCCGCCTTCGAACGGGCCGCGGGGAAGGGGCGCGCGATCATCCTCGGCACGCTGGCCGGCGAGCGCAACGCCACAGATCCCGTGCCGATGCATCCTCTTGGCGACCTGCTCGCCGACTGGGCCGGTCTCGACAGGCCAGCGCTCAGATCGTCACGCTTCGTCGAGCTGCGCCGCATGGCGGGGCAGGCGGGCGAGCTCGTCCTGGTGTTCAACCATGACCTGGAGGCCGCGCGCGTCGAACTCGAACTCCCGCTGGCGCGGGCGCCGCGGGCGCTCCGGGAGATCGTGACAGGCACCGCCTTGACCGCCGGACGGCCAGGCGTGCCGGCCGCGTCTTTTCATCTCGACACGGAGATCCCGGGCGGCTGCGCGAGGGTGTACCGGATTGATTACTGAGAGCACACACCCCTGCCTGCCCGCCGGAGGCGGACAGGCAGGCGGTGTCGATCGCGAAGGCTCGCTTAGGCGGGCCGGACGTTCTCGGCGCGCGGACCCTTGGGGCCCTGGCCGACTTCGAACGTCACCGAGTCTCCTTCGCGCAGAGCGTCGAAAGGAGTCTGGGTGCAGGCCGACTGGTGGAAGAAGTACTCCTTCCCATCGCCGGCCGCGATGAACCCGAAGCCTTTGTCGCTGATCTTCCGCTTGATCGTTCCCGTCGCACTCGCCATATCGTCTCCTCGTGTGACCGCCTTCGATGCTGCACCACTCTTCGTCAACACGAGTGAGACGGTGAGGGCACGCGGGCTGTGCGAGAGGCACAGACGTTCGGCGCATCGACGCGCATGCTGCCGACTAGCCTAGCACGAAACCGGAGGAAGTGCGCGGAAAAGGCGCACTTTCGCCCTGTCGCCGGCGCCCCGAACAGCCGATGATCGGAGTGACGCGAATGAGACTGCCGGGCGGCCACGATGCCTGAGCGCGACGACTTCCAGAGTGACGCCTTCCAGACCCCGCAGCGGACCGACAGGGCCGCGGACCTGCGCGCGCGTGCCGATCGCGCCGACGTGGCTGCCGCGTTCAACCTGGCGTGGTGCCTGGCTGGCGGCCAGGCCGGCGGCCGCGACGAGGAGCGAGCCCTGGCCTGGTACCGCAAGGCCGCCGAGCAGGGGCATGCCCTGGCCCAGTACCGCCTGGGCCTCCTGCACGCGGAGGGCCGGCTCGTGCCGGGGGACGACCAGTTGGCGTTCTCGCTGTTCCAGAGGGCCGCCGGCCAGGGGTTGCCGGAGGCGGCGTACATGCTCGGCGTGATGGTCGCCCGCGGCCGAGGCGTCGAGCAGGACCAGGCCCAGGCCGTGGCGTGGTGCCGCCGAGCGGCCGCCCAGGGCCACGCGGAGGCGCAGTTCACGCTGGGCCTGATGTGCGCGAAGGGCGAAGGCGTGCCCCGCGACGGCTGGCAGGCCGTGTCGTGGTGCCGAAAGGCCGCGGCTCTGGGCCATCCGGAGGCCCAGTTCACCCTCGCCATGATGTACGCGCACGGTGACGGCGTCGTGCAGGACCCCGCTCAGGCCGTGCTGTGGTACCGGCAGGCCGCCGAGCAGGGGCACGTGGAAGCCCAGTTCGGGCTCGCCGAGGCCTACGCCGCGGGCAATGGCGTCGCACGCGACGACGGGCTGGCGGCGGTGTGGTATCGACGCGCGGCCGAACAGGGGCACGGGGTCGCGCAGTTCGCGCTCGGACGGTTGTTCGGGGAAGGACGGGGCGTGCCCCAGGACGCGGCCCAGGCTGCCGTCTGGTTCGCGCGGGCCGCGGCGCAAGGCGTCCGCGAAGCGCAGTCTGCGCTCGAGATGTCGGCGCCGGGTCGCGGCGAGGACCCGCCGATCGCCGCAGTGCCGTCCGGGGAGGAACCCGACACGCGCGAGCCCGATGCCGAACGCGCCTGGCCCCCGGTTCGTGCGCCCGAACCCGGCACCTTCCAGGCGCTGGCGTCCGATGCTGATGCCGCCGAAACCTGGCGAACGGCCGATGCGCTGGCCGACGTCCGGCGAGAAGCCGAAGCGGGCGATGCGCTGGCGCAATACCTGCTCGCCAGGGCCTGCGCGACAGGCGACGGCGTGCGGGCGGACTTGCCGGCCGCGCTGCGATGGTGCAGCAGGGCCGCCGAGCAGGGCCTGCCGGAGGCCGAGTACAACCTGGCGCTGTGTCACGCCCAGGGAATCGGCGTCGCCGCCGATCAGGCCGAGGCCGCGTCGTGGTTCCGGAGGGCCGCTGAGCGCGGGCACGCGGCCGCCCAGTTCGAGATGGGCGTACGCTACGCGACCGGCAACGGCGTGCCCCGCGACGAACGAGAGGCAGCGGACTGGTATCGCAGGGCCGCCGAGCGCGGCCACGCCGCGGCCCAGTTCAACCTCGCCGTCCGCTTCGGTCAGGGACGAGGCGTGGAAGCGAGCGACGGCCTGGCTGCCTGGTGGTACCATCGAGCGGCGGAGCAACGGCACCCGGCGGCGCAGTTCAACCTCGGGATCCGCTACGCCCACGGGGACGGCGTCCCCCTCGATCTGGTCGAGGCCTACTGGTGGGTCTATCTGGCCTCCGTCTTCGCGCCGGGCGCGCAGCAGGCGCGCTACGCTGATGTCCTCGACGAACTGTCGGCGCAGATGACGCCCGCCCAGATCGAGCAGCGGCAGGAACGAGTCAAACAGTGGTCCGACGCCTTCGAGCGGCGAAGCCGACGGTCGGCGAGCGGTCTGGAAGTCTCCCGGCGGGCAGACGTTATTGAGTAAGGGTTACACAACCGTCTGCGTTCTCGAGGTTGACTCCCAGGTTTTCGTGGCATTCCAGCGGTGCTCTCAAAGGCACCGTACTTGCACCGTCCAACGGCACGGTTCTGACTGCTTACAGGGGAGGCGTCCTCATGTCGCGCTTGATTGGCGTTCTTGCACTGGTGGCGCTCGCGTGTGCCGCGTGCGGCGGAGACGCGCCGCAGGCTCCGGCCGGGCCGAGCGCCGCCGGCACGTCCTCCGTTACCCAGGGTGCGAAAATCCTCGGCAACGTGTCCGCCGGACAGCCGCTCGCGGCCATGGCCGCCCAGGTGGTGGGGACTTCGATTTCGTCGCCCGTGAACACGGGCGGCGGGTTCACGCTCGACCATGTGCCGGCAGGCGCGGTGCAGCTGCGATTCGTGGGGTCGGGCGTGGATGCGTCGGTCGGGCTGACGCCCGTCCAGGCTGGAGACGTGGTCAGCGTCCTGGTCGGCGTGTCGGGCGCAACGGCCACGATTCAGAGCGAGTCCAGGAACGCGGGCAACAAGGTCGAGCTCGAGGGGCGGATCGAGGCGCTGCCGGCGGACCCCGCCAATTCCCTGGTCGTCGCCGGACGCACTGTCACGACGACGGGCCAGACCGTGATCCGCGACGGCAACAACGCCGCGAAGGTCTTCGCGGACCTCGCCATCGGCCAGCGCGTGCACGTCAAGGGCACGCTCGTCACCGACCCGGTATCGGCCATCGCCGCGGACAGCATCGTGATCCAGAACACGAACACCTGGATTCCGGTGAACGTCAATGGGACCGTGGAGTCGCTGAACGGGCCTCCGCTGGCGACGGGCATGAACTTCAGCTTCCAGATCGGCAGCCGCGTGGTCCAGGGCGACGGCGAAACGAAGTTCTACGGTGAGGACGACGTGCCGCTCACATCGGACGCACTGGAGAACGGTCAGCGCGTCGAGGTGAAGGGCGAGCTGCGCGACGGCTTCGTCTATGCTTTCCGCATCCACATCAACGGCGTGCCGAAGCCGGAGGACCCCCCGCAGGACGACTCGGCGTCGGTCGAGGGCGAACTGACGAAGATCGACCCGCCAATCCCGCTGAAGCCCTTGCCGGTCGTCACGCCTCCGACGCTGACGATTGTCTCCTATGCCGGCGGGGTGAAAGTGGAAACGGTCGTCACCACGACGTTCTCCACGGAGGTGAGGAGGCGCGGTGACGTGCAGACGCTCTCCGAGCTGGCCCTGGGACAGACCATCCACGCCGTCGGCACCCGGATGGCCGACAAGTCCATCGCCGCGCGGATGTTGCAGATCAAGGACGACGAGACCGGTGGATTGTTCGCGATTGAAGGGTCGATGGGGGGTCTGAAGGGCACGTGCCCGGCGGTCAGCTTCGGGGTGAATGGGTACTCGGTGTATACCCTCGGTCCGACTCCCGACCCGGCCCCTGAAGTGCCGACGGTGTTCCTGCCTGACGGGCTCGACACCTGCAATGCCCTGAAGAGCGGCACGAAAGTCACTGTCGAGGGCAAGCGCCAGGCGAACGGCTCCGTGCTGGCGACGAAAGTGACCAAGAAGTAGTTCGCGCGCGACTCGAACTTGCGAAGGCCGGCGTTCGTGGCCACGTGCCAGGCGCCGGCCTTTCTTGCGTCCGGAGTGTCTCAGCCGGGCGCTGGCCTACTTGGGCCGCATCAGCTTCGCCACGGCTTCCGCCGTCACGCCTTCCCAGGCAAGCCGCTCGTATCGGATCGGTTCACGTCGCCCGACGACGACGAACGTGCCGTCGGGTGCCCAGGCGACATGGGTGTCGAGTCGCTTGCCGAACTCCGTGTCACCGGCATCCCGGCAGAGCGGCCACGACTCGCGGCTCGCAACGTCCATGATGATGTGCGTCCCCGCGGCCCCCTTGGCGTCGGTCGTGTACAGCAGGAAGCGGCCGTCCGGCGACCATCCCAGCGGCGCCACGATGCTCGCGGTTTGGGCAGGCACCAGCACCTCGCGCGATCCGCTGTCGGTCGCCAGCACGCCGAGCTCCATCTCCCGCTTGGGGGAGCCGGGGACCGGTCGGTATGTCGCGTATGCGATGCGCCGCCCGTCCTGGCTCGGCGCCAGTACGTGCAGGAGGAAGTCGATCTGGGCCACCACGCGGTCCCTGCCGTCTGCGAGGGACAGGGCCTTGAGTTCGGCACCAGCCCTGGCCCCGCCGGACTTGGGGTAGAGGTGAAGGATCTCGCGCCGCTCCGGGACGTACCACCAGTACACGCCCTCGGGCCTGGCGATCTCCTGTTCGACTCCCGTGTCCAGATTCAGGCTCACGATCGGCATCGCGCCCGACTCGCCAGGCTTCGCCCGGCGATAGAGGAGTTCGCTCGGTGTCCGCCAGAACAGCGCCAAGATGAGCGACTGCTCGACCAGCGGACGCTCGGCCATGCCACTCGCGTTCATGACCGCCAGCGCAGACTTCGTGCCGCTTCGCGCCCAATACGCGATGCGGCGGTTGTCGGGCGAGACCGCGGGAATGAGATTGTCGGCAGCGTCCTGCGTCAGGCGAACAGGTCGATCGATCGGCCTGCCCGTGCGCGGGTCCATCTCGATGCGATAGAGATCGGAACGCGAGTACTCCATGCGGTACGTGAGCAGGCCCGCGTCCGTCCACCACGTACGCCCGGCCCATTGCGCCCATTGGGCGGTCGGTTCCTCCAATGCGCCCAGCCGCAGCGTTGCGCTCGCCGGCAACCGGCCGTCGAGAGACGCGACGAACATGCCCCAGCGCCCGTCGGGGTTGGCCTGGAAAGCCACCAGCCTCCCGTCGGTCGACACCTGGGGCCGTGACTCCTCCCACGTGCCATTCGTCAGCGCCGTCGGCTGCCCGCCTTCCAGATCCTGCACGAACAGCTTCTTCGCCTTCGAGACGATCAGGCGCTTGCCGTCGGGCGTCATGACGACGGGGGACGTGCCCTCACCGAAGGGAGCGGCCAGAACCAGGCGCGGCTCTCCGCCGCCGGCCGCGACGAGCCACCAGTCGGCCGTCCCAGCCTTGAAGTTCGGGCGGTAGTACAGGATGTCGCCGGCGGTCGTCCATGCCGTCGGGTAGCCCATCGTGCCGGCGGATTTGGACTCTCCCGTGGCGACGTCGGCGATGCGGATCTCGTTGACCGTGTTGTCCGCGCTCATGAAGTTGTACGCGAGCTTCCGGCTGTCCGGCGACCAGGCGATGTTGCTCACCGACGCGCCGGCCTCGTCCACGAGGAGGCGCTCTTTTCCACTCGCCAACTCCTTGAGATAGAGCCGTCCCCAGTCGTCAGGACTCTTGTGGTAGACAACCAGTTTGCCGTCCGGCGATCCGAGTTCGTAGTCCCTGTCGACCTGGACCGAGCGAAACGGAGACGCGGCCTCGCTCTGGAGCGCCTTCAGTTTCGCCCGAGCCCGGCTGGCGGCGGGCTCGACGGTGGCATACTCGCGAACCAGCCTGTTCAGCAGCACGGCCGCGCGCGGGTCCGCGGCCTTCTCGTAGATGAGCGCCAGCTGGTACATCGCCTTGCCCGCCACTTGGCGATCGGATGAGAAGTCGGTGATGATCCGCTCGTAGCGGAACACCGCGTCCTTCAGCGCGCCCTCGGCGCGCTCCTTCGCCAGCGCCTCGCGGAACAGCGCCTCGGCCGTCGAGTCCTGCGCCCGCGGCGATGCGGTCCCGAGTCCCATCAGTCCGACAGCCAGCGCGGCGGCGATCCATCGTGGTGTCATCGCGTCACCCTCCTCTTCGAATCTCGCCGTCAGCGTGCCACCGCCTCCCTGCGCGGTTGCCAGAATCGAGTGAAGGGCACGTCAACTCAGGCCGAACTGTGTGTCAAGACCTGCGACGGCCATGTCAGCACTCCGTCACGTCTCGCGCACGAACTTGTAGCCGACACCGTGCACCGTGAGCAGGTGGCGCGGGTGCGCGGGATCGCGTTCGAGCTTGCTGCGAAGCGAGAGCATGTGCGTGTCGACGGTGCGATTCGTGGGAAACACGTCCTCGCCCCAGACCCGGTCGATCAGGATGTCGCGCCTGACGGCCGCGCCTTCGTGCGCGGCGAGGTAGCGCAGCAGGCCGTGCTCCTTCACCGTCAGGTGGATCGGTTGGCCGCCTCGCGCGGCGACATACCGCACGAAGTCCACGTGGACATCGCCGAAGTCGAGGGCGTCAGGCAGCGGCGGTTCCGGCGCCGTCGCCCGTCGCAGGAGGGCGCGGATCCTGGCGAGCAGTTCCGGGACCCCCACGGGCTTCGTCAGGTAGTCGTCGGCCCCGAGATCGAGGCCCATGACCTTGTCGATTTCGTCGCCGCGCGCCGTCAGGATCAGGATCGGCGTCACACGGTCGTGCCGCCGGATTTCGCGGCACACCTCGAAGCCGCTCAATCCGGGGAGCATCACGTCGAGCAGCACCAGGTCAGGCTTGAGCTCCGCGTGCCGCGCCAGCGCGTCGTCGCCGCGGGTCACGTGCGTGATGGCGTAGCCTTCGTGCCCCAGGCTGGCGCTGAGCCCCAGCGCCATCCCGCGGTCGTCCTCGACGATCAGAATCCTGGCCATGGCTCCTCACTGGGCAGGCTGCGCATCCGGGACCGCGCCGCGGCCGGCCGCGGGAAGCCCCAGCGTGAACGTGCTCCCGCCGCCGGGCGTGCTCTCCACCGTCACGCTGCCGCCGTGGCTCTCGGCGAAATGGCGTACCAGCGCCAGGCCCAGGCCGGTGCCGCCGGACTCGCGGGCGGCGGCGGGCGTCCGGTAGAAGCGCTCGAAGATTCTCCGCTGCTCCGCGGGCTCGATGCCGATGCCGCCGTCCACGACCTGGAGCCGCGCCTGGCCGTCCGCGTCGCTCACGGTGATGCTGATCTCCCGGCATCGGCCCGAATACTTGACCGCATTGGTGACGAGGTTCGTGATGGCCTGCACCAGACCATCAGGGTCGGCGTTCACGTGCACGGGGTGCAGGGGGGCGGCTCGACGCACGCTGAAGCCCTCCTGCCGGAGCAGGTAGTCCAGGCGTTCGAGCGACTGATCCACCGCCTTCGCGAGATCGACATCTGCCGGCCGGTACATCGGCAGGCCGCGATCGATGCGAGCGACTCCGAGCACGTTGTCGATGAGCCGTGACTGTCGGTCCGCTTGCTCGCGAATCTCGTCGAGGAGCAAGGCCGTTTCCGCCGGATCGGCTGAAGGCTTCATGCGCAGGGTCTCGGCAAGGAGCCGGATGGAGGCGACCGGCGTCTTCAGCTCGTGCGACACGCTCGCCACGAAGCTCGCCTGCTGCGCCGCCAGATTGACCTCGCGGGCGACGTCCCGGAACCCGAAGTACGCCACCACGAGCGTCAGGGCAAGAGCCGCGAGCAGCGCCGCCGCGAACAGCGCGGAGCGCCGTGCCTGGCCCGCGGCGTCGCCAGGGCGGGCGCGCACGGTGATCTGCACAGCGGGCAGGCCCGCGAGCAGCGGCGCCGACGCGGCCGGCAGGCCGCCAGGCGCCGCGGGACCCGTGACAAGCGCGGCCTCGAAGGCCGACCCCTGCTGGGCGCCGGCGAGCGCACCCGCCAGCGCGGCCGTGTCGAACAGCACAACAAGTTGCCCCCTGGAAGGACGCGTCAGCCGGCCTCCGACGACGTCCCGGCCCTCGAGCCTGACGGGAGCAGCCTCGAATGCCGGGTCGGCGACAGGAGGTCCGCCCGACGCCGCGAGCCACGAGGCCAGGCGCCGAGCGGTGCTCGTGGCGCGAGCCAGGGCATCCGCCGACTCCCTGACGCGAGTCACGAGCGGCTCACCGATGGCGGGGTCTCCCGTGAAGCGGACAAACCCGGTCACGTCGATGATGTCGTTCGGATGTCCGATGGCGCCGCCGTCGACGAGTCCGCCGAGGCGCGTGAGCAGTCCGGGCAGGTTCGCGGCGAGCCGGCCCTGCTGGCGCCACGCTCCTGCGAGCTGGCGGGCGGCCAGGACCGCCAGCGACACGCCGAACTCGTCGCGCGCGGCTGCACAGCACTCGAGCAGCCGCTCGGCGGCCTCGACTGCCGCCGCCGGCCGCCTGCTGGCGAGTGCCCCGCGCCCGGTGTCGAGAAACGCGAGGGCCAGCCGCGTCCGGCGGAGGGTCTCGCCGGCGGCTCCCGTATCGGAAGTCGGCGCGCCGTCGGCCGCGCGCAAACCTGCACGCACGGCCTGTTGATACGCCCCGTCGTAGTCAGGGTCGTCCGGCCGGCCATCCGGCGTGAAGCGATAGGCCTCGGCGATGAGGACGTGCGGGCGCGCCCTGAGGGCGAACGGGCGGGCCTGGTCCGCCGCCTGCCAGGTGCGATCGACGTCGGCGGCCGCCTCGCCCATGCGCTCCAGGAGGACCGTGCGCAGGCGCTCCGCCTCGAGTGCCGCGGCATCCTTCGAGCGCCGGGCGGCGGCGTCGCGATCCAGGGTGAGCCACAGGTAGCCCATGGCCCCAAGGGCCAGCAGCGGCAGCGCGACGGCCAGGATCGGGATGAGCAGCAGACGCACGCGTCGGCGCATGGCGCGAACCTCGCGGCCGCCGCCAGTCTAACGCAAGGCGTCCCTGCCGTTTGTCAGGGACTTGTGAAGGAACGGACGGCGCCGCCCCTTCACGCCAGCGCCGCGATCACGCCCCTCAGATAGCCGATCGACTCAGCCGAACCCGGCAGCGGGTCCTTGGCGTCCTTCTCGTACTCGAGGGCGAGCGTACCCTTGTATCCGAGGCGCTTCAGCGTCCTGATCAGCTTTGGGATGTCGATCACGCCGCGCC
>Ga0316603_10000958_pt1 | contig 14916 bp, 16 predicted proteins | sample OWC_soil_day10_n_FD_207649 | JGI IMG/M metagenome (GOLD analysis project Ga0316603, IMG submission 207649) | Wetland soil microbial communities from Old Woman Creek delta, Ohio, United States - OWC_soil_day10_noCT | ecosystem: Environmental > Terrestrial > Soil > Wetlands | place: USA: Ohio... | reverse complement strand
GCGCCGGGCGGCAAGATGCGCCAGCTCGCGGTCGACGGCGCGCCTATCGATGCCGGTCCGACGGTGTTCACCATGCGCTGGGTCTTCGACCAGATCCTGGCCCAGGCCGGCAGCTCGCTCGAGGCGCTGGTGGGCCTGCAGCCGCTGCCGCTGCTGGCACGCCATGCCTGGCGCGGCGCGCAGGCCGGCCAGCCGGCCACGCTCGACTTGCATGCCGACCTGCAAGCCTCGGCCGATGCCATCGCGCGCTTTTCCGGGCCGGCGGAAGGGCGCCGCTACCTGGCCTTCTGCGACGAGGCGCGCCGCGTCTATCAGAGGCTGGAAGGACCGCATATCCGCTCTCCACGCCCCAGCGTGCTGCGCATGGTGCGCGACCTGGGTCCGGGCGGCCTGGCCACGCTGACCGGGCTGGGGCCCTTCGCGACCTTATGGACGCGCCTGGGCCACCATTTCCACGACCCGCGGCTGCGCCAGCTGTTCGGCCGCTACGCCACCTACTGCGGCGCGTCGCCGTGGCGGGCGCCGGCCACGCTGATGCTGATCGCGCATGTCGAACAAAGCGGCGTGTGGTCGGTGCGCGGCGGCATGCACGCGCTGCCGCGCGCGCTGGCCGCGCTGGCAAGCGAGCGCGGGGCCAGCCTGCACTTCGGCCAGGCGGTGCAGCGCATCCTCGTGCGCGATGGCCGAGCCTGCGGCGTGCGCCTGGCCGACGGGCGCGAGTTGCAGGCCGATTCGGTGGTCTTCAACGGCGATGCCAATGCGCTGGCGCAGGGTCTGCTCGGTGCCGAGGCCGTGTCGGCGACGCGGGCCACGCCGCCTTCCAAGCGGTCGCTGTCGGCGCTGACCTGGGCCGTGCATGCACGTTGCAGCGGCTTCGCGCTGGAGCGCCACAACGTGTTCTTCTGCGACGACTACCAGCGCGAGTTCGACGACGTGCTGCGCCGCCGCCAGCTGCCGCAGCAAGGCACCGTGTACGTGTGCGCGCAGGACCGTGGTGACGCGGCCGGCGCGCCGGTCGGACGCGAGCGCCTGCTGTGCCTGGTGAACGCGCCGGCCGACGGCGACAGCCGACCCTTTGACCCCTCGGAGATCGAGCCATGCCTACGACGCAGCCAGGATCTGCTGCAGCACTGTGGCCTGCAGCTGGAGGCGCACGCGCCGCAGGTGGTGAGCTCGCCGGCCACCTTCCACCAGCTCTTTCCGGGCACGGGCGGGGCGCTGTATGGGGTGGCGAGCCACGGCTGGATGGCGCTGTTCAGAAGGTCGGGCTCGATCAGTCGCCTGCCAGGGCTGTACCTGGCCGGGGGCAGCGTGCACCCGGGGCCGGGAGTGCCGATGGCAGCGATGTCCGGCCGACTGGCGGCCGAGACGCTGCTGGCGCACCTCGATTCGACCAGCCGGTCCCGCCGGGGGGCTACCTATGGTGGTATGTCGACGCGCTCAGCGACGACGGCCGGCACGGTCTGACGATCATCGCCTTCGTCGGCAGCGTCTTTTCGCCCTACTACCGCTACGACCGCTGGCGCGGCCGTGGCGATGCCGAGCAGCACGTCGCGCTGAACGTCGCGCTCTACGGCCGCGACACGCCGCGCTGGACCATGACCGAGCGCGGTCGCGGCCAGCTCGCGCGCAGTGCCAGCGAGCTGGCCATCGGGCCGAGCCACGTGCGCTGGGATGGGCAGGCGCTGCAGATCGACATCGACGAAGTCTGCAGCCCGCTGCCGCGGCGCGTGCGCGGCCGCGTGCGCGTGCACCCGCAGGGCTTGTGCCGCTTCGTCGCGCCGCTCGATGCGGCAGGACGCCATCGCTGGGGCCCGATCGCGCCGTGTGCGCGCATCGAGGTCGAGCTCGACCGCCCCGGGCTGCGCTGGAGCGGGCATGCCTACCTGGACTCGAACGAAGGCGACGAGCCGGTGGATCGTGCCTTCCGCACCTGGGACTGGTCGCGCGCCAGCTTGCGCGACGGCAGCACCGCGGTGATCTACGACCTGCGGCCCGCGCCGAATGCGCAAGGCGGTGGCGCCGACCGGTTGATCGCGCAGCGTTTCGCGCCCGATGGCGCCAGCATGCCCTTCGAGCCGCCGCCGCGGCGCGAACTGCCGCGCTCGCGCTGGGGCCTGAGCCGCACCCAGCGCTGCGAAGAGCACACGCCAGTGCGTGTGCAGCAGACGCTGGAGGACACGCCGTTCTACGTGCGCTCCGTCATCGGTGCGGCCATGCTCGGCGAGCCGGTGACGGCGATGCACGAGACGCTGCACGTGCCGCGGCTGGTGTCGCTGCCGGTGCAGTTGATGCTGCCTTTCCGCATGCCGCGTCGCGCCTGATGTCCAGGCGGCAGACCGGCATGGCGCAAAAGGAACGCAGCACCAGAATAGCGTCAATTTTTATTGACATTGAAAACCGTAAGGTCAAAATGACACTGTCGACAGCATTGCCGGCAACGTTCCCGATACCCGCGTGCAGGTTGTGCACGCATTGAGTTTGCTATTGGAGGGTCCATGGCAGAAAGCAAATCAGATCCGAACAAGGTCTGGCCCACCGGCCTCACCGAGGCGGAGTCCGAAGAGATCCATCGTCACGTGATTCAAGGCACGCAGATCTTCGGCTTCATCGCGGTGCTGGCGCACTTGTTCGCCTACATCTACTCACCGTGGCTGAAGTGAGGACGGAGAAAAAACCATGATCTACGGAAAACTCTGGCTGGTCGTCAAGCCGACCGTCGGCATTCCCCTGTTCCTCGGAGCGGTGGCCGTCAGTTCGTTCCTGGTGCACTACATGCTCCTGACGCACACGACGTGGCTGCCGAAGTACTACGAGGGCGGCATGAAGAAGACCGCGGCGATCGAGGCACCCGCCACGACCGCCATGGCGCCTCCGACCACCCTGGTGGCCGCGGCGCCGGCCCAGAAGTAGGCAAGGCGGGCTTTGCCCGCCAAGTGATCGCATCCTGTCGCGGGGCCTGGCCTTGCGCGGGGTGTGATGGCCCGCCGCCGCGGCGTGCCGGCGGCTTCATGCTGCGGCATACCGAGCGTCGGGCATCCATATCCCGGCACCGCGTGGGCGGTGACGTGTGCCAGTCCTTCATCGGACCATGAACCGACTCAGTCGCACGCTGATCGCGCGCTGGGCCCAGTTGGGTCCGCGCTTCCTGCCGTTCGCCGATGCGGCGACGCCGGACTTGCCGTTGTCGCGGTTGCTGCGCCTGTCGCTGTTCCAGGTGTCGGTGGGCATGGCGCTGACCTTGCTCGTCGGCACGCTCAACCGCGTGATGATCGTCGAACTGAAGGTGCCCGCGACGCTGGTCGCGGTGATGGTGGCGCTGCCGGTGCTGTACGCGCCCTTCCGCGCGCTGATCGGCTACCGCTCCGACACCCACCGCTCGGCCCTCGGCTGGCGTCGCGTGCCCTTCATCTGGATGGGCTCGATGCTGCAGTTCGGCGGCCTGGCGGTGATGCCCTTTGCGCTGCTGGTGCTTGGTGGCGGCGGCAATGCGAGCCAGTGGCCGGTGTGGGTGGGCTGGGCCGGTGCGGGCCTGTCCTTCCTGCTCGTCGGCGCCGGGCTGCACACCGTGCAGACCGCCGGGCTGGCGCTGGCCACCGACCTGGCGCCGGTGGAATCACAGCCCAAGGTCGTCGGCCTGATGTACGTGATGCTGCTGATGGGCACCATCGCCAGCGCGCTGGTTTTCGGCGCCTTCCTGCACGACTTCAGCCCCGGCCGGCTGGTGCAGGTGATCCAGGCCGCGGCCGTGACCACACTGGTGCTCAACAGCCTGGCGCTGTGGAAGCAGGAGACACGCCACCCGGGCGGACGCCATGCGCCGCCGCGCGAGCAGGCCGATTTCCGCCACGCCTGGGCCACCTACATCGAAGGCGACGGTACGCGCCGCCGCCTGCTGGCCATCGGCCTGGGCACCATGGCCTTCGGCATGCAGGACGTGCTGCTCGAACCCTATGGCGGGCAGGTGCTGGGCATGGGCGTGGGCGCCACCACCTGGCTGACGGCCACGCTGGCGGGCGGCGGACTGGCCGGCTTTGCACTGGCCTCCAGCATCCTGAGCCGCGGCGCCGACCCGGCACGCCTGGCGCTCACTGGCGCGTGGCTCGGCATCCCGGCCTTTGCGGCGGTGATGCTTGCGGCCACCGCGCAGTCGGTGGGCCTGTTCGCCTGCGGCGTGCTGGTCATCGGCTTTGCCGCCGGCATGTTCGGCCACGGCACGCTGACGGTGACGATGAACCGCGCGCCCAAGGAGCAGACCGGCCTGGCGCTGGGCGCCTGGGGCGCGGTGCAGGCCACCGCTGCGGGCGTGGCCGTGGCCTTGGGCGGGCTGTTGCGCGACGTGGTGTCCGCGATGGCAGCGCAGGGTTGGTTCGGCGCGGCGCTGTCGGCACCAGCGACCGGCTATGCTTTTGTCTATGCCGTCGAAATCGCCCTGCTCGCCGTCACGATCTTTGCCATGAGCGGTCTGGTCGGCGACACGCGGCGGCTGTCGATGGGGCCGCAGGGTGCGCACCTGCCGGCGGGCCCCGACCGTTCCTGAAAGCAACGCGCCCGCAAGGCGTACCGATTCATCCTGTCAGCCGCAGTAGGAGCATCCCGTGGAAGTCCATCACATCCTGTTCATCATCTGGGGCATCGTCTTCGCGTTCTGGCTGGCCAAGCAGTTCAGCGACAGCAACAAGCGCGACGAGGACAAGTAGCAAGCGGCGACGCCCACACGGCTTCGCGGCCCGGGCTGAAGCAGTGTGATGTCTTGGGTCGACGGGGGCTCCTCAGACCCCGGACTTGGGTGGGCAACCACGCAAGCACTGAGGCTTGGCCCTTTGTTGCCCAATTCGCGATACCGTCCGCCGGGTGCGACCACCCCATCGTCGCGGACAAAGAGTCATTGAACGGACTCTTGCGCATCTGGCGGTGTAGATTTCGACGAGCACACCGGGTCGCGCTCTTGACGCACCGGGATGTCGAAAACCTTCCTGGCAGGGCCCATGCAACGACGAACCACACTCTTGTTCAGTTCCTGGTTGCTGACCGTGCCCGCCGTGGTGCTGGCGCAGTCGGCGCCGAAGAAGGTCCGCATCGGCATCCTGTTCGGTGACGCACCGATGCCGCATGAAGAAGTGGCCCTGCGCGAGGGTCTGCGCGAACTGGGCTATGTCGAGGGCCGCAATCTGATCATCGAACGCCGCTACGCCGAGGGGCAAGTGCAGCTCGTGCCGGGCTACGCGCGTGAGCTTGCGTCGATGAACCTCGACGCCGTCATCTCCACCTGCACGCCCACCACGCGTGTGGCACGCCAGGCGGTCGGCTCGACGCCCGGCTCGACACCGATCATCATGGCGGCGGTCGCCGATCCGGTGGGACAGCAGCTCATCGCCAGCCTGGCCCGGCCCGGAGCCAACGTCACCGGGCTGGCCAGCCAGGCCGAGGACATCATGCCCAAGATGCTGGAGCTGTTTGCCGCTGTGCTGCCCAAGCCGGCCACGGTGGCGGTGCTGGTCGACAGCGGCAGCGCGGTGCATCCGCGCATGTGGCGGGCGCTGGGCCCGATCGCGCAACGCCTGAATATCCAGCTGGTCAAGGTCGAGGCCGGTCGAAAGCCCGGGGATGCATCACTGTCTGCTGCCTTCGACGCCGCCGTGCGCCAGCGTGCGACGGGCATCCTCGTCCTGCCGGATGAGCCCTTCTTCATTGCCAAGCGGGGCGACATCGTGGCGCTGGCGGCGCAGCACCGTCTGCCCGCCTTCTACGGTCTCAGGGAGTACGTGGATGAGGGCGGGCTGATGAGCTACGGCGAAAGCATGCGCAGGGCCTACCGAAGCCTGGCGACCTACATCGACAAGGTCGCCGCCGGGGGCGATCCCGGCGAGATGCCCGTCAGCCAACCGACCCAGTTCGAACTGGTGATCAACCAGAAGACCGCCAAGGCCCTGGGCCTCGCGCTGCCGCAGAGCATTCTGTTGAGCGCCAACGAAGTGATCCAATAAGAGCGGCCGTCAAGCGTGGAAGCCGTCTCGATGACGCGCCACGCGCCAGCGAAAGCTACGAACCGGGTCGAACCGGAAGCGACCCACCGGCCGGGCGATCGGCCTCGCGATGCGCTTCGGGCCACCACTGGCACAGCTTCTCGGCCAGCGCGCCGGCGACGATCGAGCAGAACAGCGCGCCGTTGAGCGCCAGCACGACGCCGACCAGCGGTCCGCCGATGACCTTGCCGAAGTCGTAGCTGTAGACCATGCCGAGCATGGCGGCCAGCCCGTAGACCAACCTTAGCAGCCAGCGTTGCAGCGGTGTGGTCGGTACGGATTCAGAGGGATGCATCGGGGTCCTCCTTCGTCTTTCGCGCCTCAGCCGCCTCGCGCTGTGCGCGCTCGCGCCGCTCGCGCTCCTTCTTCAGGTCGCGCAGCTGCCACCAACCGAAGGCCAGCACGCCGCCGAAGATCAGCACCACCTCGATCAGGATGACCGGCAGGTTCTGGCTCATGGCGAGTGCGGCCCATGGGGGTGAGGGTCAGCGGTAGGCGCGGCCCTGTGCGGCTTGGCGCTCGAACAGTCCGATGACCACGGCCATGCGCTCGTCGAAGCTGCGGCGCGGCGACACGGCGGGCACCGGCAGCACCGCGGCGGCCAGCGGCTGCGCTGCGGCGGCATCGACCAGGAACTGCACCGCGGGCAGCGCCGGCACGCCGATCAAGGGCGGCGGCGGGCGCAGCGCGGCACCGGCGGCGCGGGCGATCAGCGCCAGCTTGCGCCGTTTCGACACCACCGTGCGTCGGCTCACCGAATCCAGCCCTTCGCGCTGCAACTGCACGCCGATTTCGGCATAGACCAGCCGCGCCGCCAGGATGGCGCTGCGGCAGTCGCGCGGCAGTTCGGCCACGCCATGCTCGGCGCGGCGGTACAGCGTTTCGGCGGCCTGCAGCAGGCGGTCGACGACACCGGCGATGGCGGCATCGAAACTCGGCGCGCGCAGCCAGGCGTCGGGGTCGATGCCGGCCTCGCGCAGCCAGGCGCGAGGCAGATACAGGCGGCCGTTGCGCGCGTCCTCACCGACGTCGCGAGCGATGTTGGTCAGCTGCATGGCAATGCCCAGCTCGCAGGCGCGGGCCAGCGCGCGCTGCGTCTGTGCGCCCATCACCAGCGCCATCATCGCGCCCACCGTGCCGGCCACGCGCGCAGCGTAGTCCTGCACGTCTTCCAGCGTCTCGTAGCGGCGGCCGTCGGCGTCCCACAGGAAGCCTTCGAGCAAGGCGTCGAGCAGCAGCCGCGGAAGGGCGAAGCGGTGCACCACATGGGCCAGGGCGCGGTCGGCATCCTGCGGACCGGGCCGGCCGTCGTAGATCGCGTCCAGGCGGCGGCGCAGGCCGGCCATCTCGGCGGCCGGGTCCTGCCCCAGGTCGATGGCATCGTCGGCCAGCCGGCAGAAGGCATACAGCGCGCTGGCTGGCGCGCACACCCGCGCCGGCAGCAACAGCGAGGCGGCGAAGAAGCTCTTCGATCCGCCGCGCATCAGCTTGCGGCAGGCCTGCAGGTCGTAGTCCGGCATGGCGGCCGGCGTCTCAGGCAAGGTGTTGTGCATGCGGGATCACCGTTTCCAAGGCTTTGGCGGACATCAGCACACCGGGCACGCCGGCGCCCGGGTGCGTGCCCGCACCGACCAGGTAGAGGCCGCGCACATCCTCGCTGCGGTTGTGCGGGCGGAAGTAGGCGCTTTGCTGCAGCAGCGGCTCCATGCCGAAGGCCGCGCCCTTGTAGGACAGCAGCCGGTCATGGAAGTCCTGGGGCGTGGTCACGCGCGAGCTGACGAGGTGCGCGCCCAAGCCGGGCAGCACGGTGTCGTGCAGGCGCTGCTCGATGCGGCGGCGGTAGCTCTCGGCCACGGCCGGCCAGTCGGTGCCGCTGTCGAGGTGCGGCACTGGCGACAGCGCGTAGAAGGCATCGTGGCCGGGCGGGGCCATGCCGGGGTCTGTGGCGGTGGGCCGGTGCAGGTACAGGCTGAAGTCGTCACTGAGGTGGTGGCGCTTGAAGATGTCCGTCAGCAGGCCCTCGTAGCGTGGCCCCAGCACCATCATGTGGTGCGGCACCTCCGTGTACCGGCGGTTGGTGCCGAAGTACCAGACGAACAGGCTCATCGAGTACTTCTTGCTTTCGATTCGCTTGTCGGTCCAGTGCGGCCGATGCTGGCGCTCAATCAGGTGGCGGTAGGTCCAGGCGGTGTCGGCGTTGCTGACCACCACCTCGGCGCCCAGGCGCTCGCCGTCGGCCAGCTCCACACCGGTGGCGCGGCCGTTCTCCACGACGATGCGCTTGACTTCGGCATGGCAGCGCAGCGGCACGCCGCGTGCGCGCAGCAGCCCGGCCAAGCCCTGCACCAGCGCGCCGGTGCCACCCATCGCCCAGTGCACGCCGTAGCGCCGCTCCAGCGCGTTGATCAGGCTGTAGATGCTGGTCACGTTGAAGGGGTTGCCGCCGATCAGCAGCGACTGCAGGCTGAAGGCGATGCGCAGCTTCGGGTGCTGCATGTGCGTGGCCACCAGCTTGTACAGGCTGCGCCAGCCGCGCAAACGCACCAGGTTCGGGCTGGCGCGCAGCAGGTCGCCGATGCTGTCGTAGGCGATGCTGCCCAGCTGCTCGAAGCCGATGCGGTAGCACGCTTCAGCCTCCTGCACGAAGCGCTCGTAGCCGGCGACGTCGGCCGGGCTGATGCGTGCGATCTGCGCGCGCATCGCGTCCGGGTCGCTGCTGTAGTCGAAGTGGCTGCCGTCGTCGTAGCGGATGCGGTAGAACGGGTCCATCGGCACCAGCCTGACGTCGTCGGCCAGGCGTTTGCCGCACAGCGCCCACAGCTCCTCGAGCATGAAGGGCGCGGTGATGATGGTCGGCCCGGCGTCGAAGGTGAAGCCTTCCTGCCGCCACACGCCGGCGCGGCCGCCCAGGCCGCCGAGCTTTTCGAGCACGGTGACGCGGTAACCCTTGCAACTCAAGCGCACGGCGGCGGCCAGCCCGCCGAAGCCGCTGCCGATGACGATGGCGCGCGGTGCACCGGGGTGGCCCCGGTCGGTGCCCTGTGCGCCGGGGTGTGCCGGGCCCGACGGACCAGCGGGCCCCAGGGGAGCGGCCGGACTAGCGGGCGCGAAGGAGATCGTCATGGCTTTCCAGGTTGACTTTCGCTGCGCTCGCCTGCCCGCGCAGCGCCCAGCGCCACAGCGCGGTCGAAGGAATCGGCAGCACCAGCAGCAGGTGTTCGACGATGGCCATCGCCAGCATCGTGCCCACCAGCGCGGTGCCCACCACCGCGGCTGGCGTGGCGGTCGGTTCGGCGGCACTCAGCACCATCAGCGTGAGCACGCCACCCGCGCCGAGCACCGAGAAGGGCAGCAGGGCGTTCATTGGCCGGCGGCGGAAGAAGCTCTGCAGGTAGGCCAGGTGCGGCGGCAGGAATTCTTCGCTCAGGTTGCGCACGCCGAGGAACAGGTTCAGCTTGGCGCTGGTGCGCATCACCCACAGTACCAGGAAGGTCTGCGTGGCCACCTGGTTGGGCTGGCCCCAGGTGACAAGGACGATGGCCACGCCCACCACCACGATGCCCAGCTCGTGCCACAGGATCGCGCGCACCGATTCGACGAAGCGCGGCCAGCCGGTGGTGCCCTGCGGCAGCCGGGTCTTGCGCGGGCCGGTGATCCAGCCGCTGAGGAAGCTCAGCTCGTGCCAGCCCCACACCAGCAGCGCGCAGGTGAAGGCGCAGTAGGCATTGGCCACTGTCAGCTCGCGTGCGGTGTGCACCAGTGCGACGAAGGCCGTCAGCGCCAGCAGCGACGACAGCCAATGGCCCCAGCGCAGCGCGCCATGCGGCATGCGGTCGAGCAGCAGCACGATGCCGGTGCTGAACCACCAGATGAACACCGCGAAGACTGCGGCCAGACCCAGGTCGGACATGGCGTGTTCTGCTGCCGCTGGCCTTGGCTACCAGGCCGGTGCCACGCGCACCTGCGCCGGCAGCTCGTGTCGGTTCACCGGCAGCAGATACAGCCGCGCGAAGGTGGCGGCGCCGGCCACCGCCCAGCCGGCCTGTTGCAGTTTGCCGACGAGGCCGCCGCGGGCCTTGGCGCGGTCGATGCCGCACTGGATGCGGAACAGCCGCTCCATGCCGGCACGGAAGGCCGGGTGGTCGATGTCCAGCGACACCGGGAACACCTGCTTGCTGATCTCGCTGGTGATGCCGAACACCTTGTAGTCGTACTCTGTGCTGTCCAGGCCCATCGCCTCATGCAGCATCGGCCGGGTGTGGTCGCGCACGTACATGGTGGCGTACACGGCGAGCAGGAAGAAGCGGATCCACAGCACGTTGGCGCCGCGCAGCAATGCGGGTTGCGTGCGCATGATCAGCGCGAAGCTCTCGCCGTGGCGGAATTCATCGTTGCACCAGCGCTCGAACCAGCGAAAGATCGGGTGGAAGCGCTTGTCGGGGTTCGCTTCGAGCTGGCGGAAGATGGTGATGTAGCGCGCGTAGCCGATCTTCTCGGACAGGTACGTGGCGTAGAAGATGTACTTGGGCTTGAAGTAGGTGTAGGCCTTGGTGCGCTTCAGCCCGCCCAGGTCCAGGCCCAGGCCGAAATCCTTCAGGCTGCTGTTGATGAAGCCGGCATGGCGCGACTCGTCGCGCGCCATGAAGCGCATCAGCGCCTTGATGTCGGGGTTGCTGACGTTCTTCTGGATCTCGTTGTAGAGGATGCAGCCCGAGAACTCCGAGGTCACCGAGGTGATCAGGAACTCGAGGAACTCCTTGCGCAGCTCCGGCGAGACCTGCGAGAAGACCTCGGCCACCTCCTTGGCGAACTGCTCGTTGCGCTGGAAATGGTCGTGGTTGTTGTCGCCTTCGTACTCGGCCATCATCGCGTCCCATTCGGCGCGGATCGGCGACACGTCGATGCGGTCCATGGCCGCGAAATCGGTGGTGTAGAAGCGCGGGCTCAGCAGCGTGCTTTCCTTGGCCTTGCGCGCGGCTTCGTCGGGCGTGGCGATCATCTGGGCTGCGGTCATGGGGGTGTCTCCTCTTTGATCAACGCGCCGGGGCGCCTTGCGCGGTGAGCAGGCGCCTGAAGACGCCGGAATTGGTGGGGCCGAAGGATTCGAGGTCGACGCGCTCGCCGGTGGCCGGGTCGCTGAGCGTCAGCCGGCCGTCGGCGCGGGCAATCAGCTCGAAGGCGGGTTCGGCGCCGAGGCCCTGCTTGCGTCGCTCGCGCGCCATGGCGCGCAACGCGCCGCGCAGGAAGCCGGCCTCGCCCTGGATGGATTCGATCTGCTGCCCGCTGCGCGCGTCGAGCACGGCCACGCTGCCGTCGCGGCGGTCTTCGAAGCGCAGGCTGCGTTGCGCCACCGCCTCGGCATCCGGCGCGCGGATCGGGGTGCCGGACAGGCGCACGCCGGCCACGCCGACCAGCACCACCAGCAACACTGCGCCGATGGCGAACAACGGGCCGCGCGGCATGCTGTCGCGCTGCGGAGGGGTGGGCTGCAGGGTGCCGAGCACGGATGTTCCTTCGTCGCTTCAGTGGCCGGCCAAAGCCGGTTGGCCGTTGCCGGCGTGGGCGCCCGAACCGAGCTGGGCGCGCTCGGCCGCGGCACGCGGCTCGGCCGCCAGGCCGGTGGCTTCGGACCATGCCTGCGTCAGCAACCGGGCCACCCGGGCGGCGTCGGGCACACTGCGCAGCATCGGCTGCGGCCGCGCCAGCCGCCACGGGCGGGCATGCGGCCACAGGTGCAGGTAGGCGATGTGGTCCGGCGGCAGCAGCGACAGCGGCAGGTCGCCGGTGCCGCGCGCGTCGAGGTGCAACCCGGCCGTGGCGATGCGCCGGTAGGGGATGTTGAAGGTGAGCGTCAGCACGATGCCGATGCGCAGGACCACGCGCTTGTCGGTCAGCGTGTACACGGTGGAGCGGGCCGACAGCCAGGCCATCAACGCCACCAGGCCGAGCGCGACGCCGGCCAGTGCCAGCGGTCCGAGCGTGGAGCGCAAGGCCGCCAGCGCCGAGGCGGTGTCGTTGAAGACGAAGACCGCGCGCATCAGCACCAGCGCGGCGAAGTACAGCGCCAGCTTGCGCAGATGGAAGGCGCGTCGCGCCAGCATGCGCCAGTCGGGGCTGCCCTGCCACAGCAGTTTCTCGTCGCCGGGCAGGGTCTCGGGCAGGCCGCGCTGGGGCTCGAACTCGTGCTCGTGCCCGCTGGCGCTGTGTCGATGGGCGGCTTTCATGGGGGTCTTTCGCGGGGCTGGTCAGATGAGCGGGTCGATGCGCGAGGGCGTTGCATAGAGCAGCCCGGCGCCGAAGTACGCCATGATCTTTTCCTCCTCGAGCTGGGTCACCTGGTCGGCGCTGCGCGTTCCCGGCACGGCGGCGAAGTGCTGGCCGAAGATGGCGCGCACATGGACCTGGTCCTTGCGGATGCGCGCGAAATTGATCGGCAGCAGCACGCGGCGGCCGCCGCCGGGGGTTTCCACCTCGAGGTAGCGGAACAGGCTCTCGGCCTTGTCGACCCACAGGTCGACCACCGTGCCGCCGACCTCGCCATCGCCGCCGACCACCGGCATGCCACGCGGGTCGTTGTCCTTGGTCGAGATCTGGAAGTCCGTGGCCAGGCGCAGCGGAACGATCTTGATCTGGCCTTCGAAGTCCATGTCCGGCACGTCGGCACGGTCGGCCCAAGCACCCGGGCCGACACCGTCGAGCATCGGGTTGTCGCCGGTGGGCACCAGCGGCGCGCCAGCCCAGGCATGCGCCGGCTCGGCCCGAAGCGTCTGCGGCGAAGGCGTCAGGTTGGGCACCACCGCCTCGCCGCCATGCGCCAGCTTGAAGGTCTTGGGCTCGGGGATCGGCCAGCCGGTGATGACACCGCGGCCGTCTTCGGTCTCCATCGGGTAGCCCTCGCGATGGTTCTCGCGCACGAGGTAATAGACTAGGCCTGCAAAGAAGATCCAGAACGCGTACAGCACGAGCTGCGCCACGTCGACGTACTGGGTGATGGCTCCGGTTCCCATGGGGTTCTCCTTCCGAACGACAGTGCTAGCCGGGAAACTCGGCCAGACCGAAACGAGGCTGGGCCGCGCGGCCCGGCCGTGTGGTGGCGCGCACCAGTGGCCCGATGGCCACCAGCGTCGCGAACAACAGGTACATCTCTATGTGGTAGACGAAGCTGTAGCCGGTGACGGCGCTGTTCAGCGCCTCGCCCAGCAGGCCCTGCGTGGCCAGCCCGGACACCGCATCGCGGATGGCGCCGCCGGCGCCCACCGACAGGCCTGACGCGGTGGCCTGCACCGCACCCCAGGCACCGAGTGCCAGGCCCACGTGCTCGGCGCGCTCCAGGCTCATGGCCGCGCACAGCGTACCGACCGCGAACAGACCGCCGCCAAAGCCGATCAGCGCCACGCCGCTGCGGAACATCAGCGGCGAATCCAGCGGCGCAGAGAAGATCACAGCCGCAAAGGCCGGCAGCCCGAGCAGCGCGCCGACGGCGGCCACGCGGAACGGGTCGGCACCCCGACCGAGCAATCGTGCCGACAGGGCAAACGCGAGCAGCGCCCCGCCAGCCATCAAGGCGGTGAGCGCACTGGTCGCGCCCACGCTCAGGCCGAGGATCTCGCCGCCGTAGGGCTCGAGCACGATGTCCTGCATGTTGAAGGCCATCGTGCCCAGCGCCACGGTCCACAGGAAGCGCCGCGCCGTCTTCTGCGCGATGAAGCTGCGCCACATCGGCCCGAAGGCCGGTGCCGGCACTGCACTGCTGCGCCGCCGGCCGGGTTGGCGGGCCTCCTGCTTCCACACGGCGATGATGTTCAGGAACACGCTCAGCATGGCGGCACCCTGCACCACCTGCACCAGCTTCTTGTCGGAGAAGTCGGCCAGCAGCGTGCTGCACAGCGTGCCGCCACCGACCATGCCGAGCAGCAGCATCATGTACATCAGCGCCACCACGCGCGGGCGCGATTCCTCGGACGCCAGGTCGGTGGCCAGCGCCAGGCCGGTGGTCTGTGTGGTCTGCAGGCCGGCGCCGACCAGCAGGAAGGCCAGGCCGGCAAACAGGTGGCCGACCCAGGCCATGCCGAGCTGGCCTTCGCCGGTGAGCACCAGCAGTGCGAAGGGCATGATCGCCAGCCCGCCGAACTGCAGCATCGTGCCGATCCAGATGTAGGGCACGCGGCGCCAGCCGATGACCGAGGCGTGGGTGTCGGAGCGGTGGCCGACGAAGGCGCGGAAGGGCGCGGCCAGCAGCGGCAGCGCGACCATCAGCGACACCAGCCAGGCGGCCATGTGCAGCTCGACGATCATCACGCGGTTGAGCGTGCCGACCATCAGCGCGGCGGCCAGACCCACGGTCACCTGGAACAGCGACAGGCGCAGCAACCGCGGCAGCGGCAGCCCGGGGCTGGCCGCGTCGGCAAAGGGCAGCACGCGCGGCAGCCAGCGTGCGAACTGCTCGCGCTGCTCAACGGGCATGCGGTCGAAGAAGCGCTCGACCCACCCGGGCTTGCGCGGCCCGGATGCGGCGGCCCGGCGCCGCGATTCCGCGGCTCGGGAGGCGCTGAGGAAGTTCAGCTTCACGCCTTGATCCACTCCATGGCCTGCGACTTGTAGAAGCCGGCAGCGATGTTCTCGTAGCGCCCGGTGTGCCACGCGGCCAGCGAGGCGTCGGCGGCCATCAGGCGGCGCAGCGCGGCCGGCGCGATCGGCTCGATGGCCGGCGAGCGGTCGCTGCGCGGGAACAGCTTGCCCATGCTCAGCATCATCATCGTGGCCGGTGTGCGTGGCGCGGCGGTGAAGACGATTGAATGGCGCGTGCGCTCGGCCAGCCGCGACAGCGCGGCGACCACGTCGTGCGCGCGGTAGTGGATCAGCGAGTCCATCGCCACCACGTGGTCAAAGC
>Ga0316603_10000957_pt1 | contig 14922 bp, 17 predicted proteins | sample OWC_soil_day10_n_FD_207649 | JGI IMG/M metagenome (GOLD analysis project Ga0316603, IMG submission 207649) | Wetland soil microbial communities from Old Woman Creek delta, Ohio, United States - OWC_soil_day10_noCT | ecosystem: Environmental > Terrestrial > Soil > Wetlands | place: USA: Ohio... | reverse complement strand
CGGAGGCGGTAGGTCATGACAGTCCCAGCTCGTCCATGATGGCCTGTTCCGCCTCGGCGACGCCAGGGGCGGCTGGCTGGCGGGGCCGCGGGATCGGTAATTCCAGCACCCGCCGGACACTCGTCGGGCGCGAGCCGAGCACGACGATCCGGTCGCCGAGCTGCACCGCCTCCTCGATGTCATGGGTCACGAACACCACCGTGCGCGGGCGCTCCGCGAGCGTGGCGACGAGCTCGCGCCGCATCCGCGTGCGGGTCTGGTAGTCGAGCGCGCTGAACGGCTCGTCGAGCAGCAGGATGTCGGTCTCGGCCGCGAGCGCGCGCGCGAGCTCGCAGCGCTGGCGCATCCCTCCGGACAGCTGGTGCGGATAGGTGTCGGCGAACTCGGCGAGCCGCGTGATCTCGAGCCACTCGGCGATCTTCTTCGTGCGCTCGGCGGGCGCGAAGCCGCGCGGCAGGCCGCCCGCGATGTTCTCGCGCACGGTGAGCCACGGGAACAGCCCGCCATCCTGGTAGATCGTCCGGCTCTGACCGTTGCGCGTGATCGTCCCGCGCGTCGGAGCGGCGTGCCCCCCGAGCAGCGACAGCAGCGTCGACTTCCCGCAGCCCGATGGGCCGACGCACACGAGCAGCTCGCCCTCGGCGACCGTCAGATCGAGGCCGTCGATCACGACGAGCCCCGGATAGTCGAAGCCCACGCCTTCGAGCGCCAGCATCGTCGCCTTCACCGGTCGAACCCCCACCGCACGCTCGGGATCCGGGCGAGCCGCGAGAACAGGAGATCGAGGCCGATGCCGATCGCGCCGATCGTGATCATCCCGCACACCACGAGGTCCATGCGCAGGCCGTTGCGGGCGTCGACGATCAGGAAGCCGAGGCCACTGCGCACGGCGATCATCTCCGCCGCGACGACGACCATCCACGCGACGCCGATCGCGACGCGAAACGCGGTCACGAGCTGCGGCAGGATCGCGGGCAGGGTGATCTCGAACAGCTTCGCGGTCGCGGACAGCTCCATGTCCTCGGCGACCCGGTAGTAGATCCGCGGCACCGCGCTGGCAGCGGCCGCGGTCGCGAGGGTGATCTGGAAGAACGTCGCGATGAAGATGATGAAGATCGCCGGCGGATCGCCGATGCCGAACCAGATGATCGCGAACGGGATCCACGCGATCGGCGACAGCGAGCGGAAGAAGTTGATCCACGGCAACAGGGCAGAGCGGGTCGCGGCGGACCGCCCGACCACGAGCCCGAGGGGGACCGCGAACACCATCGCGCCGATGAAGCCCCACGCGACGCGATACAGCGACGCGATCGTGTCCGCGATCAGCCGGCCCGACGCGAGCTCGTCGCGGAACGCGAGGACGACCTCCCACGGGTGGGGCACGGTGCCGATCGGGAACGCGCCCGCCTCGTACAGCCCCCACCATGCCACCAGCATGACGAGGCCCGTGACGAGGGGGAACACGATCCGGGACACGGCGGCGCACTGTGACACGGCGCCGTGCGTCGATGCCAGCCGCCACTCCCGCGGCGCCATCGAATCGTGGAGTGGGCCCGTGCGAGGCGCGCGCGCGCATGCGAGCGTTCCGGCATGACGAAGGTTGCCATCCTCGGTTCGGGTCAAGTCGGCGAGGCACTCGCCAAGGGATTCCTCGCGAACGGCCATGCCGTGATGCGCGCGTCGCGCGATCCGGACAAGCTCGCGGCGTGGAAGCAGGGCGCGAGCGGCGATGCCTCGATCGGCACGTTCGCCGAGGCGGCGGCGTGGGGCGAGCTGATCGTCCTCGCGGTCAAGGGCAGCGCCGCCGAGGCCGTCCTCGAGCAGGCGGGGCTCGACCACCTCGCGGGCAAGACGGTGATCGATACGACGAACCCGATCTCGGACGAAAAGCCCGACCACGGCGTGCTCCGTTACTTCACCAAGGCGAACGAGTCGCTGATGGAGCGGCTCCAGGCCAAGGCGCCCGCGGCGAAGCTCGTCAAGGCGTTCAACAGCATCGGCAACATGTTCATGGTCAACCCGCCGTTCAAGCCTCGCGCGACGATGCTCATCTGCGGCAACGATCCGGGGGCGAAGCAGGAGACGACGAAGATCCTCGAGCAGTTCGGCTGGGACGTCGCCGACATGGGTGGCGTCGAGGCGGCGCGCCCGATCGAGGCGCTGTGCCAGCTGTGGTGCGCGCCCGGGTTCCTGCGCAACGACTGGGGGCACGCGTTCGCGTGGCTCAAGCTCGGTTAGACTGACAGCGTGCCCCGCGCGCTTCCCTTCGTGATCGCCACGGCGCTCGCGGCGTGCTCCGAGCCGCCGCCGCCCGACGCCGCGGGATCGCCGTGGTCCCTCGGGCCCGCGCTCCCCGCTCCTCGGCTCGAGGCCGGGGTCGCCGCGCTCGGGCAACGCCTCGTCGTCGTCGGCGGCTTCGATCAGAACATCGCGCAGGGCCTCCGCATCACGACCGAGGTGATCACGCTCGATCCGCTCACCGAGCAGTGGTCCGCGCTGCCCGACGCGCCGGTCGCGTGGACCCACGCCAACGTCGCGGGCGCCTCGGCGACGCTCTACCTCCTCGGGGGCCTCGAGACCAACAGCTTCCTCGCGCGTGGCGAGAGCTTCGCCCTCGATCTCGATCTCCCCGACCCGCAGTGGCGCTCGCTCGCCGCGATGCCCGCCGGCCTCGAGCGCGGCTCCGCCGCCGTGATCTCCGCGCCGCCGTACATCTACCTGCTCGGCGGTTCGTCGACCTCCGATCCCCTCGCGAGCTGCCTCAAGTACGACTTCTCGACCGAGCGATGGACGATGCTCCCCGACCTGCCGATGCCCCGCTCGCACGCCGCGGGCATCCGGCTCGAGGACGGCACGCTGATCGTCGCAGGGGGGCTCAGCTCGCTCGATTCCTCGCGTCCCCTCGGCGACGTCTGGGCGCTCCCGCCCAATGGCACCGCCTGGGAGCCCCGCGCGCCGCTACGCCGGGCCCGCGGTGGCTGCGCCTACGGCGTCGTGTTCGGGCACCTGATCTGCGCCGGCGGCGAGGCCGGCACGGGAGCGGTCGAGACCGTCGAGACCTACGACCCCAACACCGACGTCTGGACCACGCAGGCCGACATGCCAGAGCGCCGCGCGGGCGCGCCTGGCGCCGTCATCGGAGGGCGCCTGCTCGTGCCAGGCGGTGCCAGCGCCCTGCAATTCGAGCCGACCACGAGCTTGTACGTGTTCACGTTCCTCGACACGCTGCAACCGTAGTAGGAAGAGGGCCGATGAACGACGAGCACTCTGCCACGATCGTCCGCGTGATCAACGCCTCCGCCAACGAGCTGTACGCGGCGTGGACCGAGCCGCAGATCATGAAGCGCTGGCTCGCGACGGTCGTCGAGGCGGACGTTCGGGTCGGCGGGCAGTTCCGGATCGAGAACCACGAGAAGGACGGCACGATCAACGCGTTCACCGGCGAGTACCGCGTGCTCGAGCCCGGCAAGCGGATCGTCCAGACCTTCCATCACGTCAGCGCGAAGCCCGGCACCTACGAGGACGAGCTCCTCGAGGTCAAGCTCAACACCCTCGCCGCGGGCGTCACCGAGCTCCGGCTGATCAACAGCTGGAAGGGCTCTCCGATGAGCGACGCCGAGCTCGAGGCCCTCGAGGCAGGCTGGGCCCAGTGGTTGGACCTGTTGATCGTCGGGGTCGAGCCGGTCCGCACCGAAGAACCCTGATCTGCCTTTAACTCGCGCCGGGCTCCGCGCGTCTACCCTGTCCGTCCACTAAGGAGCCCCATGCGCAACCCCTGGAAGCTGACCTCGTTCGCCCTCGCCGCCCTGCTCGCCGCCTCGATCGGCACCGACGCCCTCAACACCGCCGCTGCCGACGTGCAGCCGAAGATGCAGGACGCCCTGTCCAGCCTCAACTCCGCGCTCGGCTCGCTCCAGGCCGCGACCTCCGACAAGGGCGGGCATCGCGTGAAGGCGATCGCCCTCACCAAGTCGGCGATCGAGCAGGTCGAGAAGGGCATCAAGTTCGATAACAAGCACTAGGGGCCTTCGCACGTCGCGGCGCCGCCCGACCATGGTCGACCTCGCGTGCTGGCGATCGAGCTCGTTCAACCTCCGATCGACGAGCGCGAGCAGCGCATCGATCTCGCAGACGAACCGCTCGGCGCTCATTCGGGCTTCCTCCGCGGCAGCTCGAGCCCGAAGCTCTGCGCCAGCGCCATCAGCTGCGCGAAGGCGGCGGGCACCGCGTTGAGCGGTCCCCCGTTCGGGTCGCCGCCGATCTGCGTGTAGTTGACCGTGCCGGTGGTCGTGTGCAGCGCGGTCGCGATCTGCGGCAGCGCGTGCATCACGAGCTCGCGAAGCGCGCGGCCCTGCACCAGCATCTGCTCGACCTCGGCGAGCCGGCGCTGGTTCGCGACGTCGAGCTGGTTGTCGAAGTCGAGCGCCTCTGCCTCGCGGCGCCGGACCTCGAGGTCGACCTCGACGTGCGCCTTCCGCAGCTGGATGTCGGCGACCTGCCTCTGCCACGTGAGCGCGCGCTCGTGCTCGATCGCGAGCTGGGCCGTGCGCTGCGTCGCCTCCGCGCGTGCGACCTCGGACTCGAGCGCGGCGACCTCCGCCGCCGCGTTCGCGCGCCGCTGCTCCTCGGCGATCGAGATCTGGTGCAGGACGCGATCGCGCTCGAGCTCGGCGTTGCGCTTCGCCGCCGCGGCCGTGATCTCCGCGCGCCTCGCGGCCTCGCGCGCTTCGACCTCCGTTGCCTCGGCCTCGCTCTTCGCCTTGAACGCACGCGTCGCGCGCGCCGTCTCGAGTTGCGCCTCCGAGCTGTGCCGCTCCGTCTCCGCGCGGCGCTCCGCGACCAGCCGCAGCCGATCCAGCTCCGCGACCTCGGCCCGCGTCGCGATCTCCGCGCGAAACGGCGCCTGCAGGTGCTCGAACACCGCGCCGCTCAGGATCCGCACCTGCTGGATCTCGATCGTGTCGATCACGACACCCCAGCCCTTCGCCGTCGTGTCGGCGACCGATCCCTCGCCGCTCACGACGGGCGCGATCTCCTCCATCAGGAACGTCGCGATCGTCTCCTTGCGCCGGCTCAGGCACTCGTCGAGCGACAGGTTCGCCACCAGCCGCCGCGCCGCACCGACGAACATCTCCCGCAGGGTCGCCGCGAGCTTCTCGCTCGCCGCCTCGCCGTACGTGAAGTTGAGCACGCGAAACGCGAGCTCGGGCTCGGCGATCCGGTACACCGCAATCCCCGAGATCTCGACGCCGATCCGCTCGCTCGTGATCTGGTCCGCGGTGAACTCGATCCGCTGCAGCGTCGTCGGCACGATCGCGACCGAGTCACTCGGCCACTTGAAGATCCGCACGCCTTGACCTGAGCGCTTGCGATCGATCTGCCCCTTGCGCGTGCACACGAGGTACTCGCTCGGCTTGGCCCCGATGTATCCCCACGGCTTGAGCTTCTCCGGATCCTCGATCGGCTTGCCGCTCCGCCAGCCGTGCTGATACCGCTCGACGTTGCTGGGCTCCTCGAGCCGCGGCGGCTGACCGCGCCCGGTATCGTCGTCGCGAACCACGTGGATCTTCGGGATTGCCATGCCCGGACCTGCTGCACTCGACATGCCGCGATAACTCCGCGACGCTCCATCCTGGCGCTGCTCCACCTCGACGCACATCTGGCTCGCGCTGGAGCAGCTGCGTCGGTGCGCATCACTCTGCTAGGCTTCGATCATGTCGTGCACGCGCTGCAAGGGCGCCGGTGAGACCGGCCCGCGGGGCTGGTGCCGCGACTGCGAGCGCGAGTTCGACACCTGGGTCCGCCGCCACGCCAGCGACATCATCTGGCCGGTCCTCGCCGGCATGGTCATGCTCTCCACCGTCGCCCTCGGCCTCCCGCTGCTCGGGGCCGGTTACGTCGTCGCCACCGCCGGTGTGTTCGCGGGCTTCGGTACGCTGGTCGGGCTCCAGCGCCTCAACGCACGGCGTCGTCGCAAGCAGTTCCAGCTCGCGTCGCTTCCCCGTGCGTACCTGCCGAGCAAGACGTAAGCTGATCGCGATGCTGGGCATTCCCGTCGCGCTCGCCGTGTTCGGCGCTGGCGAGTGGGCGACGCACAAGTTCCTGCTCCACGGCCTCGGTCGCGATCGCGCGTCGCGGTTCTCGTTCCACTATCACGACCACCACCAGGCGGTCCGCCGCAACGGTGGCTACGATCCCGCCTACGAGGGGCCGATCTGGTCGTCGACGACCCAGGCCCGCGAGGCGATCGGGCTGTTCGCCATCGGCCTCGCTCATGCGCCGCTGTTCCCGATCGCCCCGCTCTACACATCGACGATCTGGTACTGCCTCCTCCGCTACCGCCGCGATCACCGCCACGCGCACCTCGATCCCGCGTGGGCCCGCGATCATCTGCCGTGGCACTACGACCACCACATGGGCGATCAAGATCTCAACTTCGGCGTCGCGTGGTCGTGGTTCGACGTCCTCGCGAAGACCCGCGAGGTCTTCGTCGGGACCGCGAAGGAGCGCGCGATGCAGGCCAAGCACGCCGAGCGCGCGTCGACCGCATCCGCCGGGGCAAGGCTCCGCGCGCAGCGCCGTAATCCGCTCCGCCGTTTGCTGTCGCGCCGGGCATGACTCGCACGTGCTGCCGCGGGGCGATACACTCGCGCCGTGCGGGTCGCTGTCGCGTTGTTACTGCTCGCGGGCTGCGATCAGGTGCTCGGCCTCGACAGCCGCGAAGGCCGCACGTGCGTCGCGGACGACGTGTTCGGCAAGGGCACACGGGTGCCGATCGATGGCAGCCGCAGCGTCGAGGCGGCTCGCTTCGATCCGACGCAGTCGATCGCCTTCCTCTCGCTGTGCGACCAGGGCGACGCGAGCAAGGAGTCGTGTGACCTGTTCCAGTCCACGTATTCGCGCGCGACGAACCAGCTCAGCTTCTACGCGCCGCTCGGGGTCAGCGCGGACATGACGTACGACTCGTACGCCACGGTCACGCCCGACGCGCGGTACCTGGTGTTCGGCTCGAGCCGGTCGGGCGCCATCCGGACCTACATCTCGACCGCCGACCAAGGGCAGTTCAAGACCGCGACGGAGCTCGACTTGATCGCGAACAGCACGTACGCCAACGAGCCCTACCTGCTCGGCGATGGTCGCACGCTGTACCTCGCGGGCGGCGTGGGGTCTCCCGTGCAGTGGGACATCTACCGCGCCCGCGCCGGTGGTCCCCCGGCCTTCGGCGGCGGCGCGGACCTCGTCGCGGGCATCAACACCGCGACCGACGACGTCGCGCCCGTGGTCAGCGATGACCAGCTCGAGATCTTCTTCGGCTCGGATCGCACGAATCCCTTGCCGGATCTGAGGGGGCTCGACATCTTCACCGCGTCGCGCGACGCGAGCACGGGTGCGTTCGGCACGCCGGCGAAGATGCCGGCCTTGTCGACGACGAACGGAATCGACTGGCCGGTGTGGCTGTCCCCGGACCGCTGCGACCTCTACTACATCAACAAGGTCGCCGACGTCGCGACCCTCTACGTCACGCACCGTTAGGTGATCAGGGCTTGCTCGTCGGGAGCATGGTCGGCGAGATCGCGACCTCGGAGCTCGCCGCGATCGGACGCTGATCGGTCTGCACCGGCATGATCACCTGGACCTCGCTCGGCGAGACGGTGGGCGCAGGGGCGGCGGGCTTGTAGGCCGTCCACCACGCCTGGGCCTTGGCGTCGGTCCATGCCTGATCGGGCGGGATCGGGATCGCGCGCAACATCTTGGCGAGCTGGCGCGCGTCCTTCGGGCGGTCGTCGACCTCCTTGGCGAGCATCGCCTGGAGGATCGTCTCGAGCTCGGGCGGGCACCACGACCTCATCTTGTCGCGCAGCGACGGGAGGTTCTCGTAGATGTGCTTGTGGAGGATCTTGGCGTCGGCGCCTTCACGCAGGAACACCTCGTGGCCGGTGAGCAGCCACCACGCGACGCAGCCGAGCGCGTAGAGATCCGCGCGGCCGTCGATCTGCATGCCGAGGATCTGCTCGGGTGCCATGAAGCCGGGGGTCCCGAGCATCGCGCCGAGCTGGGTGAGCTTGGAGCTCGACATCGTCGACAGGACCTGTTCGCGCGTGAGGGCACTGGCGCGTTGCGGGGCCGGCAGCTCGTTGACGGTCTGCACGATCCCGAAGTCGAGGAGCTTGACGACGTCGACCTCGTCGGCCGCGCGGCTCATGAACAGGTTCGGCGGCTTGATGTCGCGGTGGAACAGGCCGGCGTCGTGGGCCTCGGCGAGCGAGGCGCAGGCCTGGGTCAAGAGCTTGATGACGCGGGCCGCGGGCTGTGCGCCGTCGCGGACGACGAGGGCCTCGAGGTCGAGCCCCTCGAGGAGCTCCATGACGTAGTAGAAGACGCCGGCCTCGGTGACGCCGTAGTCGAAGATCGCGATCGTATGGCGCGACCGCATCGAAGCCAGGGTCTGGGCCTCGCGGCGGAACCGCTCGCGGATCTCCGCGACGGACGCTGGATCGGTGAGGGCCTCGGGGCGGATCAGCTTGATCGCGGCGGACCGGGCGAGCAGGCGGTGCTCGGCGCGCCACACCTCGCCCATGCCGCCGGTGCCGAGCTTCGCGACGAGCCGGTACGAGCCGAGGTCGCGTGCGCGTTGCTCGGCGGAGCGGGCCTCGGCGCGCGACGCCGCGACCTGCCGGCGCATGCGCACGAGGTTCCACGCGAGGATCAGCGCGATCGCGACGGCGATCGCGAGCGCACCGGCACTCGCGAACACCGACGAGCGCTCGAGCTCGCGGGTCGGGCCGAGGAGCGTGTGCGCGGGGACGACGGTCGCGACGAACCAGTCGAGCGGGACCGCGATGCCGGCGCGCTTGCCACCGATCGGTGCGACCGACGTGAGGTATCCGCCGTCGGACGCCTCGAGCTCGAGGAACTGCAGGCGATCGCCGCCGCCGCCCTCGCCGATCGCCTTGAACAGCGACGTCAGCGCGGGATCGCGGAAGTCCTCGTGCCGCAGGAGCTTGTCGCCGGTGGGTAGCGCGAGCTTGTTGGCCGTCGGGTAGGCGAGGATGATCCCGTCCCGCGTGAACACGACCGAGCGCGCCTCGTCGAGAGCGGGCCGCGCGACGTACGACGACAGCGCGCCGACGTCGAAGTCGACGGTGAGCACGGCGACCAGGCGCTTGTCGGTGTCGTACAGCGGCTCGGTGCAGCTGATGCCGGTCTCGAACGAGCGGAAGAACGTGTAGGGCTCGGTCCACGCGCGTGCGCCCGTGCGCTCGGCGAGCTGGTAGAAGCCGCGGCGGCGCGGATCGTAGTCGGTGGTCTCGGACCGGAACCTGGTGAGCGTGGAGCCGGTGATCGTGAACCGATCGACGTTGGTGCCCTTGTCGGTGATCTTCGACTCCTGGACCTCGAGGCGGCGCTGCTCGCCGAGGTACGCGCCGCGGAACGTCCCGTCGGTGAAGCTGATGCTCGCGTACGACACGCCGGGGCGGCCGACGATCAGATCGGCCATGCGGAGGAGGACGTCCTCGGCGGGGCGCGCCGGATCGGCGAGCACGCGCAGGCGCTCGAGAAGCGGCCCGGCCTGATCGAGCGCGAACGTGATGTCGGTCTGGATCGCGATCGCTTGCTCGGCGAGCTGGCGGCGCGCCATCGACTGGGACGCGGTGCGCGTGGCGTCGCGCCCGACGAGGAGGATGCCGACGCCGACGGTGATCACCAGCAGCGGGATCGTGATCACGACGCCGATCGGCGACGCCAGCGCGCTCGCGAGCCGGAGCGCCGGACGACCCGAGCCCGTGGCCTTGGTCTCAGCCACGAGTCTCGTAGACCGCGCGCGCGGGCAGCTCGAACGCGGTCAAGAAGCCGCCCTTGCCGCATGCGGTGTCGAGGCCGATGCACGCGGGCCCGGCCCACATGTCCGCCGGATCGTCGGGCGTGTGCGTCGACAGCTCGTTCGGCAGCGTGCGCGTCGTCGTGTGCCCGAACACGACGAGCTTGCCGCGGTAGTTCTCGAAGAAGTCGCGGTCGCGGAGCCACAGCAGCGCGCGCTGTGGCTTGACCGCCGAGGGGTGCGGGAACTCGCCGTTCGTGCGCTTGATCCCGGCGTGGACGTAGATCGCGTGCTCGTCCTCGTAGAAGAACGGCAGGTCGCGCATCCACGCGATCACGTCGGGCGGGAGAAACTTGCCCTCGAGCATCGACGCCAGCTCGTCGCTCGTCGGTGGATCGTCCTCGCCGGGGATCGCCAGGCCCGAGAACGAGCGATAGCACTCGAGGCACCCGTTGCCGCGCGGCAGGAGGAACTCGGGCCAGCCCTTGTCGACGACCTGCAGCCACGCGTCCTCGTGGTTGCCCCGGAGGGCGACGACCTTGGCCGTGGACGAGCCCATCAGGTCGCGCACCTTGGCGACCACGCCGGCGGAGTCGGGACCGCGGTCGATGTAGTCCCCCAGAAACACGAGGGTGTCCTCCGGGGTCAGCGCCGGGAGCTGCCGGAGGACGGCCTCCAAGGCCGCGAGATCTCCGTGAATGTCCCCGATGGCGAAGGTCCGACCGGCCACGGGGGCATCGTAGTGTAGGAATCGCCCACGATCACGGTGTCGGGTGTGGGTTCTCGCGACGATCGCGTTCGTGACGTTTCCTGCGGTTACCGTGGCACGTCCCGTGGAATCATGGAGTCCATGACGCCCCGGCTGATGCTCCTGTCGATCGCCCCCTTGTTCGCCGCCGCCACCGCGCATGCGCAGGCACCGGGTGAGTGGACACCGGAGCCGGCGTACGCACAGCCGCCGCCGCCGGCCGTCGCGGCGCCCGCGGCCCCCGCGGTCCGGAAGTGGTCGGTCGGCGTGAGCATGGGCCAGACCGAGCTCGCGGCGGACGGCCTCGAAGATCAGGCGGTCACGTTCGGCACCGGCACGATCGCGGTGCGCTATCGCGGGTGGCGTCACCTCGAGCTCGAGCTCTCGCTCGGCGGTGGTCGCCAGCATCTGTCGGAGGAGCAGGGAGGCGGCGAGGGCGAGCTCGCGATGGCGACCGGGACGCTCGCCGCACGCTATCGGTTCAACCCCGAGCAGAAGTGGAACTGGTGGCTGCTCGCCGGCATCGGTGGCACCACGGTCGCGCGCAACGACGCGACCGACGAGGAGATCAACGCGGCGCAGCGCACGCACGGAACGCTCGGCGTCGGCATCGAGCGCCGGTGGTCGCGGTTCGCGCTGCAGTTCGAGCTCCGCGCGCTCGCCGTCGGACCGACCGAGGCAGAGATGCAGCTCGCCGACCAGGGTGTGATGACCACCGAGGGCCTGTCGGGCGGGCACTTCGCGTTCGGCGCGTCGTACTACTTCTAAGGCGCGTCGACGGTGGCCTGCACGGCCGCCTCGGCGACCTTGCCCCAGCGCGTGCGCGCCTCGTCGTCGAACGTCGTCGTGTACGGCAGGTGGATGAAGCCCGCGCGACCGCGGAACGCCATCTTGCCGATGTTGACGAACATGACGTTGTTGCAGATGTAGCGGCCGGGATCCTGGCTGCGCTCCGGCTGCTCACCGACGTCGACCAGCGCGGTCTCGATCGCGGACAGCGGCAGCAGCGTCTCGCGGATCGGTGGGGCGTCGAGTGCGATCGGGGTGGCGGCGCGGATGATGCCGCGGTTGTCGGGAGCGCCACCGGAGAGCTCGCCGGTGTCCTGCAGGTTGTAGGCGGTCTCCTCGAGCGCGATCGAACCGCCGCCCTGCCCGAAGCTGATCACGGCGGCGGGCTCGCAGCGATCGATCACGTCGGCGATGGCGGCGGCGGCGCGGTCGTACTCGACCGGCAGCACCATGCGCATCACCTGGGTGCCGCGGAGGGCGGCGGGATCGAGCGAGGTGACGGCGACCGCGGAGATGTTCTCGTGCCAGCCATCGGCGGGGAACGGCTGGAAGCCTGTGATCAGGACCTTCTTGCCGGCGGGGTCACCTTCGAAGGCGCACGGCGCGGGGACCCGGCGGATCTGCGTGCGCGAGGTGTCGCCACTCGAGTGAACGCGGAGCTCGGTGAGGTCGCCGCGCGCCGGCAACAGGTCGCCGACCGAGACCTCGATCAGCGTGCGGAACGCGGTCGTGGTGCGCGATGCCTTGTTCTCGGAGATCAGGCGGTCGAGCACCGGCTTGATGTCGACGCCGTCGGCCTCGAGCTTCTCGATCTTCTTGCTCTTGGGGAGCTCGAACGTGATCTTGTCGGTGTCCTTGTAGACGCCCGCACCGGGCGACACGACGACGCCGAGCTGCTTCGGGAACACCTCGACGTACTCGAGATCGACGAGCGCGCCCTGCTCGACGTGGAGCGTGACGCGCGCGACGCGAGCGGAGGTCTGGATGTTGATCGGGAGATCGATCCAGCGGTCGCGGGCGCGCAGGCGCGACACCGTGAGGGTCTGGACGCCGAGGACGCCACCGTCGGTGTCGAGAGCTGACAGCGTGACGATCGAACCGCGGCTCGGGTGTTGCCGCACCCGGATCCGCGCGTTGACCGTCAGGCCGCCGTACTCGGCGCCGTCGGGGAGAGCGATGTCACACGTGCCGCGCAGCTCGACCGTGCCGGTGCCACCCGGGGTGCCACACACGCGCTGCGCCTCGAGGACCTTCGCGTTGAGCGGGTGCCCGGCCGCATCGTACTTGCCGTCGATGAAGTCGCGGAGCAGGCCGTCGTTGGGTGCCTCGGGCTCCGGGGTTCCGGGGGTGTCGGTACAGGCGCCGGTCAGGGCGGTGAACACGACAGCAGCGAGCACGGGACGGAGCACGGACCTACTCGGAGCAGTCGTCGTGCCACGATCGGCGCAAGCGATCGTCACTACTTGGAGCGGTCGCGACGGCTAGTCGACTTGCCGCTGGCGGGGTCGCGTGGTCATGGGGCCCCACACGCCAGCCACTCGGCGAGCTGGTCGCGCTCCTCGGCCGGGGGATCGACCGGGCCGACCGGCATCGTCGTGTTCGGCCCCGCAGCCCGCACGAAGATCCGATCGGCGTGCATGCGGATGTCCTCGAGCGTGTCGAACCGGAACGCGGCCGGTGCGCCGTGGCGCGAGGTCGAGTGGCAGCTGTTGCAGTAGGTGTCGAGGAAGGGCTGGCCGAAGCTCTCGTACGTGTGGGGCGTCCCGGTCGGCGGGCACGGCATCTCGTCGATCGGCAACGGGCGCTCCATGCAGCCCGCGAGGACCAGCGTGCAGGCGAGCGCCCTCATCGCGCGACCGTCCGCGCGAAGTCGAACGTCAGGCCGAGCGAGACCCCGCCGCTCGACATCCAGCGCGGCCCCCGCTCGCCCTCGGTGAACCTCGTCGTGTCGAGGTCGAACGCGAGGTACCACTCGCCGCGGCGGTGCGCGACGATCGGGACGGCGAGCGAGAGGGCGGCGCGGCCGCCGGCGCGATGCCGGATCCCGTCGCCGATCCCGAGCAGCGCGCTGAACGGGGCGTCCATCAGCGCGGCGCGGGTCTCCTCGTGCTGGTGGACGAGCCCGAGCGAGCCGACGAGCCGGACCGAGCCGACGTCGCGCCGCGCGGCGACGTTGAGGCTGAGGTAGCTCATCAGCCGCTCGTCGACGGCGGCGAAGTGCTCCTTGCCGACGAACTTCACGCCGAACGTCCGGCCGAACCAGTAGCCGAGGTCGAGCGACCCGCCTCCCCCGTGATCCGCGGGCCACTCGGTCGTGGTCGCCTGCAGGCCGAGGTTGAGATCGAGCTCGCCGGCGTGCGCGGCGGCGGGGAGGACGGCCGCACCGAGGGCGGTCGCGAGGACGAGGGCGGGGTGCATGCCGGGCCCCACACGCATCCGGCGTGCCGCGAACCGGCGTTCACGGTCGGACTACCTGAATCCTCGTCGGTGTGGAGTTATACGTCGATGCTGCCGCGGCCAAGCTCGATCACGGCGCCGGTGACGTAGATCCCGCCATCGATCTCGACGAGCAGCCCGAGGCGCGACGGCCGCCCGACGGCGTCACCCTGGCGCAGCGTCACGTCGACGGGACGCTTGGTGTCGCGCGCGATCAGCCACCCGCCGAGGTTCGCGCACGCCGAGCCGGTGGCCGGATCCTCGATCACCGCGCCGTGCGACGTGAAGAAGAACCGCACGGTCCACGCCGGCTCGCCGCGGGCGAACAGATACGCCATCGCCTCCTCCCTCGTCGCCGAGAACCCCCAGCGCTCGAGCAGCTCGGGCACCGGCTTGGCAGCGCGGACGAGCTCGGGCGTCGCGATCGGGATCACGAGCTGCTCGACGCCGGTGTTGACCCACAGCGGCTCGTCGCACACGGCCGCGGCGGGGAGGCCGAGCATGCGCGCGAGATCCGCGCGGCTCGCATCGACCGAGCGGGTCATGGGTGGCTTGGCGGCGCGCAGCGTCCACGTGGCGCCGTCGCCCGTCACGCGCACGTGCCCCGCGATCATCTCGAGCGTGACGCCGGTCCGACCGGCCGCGACCACCGACGCGGTGCCGAGCGTCGGGTGCCCGGCGAACGGCATCTCGAACCCGGGCGTGAAGATCCGGACGCGGGCATCCGCGTCGCCTGTCGGCGGCAACACGAACGTGGTCTCGGACAGGTTCATCTGCAGCGCGAGCGCCTGCATCTGCTCGCCGGTGAGGCCTCGCGCGTCCTCGAACACGCACAGCGGATTCCCCGAGAACCGATCGCCGTCGACGGTGAACACGTTGACGATCCGGAACGCGTGGCTCATGCGGACGATGTACGCCGGCCACCGACGAGCTGCAAGTACAGGACTACCTCGCGGCTACCTCAACAGATGCCGCGGGGGGCCGATGCGACCCGGTGATGAAGAAGCTCGCTGCGCTCGCGCTCGGCCTCGCCGCCACGGGCTGTCATCCCAAGCTCTCGGTCGGGTACGACGCGTCCGCCCACGTGCGCGGGCCGCTCGCGAACCTCCAGACGATCTCGCGCGTCGAG
>Ga0316603_10000955_pt1 | contig 14941 bp, 10 predicted proteins | sample OWC_soil_day10_n_FD_207649 | JGI IMG/M metagenome (GOLD analysis project Ga0316603, IMG submission 207649) | Wetland soil microbial communities from Old Woman Creek delta, Ohio, United States - OWC_soil_day10_noCT | ecosystem: Environmental > Terrestrial > Soil > Wetlands | place: USA: Ohio... | reverse complement strand
CTCCCGAACACGCGCTTGCTCGTCGAGATGTACGGGAACAGCACCGCGATGAAGGAGGCGACGAGCACCCCGGCCGCCACCAGCCGCCAGATAGCCCGGCGGGCGGCATCGCCGCCGGTGCCGGCCCCTTCGCGCCGGGATTCCCGCCACCGGACGAATTCCCCGGACACGAAGGCGACGAAGAACACGCCCAGGAAGAGCGGCATCGCGGCCTTCGTCAGGTGCGTGAGGGCGGCCAGCACGCCGGCCACGACGGCCAGACCGACACTCCGCCCCGGGCGCCGCTCGCGCAGGAGGTGGCAGCAGGCGAGGAAGGTCAGAAACAGCAGAAAGTAGTAGAGCAGCTCGGGCTGCGCATAGCCGGCCTTGAAGACCCAGTAGCCGAACGCCACGATGAGCGTGAGATTGGTGGCCACGAGTGCGGGCAGGTAGCGGGCGAAGACCATCCCCAGCACCGCCAGCAGCGCGAGCGAGAGGCGGATGCTCCAGCGCTTCGCGATGACGAAGTAGTCGGGGTCGGAGATGCCCGGATCGTAGAAGAGCGCAAGGTACGCGGGGTACAGCGGCATGATGTTCCGCCGCAGCATCTGCGGCGGCCCGATGCCATGCCAGTTCCGGTACTCGACCTGCGCGATGTGGAGGAACCAGCTCTGATCGCCGCGGGCCTTGAACCAGTTCACCCGCTCCGCGTGCATCGTCGCTCCGGCAACGTAGAACCACGCGAGCGCCGCGAACAGCGCGAGGCGCACGGTGAGCCACGTTGCCGACGACGAGGGCCGTCTGAACATGTGCGGGTCGAGTCTGCGCCCGTCTGCCAGGGGCAAGGCCCGGCGGCCGCCGGCGGGGAGCCTGCGCTGCGACCCCCTTGTCCCTTGCCCCCTGTCCCTACTTGATCGCCGCCCTCGCCCAATCCCACCCTTCGAGCCCACGGGCATTGACGGCCTTCACCCACACGGTCATGCCCGGCGCGGCGCCGGGAATGGTGGCGGGAGCCTTCGAGACTCGCGTCATGTTCCTCAGCGGGTCGTCTGGAGGCCCCCAGGCGACGATGTAGCCCGTGACGTCCTTCTCGAGGCTCTCGGTCCACGTCACGCTCACGGGAGCTCCGGGCAGGCTTGCCGCTTCCAGGTCTTTCACGGGGGACGGGCTCGACGCCAGCAGCATGATGCTCGCCACGGTCACCTTGCTCGTCTCGGCCACGAGCGCGTGGTTCACCGTTTCCAACAGGTCCGTCGGCTCGTGGTAGTGCGGGTTCCCCAGAACCGGGTAGGAACCGATGCCGCCGACGATGTCGCCGTAGGTTTCGTAGTACGACGCCGCGTCGGTGGCCTTGAAGTAGCGGGCGTCGTAGGTGATGAGGTTTGTCAGGGAGGACGCCGCGTGCTGCACGTCGCGGATGCCGGCGTTGGAGTACCGGATCGTGTTGTCCAGGCGGTGGTCGTTGGCCCAGCCGATCATGTCGTTGTTGAGGGCGCCGACGATGCGCACGCCTTTGTCCCGCGCGATCCGCACGAACTCCCGGCTGCCGAGCAGGCCCGACTCCTCGCCGGTGAACGACGCGAAGACGATGGTGGCGGGCATCGGCCGCTTTGCCAGCACCCGTGCGGCCTCCAGCAGCGCCGCCGTCGCCGAGCTGTCGTCGTCTGCGCCCGGGCCCGACGCGTTCGAGTCGTAGTGGCTGCTGACGACGTAGACGATCTCCGGGTTGCTCGTTCCGCGCAGCGTCGCGACGACGTTGGCCGTCTTTCCGCCGAGCGCCTCGCGCGGTTCGAACCACTGGTACTCGGGTTCGTAGCCGAACGAGCGGTACATGCTGAAGAGGTACTCGCCCGCGAGTCTGTTGCCGGGCTTCGTGATGTGCTTGGAGTCGAAATCGAAGAGGGCCTTCTCGTAGCCGTAGATCCGGGCCGCGGACACCTGGTCGAGCACCCTCCTCACGCCCGCCAGGATCGGGCGGAACATCCGTGCGCCCGCGGACTGGAGAGCCCGTTCGGCGGCCAGGTTCCCGTCGATGCGGGCCAGGAGGTCGGGCAGCGTCACGCGCGTGCCGACGGACACGAGGTGGATGCCGCGTTCCGGTGACACCGTGTCGCCGTCCCGCTCGGCCGTGACGAGCACCTGCCGGCCGTCGGCGCTCGGGACCCAGGCGTACTCGGGCGCGATGGTCCGCACCGTGTTGTTGTGGAACAGGCGCGTCCGGCGCATGGTCTGCAGGTCGTAGAGGGACGAGCGGAGATGGCGCGGTTCGCCCGTCGCCGCGACGAGCAGGCTGTTTGTGAGGAACCTCGGCGACACGTCGTGCTGGATTTCGCGCGTCACCCTCGTCTCGTTCGAACCATCGCGGTTGACGGCGAAGATCTCCCAGTCGTCATCCGGCATGGCCTGGAAGGCGAGGCGCGACCCGTCCGGCGACACGGCCATCCCGGCGAGGAGCCCGCGGGTCTTCTTGACGGCCGCCGCGGGGCTTCCCGGCGTGCCCGCCATGATGACCGTCTCGTCGCCCTCGCGGCTGAGATACGCGAGCGTCGTGCCGTCGGCCGACAGCACCGGCGACGTGCCCGTCACCATCGTCGCGGTCCCTGTCTTCAGGTCGAACACGGCGAACGATCCGGACTGCCCGCGTCCGCCCGCGCCGCGCCTGCCGCCGCGTCCGCCCCCCGCGGGAGCGGCGCCGCGAGGTGAGTCGGCCGGCTTCGCAAACGGGTTCGAGGCCGCGGTCCCGTACAGCAGGACCGCTCCCCGCGGGTCGACCACCACACCGACCTTGTAGCCGGGCTCCTTCGTGATCGCCACGGGGTGGTCGCAGTCGACCGCGACCTTGTAGATGTCGCTCCGCGACGGATCGTCCTCCCGCGCGCCGGTCACGTAGAGCAGGCGGCCGTCCGCGCTCGGCACGACGGCCGACTTGAGGAGCCCGTCGGTCGGGCACACTCGTTCCTGGTCGGTGGCGAGATTGCGCGTGACGATGTCGACGTGTTTGTACTGCAGCCACCTCACGCGTGCCTCATCCCGAACGGCCTGGGCCCGGGCCAGATCGTCCGACGGCAGCAGCTTGAGGTAGGCGACCCGATCGCCCGGCGGCAGGAACGTGAGGCTATGGCCTTTGACCTCCGCGACGACGCGCATGCCTGCGCCGGGTTCCACGACGCGGGTGACGCGGGACGCGCCAGATCCGGACTCGTAGGCGACGAAACGGCCGTCGTGGCTGAACCGGGGGTTGGCGCCGTCCAGCGTGACGTCGCGCGTCAGGAAGAGCTCGCCGGTCTGCAGGGCGATGGGCTCGAGCCACTTCTCGCCCCCGGGCGCCGTGAGGAGGGCCTTGAACGCCGTGAGGGCCGCCACGTAGTCGCCTCGATCCCACGCCAGCATGGCGGTGTCGAGGTCCGGCCTGGGCGCCTGCTGGCCGCTCACCGTGGTGAGGAGCGCGGCAAGCGTGGCAACGGCCCACCCGACGCGCGTCATACGCATGGCACGCCGTCCTCTCAGTCGCCGGTCCGCTGCGAGACGCGCGCCCAGGTGTCTTTCAGCGTCACGGTCCGGTTGAACACCGGCCGCCCCGGCACCGAGTCGCGGTCCGCGCAGAAATACCCGATCCGTTCGAACTGAAACCGGTCGCCCGGCTTCGCAGCGGCCAGCGTCGGCTCGAGCTGGCACGTGACGACCTCCAGCGAAGCCGGGTTGAGTGAGGTCCGCCAGTTGCCGCCGTCGGCCTCGTCGCCCGGCGTCATGTTGGTGAACAGCCGGTCGTAGAGCCTCGCCTCGGCGGAAACGGCATGCGCCGCCGAAACCCAGTGGATCGTCGCCTTCGGCTTGCGGCCGTCCGGCGCATTGCCGTCGCGCGTGGCCGGGTCGTAGGTGCAGCGCAGTTCCACGATGTCGCCGGCGTCGTCTTTCACCGCCCGCTGGCACGTGAGGAAGTACGTGCCGCGCAGCCGGACTTCGCGCCCCGGGGCGAGGCGGAAGAACTTCTTCGGCGGATCTTCCATGAAGTCGTCCCGCTCGATGTACAGCTCGCGCGAGAACGGGATGGCGCGCGACCCGTCCTCCGGGCGGTCGGGGTTCTGCGGCAGCGCGATCGTCTCGACGCGGCCTTCCGGGCAGTTCTCGATGACGACCTTGAGCGGGCGCAACACGGCCATCGCCCTCGGCGCGCGCCGGTTCAGGTCGTCCCGGACGGCATCTTCCAGCAGGGCGACGTCCACCAGGTTCTCGCGCTTCGCCACCCCGATGCGCGCGGCGAACTCGCGGATGGCCTCCGGCGTGTAGCCGCGGCGGCGCAGGCCGCTGATGGTCGGCATCCGGGGGTCGTCCCAGCCCGACACGACGCCTTCCTGCACGAGGGACAGCAGGCGCCGCTTGCTCATCACCGTGTACGTCAGGTTCAGGCGCGCGAACTCGATCTGGCGCGGCACGCTCGGGACGGTGCAGTTGGCGACGCACCAGTCGTAGAGCGGCCGGTGATCCTCGAACTCGAGCGTGCAGAGCGAGTGCGTGATGCCCTCGATCGCGTCCGAGAGCGCGTGCGCGAAGTCGTACATCGGGTAGATGCACCACGCGTCGCCGGTGCGGTGGTGCGCCACGCGCCGGATGCGGTAGAGCGCCGGGTCGCGGAGGTTGATGTTCGGCGACGCCATGTCGATCTTCGCCCGCAGCGTGTAGCTGCCGTCCTCGAACTCCCCCGCGCGCATCCGGCGGAAGAGGTCGAGGTTCTCCGCGATCGGGCGGTTACGGTAGGGGCTCTCGCGGCCGGGCTCGGTCAGCGTCCCGCGGTGCTCGCGCACCTCGTCGGGCGTCAGGTTGTCGACGTAAGCCAGCCCCTTCTGGATGAGCTCCTCGGCCCACAGGCACAGCTGCTCGAAGTAGTCCGACGCATAGAACTCCCGTCCCTCCCAGTCGAAGCCGAGCCAGTGCACGTCCTCGCGGATGGCGTCGACGTACTCGACGTCCTCCTTGGCGGGGTTCGTGTCGTCGAACCTGAGGTTGCACTTGCCGCCGAATTCGAGCGCCACGCCGAAGTTGAGGCAGATCGACTTCGCGTGCCCGATGTGCAGGTAGCCGTTCGGCTCGGGAGGGAAGCGCGTGTGCACGCGCCCGCCGTTCCTGCCGGCCTTCAGATCCTCGGTGACGATGGTGCGGATGAAATCGAGAGTCTTGCCGGGTCCGGCGCCCGGGCCGGGGTCCGTCGCGGTGCTCATGGGGTCATTCTACCCGCTCGAACGGCAGTACACGTCACTGGCGGTGGTGATGGCACGCTCCGCCGCCTGCTCGTCGGCGAGCCGGCGCGAAGCCGTGCGGCTCAGGCCCGATTCCGATGTGATGCGGGTCAGCCTCGGCATGGCGCTGGCCGCCAGCGGGGACGTCACGGGCGGCGCGGCGCGGCTCCAGGAGGCGCTGAAGTTGAATCCGGACAACCGGGACGCGAAAGCGGGACTCACGGCGCTCGGCGCGGGCGGCGCTCGGTAGGCGCCCGCGGCAGGACAAGGCGCGTGCCCGGTGCGGGAGATGCCGGGCGATGGAGGCAACCGCCGCGCCGAACCGGGATTCCGCCCCGGCCCCTACTTCCCGCCTTCCAGATGGAACCTGTGCAAGGCCCGGTGCACGACCGGCGAGAGGACGATGGCAACCACGACGAGAAAGACCATCCCCGCATACAGCGCGTACATCCCGGCGAACAGCTTGCCGCCCCGTGTCTGCGGTGTCTCGACCGGCCCCATCCCGCCGAGCAGCATGGCGGCGTTCAGGAAACCATCCAGCCAGGACAGCTTCTCGAAGTAGACGTAGCCTGCCATGCCGGCACCCAGCGAGAACACGACCACCGCGAGGGCCAGTCCGGCGTGTTTCGCCAGGCGCCACAGAAAGGCCTTCCTCGGCAGGAGTCGTCCCTTGCTGTGCTCGTACATCGCGCTGCTCGCGGATTGTAGCGTGACCACTCGCGGAACGCGATGCCTGCCGGCGCGGCCCGCTTGGAGTGGGGCTCGGGCCGCGTCACCCGCGGCATGAACGCCGGTTCAGGAGGCCTCCGCCTGTTTTCCGCGTCATAGGAATTGTGCGGGCCGGCCGCCCGCGCTACTCTGACAGGACACGCTTTCCACGAGGAACCACGATGAACGTGACGCGCAGAGAAGCTCTGTCGACGCTCGGCGTGAGCGCCCTGGCCCTGGCCGCAACCGGCCGCGACCTCGGCGCCACCGTCCCGGACCAGGCCCAGCCGGCCGCCGGCCCCTACACCCTCGCTCCCCTCCCGTACGCCTTCGACGCGCTCGAGCCTCACATCGACGCGCTGACGATGCAGATCCATCACGACCGGCACCACCAGGCGTACGTGAACAACCTGAACGCGGCGCTGGCCGGCGCCGGCGAGGCCGGAAAGGTCCCGCTCGAGGACCTGCTGAAGAACCTCGCGGCCCTGCCCGAAAGCGTGCGCACCGCCGTTCGGAACAACGGAGGCGGCCACGTGAACCACGTCCAGTTCTGGGCGGTGATGGCCCCGAATGCGGGCGGGCCTCCCACCGGCGCCGTCGCGGACGCCATCAGCGGCGCCTTCGGCAGCTTCGACGCCTTCAAGGACCAGTTCTCGAAGGCCGCGATGGGGCGCTTCGGCAGCGGCTGGGCCTTCCTGAGCGAGGAGAAGGGCAAACTGGTCATCCACAGCACGGCCAACCAGGACACGCCGTCCATGGAGGGCAAGCGCGCCATCTTCGGCCTCGACGTGTGGGAGCACGCCTACTACCTGAAGTACCAGAACCGCCGCGCCGACTACGTGGGCGCGTTCTGGAACGTCATCAACTGGCCGGAGATCAACAGGCGCCTGAAGGGCTGACGTGCTGCTCCGCGACCTGGTGGTCATCCTCGCGGCGGCCGTCGCCGTCGTGGTGGTCTTCCGCCGCATTCAGTTGCCCGCCATCGCCGGCTTCATCGTCGCGGGCGCGGCACTGGGGCCGGCGGGATTCGGCTGGGTCCGGGACCTCGAGGACATCCGCCGCCTGGCGGAGATCGGCGTCGCCCTCCTGCTCTTCACCGTCGGCCTCGAGTTCCCGCTCGGAGAATTGCGCCGGCTGGGCCGCGTGCTGACCGTCGGCGGCGGGCTTCAGGTCGGCCTGACGACCGTCGCGACCGCCGGGCTCGCAGCCGTGTGGGGCGCCGGCGTGTCGAAGGCGCTCTTCCTCGGTTTCCTGATCGCGCTGTCGAGCACGGCGATCGTTCTCCAGGGGCTGACGGAGCGGGGGGAGGTCGATGCGCCACACGGCAAGCTGATCGTCGGCATGCTCCTCTTCCAGGACCTGTGCGTCGTGCCGATGATCCTGCTCGTGCCGGCGCTGGCCGGGCACGGCGGCGGCGGCGCGTCGATTGCCCGGGTGCTGGTCACCGCCGTGCTGGTGGTGGCGGCGGCGCTCACCCTGGCCCGGTGGGTCGTGCCCCGCGCGCTGCACTTCGTGGCGGCCTCGCGCGGGCGGGACCTGTTCGTGCTGGCCGTCGTGCTCGTCGGGGCGGCGATCACGTGGATGGCGTCCGTGGCGGGGTTCTCGCTCGCGCTCGGCGCCTTCCTCGCCGGCATGGTGCTGGCCGATTCCGAGTACGGCCACCAGGCCCTGTCGGACTCGCTGGCCCTGCGCGACCTCTTCACGAGCCTGTTCTTCGTGTCGATTGGCATGCTGCTCGACCTGCGCGCCGGCTTCGACGAGCCATGGGTCATCGCGGGCGTCGTGGCGGTCGTGCTGCTCGGCAAGGCCGCCATTGCCGCGTTTGCGGGACTGGTCCTGCGCTTCCCCGTGCGCATCGCCCTGCTCGCCGGCTTCGGAGTGGCGCAGATCGGGGAGTTCTCGTTCGTGCTCGGGCGTCAGGGCGCGGACCTCGGCCTCCTCACGGCCGGCGAGTTGCGCGTGTTCCTTGCGGCCAGCGTGATCACCATGTTCATCGCGCCGCTGGCCTTGCGCTTCGGGCCTGGCCTCGCGGACGGCGCGTCGCGGCTCAGGAGCGTCGGCCGCCTCGACTCGGCGGCGGCGGGCGGGATCGCGCCGCCGGAAGGCCGCGAGAGCCCACAGGTCGTCATTCTCGGCTATGGCGTGGGCGGCGAACTGCTCGCCGAGGTGCTTCGCGAGGCCGCCGTGCCGTTTGTCGCGCTCGATCTCAACGCGCAGCGCGTGCGCCAGGCCCGGCTCGAGGGCACGCCGCTCTATTACGGTGACGTGACGAGCCGCGAGATCCTCGAGCGCGCGGGCGTGGCGACGGCGGCGCAGGTGGTGGTGGTGCTGAACGATCCGCGCGCGACGCTCCATGCCGTCCGCGTGGCTCGCGAGGTGGGGCCGAAGACGGTGATCATCGCCCGCGCGCGCTACGTCGGCGAGACGCACGCGCTGCTGGCGGCCGGCGCCGACGAGGTCGTGGCCCAGGAACTCGAGGCGTCCTTCACGATCATCGAGCGCGTCACCCGCGAAGCGCGGCTTCCCAGGACGGACCGCGTGATCCCGTCCGATCGCCGCCCGGGCGTGGCGCTGCTGCCGGCCGGCCTCGAGGTCGAGAGCGCCGTGGTACCCGAAGGCGCCTGGATAGCCGGCCGCAGCCTTGTCGAAACCGACCTCCGGCGCCGCACCGGGGCCACGCTGGTGGCCTACACCCGTGAGGGCGACACCGCGGTGCATCCGTCTCCCGACGACGTGCTGCAGGCGGGCGACGTGCTCAGTATCCTTGGCAACGAGTCGCAGCTCGCCGTCGCGCGCGTGCTGATTGCTTCCGGGCCGGACGCGTAATGGCGGGCGCGAGCCCTTCAGGAATCCGATTACTCGCTGGTCTCCATCTCGAACGCGGCGGGCCAGCCCATTTCGATCCGCAGCGCCGGGTACTTGACGTCGCCGTGGCGGGCGCCCAGTTTCACCAGGTGCGCCCGGTAGTGCCGGTCCGCGTCGCCGCGAATCACGCGGACCCGCACGGGCCTCAACTGTCCCAGGCGGCGCGCGTGGAGGTAGTGAAAGTTCCCCTGAAGCGCCGTGTCGACAACGTTCGCATACGTCTCGAGGCACGCGGCCGGCGTGCCAGGAGGCGGCTTGACCAGCAGGTCGTACCCAGCCGTCGTTCCCCGGCGCTCAGGTACCAGCACGGCGAAGGTGAACCGCACGCCGGTTGCCGCACAGGCCCGGTCCAGCGCCGCTTCAGCGTCGGCCTGGGTCAGCTTCTCGCCGCACATGTCGGACACGCCACCTTCTCTCCTCACGAACTCGAGGCACGGCGTCCGGCCGGCCCGGCCGACGACCCGCACAAGGTCGCCGAGCCGGTAGCGCCAGAGGCCGCCCGCGGTCGTGATGACGACCGAATAGGTCCTGCCGGCCTCGACCTCCCAGCAGCGCTTCGCGCGGACGGAATCCGGTTCGAGGAACTCCAGGAAGTGCGATCGGACGGCGCAGACGAGGCGTTCGTCGAGGCCCCAGGGAATGGTCACGATGCCCTCCGTCGCCATCAGGCCCTTGCCCTGGATGATCGCGCCGGGGAACCACTCCCGCAGACGCGCCACCCACGTGTCGGCCTCGCGTCCTTTCCAGCAACTGATGACCTGCAGATGCGGCCACAACCTGCGGATGTCGGCGGGACTGGCGAGGTTCATCCCGGCAATCACGGCAGCGCGATCCGGAGCGGGGCGCAGGCACCGTGAGAGCGATGCGCGCAGGCTCTCGGGCAGAGCCAACCCGTCGGGGATCTCGCCGGATCGCAGGCAGGCCTCCAACGCCGAGGCATGCCCGGGAAGCGCCTCCACCAGCACGGTCAGGAACGAGGGGTGCCAGACCGAGACGAGCCTGACGTTCTCCTCGCGGACCAGGAAGAGAAGCGTCAGGAATTCGAACGCTTCGGGGTCCTCCACGCGGGCCAGTTCGTCGGGAGCCACCAGCACGTGCCGGGCGATCCGGCGCTGCCACACGCCAAGGTAGTCGGTGTCGTCCGCGAAGCCTGCCGGCACAGTAGACCGGCCCTCGGGGCGAGGCTGCGTGTTCGGGCTGACGCACCAGTACTGACGGCCGAGCAGCAATCGCGGGCGGCGTGCGAACAGCGATGCCATCCAGGGAGCCAGCGCGGCCTGGAACTGCTGCTGCAGTCCTCGTGTGAACGGAATGAGCTTGGGAGCCGCACTCGTGCCGCTCGTCGGCTGCAGCACGACGACAGGCTCCAGGGTGAGCACATTCGGCTCGCCCGCCTGGATCGCGCGGACGAAAGGCCGCAGGGATTCGTAGTCCGCGATGGGCAGCCGGTGGAGGTCCTCGGCCGTGCGCATGCCCACACCAGCGCCGCGCTCCAGGCCATAGCGCGTGGTGGCCAGGCCCGCCAGCATCCGCCGCAACAGCCGCCGCTGAAACCACTCCGGCCGCGCGAGCGCGGCAAGAAACGCCAGCGTGGCCGGCAGGCAGGAACCCAGCCAGGCCAGGTTCGCCAGCAGTGACAGAAGACGGCTCACCGTCACTCAATCCAGTCCGGCATGGTCCGCTCGATGACTCGCCAGGCGTGGCCGTTCAGGTTGTCGCGGCGCAGCGCCGCGAAGCAGGCCAGTTCGTCGCCGCGGGCGAACCGGGGATTCCGAGCCAGGAAGAACTCCACGTAGATGTCGCGGCGCCTCGACGGCGGCACGTCGCACAGCTCGGGCCGCAAGCGGTCGCCGTCTTCGGCGGCGACGATCAGGCCGAGCGCCTCGTCGTACGCCGCTCCGTAGCGGGCGCGGGCAACGACGGACAGCAGGCCCGGCCGGTCCGACTCCGTGCGCGGCAGCGGGCTTGGCCAGAACCTGTTGAAGAAGACCGGGAGGAACCGGTACGTCCGATGGCCCTTGGAGATCAGGAACCAGTAGAGATCGTCCTCGCCGTGCTCCTGCATCAATCGCAGGATGAGGTGGCCGAAGGCCCCGGCCAGTTCGTGCTCGCGCCAGAAGGCGCGGTCGACGATCGTGTCGCCGCTGAAGAGGATGTGGCGGTCCCGTCCGTCGTGGCACAGCGTCATGAGTCGCTGCGTGGAGAACCCGACGATCCGCCCGGCGTGCGAGAGGCATATGACCCAGTCCTTCTCCGCCAGGTCGGCGAGAAACCGCTCGCGCCGCACGTTGCCGAAGTAGCGCGCGTACAGTTCCAGCATCGCCTCCCGGTCCGACGTCGAGAGACGCGCCTGGCGGAGGATGGCGACCTGCAGGCTCACCGGTTCCCCCGCATCATGCAGCCGGTGCTTCGCCGCTCCGGTCTTGTTCGTGTCCTCACAGGGTGGCCACCTCGAGGAACGGAACCCGTTCCGGCGCCAGCCCGTCGACCACCGATCGTCCATCGTCCCAGTACACGGCATACAGCCGGCTCGCGTAGCGCAGCGACGTCCATCGGCCGAGCGCCCGGCACAACGGATCACGCTCGTGCAATCCGATCGTCAGCCAGCCGCAGCGGCCACGGCGCTCTGCGTGGACGTGATTCAGCAACGCCGCCAGCGTTCCGGGATTGTCGTCGCGGATGCAAACGAGAGACAGACTCCAGGCGGGAAGAAGGGTGCCCTCGTCCGGCAGTCTCGGGAGGCCTGACACACCGAGCGCGGCGTTCAGCAGCGGCCGGATCGCCGCCAGGGACCGGCGGTAGCGGACCACGCGGGTCTGCTTGTACGCCGATTGGTCCCAGCACGCCGCCACGCCTTCGATCCGGCCGTCGGCCCGCCGGGCGATCAACGCGTCTCGCGGCTCGATCCCCTGCCACGCGGGCGAGTTGAAGTCCTCGCGGCGCACCACCGGGAAGAACTGCCGGCGCGGGCCGTGCTCATTCAGGAATACGACAACGGCGTCCAGTTCTGCCAGAGCCGCACGAGAGACGATGACATCCGGACAGGGCAGCCGGCCGGGCGCCCAGGCGCCGAGGGCGACGGCGAAGGTCACGTAGCGACCCAGATCGTGGTAGCGCGGCAGACCGGCCCTGCCGCCAGTCAGCAGCGCGATGACCTCCTGGTTGCCCTCGATGATGGTCGAGAGGTACGCGGCGGCACGGCCATCCTCGTGGAGCTGCTTCAGGAACCTGTACCCGCGGGCCAGCGCCGCGCCGCCGCGGAAGCGCCGCTGCAGGCGCAGGCCGCTGAGATAGCCCAGGCTCGCGGCGCGTCCGTTGAGATACACCTCGCGCACGGAACGGCATCCCATGCCCACAACCGTGTCGTCCTCGAGGGCCACGATCGTCTGCGATGCGCCGCCCATCGCCGCGGCCCCCGCAAAGAAGTCGGGCTCGCGTTCGAGCGCCAGTTCGACCCAGCCGGGCATCGCGTGCTCGCGAAGCAGCGCGCGCAGTTGCGGGTCGTGCCGGGGGCCGGCCAGCTCGAAACGCATGGAGCGCTACGCTCCGACCAGAAGCCCGAACCGGCGCTCGACATCGCGTTTGGCGACGATGTTCTGGGCGAAGAAGGTGACCGCCCTGAACGGGCTGCTGAGATTCGCCTGGAACTCCGCGCGTCTCACCACGCTTGACCACCGGTAGAAGCGCCGGCGGCAGTCGTTGCACGAGGCCGACAGTTCTCCGGCCGAGCATGCTGCCGGCCGGAACGCCACGTCTCCGTACCGGTAGTCCGGATCCAGCCACCACCGCTCGCGCAGCAGGCGCCCGTCGGCGTGCAAGCGGGCGTGGAGCGGCGTTCCTGGAAACGGCAGAAGGTGGTTGAAGGCGGCGAAGAACAGCTGCTGGCGAATCGCGAAGTCGAGGGCCTCCGTGAAGCTCGCCGCCGTGTCGCTGTCGTACCCGAAGACGAACGTCCCGTACACGCTGATTCCGTGCCGACGCAGCCGGGTCAGCGCCAGGTCGTAGCGCGCGTTCTGGCCGTTCACCGGCTTGTGCATGGCGGCGAGATTGGCCGGGTTGAGCGATTCGAAGCCGATCAGCACGCCCTCACATCCGCTCTTCCGCAGCGCGTGCAGCAGGGCCTCGTCTTCCGCCACCTGCACGCCAACCTGGCCCATCCAGCGGACGTGCAGCGGGGTGAGGGCCTCGCAGAGCAGGCGCAGCCGCCCCGGGTCCGCGCCGACGTTGTCGTCGACGATGAACACGAAGCGCGCCCCGGACCGCCGGATGTCTTCGACAACCGCCTCGACCGGCCGGGCGATCACTCGCCGCTTGTAGAAGGCCGACACCGCGCAGAACTCGCAGGCGTACGGACAGCCGCGCGAGCTTTCCACGAGGCGAAGCGGGCCGTAGTCGCGGCTCGCATAGAGACTCCGGTCGGGCTGCGGCGACGACCATGCCGGTCCCGCGTGACCGTCGTAGCGGCGCCGCAGGCGTCCCTGCTGGGCGTCCTCGAGCAGCCCGGCCCACGCCGTCTCGGCCTGCCCGACGACGACGGCATCGCCGTGCTGGGCGCCTTCATCCGGCTCGAGCGTGACGTGGAACCCGCCGAGCACCACGGGCACGCCCCGCACACGGAAGCGGTCGGCAATCCCGTACGCGCGGCGGGCCGTGTAGGTCTCGACGCTGATGCCCACCAGGTCCGTCTCGTGATCGTACGGGATGGCTTCCAGCCTGTCGTCGAAGAAGTCGCGGTCCACCGATGCCGGCGTCAGCGCCGCCAGGGTCGCGGCCCACAGCGGCTCCATCCGCCAGCCTTGCGGATACCGCTCGCCGGGCTTGGCGCCGATCCGGGGCTGAATCAACGTGACGCGCATGGGTCAATGGGCCGCCGCGGGGTGATAGATCCGATGGCGGTCGCGCTCCAGCCGGTTCACGTAGCGGCGGTACGCGAGGTTGCCGATGAACGCGATGGCGGCATGCCGCGCGCCGGAGGTCCGCTGCCAGATGGATGCCAGGCTGAACGTGTCGCGGTACGCGCGGATGAACCCGGCGTCCAGTTCCTCCGGCGCCATCCGACTCGGCCGGATGACGACGTGCTGGGTGTCGTAGTGTTCCCAGTGCTCGTGCAGCAGGCGCCCCTCCTGTTTCAGCCGCTCGAACGCGCGCGTGCCCGGGTACGGCGTGTAGAGCGCGTATCGGGGGATGTCGATGCGCAGGTCGTTCACGGCCGCCACCGTCTCGGCGAAGATGTCTGCCGTGTCCTCGTCGAGACCGAAGATGAAGCAGCCCTGGATGATGATGCCGCGCCTGTGCAGCGCGTCGGCGACCCGTGCGTAGCGCCCGGCCTGGTTGAACCGCTTGCCCATCCGGTCGAGGTTTCCCTGCCCGACCGATTCAAACCCCAGCAGCAGGAACTGGCACCCGCTGGCGGCCATGAGGTCGAGCAGTTCCTCGTCGTCGGCAATCCGCGTCGTGGCCAGGCCGCCCCACGTCTTCTTCAGGGGAATCAGCGCGGTGAACAGTTCCCGCGCGTAGCCGGCGTCCTCGTTCAGGCTCACGTCGTTGAAGGCGAAACGCCGCCCCGGCAGGCGGCGGATCTCGTCGATCACCTCCGGCACCGGGCGTGTGTGCCAGCCGAACCCGGCGGCAGGGACCGAGCAGAAGTCGCATGCACTGCGGCAGCCTCGGGTGGCAAACACGGTGTTGGGCACCATGTACGCCCAGGCGTGCTGCAGGTCGCGGCGTGGGTCCGGCAAGCCCGTCAGGTCGGCGGTCTGCGCGAAGTACTCCGGCTGCAGCCGCCCTGCCGCGAAATCACGGAGCAGTTGCGGCCACGTCTGCTCGGCAAAACCCCGGACAATCGCGTCCGCGTGTCTCCGTGCCTCCTCCGGGCGCAGCGTCACGTGAACGCCGCCGAGCACGACCGTGGTGCCCCGCGCCCGGAAGTGGTCCGCGAGTGCACAGGCCCGAGCCGACGTGCCGGTCATGCAGCTGATGGCGACGAGGTCGAAGTGCTCCCTCAGCGGGACCGGTTCGACGCTGGCATCGACCAGGCGCAGCGACGCGTTGAGTTCGGGCGGCACCAGCGCCGCCAGCGTCGTGAGCGTCAGCGGCGCCTCGCGGAACGACCGCGCCCACGGCCCCAGCTGCAGCCTGTGCGGTTGCCCGCCCGG
>Ga0316603_10000954_pt1 | contig 14947 bp, 12 predicted proteins | sample OWC_soil_day10_n_FD_207649 | JGI IMG/M metagenome (GOLD analysis project Ga0316603, IMG submission 207649) | Wetland soil microbial communities from Old Woman Creek delta, Ohio, United States - OWC_soil_day10_noCT | ecosystem: Environmental > Terrestrial > Soil > Wetlands | place: USA: Ohio... | reverse complement strand
CCTTCGGCGGGGGATTCGGAAAAGTAGAACCGCGCGTACGACATGTCCACGCCCGCAAGCGCGAACAGTGTGCCCAACGAGGTGACGGTGGTGAGGAGCGCAACGACCCCGTACGGGCCGGGCCCGAGGGCGACGGTCAGGAACGGGGCGGCGAGGAGGGCGAAGAGCCTGTTGACCGCGCCCGCCCCCGCGATCAGCCCCGCCCCGCTTATCACTGACCGCGCTAAGGACCGTTCGTTGGGTCGTGTTTCCACGGTACCCTTTTCCCTCACGCACCGACTGTCGTGTAGCTTGCCGTGACGGAGAGACGGAAAATAACCATGCGCTCGAGGAGTCGCGTCTCCCGGGGCGCCTCGCAGTGAGAGCACCATGCATGGTCACCGGGAGGCGCGTGGAAGGTTTTGACGGTCACACGGAAAAAATACCACAAGGAACGCCGCAGATGCCAATGTGGGGAACGAGCCCAAGATCCGTATACTATTGGGGATCCTCCGCCCGACCTTGTCAGGAGAGCCATTGGCAAACCCCGTGAAAGTAGCGTACGTCCTTCCCGGCGCGGATGTCGGGGGGACGGAACGTCATGTGCTGAGTCTCTCTTCCCGGATCGATCGGCGGATGTTCGATCCCATGCTCGTCTGCACCTCCTCCGGGGGGGCGCTGGAGGGATCGTTCGCGGATGCGGGTGTCCCTGTCCACATCATGGGATACGAGGGGATTACGAAGAAACCCGCACTCGTCCTGCCGCGCCTTCTCCACGCGTGGGGGATGATCCGCCGCTTCGAGGGGCTCCTCCGCAGGGAGCGGGTCGCGATTCTCCACGCATTCCTTCCGGAAGCGTGCGTCCTCGGCGCACTGGCAGGCCGCCTTGCACGCACGCGGACGATCGTCGTCAGCAAGCGGGCGATGTGCTATTACAAGGCGGAACACCCCTGGTACGCCTTTCTGGAGAATCTCGCCAACATGGCCGCGGATGCGATCACGGTTAACTCCATTGCCGTCCGGGAAGACGTACGGAAAACGGAGCTGTTCACCGGCGGGAAAATCCGGCTGGTGTACAACGGCATAGACCCTTCCCCGGAACCGCCGCAGGAGCGCCCCGACCCCGCTCCGCCGGGCATCGACGCACCCCCGGGGGTGCCCCTAGTGACCTACGTCGCGAATCTGCGCGATGGCAAGGGACACCTTTGCCTCGTGGATGCGGCGCGGGATGTCCTCGCGGAATGCCCCGGCGTCCTGTTTCTGCTCGTCGGTCGCGAGGACCGGGAGGCCGGGGAAGTCCGGAGACGGATCCGGGAGGCCGGACTCGAGGGGAAGATTCTCCTTGCGGGACATCGGCCGGACGTAAGGGCGATATTGCGCGCGACCACGGTGGTCGCGCATCCCGGCGAGCAGGAGGGGTTCTCCAACGCCATCCTGGAAGCGATGTCTTTTGGACTTCCCATCGTGGCGGCCAAAGCAGGCGGGAATCCCGAGGCGTTGGACAACGGGGAGGCAGGGATCCTATTCCCGGCCGGGGACGCGGCCGCCCTGGCGAGGGGGATCGTCGGGCTCCTGCGCGACCCGGCCCGGGCCCGAAGGATGGGAGATGCGGCCCGGCATCGGGTCCAGGAACGGTTCACCACCACCGGAATGGTGTCGGAAGTGCAGCACCTGTACGAGGATCTCCTCGCTGGCCGGTTTCGTTGACGTCTTCCAGCTTGCGGAATGGCACGCGAGCCACGATGATGTGAGTTGGCGGACGAGATCTTCGGGGAAGGGGTCGGCGGGGATGGGAGACGGGACACCGCCCGGGCACGCGGGGGAGATCGCCTCTGGCAAGCGGTTCGAATTCGGGGAGAACTGGCGAGACTTCTTGGCCCGCTTGGACGAGAAACGGATCCATGAGGCGCATCGATCCCTTGGAGAACTGCTGGGCAATGACTCACTGCGGGGAAAACGGTTCCTGGACATAGGTTCCGGGAGCGGGCTTTTCTCGCTGGCCGCAATGCGGTGGGGAGCAGAGCGTGTGTGCTCCTTCGACTACGATCCCCAGAGCGTGGCATGCACCTCGGAGTTGCGGAGGAGGTATTTCCCGGACGACCCCCGCTGGACGGTCATCGAGGGTTCCGTGCTCGACGAGGCCTTCCTTGCGTCGTTGGGGAAACATGACGTCGTATACGCATGGGGGGTCCTCCACCATACGGGCGACATGTGGCGGGCCATCGGCAACGCGCTTTCCTTGGTGAAGCCCGGGGGCCAAATCGCCCTCGCGATCTACAACGACCAAGGGTGGAAGAGCAAGATTTGGCTCCGGGTCAAGAAGCTTTACTGTCTTACCCCGGGCCCGATGCGGTCGGTCCTCTTCCTTCCCATTCCCCTTTTCTACGAGATGAAGTGGATGATCGGCGACTTCATACGCGGGAAGGTGCCCTTCGCAAAATGGCGCAAGCGGAGTGGGCGGGGGATGAACCCTTGGCACGACTGGATCGACTGGTTGGGCGGGTATCCCTTCGAAGTAGCGAAACCGGAAGAGGTGTTCGAGTTTATCCGGGACCGAGGTTTCCAGCTTACGAAACTTGTCACCTCCCAAGGCGGATGGGGGAACAACGAGTTCGTGTTCCGCTCCCCGGAAACAGGGGGTGCAGAGAGCGCTTGAAGATCGCGTACCTCCTCCCCAACATCGAGTCCGGGGGGACTGAGCGGCATGTCCTGGCGCTGGCCCATCGGCTTGACCGCTCCCGGTTCGATCCCACCCTGACCACCACGTCGGGCGGCGGTTCGCTGTTTGGGGAATTCTCTGCGCTGCTTCCCGTCACTGTCCTCGGCGATCCGCAACACGGGAGGCATTTCCGGAAGACCCCCACCGAACAGCTACGGACCGTCGCCTCCTTGATCCGGAAATTCCGCCGGGAAAAACCCGACATCCTGCATGCGTACCTCCCCGCGGCCAACGTGATCGGGCCGGTCGCGGCGCGTCTGGCCGGCGTTCGGCGCGTGATCGTCAGCAAGCGGGCTCTGGCGGACTACAAAGTGGGCTTCCCGCTGCTGCAGAAAGTGGAGTCGCTGGGAAACCACCTTGCCGACGTCATCCTCGTGAACTCGGACGCGGTGCGGCGGGACGTCGAACGGACGGAACGACACTGGGGGGGAAAGTTCCGGAAGATCTACAACGGGGTAGCACCCATTCCCCCATGGTCGCCCGAGGAGAAGGAAGCTTTCCGTCGGAGGGAGAAGATCCCCACCAACGCGCACATAGTGCTCTCCATTTCCAACTTCTACCCGTATAAGGGGCACGCCGACCTGGTAGAGGCGATCGCTCGGATCGCCCCTTCCTTTCCGGAGGCGATCTTCCTGCTGGTTGGCAGAGATTCCGGGATGTTGGATGCAACGCGTACGAGAGTTCGTGAGCGAGGGATCGAGCGAGCGGTCCGTTTCCTCGGCAGCAGGACCGACGTGGCTGACCTTCTGCGCGCGAGCGACATGTTCGTCCACCCTTCCCGCGAGGAGGGGTTCTCCAACGCGATTCTGGAGGCGATGGCGGCAGGACTTCCCGTGGTGGCGTGCGACGTCGGCGGGAATCCGGAAGCTGTCGTCGATGGGGAGACGGGACGGTTGGTACCCCCGCGAGATCCGGAACGGCTTGCCGGCGCAATGGCGGAACTGATCTCGGACGTCTCAAAGAGAAAGATCTTCGGTTACGCGGGTATACGCCGCGCCGCGGAGCAGTTCTCGCTCGATCGGATGGTGGAAGAGATGGGATCTCTGTACGAGTCGCTTGCGCGGGGAGAACGGTAGCCGTGTGCGGTATAGCCGGCTTTCTTTCCACCGGGTCCGCCAAGCCGGGCGAGGAAGTGCTGCGCGCGATGGGGGACGCGTTGGCGCATCGGGGACCGGACGCCTCCGGGGTCTTCCTTTCGCCTGGCGGGCAGGTGGGGCTTTCCCACCGGCGCCTGTCGATCCTCGACCTCTCCCCCGCCGGGGCGCAACCGATGATCTCCTCGGGCGGATCGCTCGTTCTCTCCTTCAACGGGGAGGTGTACAACTTCCGGGAGATCCGGGAGGAATTGACCGGGCGGGGACACAAGTTCCGCGGAGGATCCGACACGGAGGTGATGCTGGCGGCATTCCGCGAGTGGGGCGTAGATGCCGCAGTGCGCCGGTTCATCGGAATGTTCGCCTTCGCACTGTGGGATTCGGGAACGCGGAAACTGTACTTGGTCCGCGACCGGCTCGGGATCAAGCCGCTCTACCTTGCGCGCCTGCCGGGGATGCTGCTCTTCGCCTCCGAGATGAAAGCGCTCCTCGCATACCCGGACTTCCCGCGGGAAGTGGATCGGTCCGCTCTCCAGTACTTCCTCGAGTTCCAGTACGTCCCGGCGCCGCATGCGATCTACCGTAACGTGCAGAAGGTGCTCCCGGGGCACATCGTGGAGATCGGGCAACACGGGGAGATTACGGACCACACCTATTGGGACCTGTTCGACCACTGGGGGAAATCGGAAGGGCATATGAGGACCGGGGGGGAGTGCGAGGAAGAGCTCTCCGCCCTGCTCGACTCCTCCATCCGGTACCGGATGATCAGCGACGTCCCGCTCGGAGCGTTCCTCTCCGGAGGGATCGACTCCTCCCTCGTCGTGGCGCTGATGCGAAAGGCGGCTTCGGGACCGGTGAAGACGTTCTCCATTGGCTTCCGGGAGAGCGGATACGACGAGTCGCCGCACGCGCGTGCGGTGGCGACGCACTTCGGGACGGACCACCACGAGAAGATCTGCACCCCCCAGGAGGCGCAGGCGCTGGTCCGGAGAATTCCCGATGCTTACGACGAGCCGTTCGCCGACTCGTCTGCCATCCCGACGATGCTGGTCTCGAAGTTCACGCGAGGACACGTAATCGTCAGCCTGTCGGGAGACGGAGGAGACGAGTTGTTCTGCGGGTATCCGCGCTATGCGTGGGTCCGCCAGGGGAACGTGGTGCGGGGGATTCCAGGGTTCCTACGGCGGCCGTTGTGCTTCCTACTCTCCCGGGTCCCGATCCACAAAGTGCAGAGGGGGGCAGAGAGCGTCCTGTACGACGACCCGGCGGAGATGTACTTCCACACCGTGGGGATCTTCGAGCGAAGGCGCCTTGGTGAAATTATCCCGGAGGTGGTCGATGACGGCCATCTTCCATACTTCCGGACGTTCCGGGATCCACGCTGCGGGGGAATCGTCGAGCGCGCCATGGCCACCGACATCAAGACATACCTGGTGGACGACATCCTGACGAAAGTCGACCGCGCATCGATGGCGTACTCGCTGGAGGCGCGGGTGCCGCTGCTGGACCACCGGATCGTGGAGTTCGCGGCACGACTCCCCATGGAGCATAAGGTACACGGGGGGGAAACGAAGCATCTGTTGCGGAAAATCCTCTACCGGCACGTGCCTCGGCAGTTGATAGAGCGCCCGAAAATGGGGTTCGGCATCCCGGTCAACCGGTGGCTGCGCAACGAACTGCGGCCGCTTCTGGCGGAATACCTGAACGGGGAGCGTGTGCGCCGGGAAGGGTTCCTCCGGCCGGAAGGGGTGGAGCGGGTCGTGCGGGAGCACCTGTCGGGGCGACGGGACAACCAGTACCGGGTGTGGGCTTTGCTTGTCTTCGCGATGTGGGTGGAGCGGTACCGCCCGACATCCTGACTTGTTCATCCCGAGGCAACACCTCAGCTTCAGATCAGGATCATCCCCCAAAACCCCCCGCCGAGATACCGGGACAGAAGGGCGGCGACGCACAGGTACGGCCCGAACGGGATCGCCGTCTTCAGCCCCTCCCCGCCCTTCCGCATCGCGAGGATCCCACCGGCCACACCGAGGAGCGCGCCGAAGAAGATCGTCGCGAGCGTGCCGCGCCACCCGACGAAGGCACCGATCATCGCCAGCAGCTTGATGTCCCCTCCCCCCATCCCCTCGGCCCCACGCACTTTTTCATACAGGAAGGCGGTCGCGTAGAGAATGCCGCCCCCCAGCAGCGCACCCGTGACGCTCGCCTTCCACTCCCCGCCGGGGAGGAAGGAGAGGAGCAGCCCCGCAGCGAGCCCGCCGAGGGAGAGTTCGTCGGGGATGATCCGGTGGTCAATGTCGATAAAGGTTATCGGCACGAGGAGGGAGAAGAAGAGCAGGTCGCGCAACAGCGGGATCCCGGGCCCGTCGAGAAGAAAAAACGTGGCGAACCCGATCGCCGTGAGCAGCTCGACCGCCGGATACCGCCATGAGATCCTCCCCCCGCACCCTGCGCATTTCCCTCCGAGTACGATGAAGCTCACGATCGGGATATTCTCCCACGTCCGGATCGCCCTGCCGCAGCCGGGGCAGCGCGACCGGGGCGACACGATCGACTCCCCTCGGGGCAACCGGTGAATCACCACGTTCAGGAAAGATCCGATGCACGCCCCGACGAGGAACACCGCTACCGCCATCATGGCCAACCCGGAAACCCCTTTCCCGCTAGGATCTCCGCGTATAGACTCTCCTGCGCACGTACCATCGCGTCCTGGTCGAACTCCCGTACCAGGCGCTCCCGCTTCCTCGCCGCATCCAGTGGAAGCCGTCCTGCAAGGATGTCCGAGACCCCGCGAGCGAGGGCATCGACGCCGCCTGGCGGGGCGAGCACTCCATCCACCCCGGAATCGACGATCTCCCGGGTCCCGTCGACCGCCGTGGCCACCACCGGGCATCCGGCGATCATGGCCTGCGGCACCACCTTCGGAAGGCCTTCCCACCGGGAAGTGAGCAGGAACACGTCGAAGGCCGCCATCAGGTCCGGGATCTCGGGCCGCCAGCCTAGGAATGAAAAGCGAGCCGACATCCCGACCGCGGCGACGGCCTGCTCGGCTTCTCCTCGCAATTCCCCGTCGCCGACCATCACAAAACGGGAATCGGGGATCTCCGACGCCACGCGCCGGGCCGTCTCCACAAAATCGAGTGGGGCTTTCTGCGGCTTGAACACCGCAACCGTTCCCACCACCGGGACCCCATCCGGAATCCCCAGGATCTTCCGGCCCGCCGCGCGGGACCCCGAGAAAAATCTTGCCGTGTCGAATCCACTTCGGATGAGGCGGCACCGTTCGCGGCGGAAGATCCCCTCCTGCACCCCCGCCCGGATATTCTCCTCCGACACCGCGACGAACGCGTCCGTCCAGCGGGACGCCATCCTCTCCAACCCGACGTAGAGAGCATGCGTCGGCTTCGATTGGCCGTCGTGGAACCCGAACCCGTGAATGGAGTGAACGATGGCGTCCGCTCCCGCCGCGCGCGCCGCCGCCCTTCCGAGGATCCCCGCCTTGGAGCTGTGGGTGTGCACGACCAGGGGATCTCCGCCGGCCACGCGCTTCTCCTCCCGGAGGATCGAACGCAATGCAAGGAATGCCTTCACGTCGAGCGCGGGACGAACCTCGCGGACAAGATCCTCCAGCAGGATGACCCGCAGATCGGCGATCCGGTGCGCGTGCCCGTCGAGCAACCCGCCTTTCCCGGCGACCAGAACGCGGTCGTACCGCCCGGGATCTAGGTGTTCCACGCTGTACAAGGTGTTCTCCTGGGCGCCGCCCCACTCGAGCATCGTGATGACATGGACCACGCGGGCGCGGGGCGTTCCACCGCGATTCACCGTCCCGGTCACGCCGGCATTCCCCGGACCTTGCGAATGGCATCGCGTGCAGCGCGAATCCCATCCGCCATCGACGCCTCCATTCCGTAATAGTCCCAGGCGCCGTACCGACCCGCCGTGAGGACTCTTTTTTTGCGTAGATACTCCCGTACCCGTCGCACCGCTCCATCCCGGGCATGATCGAACACGACGTACGCGGGATCGAGAAGGACAGGCACCACGATCTCGGGTTTCCGGCCGGGTGGAAGGACTCCCATCCGTCGCAGGCCGCCCGTCGCCTTACGAACCTCCTTTCCGACATTCACCCGCGCACCCGAGGGGAAGCTCGTCTCCACGAACACGGACGCGCACCCCTTCGGCGCCGCAGCGGCGGAAACGTTCGAGAGAAAACCGGCCCGGAAGAACGGGTACGCCCGCTCGGGAACGTAGACCCAATGCCCGTGGGTGGCCGCGGGGTGGCGAACCCCCAGGTTGACGCAGAGAACCTTCACCCATCGCAAGGCCGAGGCGGCCTCCCGAACACCGGAGGGAAGGTTCACGCAAGAGCGGGCGATCTTCGGCAATGGGATCGTCGAGATGACCGCGTCGAAGTGGAACACCTCCTCTTCTGCAGACCAGGCCACCTTCTTCCGCAGGTCGAGCCGCGTAATCCGGGTCGCGGTGCGCACTCGCCCGCAAATCCCCGCCGAAAGGGCGGAGACGAGAGCGCCGATGCCTCCGGAACGGGGATAGAGGAAGGATGGGTTGTATCCCATCCCCGTCCGTGTCTCCCCGCGAGCGCCGGCAAGGAGATCTGCGATCTCCGGAACGGGGACCGACCAGGAAGTCCAGCCGTACCCCATCCCTCGGAGGGGGGTGCGCCACACCTTCCGGTTGTAGGGGAAAAAGAACTCCCGGCACATCGCTCTCCCGAATCTGCGGAGAAGCCACTCCTCGAAATTTTTCGCTTCGATCGGACCGCCTACGATCTCCCGAATCCGCTCGGCGACGAAATCGGTTAGGCACCGCCGGATGATGTCCGGCGCATGCCCGTACAAATTGGCTTGAAACGGGAACGGAGTGGTCTTCCCCCGGAGCAAAACCCGGGCATCGCGCGCGATCGACTCCCATAAAACTCCCGGAAGATCGAGGATCCACTCCCGCATGCGCGGATCGGAAAGATGGAGGAAGTGACCGCTCCGATCGAACACGTACCGCCCGGATCGGATCGAACGACACCACCCGCCGGGCTCGGCCTCCGCCTCGAAAACCAGGAAATCCTCCCCTGCGGCGGCCAGCGTTCTCGCCGCGGCCAGCCCCGTGATCCCTCCCCCCAGGACAAGAATCATCCCGTCCCTCCTATAATCCCATGTCGATCGACTTGAGCCACACCGCGATGACGAGAAAGAAGAGTCCGATGGATCCGTAGGCGAACAGGGAGGGGAGAGGAGCCAATCCCATTCCCAGCAATCCCACGGTCGCAGCGACAGCGGCGGCCCCGCAACTGGCGGAAACCGTCTGCCCACGGGTCAGCTTCCAGCGACGGAGGCGGAGGCTGAAGTGATCCCGGCTTCCGGAAAAGATGGATACGCCCCGGCGGGATCGCAGCCAGGACACGAAGGCGATCTCGAACAGGGGAACGGCGAAGACGGCAAGAGCGGTAAGCCAGCCGTACGGATTCCTCGTCGTGTAATCCCCATCGATTGCAAGCCCCCCCAAGAGGAAACCGATCAGGAGCGAGCCGGTGTCCCCGAGATAGATCTGCGCCGGGGGCCGGTTGTACCGGAGGAAGCCTAGGAGGGCACCGACCAGGGAGAGGGAGAGGATGAGCCCCATCCGGTTCCCCTGGAGAACAAACACAACGACCAGCGCCAGGGCGGAGACCGTCGCCACTCCCGCGGCAAGGCCGTCCATCACGTCGATCAGGTTGAAGCCGTTGGTCATCACGATCATCCACAGGAAGGTGAGGGCGACGCACAGGAGCGGCGGAAATGCCTCGATGCGGATTCGAACTCCGGATTTTACCATGAGGAACACGGCCATCACCTGGACCAGCAGCTTGATCCGGGGTGAAAGCCGACCTACGTCGTCGATCAGTCCGAGCAGAACGATGATGGCGCACGCGAGAAGAAGCCCGGAGACCTTGTCGCTGGACTGCAGGAAGAGGGAAACGGGGAAGAGCACCGCCGCGAATACCGCTACCCCCCCGAGGTAGGGAACCGGATCCTTCTGTGTCTTGAGCTTCCCGTCCGGGGCGTCGACGATCCCGAATTTCCGGGCCGCGTCCCGAAAGATCGGCGTGAGGTACAGGGCGAGGAGAAAAGAGAGAAGGAAAACCGCCGCGGGAGCGAGAATGGACGGGGCGGAGAGGATCACTTGAAATCTTTCCGCGAAAAGAAAAGACACGCCAGGAGAAGCACCGCAGCCCCGTAGCAAACGAGATACCCCGCGGCGGGGAGCAGGATAGAGGCCGATCGGACTTCCCCGTACACCACGCCGTTTTTCCAATTGAAGATCTCGAGGTTCGGGAGGATGTAGAAAAGGAACGACGATGCAGCCCGGGCCCCGGCCGACTTCGCCCGCCCGCCAAGAACGAACAGGCTCTGCGACAGGTGCCCGATCAGGAACAGCGCAAGCGTGAACATAGCGCTCAGCGTCGGCGTGGTGAACGTGGAGAAGAGAGTGGCCAGGCAGACCAGCAGGACAAGTTCCATGTACACACCGGCGGACGCCACGAAGATCCCGGGCTCGGCCTTCCCGCTGTATGCCGCGTACACCGCGAAGAGCGTGACGGCCATGACCGAGGTCGTGAGCAGGATCGTCGAACACAGGCCCGCCGCCTTGCCGAGAATGAACTCCCACCGCGGGACCGGTTTGGAGAGGACGAGGTAGATCGTCTTCCTCTCCATTTCCTGGCTGACCAGGGTGATGCCGAGAAAGACGGCGATGGTGACGCCGAACAGGTGGATGCTGGCCAGCCCAACGTCCGCGACGATGCGGGAGAGTTCCCCCATCGAAAGGTCCGCGAGGAACCAGGTCAATCCGATGACAACCAGGGCGAAGGCGAGAATCACGTACAGGATCTTGTTCCGAACGGTCTCGCGGAACGTGTTCGCCGCGATGGAAAGCAACCTACGCGCCATCGCCGACTCCCGACCCGTCGTTCCGCGCCAGATGCGCGACGTAGAGCTCTTCCAGATGCGGCCTTGCCTGCGTCATCGACCGAAGTCTGGCCCCCCGGGGGCCCAGAGCGGAGACCCAGCGGTTCGCCTCTTCGATGTCCCGGGCCCGCACCACGAGCGCGTCCCCCGATCGGATCGCACGGTCGGCCGGAATACCCTCCGCGGCGAGTCCCTCGATCGGCGGAGGCGGGGAGAAGACGAGTTCGACGAAACGGACTTCCCCCCCGATCAACTCGGCCACCTTCTCCTCGGCGATCTTTTTCCCGTGGTCGAGGAGGATGACCCGGTCGCAGAGCGCTTCCACGTCCGAAATGATGTGACTGCTGAAGAACACGGTCCTGCCCGCCGTCTTCAACTCCGTTATGATGCCCCGGACGTCCATTCTCCCCATAGGATCCAGTCCCGACATCGGTTCGTCGAGGATCACCAACTCCGGATCGTGCAGGAGTGCCTGGGCGAGGCCGAGACGCTGCATCATCCCTTTTGAATATTTCCGGATCGCCATTTTTCCTGCTTCCGAAAGCCGGAGGCGCGCGAGCATCTCCACGGACCGCCGGCGGGTCTCCTCACGTCCCATACCGTTCAGCCGGCCGCACAGGTCGAGGAATTCGAAACCGGTCAGGTATTCGTAAAAGTACGGCTGTTCCGGCATGAATCCGATTCGACGTCGGGAAGCGGAGTGGACGCCCCCACGCTCCCCGAAGAGCCGGACGGATCCCGCATCCGGAAAAGCAAGGCAGTTGAGGATCTTGATCGTGGTCGTCTTACCCGCCCCGTTCGCGCCGAGGAACCCAACCACTTCGTTCTCCCCCACGGTGAAGGAGATATCGTCCAGAACGCGCACCCTGCGTCGCCAGAAACCCGTGGGGTACGACTTCACGAGCCCTTTCACCTCGATGACGGGCCGGGGGGAGCTCATCGTTTTCGAAACACCTTGAGCCTTTCCGGCGGCGCCCGGTCGCTCCGGACGCCTCCATCCGGCGTCAGCAGGTATCTGCCCCCGTACGGTTCCTCCGGGATCCGGTCGAGCATCCCCCTCTGTACCAGATCGGCGAGTTTGCGAGGAGGGGCGCCGACCCGCGATGTATACTCTGCGATCGCCATCTCCATCGACTGCAGGTCGCGCTCGACGATAACCCGTCGAACTCGCTCCTCCAGAGAAGCTTTTCGTCGGGGGTCCGGCTCCCTCGCCGTCATTTCCTGAAGAAATGCGAGAGCTGTTTCGGGCCGGTTCCCCTCAGCGAGCATCCGGGACGCGAGCAGCGGAAAGTAGGCGGGACTGCCAGGGATCCGGGCCGCCCGGAGGAGGGCCATTCCGCCCTCCTCCGGGTTCCCTAGCGAAAAGTAGTGGATGTACCCGGCGTAGAATGGAATTCGCCACTCCGCCGGTAACTGCCTCTCACCTTGCGCCAGAAGGTCCAGCCCCGCGCCCGTATGATCGGGGGAATCTCCCAGTACGATTCCACCGAGAAGATACGGTATTACAAAGCGTGGGTCGAAGCGAACGACCGTAGAGAGAAGATCGGAGAGACGATTGTAATCATCACGGGTCATCTTCCGGTTCCCGGAAACCTGTACCGCCTCCAGCCACGCGATATCTGCGAGGAGGTTCCGGAATCCGAACGAGAGAACCGGACGGCGACTCACCGCACCGAGGAGAGAGGGGGAAATCCCGGTATCACCCTTCAGCGTCCCACCGGTTGATACAGAGCGGGAGATCGCGGCGGAAAGAAGGATCAGCGTAACGGGAAGAAGCCATGCGGCGACTCGGGCACCCCGTCCTCGTTCCTCCCCGCCGACGTCTTCGACATGGGTTCGGGTTCCCCCACCAGCCAACGTTCGTTCTCCTCCAGCGTACGCCCTCTGGCCACATCCCTGCATTTCGCGGCACGGCCTTCCCATGCGCGGGACTGCGGTTCGTCCCTCTCTTTGGTCAATTCGCCAAGTTTAGCATAGCCCCGGCAGAAATTCGGCTCCACGATCACCGCCCACTGAAGCGTATCGCCCACATCTTGCGTGCGTCCGAGATATGAAAGTATCTGCGCCCGGGCCCAAAGCGCCTCGACTCCGTAAGGATTGATCCTGAGGATTTCCCCCGTCAGAGCCAATGCGGCATCGAGGTCCCGACGATCTCCGCCCAGCCGGTGCTTCTCCAGAAACAGGTCGGCCAGACGGTAAAGGAAGCCCTGCTCCATCGGGCATAACTCCCTGGCCTTCTCCTGCCACCGGATGGAGAGGAGAAGAAGTCCGACCGCTGCAGGATCCTTCTCGCGGTTCGCGGCAACAAACCTCCGGTGATACAGCGCGGAGAGAGCATCCGGGATGGTGGCCCGCCACGGGTCAAGGACCAACGCCACGCGGAAAGATTTTTCCGCGGAGGCATAATCCTTCTCGCGGACCAGGGATTCCCCTCGTCCCATCGCCACGGCTCCGGCCAGGAGAGTCATCGAGGCTAGCCCCAACAGGACCATGAACACCGCGGCGGCCTTCGGAAGGATAGAGGGAATCGTAAGGCGTTTCCCCATAGCGGATTCCGGCAGACAGGTCCACAGGATTCCGAGCAACAGCACGTCGGTAAAGACCACCCCGAACTCATGGAAGTTGAAATTGAAGAGGGCGTTCGTACCGGTCAGGACCAGCCCGGCCAAGGCACCCGCGGCAATCCAGCGTCGGTCCTCCGGCACACCCCTCCACCCCCGCGCCGCGTACCACAGCGGGAGGAACAGCACCACGCAGAGCAGGACGAACCCCGCGAGACCCAACCCGGAGAGCACTTCGAGGTACTCGTTGTGGGGCGTGACGGCGTATTTCCCGAAACGCCGGAAGGCCTGTAGAAACGGCTCCTGGGTGGCGAACCAGTGGTACTTGTATCCCCCCAGCCCCACCCCGAAAGGATTTGCTTCGAACACCCGCAGGGCAGCCCGCCAGAAAACCCATCTACCGTAATTGTAGACGTCCGGGTCGAAGAACCTGGAGATGGAATGCCAACCCAGGAGGAGCAGGCCGGGAAGAATCAAGAGGAATACCTTCCCTCCGCGGGTTATCCCGAAGTGGGAGATGGCAAGGATCACGAGCGCAGGGACCAGCGCGACAACCACTCCTCTGGATCCGGTGAGGGAGAGAGCACCCGCCAGGAAAAACACCGCTCCCGCTCCCCAGGCGATTCGTCTGCGTCCCAACTTCCCCCACTCCCCGAGAAGGCGCGACGCGAAGAACAGGGCGGGGATCGACAGAAACTCGGAGAGGAACATGGGGTTGCTGAACGTTCCGTGGGGGCGCGATGTCCCCAACGTCATACGCTGGTGCACCGCTATAACGATCTCCAATGTGGCCAACATGGCGAAGACCGGGAGAAACAGTTTCCAAGCGGATGGTTTTGTCTCTTCACGGAAAATCCAGATGACCATCATGAGAAGGCCCGTTGCCAGCAGGATGTTCAGGGAGTGTTGGAAAGAGACCCAAAAGTAAACCGAGGAGAAGGCGTGCCCCAGGGAAAGGGTGGAGAAACCGGCGACCGCGACCGCGTATGGAGGGATCTCCCGGCAGGTGCGCCCGCGCCTCCAGAGCCAGACGGCGGCGGCGAGAAACACCGCCCCGCGGAGGAAGCCCAGAACGTACTGATAATATTTCCCCGACGCCAGGACCGAGAGGGCGAGCAGGAAAAAAAGAGAGGCGACCCGAAGGCCGCCTCTCGCATCGGTACCTAACAAATCCTAAAGCGTTACGTCGTCGTACGAGTTGCCCAGCAGTCTCGCGTCGTTGATGAACCACGCGTCCATCGTGGCGTCAGTGTCGACATTCCCTTGCGCGCCCGCAGTGAAGGAGCCCGGAGTAGTGTTTGTAATCAGAGGGGTAGGCGTCCCAGCCCCCGGAAAAGGAGATGTTCCCCAAGTACCAAAGGTGACATTAGCGACGTTACCCAAGTCGTTCGACCCACCGGGTGACAACGTATACCGATACCTCGGGGTCCCCGACGGAGCCCAGCTGATGACATTGAGGTCGGCGTACGCATCGTGCTCGGCCCGATACGCCACCTCCGCCGTGTAGATTCCGCCGAGGTTCGTCTTGGCTTCGGACTGCTTCGACTTCGCCTGGAACCGCAGGAAGTTCGGGATGGCGATGGCGGCCAGGATGCCGATGATCGCGACGACGATCATCAGTTCGATCAG
>Ga0316603_10000953_pt1 | contig 14959 bp, 10 predicted proteins | sample OWC_soil_day10_n_FD_207649 | JGI IMG/M metagenome (GOLD analysis project Ga0316603, IMG submission 207649) | Wetland soil microbial communities from Old Woman Creek delta, Ohio, United States - OWC_soil_day10_noCT | ecosystem: Environmental > Terrestrial > Soil > Wetlands | place: USA: Ohio... | reverse complement strand
TCAGCCAGTTCTCTGCCCGTTCAATAATCTGAAACAGCTCTTCTGTTTCGGGGGTACGAGGTAGTTTGGTCTTGCATTTCTTTTGCTTTACCCAACTTATAGCATTTACGCTGTCGCTGTAGATAGGAATTTTGAGTTCTTTTTGTTTGAGCAGTGCCAGGCCATGAGCCAAAGCAAGAAATTCGCCGATGTTGTTTGTTCCCTTCATCGGACCGAAATGAAAAATTTCTTCTCCCGTTTCAATATATACCCCCCTGTATTCCATAGCTCCCGGATTTCCGCTACAAGCAGCATCTACAGCCAGGCTCTGTTTGATTATGTTTGCCGGAAGTACTTTCGGAGCAGACGTTTTGGCCTGTTTACCAATATATGCGTAAGGAGATGAGGCATAAGCTCGTTCAGCCTCTTCTTTGGACTCGAAAGATTTATATTTTGCACCTTCGTAACCCTTTATCTGAAGCTGACATTCGTTCCAGGAAGTATAAATCCCTGTTGTAACACCTTCCCAAACTACATAATATTTCTGTTTTGCCATCGTTTTTTTATTCGGAGTAATTGTTTTTTACCTGTATAAGTTGTGGACAAAGATAACTATTTTTTGGTTTATCCCACAAATGAGTAGTTTTTCTCATGCACTGCTAGAATCTTAAGTTCAAAGAACTTTTGGTCTTTATATCTATATGCTTGTCTTTTCATCGTTTTGATTTTGTTATTAACTCCTTCTTATAATATTTTGACTATGTAAATCAAATTAGGACAAACAATAATGAACTGTAAATCTAATTAGGATCTAAATACAAGTTCTGACAATCAGTGTAGGATAAAGAAAATTAAAGTGTAACCCCAAATCAGTAAAAGTCATTATCTTTTATGTTTAGTAAGTTCACAGCCATGAACCCAAAAAAGTCTTCAGCCGAGAACCCATGAGCCTTTTATCGTGAACCCATAAGCCCTTGGTTGTGAACTCACTTATTATAATAGATGAACAAGAGTCAGAAAAGTGTTTAATGCATATACTTAAAAAAGGATTATAAGTAAATATTAGCCTTCCTATTAATCAAAGTTTGAAGTAAACAAATAGTTAACGTTTCCTCGTAATTGCAATTTTACGTCGAGATAGTATCTTGAAATTCTATTTTTAGTGGTAGATGATGGTAATTTGTAGCAGATAAAATGGTTGGAAACTTTTATCTACCACCTCTGAAATGCCTTTTAGTAAGTGCTTTGAGGAATTTTAGTAGCAGGTGGGAGTGACTTTTTGTTTTCGAGAAATAATTTGTGCGATATAGTAGAATATTTGGATATGCAATACTTGGTTGTCTTGACATAGTTTGCAGATCAACCTGTCTTTGACCTCGGTCTCTTTGCGACCATCCGCAACCGTCTCCAGATTGATAATCTCAACGCCTTTACAGAAGAGTTTTTATCTATTAAATAATTTTGTATAATTAATTATTTATTTCTCATAACCTTAGTATGAGCAGAAAGACTTATAAACAAAAGAAAGAGAATGTTTTTATAAGAATATAAGCTCTTTAATTATTAAATATTTATGAATTTGGTTTATCAGCAGAATTTGGTAAATCGAAAAATAGTACTACCTTTGCGCCACAATTGAGAAAAGAAGCACTGCTAAAAGTGCTGAAGATTGTCAATTGCAAATTATAAATGGCCCGTTCGTCTATCGGTTAGGACGTTAGATTTTCATTCTAGAAAGGGGGGTTCGACTCCCCCACGGGCTACACTTCAAAACAATCTTATACAGATTAATCCTCTTTCAATTCGTTTATAATTCCCCGCAAATTTACATATTGTTATTCTGTCTTTTAAAATTCCAGTAAATCTGCAATAACAAATCATGCATTAAGTTAATCCAGGAACCGTTTTAAGGATAATCTGAAAAATAGTCTTACTTTTGTACTCCAATAAAAAAGTAACGATGACAGATAGACTTTTAGTGCGGAAAGGGAAGATCGGATGATAGGAATTGAAGCACTTATCAAACAGAATAAAAGCTTTGTTATTTACAGGGTTCCGGAAGAGGAACCTGTTTTAATTCTTCAGTCGGCTGGTCCCTCTTTTTCTTTGAATGAACTGGATGAGCTAGACGGAAAGAGGGGATTTGTCTTTGCTCCGTTCCGGATTTCAGACTTGTCTCCGCTTATACTGATGCAACCGGATGTTTTCATTAAAGGGTGGAAGGACATAAATAGTTATCTATCGAAGGAGCAAGGTGCAGAGGATGTCTTGTCTGAAGAAGATACGAAAGATTGCCCGCAAGCGGATAATTACGATTCTTATTCACAGGCTTTCTCTTTGTTTATATCTTCGCTCAGAGAAAAAAGATTTGAAAAACTGGTGTTGTCGCGTACTTCTGTGCAGCCTAAAAACTCATCCTTTTCTCTTGAAAAGACTCTTTTCAATGCGTGTGAACGATATGCTGACGCATTTGTTTATCTATATCATACCCCTCAAACGGGGACATGGCTGGGTAGTACGCCCGAGATTTTGCTTTCCGGAAAGGATAAGCAATGGAATACGGTTGCTCTTGCAGGAACTTTGCCTTTTCATCGGGCTGTTTTGCCGAATGCCTGGAGTGAGAAAAATATCCGTGAGCAACAATTGGTTGTGGATTATGTTCGGAATCAGTTGACTGCTTTTGGTATTGCTACTGAAGAAAATGGCCCATTTACGGTTCGTGCCGGTGAATTGGCACATCTCAAAAGTGAATTCTCTTTTGCATTACCGGAAAAAGGATGTTTAGGCAGTTTGCTTAGTTTATTGCATCCCACACCGGCGGTTTGTGGACTTCCTAAAGAAGAAGCATACCGTTTTATTCTGGAGAATGAAGGGTATAACCGTCGTTATTATTCCGGCTTTTTGGGATGGATTAATCCCGATGGAAAGACGGATTTATATGTAAATTTGCGCTGCATGGAGATTGGTGCTTCTTGTCTTACTCTATATGCCGGAGGGGGATTGTTATCTCATTCGGAGCTGGAGCTTGAATGGAAAGAGACGGAGGCTAAACTGCAGACCATGTTGGCGATAATTAAATAAATTGGAGGCTTAGTATGTATTCGAATAAGAAAAATGTTCTTCAGTTGGCTGCGCTGTTGCGCGAATATGGTATTGATCACGTGGTGGTTTCTCCCGGATCACGCATAGCTCCCCTTACTCAGACGTTTTCCCAGCATCCGGCATTCAAATGCTTTACGGTAGTGGATGAACGGAGTGCTGCTTTCTTTGCATTGGGCCTTATTCAGAAACTTAATCGTCCGGTAGCTGTGTGTTGTACCTCGGGTACTGCTTTACTAAACTTTGCTTCGGCTGTGGCTGAGGCTTTTTATCAACAGTTGCCGCTACTTGTTATCTCTGCCGACCGTCCTGCGGCATGGATAGGACAGATGGACGGACAAACACTTCCTCAACCGGGGGTATTTAATACGTTGGTAAAGAAGTCGGTTCAACTTCCCGAACCTGTTATCGAGGAGGATGAATGGTATTGCAACCGCCTTATTAACGAGGCTTTGCTGGAGTTGAACCATCACGGTAAGGGTCCGGTACAGATCAATGTTCCACTTTCTGAACCTCTTTTTGAATTTACAACCAAAGAACTTCCGCAGGTAAGGGCGATACGATACTCGGGCGGTTATCCCAAATCTCTGGAAAATAGCGAATATTTCCGCAATCAATGGGCAAAGAGCAGTAAACGAATGATTATTGTTGGTCAGCTTTTACCCGATGAAAAGGTGAGAAAAGCCATTGAAGAGGTTGCTAAGAAATGGGATTGTGTGATTTTGGCCGAACATATATCAAATATTTCTTCCTGCCCGGCAATTGGCAATTTCGATCAGATAATATATGCTCTTCCCGAAGAAAAGTGGGATGAGTTTACCCCGGATTTATTAATTTACTTTGGTGGACATATAGTTTCCAAACGCATAAAGAAATTCCTCAGAAAGCAACGTCCGGCTCAGCATTGGCATGTTTCTTTGGATGGTTCTGTTCCTGATCTTTTCCAATCGCTGACGGATGTAATTGAGATGGATGAAGCGTTTTTCTCTTTGCTAGGCTCTCCTGATGAACCGGAAATTGCTTCTTACAGCTTGCTCTGGAAACATAAATCGGATGAACTGAAAAGTAAAAAAGATATGTTTACGGCAACTATGCCTTACTCTGATTTGTTTGTGCTAAATAATCTTTTGCCTCTTTTACCGGAAAATGCTGCTTTGCAATTGGGTAACAGTTCTTCTATCCGTAACGCTCAGCTTTTTGAGTTGAATCCTGATATTCCGGTTTATTGCAACAGAGGAACGAGTGGCATTGACGGTTCTATGTCTACGGCTGTAGGATTTGCTGCGATTCATCCGGATTTTACGTTTCTGGTAATTGGCGATCTCAGCTTCTTTTATGACGTAAACGGGCTGTGGAATAAGCATATAAACAAGAACTTACGTATAATGCTGGTAAATAATGGAGGAGGAGAGATCTTCCACTTACTTCCCGGATTAAATAAGGCTGAATCATTAGACGATCATATCTCTTACAGGCACAATACTGTTGCCAAAGAGTGGGCTCAGGCCATGGGATTTTCTTATCTTTCGGCTGAAAATGAAACAGAATTGAAGGAGAATATTACTACTTTTGTGAGCAATACCTCTGAAAAACCAATATTATTGGAGACAATAACATCAATGGAGATGAATGCCGAAGTATTTAAAGCGTATTATCACAATCTAAAATAGACTGTATATGGAAGAAAGAAAATGGGAAACCATAAAGGAATATGAAGATATTCTGTTTGAATTTTATAATGGAATTGCAAAGATAACAATCAACCGTCCTCGTTATAGAAATGCGTTTACTCCTACAACAACAGGAGAAATGAGTAATGCACTTACAATCTGCCGCGAATGTGCCGATATTAGTGTGGTTGTTATCACGGGTGCCGGAGATAAGGCATTTTGTTCAGGAGGTGATCAGAATGTAAAAGGTAAAGGTGGGTATATTGGCAAAGACGGTGTACCTCGTTTGAGCGTGCTTGATGTACAAAAGCAGATTCGTTCGATTCCTAAACCGGTTATTGCAATGGTGAATGGTTATGCCATTGGTGGTGGTCACGTGCTACATGTGGTATGCGACCTTTCAATAGCTTCTGAAAATGCAATTTTTGGTCAGACTGGTCCTCGTGTTGGTAGTTTCGATGCCGGATTTGGTGCTTCTTATCTGGCTCGTTGCGTAGGACAGAAGAAAGCTCGTGAAATCTGGTTCCTTTGCAAGCAGTATAATGCCCAAGAAGCTTTGGATATGGGATTGGTAAACAAAGTTGTTCCTCTTGACAAACTGGAAGATGAAGTGGTGGAATGGGCAGAAACAATGATGATGCACAGTCCGTTGGCTTTACGAATGATTAAGGCCGGATTGAATGCCGAACTTGATGGTCAGAGCGGTATTCAGGAATTGGCTGGTGATGCAACTCTTTTGTATTATCTTACAGAAGAAGCTCAGGAAGGTAAGAATGCATTCCTTGAAAAACGTAAACCCGACTTTAAACAATTTCCAAAATTTCCTTAGTAATGACTTTTAAAACAACCATACGTCCTTCAACATTACACTTTAAACAACCTGCCGGAACTTCCCGCGGAGTGTATAATACCCGGAAAGTGTGGTATGTTGGCATTACTTCTGTTGAAGAACCACAAAGAATAGGTTTGGGAGAGTGTGCACCTCTGCCAAACCTAAGCTGTGATGACCTTCCCGATTATGAGAATATTCTCAGTGAAGCCTGCAAACAATTAGAACTAACCGGAGTAATTGATAAAGAGGCATTACGCCCTTATCCGTCCATTCTCTTTGGCTTGGAAACAGCTCTGCTGCATTATCAGGCAAACAGCTTCGCTCTTTGGGATACATCTTTTTCTCGTGGGGAAAGTGGCATTCCTATCAACGGACTTATCTGGATGGGAGATTATGCTCAAATGTTCCGTCAGATTGAGAAGAAGATGGAACTGGGCTTCCGCTGTATCAAGCTAAAGATTGGTGCCATTAATTTTGAAGAGGAACTATCTTTGCTGCGACACATCAGGAAGCACTTTACTGCCAGAGAAGTAGTATTGAGAGTAGATGCAAACGGAGCTTTCTCTCCGGGAGATGCCATGAATAAACTCAACCGACTGGCTGAACTGGATATTCATTCCATAGAGCAGCCTATTCGTGCCGGACAAATTGATGAGATGGCAAGACTCGTTAAAGAATCTCCTATACCTATTGCTCTTGATGAAGAGCTTATCGGGGTAACTTCATTAAGTGGAAAAGCTGAACTTTTAGATAAAATAAATCCGCAATATATTATTCTGAAACCATCTCTTCACGGAGGAATCTGTGGTTCCACTGAATGGATTGATGAGGCTGAAAAGAGAAATATTGGTTGGTGGATTACTTCTGCTTTGGAATCAAATATAGGATTGAATGCCATAGCACAATGGTGTGCTACGCTTTCAACCACTCTTCCTCAGGGATTGGGCACCGGCATGCTCTTTACCGATAATGTAGAGATGCCTTTGGTGATCCGTGAAGATAAACTTTGGTATGGAACAAAATAAGTTGCAGCACTTTGAATTTGATATAAGCAAACAAGTTCTGACTTTAGATGGTGTAACTTATTCATCAACTCAAGCTTTGGACTTCCTGAAAGGTAAAAGTGAGTATAATGAGTTATACTCTTTTCTGCTTGAATGGTTTGATGGCAAGGCTAAAATAAAGGTTCAAACTTCCGGTTCTACAGGCAAACCCAAAGAGTTGCTCGTGCGCAAGGAACAGATGATGCAAAGTGCACGATTAACCTGCGAATTTCTTCATTTAAGGAAAGGTGATTCAGCGCTGATAAATATGTCTCTGGGCTACATTGCGGGAAAAATGATGGCTGTTCGTGCATTGGTCGCCGGACTTGATATTCATTATATTCCTCCTTGCGGTCACCCGCTGGAAAATATTAAAAAGCCTTTCCGCTTTTTGTCGATGGTGCCTTTGCAGGTCTTTAATAGTCTGCAAGTACCCGAAGAAAGAAAGATTCTAGAGGAATCTGATATCCTGATTATCGGTGGCGGGGCAATTGATACAAAACTGGAAGAAGAACTGAAAAAGCTTCCCGGTGAGATTTACTGCACTTATGGAATGACTGAAACGCTTTCTCATATCGCATTGAGAAGAATCAATGGACTTCAGGCATCTACCAGTTATTATCCATTTTCTTCAGTAGACCTTTCTCTCTCAGAAGATGGAACGCTTGTAATCAAAGCTCCTTTGGTCTGTGATGTTGTATTACAAACAAATGATATAGCCGAGATAAATCCCGATGGAAGTTTTAATATCATAGGTCGTAAGGACAATACAATCAACAGTGGAGGAGTAAAGATACAAATTGAACAGGTGGAAGAGAAGCTCAAAACTCTTATTCATGTACCTTTTGCTGTAACATCTAAGAATGATTCAAAGTTTGGCGAGATTGTAGTTTTACTTGTCACTGCTCCCGTTAATGATGAAATGCTTAAAGCGGAGATGAGTAAAGTGCTGACTTCCTATCAGGTTCCTAAAAAGATCTTTGTTGTCGATTCAATACCATTAACCGAAAGTGGTAAGATCTGCAGAGCTAAGGTGAAAGAGATAGCCTCGGCCTTAAATTAATGAGTAAAGCCTGATTCTTTAGGTATATAACAAAACGAGGCTCTCCAAAAAATAAAATTAAGTATCTGAGTATTGAATATCTGAAAGCGGTCTCTGGTAGGAATTCAAAGATAAAGATATAAAAATGGAGTTGTTCAACCTCGGAACAACCCCATTCTATTTGTAAACTCCTCAAAAGTTATTAATCATTTAGCATTTATGAGTCATGATATCCAGTATATATCTATCAGTTTCATTCATGCCTTTAGATCCAATGAGAGTAAGGTTCTGAATACTCTTATCAACGTCATCTTCAATAATTCCTTCAACGGAAGAAACGCATTTCTCTTCCATTGCCATCATTGCAGAAAAGACAGCAGTTGATACACCACTTGTCACTTTTAATGCACAGCTCGGTTTAGCTCCATCACAAATCATTCCTGTAAGGTTGGCAATCATATTTTTTACGGCATAGGAAACATTGGTATAGTTTCCTCCCATTAAGTAAGTAATACCGCAACTGGAACCTGTGGCAGCTATAACACAACCACATAAAGCAGACAGTCTGCCTAGACTTTGTTTGATGTAAATTACAGTGAGGTGACTTAAGATTAGTGCTCGTATCAGTTCTTCTTCAGAGTTACCATTGTTTTCAGCATAAACAACCACAGGAAGTGTTGCAGCAATACCTTGATTCCCACTGCCGGAATTACTCATTACCGGAATCATAGCACCAGCCATACGTGCATCGCAAGCAGCGGAAGTATATGATACTATTTTTGAAAAGACATTGTCTCCGATAATTTTTTGCTCTTTTCCTTGTTTTAATATCTTCCCCAAACCGTGTCCGTAATCCTCTTTGAATGCACATTGGGCTGCTATTTTATTCAAATGAGCAGAGTCTAAAATGAATCTCAGATCGTCAATATGGGTCGCCATTGCAAAATCGTAAACCTTACGAAGTGTGAGAACTGGAGTTGCATTGTCATTTTCTTCCGAAGAAGTTGTCTTTACTTCGAGAATAATTTGCTCGTCTCTAGCAATATATACAAAGTTTGTATGCCCACCTGATATGATTGCTGTTGCACAGCTTTTGCCAGTTTTGCATATTACTTCAATATATAGCTTCTCTGCAATGTTTTCTTTTAGAGAAATCTGAATGCTCTTTGCATTGATGAGTTGCTTTCCTCGTTCTACATCGGCTGGAGTAACATCTTTCAGGACTTCCAGTCCATAGGTTGATTTCCCAATAAGTGCTCCTAATGCTACTGCTATAGGCAAACCTATCATTCCTGTTCCGGGAATACCTACTCCCATGGCATTCTTTAGGATATTAGCACTTAAATATACATCAATGTGTGTTGGTGCTGCTTGTAAAGTTTCCACAGCTTTAGCTACACACAAGGCTACGGCAATAGGTTCGGTACAACCTATTGCCGGAATAACCTCGCGTTTGATTAGGGATATAATCTGTTTTGTTTCAAGTTCAGTTATCATCTTCTATAATTATCAAGCCCTTTCTGTAGGAAATTTACATACTTACCTATATCCTCGTTGTAAGCATACGATTTATTTAAAGGATCTCCTTCGTTATTTAGCAACACATAAAATGGTTGAGCATTTGCGCCAAACTTTGTACGTTGCAGATAACTCCACTTATCGCCTACAGTACGCAGAATACGTTCAGTACCGTTCTCCTTAATAGTTACTTGTTGTGGTAATGGTTGTTTCTCATCAACATAAAGAGTTATAAGCACATAGTCATTGTTTATTAGTTCGCTTACCTTATTGTCGGTCCATACGGAAGCTTCCATCTTACGACAATTTACACAACCATACCCTGTAAAATCTATCATAACAGGTTTTTTATTCTTTTTTGCATACTCCATACCTTCGTCATAGTCGGTAAACTTAGGATGTACTTCATTGGCATATAAATTGAAATCCTGTGTCTTCATCGGTGGAGCAAAAGCACTGACCGCTTTAAGCGGAGCACCCCAAAGTCCGGGAACCATGTATGCTGCAAATGCCAGTGAAATGAGTGCCATGAAAAAACGTGGAACGCTGACCTTATTATCATCGTCATCATGAGGAAACCTGATCTTTCCAAGTAAGTAAAATCCTAGTAATGCAAAGATCACTATCCAGAGAGCAATGAATGTTTCACGATCCAGTATTCTCCATCCATAGGCAAGGTCTGCAACAGAAAGAAACTTCAGTGCAAACGCCAGTTCCAGGAATCCAAGAAATACCTTGATTACATTCATCCATCCTCCCGATTTAGGCATTGATTTGAGCCAGGAAGGGAAGAGTGCAAACAGTGTAAACGGAAGTGCCAATGCTATGGCAAACCCTAACATACCAATAGCCGGGGCAATGATATCACCTGTAGTGGATACCTGTACCAACAGGAATCCGATAATTGGTCCGGTGCATGAGAAAGAAACCAGTGACAATGTGAAAGCCATCAGGAAAATACTTAAAAGTCCCGTTGTTTTCTCTGATTTGCTGTCAATGGCTGTTGTCCACGATGAAGGCAATGTTATTTCAAATGCTCCGAAGAATGATGCTGCAAAAACAACCAGCATAAGGAAGAACAGTATATTGAATACAGCATTCGTAGAAAGAGAATTTAGCGCATTGGCTCCGAACAATAGTGTGATAAGTAGTCCCAAGCTCACGTAAATCACCACGATTGAAGCTCCGTAAGTCCAGGCATCCCTGATTCCTTTCTTTTTATCTTTACTTCTTTTGAGGAAGAAGCTTACAGTCATTGGAATAATAGGCCATACGCATGGAGTAAACAAAGCTAGTAGTCCTCCTGCAAATCCGGTGATAAATATATAAATCCATCCCAGATTCTTCTGGCTGTTGCCATCGCCCATTGCGTTAAGCTGACTGATTACCGGTTTCCAATAATTGTTTTTCGCTGTGTATACAGAATCGGTAGCCACACTATCAGTTGGTTGTACTGCTTTTACAGTAGCTGTGTCTGCAGCCTGAGCAGTTACTTGTTCATCTTTAGCTTCACTTTCTGCATTAACTTTTACTTTATCGTTTTTGCCCGAAAAGTCGAAAGAAGCCTGAGTTGGGGGCAGGCAGTTTTCATCGTCACAAGCACCGTATTCCAGATATCCTTTTATCTTGTAAACAGGCTTTGTAATTTTGATTTTCTGAACAAAAATAACACTATGTTCAAAGTATCTCAAGTTCATTTCAAAGATCTTATCAAACTTTGAAATTTCCTTTGTAGCAGGAGTTAATTTTCCAACCAACTTTACACCATCTATTTTATCAGTGTTGAAAGTAGCTGAAATAGGTCCTCCTGAAGGTAAATTCACAGAATATACATGCCATCCACTTTCAATAGAACCTGTGAATGTGATCTCTGCTTCAGTATCTGATAGCGTTTTAAATTTCGAACTGAACTTTACTGGCTCCTGTATCTGAGCGTAGATACAGGAAGCCAGTAATAAGAGAGTTAGAGAAAAGAAAAATCTTTTAAACATAGATTTGGCTATTTAAAAAGTTCATCCAGTTTTTGACTTAGAGATTCTCCGCGAAGTTGTTCCCCAATCACTTTTCCGTTGGCATCTAATAAAAAGATTGCAGGTATTAGTTTAACCTTGAACAAATCAGCGATTCCATTTTGATCCAGATAATTAGGCCATTTAAGCTGTTCTTCTTTCAGAGCTTTTTCCCAGTCTGCTTTTTTCTTATCAATAGATATACTTATAATTTGAAGTCCTTTGCCTGCATATTTAGCATATTGAGCTTTTAGATTAGGAATTTCTTTTCTGCAAGGATTACACCAGGAAGCCCAAAAGTCAATTAGAATATATTTCTTTCCTTTAAATAAAGTTGAAGCAGGAATTATCTTACCATTTTCTGTAACATTAAATGATGGAGACTTGGTACCTACGAATCCTTTAGGATAAAGTTCTTCTTTTACTAATTTGCCATAGTAGCTATTTTTAGCTTGTTGTGAAAAGGCTTCATATAATGTCTTTTGTTCTCCGGTGAAATAACTCATCATATCCATCATAAGAAATGGCCCCCACCATGAATCTTTATTACTCATTATAATACTGTTAGTGATAGTCTCAACAGTATCGAAAAAGTTCTTTTCATCGGCTGCAAACTTTTTCCATTCGGCTGTTTTGTATAAAGAATCTAATACAGTTTTATTTTTTTCATTCCTTGCTTTATCTATAGCTTTCAGAATAATATCATTATTATCGTGGTAAGCTTTATAAAGAGAGTCTAAAGACTTTCTTGGAGACTTCTTCTCAAGATATTCATCATTTAGTTTACTTCCGGTAATCTTAATGTTGTCAAAAACATATATTTTATTGTTCCCATTTGTGCTAAGAGATGCATTTCCAGAAACTGATACATTTTCGTTATCGATTACTAAAGAGCAAGAACCATAATATCCGTCAACTGTTATGTGGAACTGGCGAGGTTCTTCAATTGAACTACTAAATGTAAACTGGCCATCTTTAATAATAGCTTCTGCAATAGCCTTTTCTGTTTTGTGAGTTCCGCCTGGTGTTAATAGCATTTTTGAACCATCAGGAATTCCTTGTATATTACCCTTTATAGTAAATGAACCCGGTGTTTTTGATATGCATGACATTGGTAATGCCAATAAGATTATCAAAAAAAGTTTTATTAAATTTCTCTTTTCCATGTTTTTGTTTTTTTGTTATTATTTATCTACATTTTGAGTGATTGTTCCATTTCCTGGATTGCTAGTTGCTCCCATAGGGAAAGGCATTGTCCATAGATGCGATGTTGGAGATAGTGTATAAGTTGTTCCATTTACAGTTTTGGTGAATGTACGAGCATAATTACTATCCAGGTTCAAACGACGAGCATCAGCAAAGGGCACAATGGAAAATATAAGTTCATTTTCTTTAGTTCTCCATATCTTTTTAACAGCATCGGTAATTGAGGTTGCAGTAAGATCCTGATATTTTGCAGGTAAGATTCTTGTTTTACGCACTGCATTTAATGCATCCATTGAACCGGTTAAATCATTCTTTCGTGCAAGACATTCTGCTTTTATCAGATACATTTCAGTAGTAGTTAATCCACCGTAATTAAAATATCCGTTTGTTGTTCCTGCATAGTAGGTATCAGTACCAACTGTTCTTACTTTCCAGCGTGCAGCAAAACGTGCATCTCCATCTTCAAAGCGTGCAGCTCTACTAACAGGAATATTAACTTCTGTTGAAGCATAATTTGAACTTCCATGACGATAGTTGTAGTTTTCTACGTAAGTGTAGTTATATGGTGATGATGTAGCTGTATATGATATAGGATTAAGAATCTGTGACTTATTACTTTCATAGTAAGCAACCCAGTCATATAATTTATTGTTTATTTTCAGAGCTTCTTCAGCATATTTAAGTGCATTTGTGTAATCAGACATTTGTAGATATACACGTGCATAAAATGCATAAGCAGTTGCTAAACCTGGGTGCAGAATTGTAGCTGGCTTTTCCGGAAGATTAGGAACTGATTCACTTAATTCTTTTAGTATATAATCATATAATTCTTTAATTGTAACTTGTTTTGAAGGTGCATTTATATCTGCACTACTGATTACAGGAACAGCCAGTTTTGTGTCAGCAGTTGTTGCCTCATAAGTGTCTGCATAGTAATTTACCAGATTGAAATAGTTCATTGCCCTTAATACCCTTGCCTGAGCTATCAAAATATTCCTTTCATTTTCGGTGGCATTGGTTGCAGTAGGAGCGTGCTCTATAATTAGGTTGCAGGTTGAAATGGATGCATAGCTTGCATAATAAGTCGTTTCATCGCTATTGTTCAACTTTACTCTGTCTGCAGCTTCATCCCACATATAATTGGCTTTCCATAGTGGATAGTAATTTAAAGATGATGATGAAGGATATCTGTCATTCAATAATAGATTTGCCTGAGTAATATCAACACGATGACAACCATATTCATCTCTTAACAATGCTTCAAAATCTGCAAGTGTTTCAGGAATCTTCTGCCCTTTGGGAACTTCATCCAGATAACCATTACAAGAGTTAAGAGTAATACTTAACCCCATTATTAGTGAGTATAGTATATTTTTTATTATTTTTTTCATGACTAGTTCTTTTTAATGATTAAAAGTTTAAATAAATGCCCATTACATAATTGGGAGAATTGTATCCGCCAAGCTGATATTTTGCATCATTATTAGCAGCCCAGGTATATGCGTTTTCTACATTAAATTGGATACGCGCACTACTTAAATGAGCTATCTTGCAATATTCAGTCGGTATTTTATATGATAATGCTACATTGTTTAATCTTATATTTGATGCACTAATTACATTAATATCTGAGTAAGAATACATAGAATATGAGTCATAGCTGTAATCGGATTCATATTCGTAAACCACTCTTGGAACATTTGTTTTAAGTTCGTCACCGGCTTGTTTCCAACGATTATTGATTTTCTTATTTACAGGAGCAAAATCTGTTATATAACCATATATCGCTGATGAGTAGCTATTATTTAAAGCTGGTAAGAACTTGTTACGCATTTTATGACCTAGGTTATAGATTAGTAAAAATGAGAGTTCTAAATTTTTGTAGTTTAACGAGCTTCCGAATGAACCGGCATGTACTGGCACTGTAGATCCGCAGTAAGTTATTGCATCAAGAGTAGTAGGTTGATGAGTCACTTTATTTCCTGCACCATCATAAACCTGTGGTAAACCGGTACTACTTAGCCCTGCCCATTTGTATCCGTAGATTGCAGTATAGGAATTTCCAATAATTGGATATGCATCGGGATAGTCTAATTGTAAGTAGTATACCGGAGCCTTCACATTAACATAGGTTACTTTATTCTTGTTGTACCCATAAAGTAACGAAGCATTCCAGGTAAAGTCTTTAGTTCGGATAATATCTCCGTTTAATGTAACTTCAACTCCTCTGTTTCTCATACCACCATTGTTTATTTTGTATGTAGAGTATCCCCAGCCTTCTGTTGGAACTCCCATTGTGTTTGCCAACAGATCTTCGCCTTTCTTATTATAGTATTCAATGGAACCATTCAATCGCCCTTGCAAAATAGAAAAGTCTATTCCAATATTAATCGTAGTGGTTTTTTCCCATGATAACTGAGGATTAGGACGTGAATTAATATTTCCTTGTAAACCGCCTACTGTTGTATTTTGGCTATAACTTGCAGTCATATATGGTGCATTGTTCTTTGCAATATTTCCTCCAATACCATATGATAAACGAAGTTTTAACATGTTAACCC